>ENA-ORCR01000538-ORCR01000538.1-marine-metagenome-genome-assembly--contig:-NODE-538-length-19637-cov-3.305879_pt1 | contig 19637 bp, 14 predicted proteins | sample MGYA00237782_ERZ508514 | MGnify/ENA primary metagenome ERZ508514 (study PRJEB26185, sample SAMN06268960) | marine metagenome | isolation source: Eden Landing Ponds, San Francisco, CA, USA | place...
GTGGACACGCGCGACGAGCGCGGCAACGGCACGCCCGGCCCGATCCAGGGGCCGGACTTCCCGACCGGCGGCACCATCGTCGGCAAGGAAGCCGTCTACTCCGCCTACGCGACCGGTCGCGGGCGCGTCACGGTCCGCGCGAACTACGAACTCCAGCGCGAGGAGGGGCGGATCGTCGTCACGGAAATCCCGTTCCAGGAGAACAAGGCGCGGATGGTCGAGCGCATCGCCGAGGACGTCAACGAGGGGAAGATCGAGGGCGTCTCGGACCTGCGCGACGAGTCCGACCGCAACGGCGTCCGCGTCGTCGTCGAACTCAAACGCGGCGCGAACATCGACCTCGTCGAGAACCAGCTCACCAAACACCACCTCGAATCGACCTTCGGCGTCATCAACCTCTCGCTGGTCGACGGCCAGCCGCAGGTCCTGACCCTGAAGGAGACGCTCGGACACTATCTCGACCACCGGAAGGAGGTCGTCCGCCGGCGCTCCGAGTACGAACTCGCCGAGGCCGAGGACCGCGCGCACATCCTCGAAGGGCGGCTGAAGGCCCTCGACCAGGTCGACAGCGTCGTCGCGGCCATCCGGAACAGCGAGGACCGCAACGAGGCCAAGGCGGCGCTCAGAGGCGAGATCGACCCCGTGGACCTGGACGGCGACCACGAGGTGAACCCGAACGTCACGTTCGACTTCTCGGGCGAACAGGCCGACCACATCGTCCGGATGCAGCTGGGGTCGCTCACGTCCATGGAGGCGGCGGAGATCGAAGACGAGTACGAGGAGCTGCAGGCCGAGATCGAGCGCCTCGAGACGATCCTGGCCGACGAGTCCGAACTGCTGGCAGTCATCAAGGACGAACTCCGCGAGATCAAAGACGAGTACGGCGACGAGCGCAAGACGACGTTCGTCGAGAGCGACGAGATCACCAACGAGGACCTCATCCCCGAGGAGGACGTGCTCGTCGTCATCACCGAGGACGACTACATCAAGCGGATGCCCGTCGAGCGCTTCGACCCGCAGGGCCGCGGCGGCAAGGGGATCATCGGCGCCGACCCCAAGGAGGGCGACCGCGTCTCGAAGGTCTTCCGGGCCAACACCCACGACTACCTGCTCTGTTTCACCAACCAGGGGCAGGTGTATCGCCTGAAGACCTACGAGATCCCGGAGATGAGTCGGACCGCGCGCGGGAAATCGGCAGTCAATCTCATCGACTTCGACGACGGCGAGGAGATCACCGCCGTCGTCAACACCGACGAGTTCGAGGCCGACGAGGCCATCACGATGGTCACCCGGAACGGCTACGTCAAGCGGACGGGGGCCGCCGACTTCGAGAACATCCTCTCGACGGGCATCATCGCCGCCTCGCTCGAGGCGGACGACGAACTCGTCGACGTGGAGGTCACCGACGGGAGTACGGACCTGGTCATCGCAACCGAGCAGGGCATGACCATCCGCTTCGACGAGGCGGAGGTCCGTGAGATGGGTCGCAACGCCCGCGGCGTCCGCGGGATCGACCTGCGAGAGGGCGACCACGTCGCCGGGATGGTCGCCACCGACGAGGCCGACGGGCGGTGTCTGCTCACCGTGACCGTCAACGGCTACGGCAAGCGGACGCCCCTCTCGGAGTACCGCCAGCAGTCCCGCTACGGCAAGGGGCTCATCGACATCAAGACCGACGAGCGCAACGGCCCCGTCAGCACGGTCAAGGCCGTCCGCGCCGACGACCACCTGATGATCATGAGCGAGCGCGGTCAGATCATGCGCATCCGCGCCGGCGACGTGAGCGAGGTCGGCCGCAACACCAAGGGCGTCGTCGTCATGAAAGTCGAGGACGGCGACAGGGTCGCCAGCGTCGACGTGGTGCCCGAATCGGTCGACGAGGACGGCGAAGACGCCGAGAAAGACGCGTAACGCCGCGAACGCGCCCGAATTTCGTTTTCCCCGATCTCACCGTCGAGCGCCGCGCTCGCCCGTGAACGGACACAAGAACTTTGCCGGAGTCGGGCGGATTCCCGGACAGCGACGGGGGAATCCACGATTACGATGCTCGACAGACGCGACGGTTCGACGCTCGGCGTACTGTTCGTCCTGGCGCTCGCGGTCGGCGGTACAGCGGTCGTACCGTCGTTCGCGCTCGCCGGGTCGGGGACACAGCCCGCGGACGCGGCGGCGGGGGCCGCCGGCGCGCAGTGTCCGGTCGGTGCGGTCGCGGGGGCGGGCACCGCAGACGCGAGCGCGGGCGACGCCGCGGGGGCCCCGGCAGCGAGCGGGCACTCCCGTGCCAGTTACCCCGAGGCACCCCAGATGACGGTGGCCCGGGGGGACATCGCGGCCATCGAGACGGGGATCGGAGGCGGACAGACCGGGACCGTCCGGATCGAGTCGGTCGGCGGCCGGTACAACGTCTCGCTGACGTTCGCGAACAACGACGGCCGGAAGGCCGCGACGCTGTACGTCAACACCTACCTCGCGGGCAACGAGACGGCGGTCGCGAACCTCGCCTACACCGCCGGCGACAACGACCGCGTGGCCGTCGCCGACAGGGAGTCGGTCGCCGGCGCGCCGATGCCGCTGGGCGCCTACGACGTGACCGTCGAGACCGAGTCCGGCACGACCACCCAGCGGCTGATCGTCGACGAGCCCGAGGTCGGGGACCTGACGCTGCTGCGCGCGCCCGGTGACCGCTTCGCGGAGCTGGACACCGACGAGGACTTCGCCGCCGCGCGGGCGTCGGGGCTGGTCTCGGTACCGCCGATGACCGACGACGGGCCGGAAGCGGCGCTGGGCGACACCATGGCCTACCGGCTCAACGCCAGCGGGTTCTACGGGCTCATGGCCGCCCAGGGCGGGGCGACCAGCGAAGCGAACTTCCTGGCGGCGACGGGCGGCGACGGCGCCCTGGACCTCTCGATCGAGTCGTCCGGTGACTGCCAGTCGGCCGTCGACGTTCGCGCCAGCGTCGACGACGGCACCGCGCGGGTGATCCCCGACCCCTCGAACGAGACGCTGTACGTCACGACCGACCTCCGGCGCGCGGCCGTTCCCGACGGGGTCGAACGCGGCTTCCACGGGCCCGGTCGCGCGACGTACGCCTTCGCCGGCGGGACCCACGTCGTCGACGCGAACACGACGACGACCGTCGAGTACGTGGTCGCCGACCGCGAGTACAGCTACGACGCCGACGACGGGATCTTCGCCCGCTCGGCCGCACCCGGTCAGCGCGTCGCCGGCGAAACGAACCTCGCGCCGCGGACGAACCTGACGATCAACGTCACCGGGCTGGACCGCGACTACCAGCGCCGGGCGCCGACGACGGTCGACGACGACGGCACGTTCGCCGTCGACCTCAATCTGAGCGAGGCGCCCAACGGGAGCCGCTTCACCGTCTCGATCGCGGAGATCGAGAACTCCCAGACGCTGTTGACCACCGGCGAGGCACCGCCGACGGCCGTCCTCTTCGCGGAGTACGAGTCGCCGAGTTCGAGCGAAGCCGACCGGGTCGAGAACGCCCGCGTCGCGCTCGAAGACGGTGGCTTCCTCGCCGCGTATCTCGTGCCGCCCGACGAGCAGGTGCGGCCCGTCGACCTGATCGGCCGCTCGGGCTACCTTCAGCCGGGGGTTCACGACCCGTCGATCGCGCTCGACAGGCCGCTGACCGACAGCCGGAACGTCGTGCTGGTCGCACACCGCGACGAGGACGGCGACGGGCGCTTCGACTACCCTGCCGACGACAGCCCCTACCGGATCGGCGGCGACCCGGTGTACGGGGTGGGACGGGTCGTCCTCGACGGCGATAGCTCGAAGCCGCCGCGTGACCCGCGGTATCTCGGCGTTCGGCTCCCACCCGCGGCCGAGGTGACGGGCACGCCGGTCCCGACGGCGACGCCGACGCCCGAACCGACGCCTACGGCGACGCCCTCGCCCACGCCGACGGCGACGCCGACCGACCGGGCGGTCACGACGACCGAACTCCCGCCGCCGACGCTGCGCGGGACGGACACCCCGGCGGCGACGCCCGGAACGACCGCACCCGGCGACACGGCGATCCCGGCGGTGAACGGTACCGTCGGCCCGAACGGGACGGCGACGAACGGCACCGCGACGGTCTCGGACGGCGCGACCGACGGGCTCGGGTCCGGATTCGGGCTGTCCGCGGTGGTCGTCGCCGTCGTCCTGTTCGGTGCAGTGGCAGCCTCCCGCCGGGAGTAGCGGCGAGGGGGCGCGCTCAGAGGATCCGTTTACCGAGCGCGCTCGCGGCGAGTTCGACGGCCAGTTCGGCGGTTCGGTTGTGGTCGTCGAGGATGGGATTGACTTCGACGATCTCCAGCGACGCGAGGGCGGGGCCGGCGGCTCTGGAGACCAGTTCCATCGCGGTGTGGCCCTCGCGGTAGGAGGCGCCGCCGCGGACGGGGGTGCCGACGCCCGGCGCCTCGGTCGGGTCGAGAAAGTCCATGTCGAGGCTGACGTGGACGCCGTCTGTGCCGTCGGTGGCCACGTCGACGGCCTCGCGGGTGACCGCGGGGAGCCCACGCTGGTCGATGTCGGTCATGGAGAAGGCCGTCACGTCGCTCTCGCGGAGCGCCTCGCGCTCGGGGTCGTCGAGATCGCGCAGCCCGACCATCACGACGTTCTCGGGGTCGACGGTGGGGGCCGCGGCCCAGTCGCTGTCTGCGAAGGCCCCGCGGCCGAGGATGGCGGCGACCGACATCCCGTGGACGTTGCCGCTGGGGGTGGTCGTCGGCGTGTTGAAGTCGCCGTGGGCGTCGAACCAGACGATGCCCAAGTCGCGGTCGCGGGCCACGCCGCCGACGGTGCCGATTGCGATGGAGTGGTCGCCGCCGAGGACGAGCGGGACCGCGCCGTCGGCGACGGCGTCGGCCACCTCGTCGGCGAGGTCCCGACACACCTGTTCCGTCGCGGCGAGGTACTTCGCCCGACCCTCGGGCGGACGGCCCGCGTCGGGCTCGGTCCGTTCGGGGCTCGGGACGGCCACGTCGCCGCCGTCCGCGCAGTCGATCCCCAGCGAGTCGAGTTCGTCGGCCAGGCCGGCGTAGCGGATGGCCGAGGGGCCCATGTCGACGCCCCGCCGGTCGGCGCCCAGATCCATCGGGACGCCGAACACGCGCACTGGTCGGTCCATACCTCCGCAAGGACGGCGAGGGGCAAAACCGTCGGGGGACGACCGCCTCGCGGCGCTCCCTCCGCCCGGTCGACCGCGCGATGGCGCCTCGCCGTCGCCCCTCGCCACACGGGGCAGGACGTGACAGTCCAATATAATTTGTCGTCCGGGTACCGTCGGACAGCGACCGGATCCGCTGTGTGAGGTACTGACTGCCGCGGTCTCGGGGCCGGGAGACGGCGAAATTCGCCGCTCGCGCCGACGGTCACCGCCGGGTTTAATAAAATCTATGACCAATACCTTCGTATGTCATCAATCGAACTGACGCCCAGCCAGAAAAACATCCTGCAGGAGCTCGTGAATCTCTATCGGGAGTCCGAGAGCGCGGTCAAAGGGGAGGACATCGCCGAGAAGGTCGACCGGAACCCCGGCACGATCCGCAACCAGATGCAGAGCCTGAAGGCGCTCCAGCTGGTCGAGGGCGTCCCCGGTCCGAAGGGTGGGTACAAGCCGACGGCCACCGCCTACGACGCGCTGCAGATCCAGGACATGGACCAGGCCGCGGACGTACCGCTGGCCCACAACGGGTCGGACATCGAGGACGCCAACGTCGAGGAGATCGACCTCACGAGCGTCCACCACCCCGAGGAGTGTCGCGCCGAGATCCAGCTCCAGGGCTCGATCGCCGACTTCCACGAGGGCGACACCATCACCGTCGGCCCGACGCCCCTCTCGAAGCTCCAGATCATCGGGACCCTGGAGGGCAAAGACGACACCAACAACAAGCTCATCCTCACTATCGACGACATGCGCGCGCCGGCCGGCGAACCCGAGCACTGACCGAACCGTAGTACGAGCGGCCCCTTTCGCTTGGCGACTCCGCCGTCTACCCGAGCGACGTGCGATTCGGTTGACTCTATCGCCCCCGTCTATCTCGTATTTTCATGAGGGACAGTCGCCGATCCGGCGGATCTTCGGGTCGGTTTCGCAGGCTTTGTATCACCCGCCCACAGAGTGGGCGCCATGAGCGACAACGTCGTCGTGCTCGGGTCCGGCTACGCGGGCGCGGGTGCTGTCAAGAGCCTCGAATCCCACCTCGACGGTCGGGCCAACGTCACCTGGATCTCGGACGTGGACTACCACCTCGTGCTTCACGAGTCCCACCGCTGCATCCGGGACCCCAGCGTCCGCGAGAAGGTCACGATCCCCGTCGAAGAGGTCAAATCTCCCTCGACGACCTTCCGTCAGGCCACGGTCGAGGGCGTCGACACCGACGAGCGCGTCGTCGAACTCGAAGACGGGTCGGACGTGTCCTACGACTACCTGCTCGTGGGTATCGGCTCGCGGACGGCCTTCTTCGGTATCGACGGCCTGCAGGAGTACGCGCACACGCTCAAGAGTCTCGACGACGCCCTGGACATCCACGACGCGGTTTCGGAGGCCGCGGCGGCCGCGACCCGGGACGACCCCGCGACGGTGGTCGTCGGCGGCGCCGGCCTCTCGGGCATCCAGACCGCCGGCGAGATCGCCGAGTACCGCGACGACTACGGTGCCAGCCTCGACATCGAACTCGTCGAGGGCCTCGACCGGGTCCTGCCCAACAGCGACCCCGAGCTGCAGGGCGCGCTCCGCAAGCGCCTGGAAGCGGCCGACGTGAACATCCACACCGGCGAGTTCATCGGCGAGGTCGACGAGGAGACCGTCTACATCGGCGACGACACCGAGATGGACTACGACGTGCTGATCTGGACCGGCGGCATCACCGGTCGCGAGGCCGTCTCCGACGCGAACGTCGACAAGGACGAGCGCAGCAACCGCATCTTCTCGGAGATGACCTTCGAGACCGACGACGACCGCGTGTTCGCCATCGGCGACGCGGCCATCGTCGACCAGCCCGGCGACGACCCCGCGCCGCCGACCGCCCAGGCCGCCTGGCAGGCCGCCGAGGTCGCCGGCGAGAACCTCGCCCGCCGCGTCAAGGGCCAGCCGCTCACCGAGTGGACCTACGACGACAAGGGGACCGTCGTCTCCGTCGGCGAGAAGGCCGTCGCCCACGACGTGAAACTGCTGCCCATCTCCACGTTCGGCGGCAAGCCCGCCGAAATCCTCAAGAAGGGCATCGCCGCTCGCTGGATCGCCGACGTGTCCTCCATCGGTAACGCGATCGACGCCTGGCCAGACATGTAGGGCCACCGGCGTCGCTCCGGCGGGCGCGCGACCGCGCCGCGTCGGGCGAAGCCGACCGCGGAGCTGCCGCTCCGGCAGCCCCGACCCGCGGGTCACAACGAATTTGTACCGAGCGAACACACGTCAGATCGATGTCACAGCAGAATCCCCTGGCTAACCCCGCTATCAGATACGCGATCGGTGCCTCCGGCGCGCTGGTCGTCGCTGCGGTCGCGTACACCTTCCTCGACGGAACGGCACAGCTCGCGGCGTACGCGGTCGCCGCCCTCGACCTGATCGTCACGCCACAGATCCTCAAACGGGCCGCGACCTGACCTCCCAGTCGGTCCGACCGGGCCGTCCCGACCCGTGGGAACCGTCGTCCTCGGCCGACCGGTTTGCGACCACCTCGAACCGCGAGATTTCAGCGGTTGATACTCGGGGCGGTGCGTTTTTGCCGAGATAGTTCCGGTACCTTGGTATGCCAACCGAGAGAGCCGTCGACACGACCGGAGCGAGGGGGGTGCGGGCGCGTCTCGGGGCCTTCGTGGAGTACACGCCGAGCGGCGACACTATCCCGGACGACAGCTGGCGCCGGCGCCACCGCAACATCCTCGCGGTGGTGCTGGCCCACGTCCCGCTGTTGTTCCTGCTGGGGATCTTCGAGGGGACCGAGACGCTGTTCTCGGGGGCGACGATCCCGTCGATCCCGCTCGGGACGATCCTCGTCGAGCTGGGCCTCGTCGTCGGGCTGGTCACCGCGGCGAGCCTGTCGGCGTTGCCGCGCCGGGTCAGAACCGCGCTCGGGACGCTCGGACTGCTGTCGTCGTCGGTCGTGCTCGTCCACTTCTCCGGGGGGTTCATCGAGGCGCACTTCCACTTTTTCGTCGCGATGGCGGTGGTCGCCGTCTACGAGGACTGGGTGCCGTTCGCGCTGGGGATCGGGTACGTCGTCCTCACCCACGGCGTCTTCGGGATGATCAACCCGGGCCGGGTGTACAACCACGAGGCGGCGATCGCCAACCCGTGGGCCTGGGGGCTCATCCACGGCGTGTTCGTCCTCGCGCTGGCGGTCGCGCTGATGTCGCACTGGTACTCGACCGAGCGCTCCCGCGCGGAGGCGAGGGAGCGGCTCCGCGAGGCCGAGGAGAAGACCCAGCAGGTCACAGACCTCGAGGAGCGCCGTGCGGAGATCGAGGAGGCGAAAGCCGAGGCGGAGGCGGCCCAGGAGCGGGCCGAACAGCGCCGCCGGGAGGTCGAGCGGCTGAACGACCACCTCCAGGCCAAGGCCGACGACTACAGCGCGACGATGTCGCGGGCGGCCGACGGGGCGCTGTACGTCCGGCTGGACCCCGAAAGCGAGAGCGAGGCGATGACCCGGATCGCGGAGTCGTTCAACGAGATGATCGCCGAGACGGAGTCGACGATGGCGGAGATCCAGCAGTTCGCCACCGAGGTGGCCGAGGCGAGCGCGGAGGCCGACGAGAACGCCGCGGCGATCGAGGAGGCCAGCGAGGCGGTGAGCGCGTCGATCGAGGAGATCTCGGCCGGTGCGACCGACCAGTCGGAGAAGCTGGAGGCGGCTTCGGCGGAGATGAGCGATCTGTCGGCCACGGTCGAGGAGGTGGCGGCGTCGGCCCAGACCGTCGCAGAGAACTCCCGCGAGACGGCCGAGATCGCCGAGTCCGGCGAGTCGACCGCGCGGACGGCAATCGAGAACACCCGCGAGAGCCGGGCGGCGATCGACGAGACGGCCGACCGCGTGGAAGCGCTCGACGACCGGATGGCGGAGATCGGCGAGATCGTCGATCTGATCGGCGACATCGCCGAGCAGACGAACATGCTGGCGCTGAACGCGAACATCGAGGCCGCACGCGCGAGCGGGGGCGGTGGCGCGGGCGGCGACGGGTTCGCGGTCGTCGCCGACGAGGTAAAACAGCTCGCCGAGGAGACCCAGGAGTCGGCGACGGAGATCGAGCAGCTCATCGGCGAGACCCAGGAGCAGACGACCGCGACTGTCGAGGAGGCCCGACGGGCCGAGCGGCACATGGGGGAGAGCGTCGAGGTGGTCGAGGAGGTCGTCGACGCGTTCGCCAAGGTCGCCGAGAACGCCGAGGAGACCGACCGCGGGATCCGTGAGATCAGCGCGACGACCGACGACCAGGCCGCGAGCACGGAGGCCGCGGTGTCGACGGTCGAGGACGCGGCGGCGATCAGCCGCTCGACCGCGAGCGAGAGCGAGCAGGCGTCGACGGCCGCCCGGGAGCAGGCGACCGCCGCCTCGCAGGTCAGCGCGAGCACCGACTCGCTGTCCGACCGCGCCGAGCGCCTCCAGTCGCTGCTGCGCGACTTCGAGGTGGGCGACGGGACCGCGGGTCCGGCCGGGCGCCCGGCCGCGGGAACGGTCGCCGTCGAGGACGGCGGCCGACCCGAGTGACAGCGGGGGTTCGACGTTCGATGGCGTCGCCCGGCCATCACGATTAAACCGCGTCCCGCCCGTAGACCGGCTATGAGAGAGACGACTCCTTCGCTCGCGCGCCGGAGGGCGCGATGGTAGACCTACTGTTCTCGACGGGGCGCCTGCTCGCCGCGCTGTTCCTGGTGGCGCTCAACGGCTTCTTCGTCGCGTCGGAGTTCGCCTACGTCCGCGTCCGGTCGAGCGCGGTCGACCAGATGGTCGCGGAGGGCCGGAGCGGCGCGAAGCTGCTCCGGAACGCGCTCGACAACCTCGACGACTACCTCGCGGTGACCCAGCTCGGGATCACGCTCGCCTCGCTCTCGCTCGGCTGGATCGGCGAACCGGCCATCGCGGCGCTGATCGACCCGGTTCTGGAAACCGTCCTCCCCAACGCCCCCGTCCACCTCATCGCCGTCGGGATCGGGTTCTCGATCATCACGTTCCTGCACGTCGTCTTCGGCGAGCTCGCACCGAAGACCATCGCCATCGCGCGGGCCGAGCAGATCGCCCTGTTCGTCTCGCCGCCGATGAAGTTCTTCTACTACATCTTCGTCCCGGGGCTGGTCGTCCTCAACGGGACGGCGAACTACTTCACGCGACTCATCGGCATCCCGCCGGCCTCCGAGACCGAGGAGACGCTCTCCGAGGAGGAGATTCTGACGGTCCTCACGCGGTCGGGCACCGAGGGCCACGTCGACGCGACCGAGGTCGAGATGATCGAACGGGTGTTCGAACTCGACGACACCCCGGTCCGGGAAGTCATGGTTCCCCGCCCCGACGCCGTGACGATCCCTTCGGACGCCACCCTCTCGGAGATCCGAGAGACCGTGCTCGACGCCGGCCACACCCGGTATCCGGTGCTCGACGCCGACGACGCCGACCAGGTCGTCGGCTTCGTCGACGTGAAGGACGTACTGCGCGCCGAGGAGTCGCTGGACCCGGACGTGACCGCCGCGGATCTGGCCCGCGAGATGCCGCTGATCCCCGAGACCGGGACCGTCGACGACCTGCTCACCGAGTTCCAGGCCGAGCAGCGACAGATGGCCGCCGTCATCGACGAGTGGGGTTCCTTCGAGGGGATCGCCACCGTCGAGGACGTGGTCGAGCAGGTCGTCGGCGACATCCGCGACGACTTCGACGTAGACGAGCGCGAGCCCACGGTCGACGAGCGGGCCGACGGCACCTTCGCCATCGACGGCGGCGTCGTCCTCACCGAGGTCGAGGAGGCGCTGGACACCGAGTTCGACACCGACGACGTGGGCACCGTCGGCGGGCTCGTCCTCGATAGACTCGGTCGCGCCCCGGAGGTCGGCGACGAGGTGACCGTCGGCGGCTACCGCTTCACCGTCGAGGCCGTCGACGGCGCCCGGATCGACGAAGTCGTCGTGCGGGCGGTCGAGGGGGGCGGGGAGACGGTGGCCGACGAGAACGCCGGGGGCGACGGCCACGACTCGTCGACGGCCAACGGCGCCGACGAGTGACCAGCGACCCGGGCCGCGGACTCCGCTGTCGACCCCCGTGGCCTCACTTACCCAGTCCGAGCCCGGGGTGCCAGCGGTCGACGCAGGCCGCCTCGGCCGCCGCGTCCATCTCCGCGAGGATCGAGACGGCTTCGCTGGCCACTTTCGCGGCCTTGCGCTCGCCCTCCGTCCGGAACTCGCCGGTGACGCGGTTGGCGTAGACGGTGCAGACCGCGCCCGCGCGGAGCCCGTAGAGGTTGGCGAGCGTCAGGATCGCCGCCGCCTCCATCTCGAAGTTGAGGACGTTCGCCTCGCGGAGGTCCTCGACGAGTTCGTCGCTCCCCGCCGCCTCGAACCCGCGAAAGCCCGGGCGGCCCTGGCCGGCGTAGAAGCTGTCCGTGCTGGCCGTGATCCCGACGTGGTAGTCGTAGCCCAGCCGTTCGGCGGCGGCGACGAGCGCGCCCACGACGCGGTCGTCGGCGCTGGCTGGGTAGTCCTCGCGGACGTACTCGTCGCTGGTGCCCTCCTGGCGGACGGCGCCGGCCGTGATGACCAGATCGCCCACCGAGGCTTCCTCGCGGATGGCGCCGCAGGAGCCGACCCGCAGGAGCGTGTCGACGCCGACCCGGGCGAGTTCCTCGACGGCGATAGCGGCCGACGGCGAGCCGATCCCTGTCGACGTGACCGAGATCGGGGTGTCGTCGTAGCTCCCGGTGGCGGTCCGGTACTCGCGGTGCTGGGCCACGACCTCCGAGGCGTCCCACCCGTCGGTGATCTTCTCGACGCGCTCGGGGTTGCCCGGCAGGAGGACGCTGTCGGCCACGTCGCCCGCCGAGACTTCGAGGTGGTACTGTTCGTCGTCGTTCGGGTCCTCGCTGGCGGGCACCGCTGTATCGCCACCTGCGGGGCTGTCCTCACTCATCGACGACCATCTCCCGGGAGATGGCTTCGGGCAGCAGCTCCCCGAGTTCGTACTCGACGGGCCCGTCGGCGCCCTCACAGACGACGACGAACGACTCCTCGCAGAACTCCGCGAGCGACTGACGACACATCCCGCAGGGAGTCACGCCGTCCTCGGCGGCCGAGGAGACGGCCAGCCGCTCGAACGCGCGGTGGCCGTCGCGGACGGCCGACCCGAGCGCCACCTCCTCGGCGTGGAGACTGTTGCTGTAGTTGGCGTTCTCGATGTTACAGCCGGTGTAGACGCGGCCGTCGGCGGCCCGCAGCGCAGCACCGACCGCATAGGCCGAGTAGGGGGCGTAGGCGGCCTCGCGCGCCTCGCGAGCCTGGTCGAGCAGGTCGTTCATGGCAGTAGAGAGCGGCGGATCCCACTTAAGCCGTCGCCCCGGCGGTGCCGTCGCGGCGAGTCGGGGCGAACGACCGGAGACGACGTATCGAGAGAATCGACAGACCGAATACCACTTTCGGACAAAGGCTGTCCATGCGCTACGAGAACCCGATCCTACCGGGATTCAATCCCGACCCAACGATCTGCCGGGTCGATGGCACGTTCTACATGGCGACGAGTTCCTTCGAGTACTTCCCCGGCGTTCCACTGTATCGAAGCGAGAACCTCGTCGACTGGGAGCCCATCGGTCACGCGCTCGACCGCGATTCCCAGCTCCCGCTGCGAGATGTCGGCCCGTCCGGCGGCATCTTCGCACCGACACTCCGGCACCACGATGGGACCTTCTACCTCGTCACGACGAACGTCAACGACGACGGACACCTGCTCGTCAGCGCCGACGACCCGACCGGGGAGTGGTCCGACCCGACGTTCGTGGACGCACCCGGGTTCGACCCCGACCTGTTCTTCGACGGCGACACCTGCTATTTCACCTACCACGACGAGGACACCGACAACCCGATCCGACAGGCACAACTCGACGTCGAAACCGGCGAAATCGGCGAGGCACGGACGATCTGGACGGGATTCCGCGACCCCCACGTCGAGGCCCCGCACATCTACGAACGCGACGGGACCTATCACCTGGTCCTCGCCGAAGGGGGGACCCACGCGGGGCACATGGTCGTCTCGGCGCGCGCCGACGACCCGACGGGTCCCTACGAGGGGTGTCCGGACAATCCAGTGCTCACCCACTGGGGCCGTCCCCGAGCCGATATCCGTGCGGTCGGCCACGCCGACCTCGTCGAAGACGGGAACGGGCAGTGGTGGCTCGTCTGTCTCGGCATCCGCCAGCGCGGGCCGTGGCCGCGGTACCACCACCTCGGCCGGGAGACGTTCCTCGCCCCCGTCACGTGGGAGGACGGCTGGCCGATCGTCAACGACCGGGGTCCGATCCGGGCCGAGATGAGTGGCCCGCTCCCGGGCGAACCCCGAGGAGAAACGGATCCGGTCGGTCACACCGACACCGACTTCGCCGACGGGCTGGGCGTTGAGTGGGAGTTCCGCCGCAACCCCGACCGCGACCGCTATCGGACCGGGACGGACGGACTCCGTCTCCGCGGCGGTCCGGAGCGCCTCGACGAATCGGGATCGACTTTCGTCGGCCGGCGACAGACCGCCTTCGACTGCCGGGCAGAGATGGCGCTGTCGTTCGATCCGGCCGACGGCGAGGAGGCCGGTCTCGCGGTCGTCGCGAACGAACGGCACCACTACCAGCTCGGCGTGACCCGTCGGGACGGCCGACGGGAGGCCGTCGTCCGCCTCCGCATCGGGGACGCGACGGACGTGGTCGGACGCGCGCCGGCCGGGGCGTCGACCGACCTGGCCGTGGTGGCCGACACCGACGACTACCGCTTCGTCGTCGACGGCGACGAGCTCGCGTCGGCAGCGACTCGTTACCTCTCGACGGAGGTCGCCACCGGGTTCACGGGCGTCTTCCTCGGTCCCTACGTGACCGGACGGGGCACCTCCTGCGAGACGGACGCGGTGGTCGAGCGTTTCGTCTACGAGTCCTGACACGCCCGAGCTACGGCCGCCCCCGTGGTCTGCGTCCCCACGAGATCGAACGATCTCGCATGATTTTTCACACCCCCATCGTGAGTTCTTGACAGATGAGTCAACAGACGCAGACCCCGGAGGGCTGGGAGCGTGGTTTCGCCGAAGCGAACGGCGTCGAGTTGCACTACTGCCGCACCGGGGGGTCGGGGCCGCCCGTCGTCGTCTCCCACGGCTTCACCGACGACGGGTACTGTCGGCTCGACCTGGCTCGCGAGCTCGCGGACGACTACGACGTCGTGCTGTACGACGCTCGCGGCCACGGCCGTTCGGACGCTCCCGATGGGGAGTACGGCCCGCCCGAGCGGGCGGCGGACCTGCTCGGACTGATCGACGCGCTCGCGCTCGACGACCCGATCCTCTTCGGTCACTCCATGGGCGCCGACACGGTCACGATGGCCGCGGCCAGCCGACCGGACCTGCCGCGAGCGGTCGTCCTCGAAGACCCCGTCTGGCTGATCGACGGTGTCAACGACGACCTGATCGCGGACGGACCGGACGACGACGCGGCAGATGGAGACCCTGGCGACGATATGGCGGAGCAGATCGCGTGGTGGCGCGACCACAGCGTCGAGGAACTCCTCGAGGCCGACACGATGTTCCGGGACCTCGCCGAGCGCGGACAGCCCGACCTCGCGCGCCGTGTCGCCGAAGCCAGGCATCGACTCCGACCGGCGATCGGCCGCGTGTCGAACGCCGAGTTCGTCGACCCAACCGAGACGTACGGCGACATCGAGGCGCCGACGCTGATCCTGAAAGCCGACGCGGACGAGGCCGAACGCGAGCGGGAACGGGAGGTCGCTGACACCCTCCCGGACGGGCGAATCGCACACGTCGACGGCGCCGGCCACTGCGTCCTCTGGGACGAACGCCAGCGCGCGACCGAGGAACTCCGTGCGTTCCTCGCGACACTCTGACGGTCGCCGGACCGCCAGTGGACAGTCGGAGACGAGAGCTCGACCGATCCGTGGCGTTATCAAAATATATATTTCACACGTAACGCTAACAATGCTGCGGAATCATGGGGGATAGACGACGGAATGGACCTCTCTCTCGCGTCATGTCTGTTCGGTGCAGCCAGCGTCCCTGGAGCAGAACTCGCGGTCGCCAGCCGATGGCCCGCTCGCTGGGACGTGACCGGTTCGTCGGTACAGGCACTGCTGGTGGTCGTGTTCGGCGGTCTGCTCCCGCTGATGGTAGACGAACTCCACCGCCACATCGATCGGGACGGCTTGAGGACAGTAGCGGTGTGGGGCGCAGGAGGGGCACTCGGCGGCGCTGCACTGGGGCTGTGGATCGGAGGCGGTGGGACCGATTGGGTCGTCGCCGTCATGCGAGGTGCTCTCGGCGGCGCGGTCGGCGGTGTATTCGCCGGCGCGGAGATCAGGGGAGTCAGGCAGGCCAAAGCACGTGCAGACCGCGATCGACGGCGCTGGCGGTCGCTGTTCGCGAGGGCCCCGACGGCGGTCGCAGACCTGTCCATCCGTGACGACGCCTTCTCAATCGTCGCCGTCAACGACGAGTTTCGGAACAGTTTCCCGACCGACGGGGATTACGAGGGACGCCATCTCAGATCGGTCGTCGATCTCGAACGGGTCGACGAGGATCTCCACAGCACCGTCGAGAGGGGGACTGCGACGACGACGGACTTCTCCGTCGCGTCGTCAGACGACGCCCGGTACTACCGTCTTCGACTGATACCGTACCAGTTTGCGGAAACGCAACGCGCGTTCGCGATCATCACCGACGGGACCAGTCTGAAGCAAACCGAGCGCGATCTGCAGACCGCCGTCTCCGAGCTCTCGGAGAAGAACGACCGGCTGGAACAGTTCGCGGGCGTCGTCAGTCACGACCTCCGGAACCCACTCAACGTCGCAGTCGGGCGTCTCGAACTCGTGGACGCTCCCGGCGAGGAACACCACCTCGAGAAGATCGCCACTGCGCTCGACCGGATCGAGGATCTGATCAGCGACCTCCTCACGCTCGCCCGGGAGGGCAACTCCGTCGGTGACCGTCACCCGGTCGCCCTCGGGTCGGCCGCCGACCGGGCGTGGGAGACCGTCGATCAGGGGGACATGGAACTCGGCGTAGACACCGACGCGATCGTACTCGCCGACGAAGACCGCCTCAGGCAACTGTTCGAGAACCTCTTTCGGAACGCTCGCGAACACGCAGGCGAAGACGCCGCAGTCGCCCTCGGCGATCTCGACGGCGAGGCAGGGTTCTTCGTTGCCGACGACGGGCCGGGTATCCCCCCCGACGAACGCGAGGCCGTCTTCGAACCGGGGTACTCGTCGAACTCGACCGGCACCGGTCTCGGCCTCGACATCGTCCGTGCGATCGCCCGGGGCCACGACTGGCGGGTCGACGTGACGGAGTCGCCCGAGGGCGGCGCACGGTTCGAATTCCGGGGCGTTCAGTACCCCTGACCGACCGATGGTGTGGAGCGAATGCCCCAGCTGTACGGTGAGCGTTACCCGGGATCGTCGCGGGGCATCGCGCGAAGAGAACTCGACCCATTATATTCCCGCAGTCTCTCGTTCGTGACGGAATGACCGAGACGACCGTCCACGAGGGGATCACCTACGCCGAGCGCGAGGCCGGCGACATGAAACTCGACCTCTACCTGCCGGACCGGGAGGACCCGCCGCTGGTCGTCTACGTCCACGGCGGCGGCTGGATCGCGGCGACGCGCGCGAACATCCCCGAGCCCGAACGGTACGCTGCCGAGTGGGGCTGTGCGATCGCCAGCGTCAGCTACCGCCTCCAGGAGGCGCCGGACGGAGCGGCCGTCGAGGAGATGTACGACCCGACGAATCCGACCCCGCGGGGTCACTTCCCGGACCACTTCGTCGACGTGAAAGCCGCGATCCGGTGGCTGCGTGCCCACGCCGACGAGTACGGCTACGACGCCGACCGGATCGCGACGTGGGGCGCCTCCGCTGGCGGCCATCTCGCGCTGCTCGCGGGCGTCGTCGACGACGTCACCGACCTCGGGGACGCCTACGCCGAGGAGGTCGAGCGGAGCGTCGCGCCCGAGGAGTCCGGCGCCGTCCAGGCGGTCGTCAGCTGGTACGGCGCCGCCGACTTCGGGGTCGTCGCGGACGAGCGCGATGACGAGGGGAGCGAAGACGACGACGGACTCATCCCGCTGCTGATGGGCGGCCCCAGGTCCGAAGTCCCCGAGCGGTGGGCACAGGCCAGTCCCGTCACGCACGTCACGCCCGAGAGCCCGCCGACGCTGTTGATGCACGGCCGCCGGGACGAGGTGGTCGACGTGGAACACAGCCGTCGCTTCTTCGACGCCCTGGACGACGCCGGCGCGAACGCGGTTCTCTACGAGCTTCGCGACCTGAACCACGTCTGGGTCGAGAACGTCGAAGACATCGAGGGCGAGCGGGTGGCGATGGACCTGCTCGCGGCCGAGCCGACCCACGCCCAGTCGGTCTACGAGGCAACGCACGTCGACGGCGGCGGGGCGCCCGCGCCGCTGCTCGGGGACCTTCCGCCGGCGGGCCCCGAGGCAATCCGGCGGTTTCTCGACCGAACCATCGAGTGACGGCGCGGCGCGTCGAGCGCAACGAACTTGCCTGTGGAGCGACACGTATCGAGCGATGCGACGCTGGCTCCGCGCCTCGCTGGCTGCGTACGTCGCACTGCTCGTCGCGCCGGCGGCGACGCTCGCTCCGGCGCCGACGTGGTCAGCCTTCGCCGCCGGCGCGATCCTCGGCGGCGCCGTCGGATTCGCGGCGACGGCGACGGTCGACTACCGCCGCGGACTGGGGTCGGTTCCGGTGGCACTCGTCGGGTTCGTCCTCACGCTCGGCTGGCTGTGGCCGGCGTTCACCGGCGCCGACTCGGTCGCGTCGTTCTTTCTCAGCCCGTGGTTCGCCGGGAGCCTGGCCGTGGTGCCGTGGTTCGCCGCGGTCCTGGTCGCCTACGAGTCGCGGCGACGCGACCGCATCGACGCGCTGACCGAGCGGGTCGTCTTCGAGGCGCGCAATCCTCCGGAGACGCGTCGGCAGACGAAGATCGCAGTGGGTATCATCGCGGCGATGACCGTCGTCGTTGTCGTCGTCAGTCTGGTGGTCGGATCCGGTGATTCGGACGTATTCACCTGGCTCTTCCCCGCGTTGCTGCCGGGCTGGATCGTGATGCTGGCAGACTCGGACGGGAAGGAAGTCGCCGTCGCCGACGAGGGCCTGCGCGTCGAGCGGCAGATCCACGGCTGGGACACCGTCGACGGCTACGAGCTGACCGACGACGCGCTCACGCTGGCGCGGCCGAAGTGGTACCACTCTGACCGCTCGTTCGACCGGGGGGACATCGAGAACCTCGACGAGGTCACCGCGGCGCTGGACGCCGTTCTGCATTAGTCGTGACGGGAGACAGGACGCTCAGGCGTCGGCGACGGCCTCGCGGACGACGGTCGTCACCGCCTCGACCAGCTCGCCCACGTCCTCGCTCTCGGCGTAGACGCGGACGTAGGGCTCGGTGCCGCTCGGCCGGACCAAGGTCCACGAGCCGTCCGGGAGTTCCAGGCGCACGCCGTACTCCGTGTCGACGCTCGCGTCCGGGAACGCCTCCGGGAGTCGCTCCCCGACCAGCGCCATCGCGGCCTCCTTGTCGTCGTCCGGGCACTCGACGCTGACCTTCCGGTAGGGCCGTTCGGTCACCGGGTCGCGCAACACGGCGAGGCCGGGACCGGCGGCGAGGCGAGCGAGGACCGCCGCGCTCGCGACGCCGTCGATCCAGCCGCCGAAGCCGGTGTGGACGTGTTTCCACGGCTCGGCGGCGAAGACGACCTCGGTTCCGTCGCCGCCGGCCGCCCGGGCAGCGTCGATCCCTTCGTGGAGCGCACCCAGACGCACGCGTTCGACGCGACCGCCGGCGGCGCGGACGCGCTCGTCGATGCGGGCCGAAGCGTTGGGGGTCGTGACGACGACGGGGTCGGCGGCGTCGCTGCGGGCCGTGTAGTGTTCGGCGAGGACGGCGAGGACGGTGTCCTCGTGGACGACCTCGCCGCTCGCGTCGACGACGACGATCCGGTCGGCGTCGCCGTCGTGGCCGATCCCCAGGTCCGCCTCGCCCTCGGCGAGGTACGAGCGCATGTCGCGCAGGCTCTCGGGCGTGGGCTTGCTCTCGCGGCCCGGGAAGTGGCCGTCGACGTTGGCGTTGACGGCCCTCACGTCGGCGCCCAGGTCGCGGAGGACCTGCGGCGTCGCGACGCTCGCCATGCCGTTGCCGCAGTCGACGACCACCGACAGCCCGTCCAGCGGTTCGCCGTGTCCGCGTGCGAACTCGGCGACGGCGTCGCGATAGGCGCCCAGTACCTCCGCGCGCCCGCTCGACCCCCACTCGTCCCACGCGACGGGGTCGGGGTCGTCGGCGACGCGGCGCTCGATCCGCGCCTCGGCGTCGTCGCCGTACTCCCGTCCGTCCGCGAACAGTTTCAGGCCGTTGTCCGTCGGG
>ENA-ORCR01000539-ORCR01000539.1-marine-metagenome-genome-assembly--contig:-NODE-539-length-19628-cov-5.877295_pt1 | contig 19628 bp, 20 predicted proteins | sample MGYA00237782_ERZ508514 | MGnify/ENA primary metagenome ERZ508514 (study PRJEB26185, sample SAMN06268960) | marine metagenome | isolation source: Eden Landing Ponds, San Francisco, CA, USA | place...
GTATCGGGAAGACCGCCGGGACGGCGAACAGGACGAGCGCCAGTACCACCAGTGTCGAACCGAATGTGTTGCGTCGATCCATCGATATCACTCCAGATCAGCCCGTTCGAACAGCAGATACCCCAGCAGGAGCGGGACCACCAGCCAGAACGCCAGCACGACCAGCGAGAACTCGTCCTGCAAATAGAGTGGCAAGACCTCGTTGGCCTCCGCACTGCCTCGAGTCACGTCTTCTGGAAGGCTCGACCGGAAGATCATCTGCCGCATCTCCGTCGGGAGCACGAGATTGATCGCTTTCCGGTAGGCCAGGTACGGACTGGTGTACTGGACGGCGTTGTACAGGTCCGGGTTCTTCTCGGCCCCGAGAATCGTCGTGTGCACCCACTGGACCATCGTCGGAATCTGGACGACCGGGAACACGTAGAGGATGACCAGCAGGAAGTACGTCCCGAAGGCGCCGGCGATGGCCCGACTTCGTGAGGCCGCCGCCGATGACATCGCGAGGGCGACGCTGACGAAGGTACCGCCGTAGACCAGCGTGACCAGCAACGTCCCGAAGATGACGCCGGCCGGGAACGCGCCGTGTCGTGCGAGTGCGACGCTGATGGCGGCGACGTACATGAACGCGACGCCGCCGGCGACGATGCCGTTTCGGCTCAGGAGCTTCCCGATAAAGACGCTCCGTCGCGTGTTCGGCAACGAGAGCAGGAACTTGATTCCCCCGCCCTCGCGTTCGCCCGCGATGGCGAGGTAACTCGCCACGAGTGCGACGATGGGCAAGAGGATGCCGAGGATCATCGTCAGTACGCGGAAGAGGAGCTGGACCTGCTGGGTATCCGTTCCCGGCGCGTTCCCCGAGACGTAGCCCACGAACGCCGCGATGAGGCCCAGGGCGATGGCTGCGGCCCAGAGCAACTTCGACCGCCTGGCCGATTTGAAGTCCTTCTTCGCGACGGTGACCGTGCTCATGGCTCTGCCTCCTGGGCGTCCACGTGCTGGACGTTGTCTCCAGCGGGCGTGGCGACGTCGCTATCTCGCCCGCCGCCGGTGAACTGGTTGAACAGTTCCTCCAGGGAGGTGTTGTCCGCGAGAATGTCCACCACGTCGGCGTGGCGGTCGACCCGTTTGACCACTTCGACCTTGGCTCGCGGGTCCGTACACTCGGCGGTGAGTTTCGTCCCCGAGACGTCCACCCGGGAGACGCCGTCGATGTCGCCGACGCCGTCGACTGGGGGCGGACTCGCACAGTCGAGTTCGATGGTCGCCTGCCCGCTCGCACTCTCGCGCAGGCCCTCGATGGAGTCCATCGCGACGAGTCGCCCCTCGTTCATCACGCCGACGCGGTCACAGACCGCTTCGACCTCCGAGAGGATGTGACTGGAGAAGAAGACGGTCGTCCCGTTCGCGGCGCGGTCGCGAATGACCGAACGCATGTGCTGGATGCCGTTCGGGTCCAGTCCCGTCGAGGGCTCGTCGAGGATCAACAGATCGGGGTCGTCGGCCAGCGCCATTCCGAACGCCAGGCGCTGTTGCATCCCCTTCGAGTACCCCGACGCCACCCGGTCGGCGTCGTCGGCGATGCCGACGAGTTCGAGCAGGGCCTGGGGGTCGTCGTCGGCCCCTTTGGTCTCGATGGCCCACTCCATGTACTCGCGGCCGGTGAGGTAGTCGTCGAAGCCGTAGCCTTCGGGGAGGACGCCGATGCGGTCGCGGATGGCCGCGGCCTCGCGCTGGGCGTCCATGCCGAACACTTGCGCCGACCCCTCGCTCGGGCGAATGAAATCCAGCAGCATGTTGATCGTCGTCGACTTGCCGGCACCGTTGGGGCCGAGGAAGCCGAAAATCTCCCCCTCCTCGATCGTGATATCGAGGTCGTCGACGGCGAGGACGTCGTCGCCGAATCGTTTCGTCAAGCCGTTCGTCTGGATGGAGGGCATGTATCGTTCTCGTTGGCCGACACACGCGGCCCCTGTAAGTGCCTTCTCGTTTGTACAGTGAGGATTTCACTGACGGCGATGACGAGGCGACCGACGATTCCACGGGCGAGGACCAGGGGTATCGACGGCGAAGCGACTCACCGGGCCAGTTCGCCTGAATAATAGCGTCCCCGTCTTACCGCTCTTCGCTGTCTCGCGGGTCGCTCCGCTCACGGGTCACTTCGTTCACCGTTCGCGTCGTGGTCTCCCTTCGGTCGACCTCGCTCCCCTCCCCGCTCGACTGTTCCGAGGAACGCTTCAGTGCGTTCAGCGTTCCTCGCTGTCTAACACGCGAATCTGGTCGCCACGAACCGTCACGGGAATCGGAACCGTCGCTTCGTACAGTTCGACCGTGACCTGGTCCTTGCCCTCGTCGATGCGCTGGACCTGGGCCTTCTCGCCCTTGAACGGGCCGGCGATGAGTTCGACGATGTCCCCTTCGGCGATACCCTCGACGTCCGGTTTCGGCGAGAGGAAGTGCTCGACCTCGCTGATCCCGGATTTGCCGGGGACGACGCCGCGCATGTGCGGGATTTCGTCGGAGATGCGCTCGAAGACCGCCGATTCGTCTGCTTCGACCATCACGTAGGAGGTCAGCGAATCAGGCGCGAGGGCTGCGTGGATGGTTTCCTCTTCGCGGTTCATGATCATGTCGGCGACCGTCCGCTCCTGGCTGGCGGTGGTCTTGACGGCGAAGATACCCATCAGACACCACCCGGGCCGCCCGGCACGAAGTTCATGATGACGAAGATCAAAAAGCCGAGGATACCGACGAGGACGATACCGGCACCTGCGATCTTCGCGACTTGCGAGAACTCTTCCCACGAGGGCGTGCTGGCCAGTTTCAGCACGCGGACGTAGGAGCTGAGGTCGTAGGGAACGTTCATAGCGAGTGGTAACCACCCCGACCTTTTCTATTTATTGATGCCGCCCCGCCCGGTGAGACTCACCCACGAGTCCTCGCTCCATCCCGTCGGGCCACCGTTCGATGGGGCGCGCTGCGATAATTTGCCCCGAACCGTTTTACGCTCGAACAGCAACCACTTGCACATGAATACGTGGCAACGCCGGTCGGTCGTCTACACCGGCGTACTCGCCCTCTCCATGTTCGTCTTCACGGTCGTCTATCAGTACGGGATGGGTGTCTACGAGAGCAACCCGAAGACGTTTCTCGAAGCCTTCCAGTTCGTCGTCGAGACGTTCACGACGACTGGCTACGGTGCCCAGGCCGGATGGGAGTCCTCGCTCATGCTCGTGCTCGTCATCGTGATGGACATCATGGGGACCGTCATGATCTTCCTTGCGCTCCCGGTCGTCGCGTTCCCGGCGTTCGAAGACGCCCTCTCGACCACCGTTCCAACTGCCGTCCAGCAAGACTACGAAGACCACGTCATCATCGCGACGTACAGTCCCAGGGTGGAGACACTCATCGCCGAACTCGATTCTCGCGGGGTCGAGTGGGTCATCGTCGAACCCGACCGAGACACGGCGACGGACCTCTACGAAGACGGCTATTCGGTCATCCACAACGACCCCGACTCCGCAGACGGGCTCACGGCCGCGAACTTCACGGCCGCGCGGGCGCTCGTCGCCGACGTCTCCGACAAGGTCGACGCCAGCATCGTCCTCACCGCGAAGGAACTCGACGAATCCGTCCGCCTGGTCAGCGTCGTCGAGGAACCGGACCGCGCGCGCTATCACGTACTCGCGGGCGCCGACGCTGTCCTCTCCCCGCGTCCGCTCCTCGGCGAGAGCCTCGCACGGAAGGTCACCGCCAGCGTCTCGACCGACCTCGGAAGCAAGATCGAAGTCGGCGAGGACTTCGACATCGTCGAACTCCCCGTTCACCGCGGGGCCGAGGTGGCCGGTCGGACGCTCGCCGAGAGCGGCCTCCGCGAACGCGCCAGCGTCAACGTCATCGGCGCGTGGTTCGACGGTGAGTTCGAGAGCCCGCCCGACCCCGACACTGTCATCGAACCGGGAACCGTGCTCTTGCTGACGGGCCACGAGGACCAACTCCAGTCGCTGGCGGATCTCACCCGGTCGGCAGTCCGCCGACACAGGTCCGGCGAGACCATCCTCGTCGGCTACGGCGAAGTCGGCAAGCGCATCGCCCACATCCTCGAGGACGTCGGCCTCCCCTACACTGTCGTCGACCAGAACGAGGAGCCAGGGGTCGACGTGGTCGGTGACGCCACGAACCCCGAAATTCTCGAATCCGCTGGCCTGCACCGAGCGCGGTCGGTGATCCTCGCGATTCCGGACGACACCGCTGCAGAGTTTGCGACGCTGGTCGTCCGCGACGAGAGCGAGCACGTCGAGATTATCGCCCGTGCCGAGGAAGCAGAGGCCGTCCAGAAGATGTACCGCGCCGGCGCCGACTACGTCCTCGCGCTCGGGACCATCACCGGCCGGATGGTCGCCTCCGAAGTGCTCGAAGACGAGGACGTGATCTCCCTCGATACCCAGGTCGAGGTGGTTCGCACGAGAGCATCAGGTCTCGTCGGGACGTCGCTCGGCGATGCGGACGTCCGCGCCAGAACCGGGGTCACGGTCGTCGCCGTGGAGCGCAACGGCGAGGTGATCACCGACCTCGGCCCCGACTTCCGGACCCGAACGGACGACGAACTGATCGTCGCCGGCCCGGACGAGTGCACGAATCGATTCACCGAAGTGTTCGGGTGAGTCAGCGTCCGCGAGTAGTGTCGCGAACGGCAGAGAGCGCGAGTACCGCGAGGAGTCCCGCGAGTGCCCCGACCGCGCCGAATCCGGAACCGTCGCCAGCGGTCGTCTCCGTCACTTGAGCGGCCGTACCGGTCGAGTCCGGTGTCACCGGGGTGTCGACGTGGGGTGTCGCAGTTGGCGTCCGAGTCGGAGTTGCTGTCGGTGTGCGAGTGTCGGTCGGAGTCGGTGTCGCCGTCGACGTCGGAGTCTCGGTCCCCGGATCGACCGCCGGGGCGGTCACACTCACCGTCTGCATATCGTCCGCGTACAGCCTGTCGATCGGAACGAAGTACGCCTGGTTTTCGTCCGAGTCGTGTGCGAGGAATACGCGGAACGACTCGTTCCGCAGTGGTTCGGTGACGTTCACGCGAAAGGCTTCGTACGTGCCGGGTTCGAGGTAGTCGGTGCTCCCAATCACTCGGTCCTCACCGGCCGGGTTGACGGCGACGAACCCACCGTGGGGGAGGACCGCCCGCTCGACACGGACGGTCCCGTTCTCGAACGGTTTCGCGGCCAGTTCGACCGCCGCCTCGGGGGAGTCTACGGGCGCTCGGTAGCCCTTGTCCCCGTACACCCCGAAGACGGTCCCGTTCGAGGAGAGGACTATTTGTATCGCCGTCCCCGGTTCGACACCAGTGAGGTTCAGTTCTGTTCGAAACACGGGATTCAGAGAGTCGTATTCGTCACGGTCATCGCTGTCGCGCGTTACTCGCGCAGTCGCGTTCGAGACGGGGTCACCGGCCGAGTTCTTCACGGAGACGGTCACCGTCGAACCGGGTGCGAGCGTCGTGTTGCCGGTAAGGGTTTGATTCGCCGTGGCCGCGAATCCCGGTCGCAGGACGGCATCACGGTCCGTCCCGTCGGGTGAAGCCCACTGTCCAACAAATTCGAACTCACCGGTTCGGTTCTCCTGACCCACCCAGCCCGGATTCAGCTGGTGGGTCCCGTCGACCACCAGTTGCGGGACGTAAAGGCCTCCATAGAAATTGACGTCGCTCCCCGTTTTGTTCTCCGAAACCGGGACCCCCCTGAAGTCGGCTACGAGGTAGTAGGTGTCGTTAGCGGGGTCGGCGAGGACGGACTGGCCGCTCGACCCATCGAGCGAGAAGGACAGCCGCGCCCGTTGTGGACTCACGTGTTTCTCCGTGACGGTGAACGATACGTTCTCGCTCCCGAGCACGGAGCGAAATCGCGCATCGTCGGTCTCACCACTCGCGTTCGCGACCGCATTCGAGAGAGCCGGCGCCGTCAAGCGGATCACGACCGTGTCTCCCATGGCGGCGGTCTCTGTGGTTGTCACCCACTCCTCCTCGCGGCCGCGTTCGATGGCCGAAATCGAGGGCAACTGGTCTCTCGATCCCTCGGGCGCCACCATCACGGTCAGGTTCGTCTCGTTCGAAGCCGAGGCTGTCGGCCCGGCCACGCCGCTGGAGTCGTGTGCGACCGTCTGGTCACTCAGGACGGGCCGCAAATCTTCTGCTGGGGCACCACTGGCGAATCCAGCTACAGCGGCGACCATCACAGCGACCACGACCGCACGACGGCACGCGGATCGGAGGGCAACCATGCGCCTCGGTTCACCACCCCGACGGAAGTGTTTTGCGTGGTTCTCGACCCCCTCCCAGCCACGCGGCGGAAGGCCGGGCTACCTGCTGCCAAATCATGCCTGTTATTGTCTACCAAGCATATCAGTTATGGTATACTTATCAAAAATGTTATGCAATTCGCCGTCGTAGTAGTTCGTTGGGGCAATGAGCGTCACTCTGGACCACATCCAACGAGCGGACGAACCAGCGATAGCGACGACAATTCGCAACGCTGGGCTTGCAGGGGCGGGCGGCGCCGGTTTTCCGACGTACGCGAAGTGGGAGCGACTAGACGAGGCCCCGTTTTTGCTGGTGAACCACCAGGAGAGCGAACCGAACTACTACATCGACAAGTGGCTCGGGAAGAACCACCCCGAAGTATTCGCCGAGTTCTTCGATGCGCTCCTCGAAGAGACGTTCGACGTAATCGTCGTCTGCGCCAAGCATACAGACCGTAAAGAGTGGATGCGGCCGCTCGAAGCCGTGACGGACGCGACCGTCTACACGCCCGATGACCTCCCGCTCGACGCGACAGCGGAGTCGGGTGTCGTGATGGCCTACACCGAGGACAAATACGAGTTCGGGATGGAGAGCGTGCTGATGCGAATCGTCGCCGACGTCGCGATGCGCGACGAACTCCCGATGGACCACGGCTGGATCGTGCAGAACACGGAGACGATGTTCAATCTCTATCACACGCTCGACGACGGCGAGACGATGACGCACAAACTGGTCCACGTCGACGGTAACGTTCCTTCCCACCGCTTCTTCGAAGTCCCCGTCGGAACGCCGGCGTCGGCACTCCTCGAAGCGGCGGGACGCCCACCCTCGACGCTGACCGAGGACGAACAACTCGCCGACGGCGGCCCTGGCTGGTGTTTCGGGGTCAACGACTCACCGGAGGCATTCGGCGTGAGCAAGCGGACGAACTGCGTGCTCGTCCTCGACGAGGACGTCGTCGCCGAAAACACGCTGGGCAACGACCGGATCAACGTCCTGAATACCAGGGACTGGACGGGCGACCACGAGACCGAACCGACGCGGCTGTCGCCAGAGACGGTTCGTATCCCGCTCATCACGAACAGCAGCCTCACGCCCATCGTCGACCGGAGTCGCCCCGTCGTCGAGGAGGGCCAGTCCGTCTCTGCGGGCGAGATGATCGCGGTCCCGGGAGAAGGAGACGTGAGCAACACGCAACACGCGTCGATAGCCGGGACGGTTACGAACATCACCGACGACTACGTGGAGATTATCAAGCAGGAGGAGGAGAAGAGCGCTGCCGGCGAACGCGAGTCGCTTCCGACTACACTCGACCACGAATACATGGTCTACTGGACGTGGTGTGACGACTGTGGCGCGTACATCGCGCGACCCGAATTAGACCATCTGGGCCACAAGCTAACCTACGTCTGTCAGGACTGTCGCTGAGAACGCGGGGGTATCGGCACCGACGACTCACGGCCGTATGGGCTCGGTCACGTCCGACCGGACCCACGCTGCTGGTTCTGTCTTGTCGCAGATGACGAGGGATCCCTCGTCTTCGTAACTCGCGTACTGGTCGAGCTCAGCACGGTCCGGGACGGTTCCGACTGCAGCCTGTGGTTCCTGATGCATCGAAATACTGACGCGGAACGATCCACGTCACGCTATCAGATTTCATTCGGCAGACGGTCAAAAGCCCTGTCTCTAGACAGTATATGTGTGGTTAATTGTCGCGTCAACTGATCACACGCCCGGGTGTGGCAGGGAACTGCTGGTGCTGATCGGAGGGAGACCTGGAGGAATCGCAGTGTCACTAGCCGGTGTGAAAAACGAAGCAGTCGGCCGGGGGATTACTCGACGTAGTCGATGTCGTCGCCGAGTTCCTTCGCTGCGCGTTCTTTCTCGGCTTCCGATTTCCCGTAGATCTGCGGGCTCTCGACGCCGGTGACGACGATCATCGTCTCCATCTTGCCCTCGAACTCGTTGTTGACGGACGCGCCCCAGATGATGCGGGCGTCGGGGTCGATGCGGTCGTAGATCTCCTCGACGACGCCCTCGGCTTCCTCGATGCTCATGTCGGGGCCGCCGACGACGTTGACGAGCGCGGAGTTCGCACCGTCGAACTCCACGTCAAGTAGCGGCGAGCGGAGCGCCGAGCGGATGGAGTCTTGGGCTTTGTTCTCGGAGTCGGATTCGCCGAGGCCGATCATCGCGACGCCGCCGTTCTCCATGATGGTCCGAACGTCGGCGAAGTCCACGTTGACGAGGCCGGGCTTGGTGATCAGTTCGGTCATGCCCTTGACCGAGCGCATCAGCACGCGGTCGCAGATCTTGAAGGCGTCCTGCAGCGGCATGCTGGGGGCGTAGTCCAGCAGACGGTCGTTCGGCACGACGATGACCGTATCCGAAACCGAACGGAGCCGTTCGAGGCCGGCGTCGGCGTTTGCACGGCGGCGCTCACCCTCAGCGGTGAACGGGATCGTCACGATAGAGATGGTGAGTGCGCCGGCTTCCTGTGCGGCCTGTGCGACGACCGGGGCCGCGCCGGTCCCGGTTCCGCCGCCCAGACCCGCGGTGACGAACACCATGTCCGAGCCGTCGATGGACTGCTGTATGTCCTCGATGTCCTCCTGGGCAGCCTCCTCACCGATTTTCGGGACCGAGCCGGCCCCGCGGCCGCCGGTGCGCTTGCGGCCGATGAGAATCTTGGTGTCGGCAGACACTTCGTCAGCAAGGTGTTGCGCGTCGGTGTTTGCGGCGACGAGTTTGGCCCCGTGGATGCCCTCCTCCATCATCCGGGTGACCGTGTTCCCGCCGGCGCCGCCACAGCCGACGACCGTGATCTTCGTTTCCAGGTCCTTGACGACGCTTGCCAGTTCCTCGTCGGACATCGTCCCGGACGTGGACATGTCCTGAGACGGCGTCGATGTCGTTTCGTCGACAGTTCCGCCAGCCGCGTCCTCCCCGTCTTGTTCTGCCTCGTCGATAGCGTCGTCAATTATCGAATCCATAATTTAAAGCGTCCTTGCAGACGAATAGTTATTAGTTTTCCCCCTGTGTCTGACGCTCGTCTGACGTGTTGAGTCCCAGTTTCGACGGCTGACACGCCAGTGTTCACAGCGTATATCGACGTATACGCTCGCGCTGGAACCGCTCCGGGTCGATCTCTTCCCCGTCGATCTCGACTGACTCGCCCGAGGCGAGTTTCCCGAACTTCGGTCCTTCCGGGATGCCAGCAGTTCGCGCGAGGTCCGGGTCGAACGCCGTCTCGCGGGCGAGGAGTTCGTCCGCGTTTCGCTCGACGCTGTCGAAGCGGCGTTCGAGAATTTCGACGAGTGGGTCGATGATCGCTTCTAAGCCTGTCGTCGCCGGACAGACAATCGGCCCGGTGAGGACAGTTCCGTTTTGTTCGGTCGCGTACGCGATGGACTGGCGTTCGATAGTCTCACGCAGTGCCTCGCTATCGACGCCGCGCACGTCGGATATCAATTCATCCGGAAGGTCGGGCACCGTCCACTCGCCGTCGTACCCGGGTGCAAGCTCCCCAAACCTGAGACCGTCGTCGACCGACCTGACAGCGTCTTCCAGCGCCTCGACGAGGGACAGGTCGACACCGGTCGTCTCCTGAACGAACGTCTCGCTGACGACGCGGTGGCCCAGCGACTCGATGGCCGCCTGGAGGTCCGGCCGGTCGCCCTCCATGAGGGCGTAGTCAGCCGCGCTGGCTCGGAAAGCGCATTCGAGAACGGCGTCGTGATCCTCGTCGCTGTCGGCCCACTCTTCCAGGGCGTCTAACGACCAGTTGGCGGCGATGTGACCCACTGCCCAGTCCGTCTCGCGGACGACCCGCTCGAATCGCGGAGCGTAGTGGCCGCCGCCGACGCCGAGGAGGTGGCGGCGCGTCCCGTTCTCCCGCGGCTTGTCGGCTGGTTCGTCGGCGAGGTCCAGTATGGCTCTGGCGGCGGCCTCGGCGGCGTCAGGGTCCTCCCACTGTGGCTTTCCGCTGCCGACCTCGACGAACATCGATGGCACACCGACCTCCGTCGGGCCGTGGTGGGTACACTCCATGCCGACCTCGTATTCCGGCGGGGCGTGGCGCTGGAGCGCCGAAACTACGGCCTTGTGTGCGCCGGGGCAGGCGCGCGCGAACTGGCCGTCTTCACCGCCGAACTCCGCGACGCCGAAGTTCCCGGTGTGGTGAGCCGTCAGGAGTTCGTCGGTCTCGCCGGCGTGTTTCGACGCGAACACCAGCAGGTCCGGTTCGTCGAAGGCCTCGGCGGCGGCTTCGATATCCAGATGTAACGCCTCGAACTCGCGGAGCTCCACGCTGTCAGTTCGGTACACCGTACCGCCGCCCTCGGCATCAGATCGCGTCTCGTCGACGCTTGTTTCCCAGTCCCGCAGGGAGCGCAGGTGCTCGCCGATGTGGGTCGATGCCGCGTCAGCGTGCGAGACAACGATTCCGAGCATCAGTCGGCGTTCTCCGGGTGGGTCGGTTCACGACCCATTGCGGTCCGGACGGCGTCACCGGCCAGCCCGAACAGGTGTTTCAGCGCCTCGCGGCGTCGGACGAACAGTCCAGCCCCAAGGGCGATGTACAATCCCGTGTACGCCAGCAGGAGGTCGTGACTCGATATCGGCAGGGCGACGAGGTCCCTGATGATGGCGAACTCCAGAATCACCTGCGAGATGAACAGCGCGAACAGCCCGACCGCTTCGCGGATACTGATCTCGAAGTTGACCAGAATGGCGAGCGCGAAGAAGGACTGGGCCGCCGTAATCCAGATCTCCGCGCCCTGTCTGGCGTCGAACGGCAGGACGCCGTACCCGCCGAGCGCGATGGAGTACACCACTGCGATGGTCCCGATGAGCAGGGTCCACTGATTGAGCTTCGAGGAGATGAGGGCGTTGAACCCGGCGGTCGACCGGGCCTTGTTGACCAGCACGGCGACGACGATGAGTTCGGGCGATTCGCTGGCCAGCGGGGCGACCCACTGGATCATGAAGAACTCGGGGATACCGTTCGCGACGCCGATTTCTTCGAGGCCATGCGCGAACGGCTCGACGGCCGTGAAAATAATCGCGCCGGAATAACCAAACAGCACCAGCACGACCAGCGGCCGCCACGGCAGCGACCACTCCTGGAAGTACTTCGGGACGCCGACGGTGTGCTCGCTGTGTTCGATGTCGGACTTGAGGACGAGGCCGATGTACGCGACGTAGAGGCCGACCAGGAACAGCGTATCGAAGATACCGATACCGCCGCCGAAGGGAACGAGAAACGCCCACAGCGTCGCCAGGAAGAGGAAGGAGATTTCAGTTGCGATGTCGGTGTCCAGCTGGACGGCGTCTTTCAGGAACCCGTCTCGTTTCTGTACTGCGGGGTCCTGCGTTTTCGCGGCGCGCCAGACGGTGAACACGGCGATACCGGCCCAGCCGATGCCGATGAGGATGCGGTTCGCGCCGGTCATGTTCGCAATCGCCAGGTTGGCGTCGTGGCAGGCGCGAGCTAGCCCTCCTGCCGCGGACTCGATTTCCGCCGCCGTGAACTGGCTACAGGCTTCCGTCGTCGCGCTACCCGCCCCGGCGTTCCAGGCGTACAGCGCGTCGACGGCGTACTCGGGGGCGACTGCGAGAACAGCGAGCACGGCGATAGCGAACGCTCTCGGTACGTCTTTCTCGGCCGTTTCAGCACCCCACGCCAGGAGGAACGACGCTCCGAGGACGGCGATCCCGCTGACGGCGACGGTGGTCACGTTTCCCACCGCGGTACTGGAAAGAAACAGATAAATCCAGCCGACAGTCAGGGCGAGCGCGACTGCGACCTGCATCAGTGGATGGCGAAAACGACTCACTATCAGAGATGTGGCTGGGTCCGGCTGAAAAGCTTGCGAAACCGTCGACCGGGTGCCCGCGCGAGAGCGTGGCGTTCATACGACCGGGGCGCGCTGGCGTTGATATGGACGTTTACGGACTCATCGGAAACCCGGTCGGGCACTCGCTGTCGCCGCCGATGCACGAGGCGGGCTACGAGGCACTGGGGCTCGACGCGCGTTATGTCACGTTCGAACCGGCGGCTGCCGCCGGTGCCGAAGCCATCGAAGCGGCAGAGACGCTCGGGGTTGACGGCCTCAACGTTACCATCCCGTTCAAGCAGGACGTGCTCGACGCCGTCGATCCCACGCCGCTCGCCGAGCGCATCGGCGCGGTCAACACCGTCGATTTCGCGGGTGGGACGCCGACGGGCTACAACACCGACGCTGTCGGCGCAGTCCGAGCGCTGGAACACCACGACGTGTCGCTGGCCGGCACGGCGGTCGTCGTCGGTGCCGGCGGCGCGGGGCGAGCGGTCGCGTTCGGCCTCGCCGACGAGGGGCTGTCAGTCCGGATCGCGAACCGCACCGAATCGAAAGCCGTCGGGCTCGCAGATGAGGTCCCGGACGCGACCGGCCACGGGCTCGACTCACTCCCTGATCTGCTTGCGGACGCTGCTATCCTCGTCAACTGCACCAGCGTGGGTATGGAAGAAGACGAAACGCCAGTCCCTGCTGACGCGCTACACAGCGATCTCGCGGTGCTCGATGCGGTGTACACGCCGGTCGAGACCCGTCTGCTACAGGACGCGGCGGCCGCGGGCGCGACGACGGTCGACGGTGCGTGGATGCTCCTGTATCAGGGGGTTGAAGCGTTTGAACGCTGGACCGGCGAAGAGGCGCCCATAGACCGGATGAACAGGCAATTGCGCGAGCACCTGTAGCGAAACTGCCACCAGCAAGAGATTTGTGTTGTGGATAAATACGTTCACGTATGGGTCTGCTTCAGAAATTGAAATCCGCTCTCGGGCTTGATGGGACTGGGTCATCCATGTCGGGAACCAATCGCGACGTGGACGTGACCGTCGAGCGAGAGCCCTCTACTGAAGACGAAGACGCTGTCAAGGGGACGAACACCGCGACGACTACTGAGGCCCACACGTCCGACACCGCGGACGGGGCCGGTACCGAATCGGGGGATGGGAGTGATACATCCACTCAGGCGGACGACCTGGAGACTGCGGCGTCGCCGACTACGACTGACGACGAATCGGCATCTGCGACCGGTGATTCTACCACGGAGGCCGAACCAGAAACAGCGGTCGACGACGAGGACAGCGATTCGGATGTCTCGACTGCTGCGGAATCGGCCGAGACCGACGAGGAGCCGGCCGAATCCGACGAGGAACCGGCCGAAACCGATGACGAAGAGAGCACCGCCCCCGTTACGGATATCAAGGGCATCGGTCCCGCCTACGCCGACCGGCTCGCCGATGTCGGTATCGAGACCGTGGGCGAACTGGCCGCCGCGGATGCGGCCGACATCGCCGCGGACACCGACCTTTCCGAGAGCCGCGTTTCGGGCTGGATCGAGCGGGCCCAGGACCACTGACCCCCGTCTTTTCGAGTGCCGGACGGCGGTGCCGCGGACTCGCCGAACCGCAAGGGAATTAGTCGCCGCAGTGCTTTCGTTCTGTAATGCCATCGGTCGAGACCGACCGGACCGCGTTCACGGACCTCGTAGCCGGCGCGCCCCCGGCGGCCCGCGTCCCCGTCGAGGTCACGGTGACCGTCGAGGACCCGTTTCTCGCGTACCGCCGGGCGCGCGACGAGACTGGCGGCGTGTATCTGGCGACCACCGGCGGCCAGTCGGGCTGGGGCTACTTCGGGACGGCCCCGGCGGACTTTCGCGAGGTCGATCCGAGAGAGGGCGGAACTCTCGCCGCGCTGACCGAGTTCCTCGACGGAATGCAACTGGTCCGGGGTGACTGTGACGTGCCGTATCCTTGCGGAGCCGTCGGGTGGCTCTCCTACGACGTGGCGCGGGAACTGGAGTCACTGCCCGATAGCGCCGACGCCGACCGCGCGCTCCCGAACCTGCAGGTGGCCCGCTACGACCGCTTCGCCGCCTGGGAGGAACCCCGCGGTGAGTCGGTGACGCTGCGCGTGACGGCCTGTCCACGGGTCGGCGACTTCGAGACGCCCGAACTGGCCTACGAGTTCGGCAAGCAACACGCCCTGGACCTGGCCCGGGCGGCGGTGCAGGGCGACCCCGACGTCGAGGAACCGCGGGTCGAGACCGACGAAGCGACCTTCGAGAGCGACTGCACGCGCGAAGACTTCGCCAAGCGGGTCCGAACAGTGAAGCAGTACATCCGCGACGGCGACACGTTCCAGGCGAACGTCTCGCAGCGCCTCAACGCACCCGCCGCAGTCCATCCGGTCGAGGCCTTCGACGCGCTTCGAACGGTGAATCCAGCGCCGTACTCCGCTCTGCTCGAGTTCCCCGGCGTCGATCTCGTCAGCGCCAGCCCGGAACTCCTCCTGCACCGCGAGGGCGACCGGATCGAGACCGAACCCATCGCCGGCACCCGCCCGCGGGGCGAGACGCCCGAGTCCGACGACCGACTGGAGGCGGACCTGCTCGACGACGAGAAGGAGCGGGCCGAACACGCGATGCTCGTCGACCTGGAGCGCAACGACCTCGGGAAAGTCAGCGAGTTCGGCAGCGTCGAGGTGTCTGATTACCGGCGCGTCGACCGCTACTCCGAGGTGATGCACCTCGTCTCGGTCGTCGAGGGACGGCTCCGCGACGGCGCGACCCTGGAAGACGCCATCGCCGCGGTGTTCCCCGGCGGGACCATCACCGGCGCGCCCAAACCCCGGACGATGGAGATCATCGACGAGGTGGAGGCGACCCGGCGGGGTCCCTACACCGGCTCTATCGGCCTGTTCGGCTTCGACGGCCGTGCGACGCTGAACATCGTCATCAGGACCCTGGTCCGGTACGCCGAGGAGTACCACCTCCGTGTCGGCGCGGGCATCGTTCACGATTCGGACCCGGACAGCGAGTACCAGGAGACGCTGGACAAGGGCCGCGCGCTGGTCAACGCCGTCGATGAGGCGCTCGGGAAGCGTGTCGACCTGGCGATGGAGGAGCAGCAATGAGCGGCCGTCGTGGCAGCGGGGGCAGCGGCGATATCGGCAACAACGCCGGGGGTGGCCCGGCGACAGACTCGCTGGCTCCGACCGTGCTGGTCGTCGACAACTACGACTCCTTCGCGTACAACCTCGTCCAGTACGTCGGCGAGGTGGTGCTCCGGCTCGGCGGGACCGAGGACGACGTGATCGTCCGGCGCAACGACGCCATCGACGCTGAGGGCGTCGAAAAGATGGACCCCGACGGCATCGTCGTCTCGCCGGGGCCGGGGACGCCCGAGGACGCCGGCGTCTCGATGCCGATCTTCGAGGAGCTGGACTACCCGACGCTGGGCGTCTGTCTGGGCCATCAGGCGCTGTGTGCGGCCAACGGCGCGCCCGTCGGTCACGCCGAGGCAGTCGTCCACGGCAAATCGTCGTCGGTTACCCACGACGGCACCGGCGTGTTCGAGGCCCTGCCGGACCCCGTCGAAGTGGGTCGGTACCACTCGCTCGCGGTCGACCGCGAGGACCTCCCCGACGTGCTGACCGAGACGGCGTACACCGTTAGCGACGACGGCTCCGAAAACGCCGCTGCGACGATAGGCTCGCCCGAATCTGCCACCGCCGAGGGCACGGACGAGTCTCAGGTGGTCATGGGCGTGCGCCACAGCGACCGCCCGCACATCGGCGTCCAGTTCCATCCCGAAAGCATTCTGACCGACCACGGCAAGACCATGATCGAGAACTTCTGTCTCCTATGCAATACCACGTAGACGGGGCGCTCGTCCCCGAAGACGAGGCGACGGTGTCAGTGCGCGACCGCGGGTTCATGTACGGCGACGCGGCGTTCGAAACGCTCCGGGCCTACGGCGGCGAGCCGTTCCGGTGGGACGCCCACCGCGAGCGCCTCCAGCGGACGGCCGAGACGCTGGGGTTTGCCGACGCCGTGCCCGATGACCTCCGGGAGCGCGTCGACGAGACGCTCGCGGCCAACGACCTCGACGAGGCGTACGTCCGGCTGTCGGTCACGCGGGGCGTCCAGCCCGGGAAGCTCACCCCCGGAGCCGACGTCGACCCGACGGTCGTCGTCATCTGCAAGGGGCTCCCGAGGGGCGGGCTGGACGGCGAGCGCGTCTGGGACGAGCCGGCGTCGGTCCAGACGGTCCGGACCCGGCGGATTCCGGGCGAGGCCGTCCCGGCGGACGCGAAGACCCACAACTACCTCAACGGGATTCTCGGCCGCCTCGAACTCCGAAAGGCCGCCGCCGGCGGCGAACCTGCCGACGAGTGTCTCATCCGGGACATGGACGGCAATCTGGCCGAGGGAGCGACGAGCAACCTCTTTTTCGTCACGGACAACGGCCTCCGGACGCCGAGTACGGACCTCGACCTACTGCCGGGAGTCACCCGCGACGCGGTGATGGACATCGCTCGCGGCGAGGAGTTCCCCGTCGAGACCGGCCACTACTCGCTCGATGCCCTGCGTGACGCCGACGAGGCGTTTCTCACCAACTCGACCTGGGAGATCCGCCCCATTGCGACCGTCGATGGCATCTCCGTTGGCACCGGACCGATGACAAAACTCCTTCAGCGACTGTTCGACGAGCGAATCGAGGAGCGGCACTACTGATCGGCCACCCCCCGATTCAAACGAGGCCACGCTGAAAACGCCGGTTTGAAACGCCTGATTCCCGTACAACTGCGTAGCATGGATGAGGACAGCCGTATCGTCGCGCTGGATGAAGTGCCTGACGACGGCACCTTTCTGTTCACTGTTCGCGACGGCTTCGACACGAAGGAAGCGATTATCGTCGAGTTGTCCGACGCCGTCGTCGCGTTCGAGAACTACTGTCCCCACTGGACGGACGTCCGGCTCGACAAGGGCAGTGGGGCGACAGTTCGTAACGGGGAACTAGTGTGTGAGAAACACGGGGCGACGTTCGAATCAGATTCGGGGCTGTGCAACTACGGCCCCTGCGAGGGAGCGGTTCTGGAGGAAGTCTCGATCACCACCGAGGACGGCGTCGTCTATCTTACCGACGAGCGTTACGAGTTCGAAAACCAGGGGCCTTCGGGCGACCACGACCGCTCCTCGCGCGGTCGCATCGGCTTCTCAGGGAACTAGGCGGACGGGACCCGCTATCGCCCGGCCTCAGCTTATTCGGTACGCCGGCTCCGAGACGGCCTCGCATTTACACTCCGGACACCGGCTCGGTCGGTTTGTCAGGTCGTCGAAGTCCGTGAAGCCACACTCCTCACACTCCGGTGGGGCAACGAGAAGCTCTTCGTCGGTCGAGTCCAGGGACTTCGCGATGTGTTCTACGTGTGTGAGCGCGTCGCTCGTCTGTATTTCGAACGTGTTCGCGATTGTCCCGGCGGCCATCGCCTCGTCGCGTAGTTGGTCAGCGATGCGCTGGCGCGTCGTCCGACTTGCCTCGCGCATGGGAGGAGTTCGCATCCGACTGTTATAGGCTTTGTTCTACTCTCACGACGCCGGAGTGGTGCTCTCCCATTCTGTTTCTGTCTCAGCCACGATAATTTATCACCGTCGGCGGTAAATAGCGACACCCGATGTTCGACAGTATCCTCGTTCCGACCGACGGAAGCCCCGGCTCCGAGCGCGCGTTCGAGGTCGCCGCGACGCTTGCCAGCACTCACGACGCAGCCATCCACGTCCTCTCGGTCGTAGACGAGCACGGTCCCACGGACGACTGGGACTACGACGACGACTCTCCGGCAGAAGCCTTCATCGAGTCGCAGGCCGACCACGTCGACACCGCTGGCCTGTCCGTCACCCCCGCCGTCCGCGAGGGGGTCGTCCACGACGAGGTTCTCGACTACGCCGACGAGACCGATATCGACCTCATCGTCATGGGGACTCACGGCCGCACTGGCGTCCGGCGGTTCCTGCTCGGCAGCGTCACGGAAAAGGTCGTCCGCCTCGCCGATGTGCCTGTCCTCTCTGTCAAAGCCGACGCCGAGCCGGGGACCGTCTCGTTCGACGACATTCTGCTACCGACCGACGGCAGTAGCGGCGCGGAGGCAGCCATCGAGCCGACGGGCGCGCTCGCCAGCGAGACCGACGCGACAGTCCATCTCGTCTCGGTCGTGGACACGCGGTCACTGGGCATCGATGTCGGGTCCACCGTTATCGTCGACGAACTGGAGTCAGTCGCGACGGATGCCGTTGAGAATGCAGCCGACCGGCTTTCCGGGATGGGCGTCGAGGCCGTCGAGACAGCCGTCTCTCACGGCATTCCCTATCGAGCTATCCTCGACGCCATCGAAGACGCCGATGCCGACCTCGTCGTCATCGGAACCCACGGTCGCACCGGCATCGACCGCTACCTCCTCGGCAGCGTTGCGGAGAAACTCGTCCGTACCTCGCCGGTTCCGGTGATGACCGTCCGGGCGGCGGACGCTGGCGACGAGCGCTAACACAACCATCAACAGTCTGTTACCGGAGTCACGACCTGTCGGCGAGACGCCGCTCCAACGGCGGTCGGCCGCCCTACCCGAAGTTCTCGACCTTCGCGTCGTCGGTGCTGACACCGGCGGTTTCGAGCGCTTCCGTGGCGGCATCGAGGAAGTCCGCGAAGCCGTAGATGAACACCTGGCCGCCGTCCTCGACGGCCTCGGCCACCGGCTCGACGAGCGATACGTCGCTGTCGATGACTGAAATAAGCGCTCCGGCATCCCGAAGCGCGTCCAGCCGGTCCTCGTGGACCGGCGCATCGTCCTGATACACGACAGCAGCCTCGTTGCCGTCGTCCAGCGCACGCTCGGCGATACCGACCGCCGGGCCGACACCAGGACCGCCGGCGAGGACGACAACGCGGCTCTCGCCCTCGTAGTAATCCGAACCGAACGGCCCAGCGATACGGACGCCGTCACCCGCTTCGAGCGCGCCGAGTTGGGGGGCCAACTCGCCGTCGGGGTCGATGCCGACGGTGATCTCGAACGCCTCTTCCACCGTCGGCGAGGAGATGGTGTAGAACCGCGAGATGTCCTCCCCGTCAACGGTCAGTGTCAGTTTGACGAACTGACCCGGCTGTGCGTCGAATGCGTCCGGTGTCTCGAAGTCAATCGCCACGGTGTCTGGTCCGACATCTCGGACGCCCACCACGTCGAGCACGCGTTCGTCCATACTCGGGAGTTGCCGTGACCGGCCAAGGGGGTTACGGTCGCCACACGTTCTGGCATGCTGAAAGGACAGCCGGCGCGGTCCGGGATACAGGAAACGTCGGTCGTTTGCATACGAATTCTACCGGTATTCACTCGGAAACGAGTTGCCCGCACGCGGGCGGTTACGGAAGGCTTTTCCTACCACGCTGGCTACCCGTGCGATATAATGCCAGAGGACCTGAACTGGGCCATCGGCGGTGAAGCCGGCGATGGAATCGACT
>ENA-ORCR01000541-ORCR01000541.1-marine-metagenome-genome-assembly--contig:-NODE-541-length-19530-cov-3.499923_pt1 | contig 19530 bp, 14 predicted proteins | sample MGYA00237782_ERZ508514 | MGnify/ENA primary metagenome ERZ508514 (study PRJEB26185, sample SAMN06268960) | marine metagenome | isolation source: Eden Landing Ponds, San Francisco, CA, USA | place...
CGCGCGTCCGGCGGGTCGCATCGTCCGACCGGCCCGCTGTGTCCCCTGGCGTCGAGAGCCACCGAGGCCCGAGGCGACGACCGCGAGCGACGCGTCGGGGAGGTCGATTCCCTCGTCGCCGACGCGGGAGACAACGAGCGTCGAGAGCGATCCGTCGCGGAACTGCTGGAACAGCCGCTCGCGTTCGTGGTGCGGCGTGTCACCGCTGACGAACGGCGCGTCGATAGCCGCCGAGAGCGCGCGACCCTGGTCGAGATAATCGACGAAGACCAGTGCCTTCGCTTCGGGGTGTCGAGAGAGGATTCGCTCGGTCTCCTCGATCTTCGCCGGGTTCGAGGCCGCGATTTGCCGGCGCTCGTGGCCCTCACTGCCGACGTACTGGTTGCGACTGTCGTCGTCGGTCCAGGGGACGTATCGGATCTCGACGCGCGGTTCGGCGACGAACCCTTCGTCGAACAGGGAGTCCCAGTCGGTGCCGATCGGCGGGCCGATGAGCGTGAGGATCTCCTCCTGCAAGTCGTCTTCGCGCACCGGTGACGCGGAGAGGCCGAGCCGGTGGCGCGTCTGGAGGTCAGCACTCCGCCGATACACGTCGCTGGGCACGTGCTGGACTTCGTCGTAGACGATCAGCCCCCACTCGCGGGAGTCGAAGAGGTGCCGGTGCCGTCCCATCCCCGCGGTCTGGTAGGTGGCGATAGTCACCGGGCGGACGTCCTTGGTCCCGCCGTGGTACTCGCCGACCTGCGACTCGTCGAGCGTCGTCTTTGTCAGCAGTTCGTCGCGCCACTGCCGGACGAGTTCGCGACTCGGGACGAGGATGAGCGTCTCACCACCGACGCGTTCGAGAATGCCCATGGTCGCGACGGTCTTGCCACTCCCGGGCGGGCCGACGAGGACGCCAGACTTCGTCTCCATGAACCGGTTCACCCAGTCGTGCTGGTACTCGCGCAACTCCAGGGTGGTGGAGACCTCAAGCGGATCGCCCGACTCCAGGTCTCGCTCGTCCTGGACGGGATAACCCGCCTCGTAGAGGATTCGTTTGACCTCCGCGGTGGCCTCCTCCGCGACCCAGCTTTCGGTATCCGAGATGGGCGCGCGAAGGTGGCTCTCGTCGAGTTTCTGTCTCGCGACGTTGCCCATGAGGTTCTCCGTCGCGGCGTCGAGGACGGTGTAGCCGTCTTCGTGCGTTCGGAGGGTGAACTGGTGGGCGCGTTTCCACTGCTCTTCGATCCAGGATTCGAGGGACGGGTACCGCTGGGGAAGGACGTCCCTGACGGTTCCGAGGAGGTCGTCGACGTCCTCGTATGGCGCCTGCCAGACGTCGGAGTCGGCTATCTCGTAGACGTATCCCTCCGCGCCGTTCGTGTCGACCAGTCGTGCGAACTGGGATAACTGTGCCCGGGTGAACTGCGCTGGCTGGTCGACGACAATCTGGTGTCGGTCCGGAAAGACGACGAACCGTTCGCGGTCGGCGTAATCCGTCCACTCCGCTGGGTACCAGACCGTCGGGTCCTGGGAGACGTCGCGACGCTCGACCCCGCCCTCACGTTCGAGTGCCGCGAGCCAGGTCTCGGCATCCGTCCTGGACTCGTCCAGTCGACGCGCGATCTCCTCGGTGGTCAACACCGGACTGCCCGCCCGTTCGACCGCCTCGTGGAACCGGTCCAGCGGCGCGTCGTCCTGGTCGTCTGTCACACCGCCCGCTTGGCCGCCGCGGGCAAAGGTGCTTTCGTCTCCGGCCGATGCGAGGGTCTGGCCGTGGCCGCATCGCAAATCGTACCAAATTCTATATTTATATAGTTAATTTACTTAAACGTACAGATGTGTCGAACCCGTCGATAGCGCGTCTACCCCGCTCACGAATCTGAGCCCCCGTATCTCTCGTTCAGACCGGGAAATATCGAGGAATCTACTCGGCAGGGGCCTCATCGAGTGTGGCAACCGATGTGGTCTTTCGGGAGCCTCCCGAACTCGATGGTCGGGAGCGTATATTGGGTACTCAGCAGCTCTGAGCTATCTACTGTCGATCTCGAGAATATTCTCCGAAACAGCTGATTAATACTTTCATACTGGTACTACGAGTGAAAGATAATTTTATGGATGTTATTGGGAACGATCTGATCGCAGCCAGACTCGCATCGGCCCGGTCTCCCGATTGTCCCAGGCGTAGTACGGGACCGCGGTGAACCCGGTGGATTCACTGGTCGTCGCTTCGTCTGTTCGGTAGAGTTCACCCTCCCAGCCGTCGAGGGCACGCACAGTGGCGCTCCCTTCGAGGGTGACGACGCCGTCGAGCAAGTCGTCTCGCTCGACCGGTTCGATTGGTGCATCCGGGTCGAGAGCGATCTGGTAGAGCGCACGCCCGTGGTCGACGGCTTCCAGACAGTAGACGAGCGGGCCGTATTCGAGGGCCACACGTCCGGCGTTGGCCTGAACCGCTGGGTGACTCCGAAGTACCCGGACGCGCCGTTCGAACGTCACTCCGATCTGATTCTCGTCCCATCGTCGGTCGATCGTGACGAAGCCGTCGTTCTGGTCGACGGCTGCCGGGTCACCGTCGACAGCAACCTCGACGCCCTCCGCCCAGTCTGGAACCCGGAGTTCGACGCTGAATTCGGCGGATTCCGCGGCATCGACGTCGACGGTCACGTCACTCTCCCACGGGAACGCAGTCGTCTGCGTCACCTCGATGTCGGTCCCGCCGACCGCCAGCGTCGCTGTACTGCCGACATACTGCGTGATGCTGAGGCGCTCGTCTCCCGTCGCGTAGAGGTAGCGACCGAGCGATGCGAACAGGCGAGCCACGTTCGGCGGACAGCAGGCGCAGTCGAACCAGCCCTGGCGGGTGTGGTCGCCGTCGCTGGCCAGTCGGTTGTCGTAGAAGAACTCGGTTCCGTCGAGGGACACACCCGCAAGGAATCCGTTGTACAGGGTCCGCTCGATGAGATCGGCGTACTTCGCCTCGCCCGTCAGTTCGAACATCCGCTGGTTCCAGAAGATGCTGCCGATGGCCGCACACGTCTCCGCGTACGCGGTGTCGTTCGGCAGGTCGTAGTCCTCGGTGAATCGCTCGCCGTGATGGGCAGACCCGATGCCGCCGGTCACGTAGGTCCGCTTTGTCGTCATGTTCTCCCAGAGTCGTTCGAGGTGGCCGAGGAGTTCGTCGTCACCGGTTTCCGCTGCGAGGTCCGCGACGCCGCTGTAGAAGTACATCGCGCGTACGGCGTGGCCCTCGACGGCGTCCTGGTCTTCGAGCGGTGCGTGCGCCTGGGCGTACTGGCCGTCGTAGTCGCCGTCCTCGTAGAAGACGCCGCGGGCCCCGTCGATGATGTCCTCCTCCGCGTCGGGGTCGTAGCCGGCCCGTCCCTCCGGAGTCTCGAACTCTTCCTCGAAGCGGTCCACGCGACCCCGTTGCTCGACGAAGTACCTCGCGAGGTGGACGTAGCTATCGTCGTCGGTGACCCGCGCGAGTTCGACGAGGGCGAGTTCTATCTCCTGGTGGCCCGGCGCACCGTCGACTGCGTCGCCGAAGACCTCGTCGATGTGGTCCGCGAAGTCGACGGCCACGTCGAGGAGCGTTCGCTTCTCAGTCGCTCGATGGTGGGCGACTGCAGCCTCGACGAGGTGGCCCGCACAGTAGCATTCGTGCATCATATTGAGGTTCGTCCACCGTTTGTCGGGCGCCTCCAGCGTGAAGTACGTGTTCAGGTAGCCGTCTTCGGCCTGTGCGTCGGCGACGAGGTCGATAACCTCGTCCACCCGTCGTTCGAGGTCCGGGTCGTCGTCGGTCGCGAGGACGTAACTCGCGGCTTCGAGCCACTTGTAGGCGTCAGTATCGGCGAACCACATCCCTTCGAACTCGCCGGGCTCACCGCCTGCCGCCCGTCGGAAGTTCCCCAGACAGCCGCTGGTCTCGAGTTGCTCGTACTGGTACTCGATGGTCTCACTGCGATTGCGCTCGATCCGCGGGCCCCAGAAATCGTCGTCAATTGCCACCGCTCCCACCGTCGGTCCACGCAGGCGCTGCGATCCGGGCATGGCCAAGGGTCGGTCGCCGTTCGGCATAAACACGGGGACGCCGGCGAATAGCGCTAGCTTCGGACACGTCGGTGCACAGAGCGGTGGTGTCGATGGGATTGTGTCCGTCGAAGGAAACCGTCCGTCTCATAGATGCAGACGCGACTGCCGGGTAGCTGCTGTCGGACGGGACCCTCGACTGGGACTCCCTTACGAGTAGGTGACGTTCAGTTCGAGCACGTTCGCGGTTTCGAGGACGCGCTTTGGCAGTTCCTCGCGAAAGCGGTGGTCCTCGAAGCGGTGGGACGGTCCCGAGACGCTGATCGCACCGAGCACCCGGTCGTCGTTGCTGAGGACCGGCGCGGCGACGCAGCGGAGTCCGGACAGGCGTTCCTCGTCGTCGAACGCGACCCCACGTTCGCGAATGTCCGCGAGCGTTTCGAGCAGTTCGTCGCGGTCCGTGACCGTCCGTTCGGTCGTCTGGGGGAGGCCGTGTCGCTCGATGATCTCGTCGACGCGTTCGGTCGACAGGTGGGCGAGAATCGCCTTCCCGAGCGCTGTACTGTGCAGACAGACGCGGTTACCCACGTGTTCTTTGACACGGACCGCGTTCTCGCCGCGGGTCCGGTAGAGGTAGGTCCCCTTCCCGTGTTCTTCGACCAGCAGGTTACACAGTTCCCCCGTCTCGTCGGCCAGTCGGTCCAATTCCGGTCGTGCGATTTCGAATATCTGGGACTGATTGCGGGCGTAGGCCCCGTGTTCGAGGAATCGGAGGCCCACCCGGTACTCGTCGTCGGCCTTGACGACGTAGGCTTCCTGTTCGAGCGTACTCAGGTAGTTGTGAACGGTGCTCTTCGGTAGATCCAGATGCTTGGACAGTTCAGTCACGCCGGCCCCACCCAGCTCCTGGAGCCCCCCGATGATACGGAAGGTTCGTTCGACCGATTTTACCGTGTTCCGCGCGGTCTGCGCCATATCCTGGTACATACGGTCCCCGCTAATAATCGTTCTGCATTTAGAAACAGTCGTTCAGCCGTTCACTCGGAATCGAGATAATCTTTGCCAGCCTCAAACCGTCGTCACGGGGTTCGTAAGCGTGCCGATTCCCTCGATGTCGATCTCGACCTCGTCGTCTTCCTGGAGGGTGAAATCGCCCTCCGGAACCAGTGCCGTTCCGGTCAATAGAACAGTGAGGTCTGGAACGACGTTGTGACGGGTCAGGTAGGAAGACAGTTCCTCGCAGGTCCGAACCATCTCGCTCGTGTTCGTCTCACCCTCGTAGACGACGTCGCCATCGCGGTGGATCTGCATGGTCATCACGAGGTCGTGTGGGTCCTCGACGTCCGAAAGCGAGGTGACGCAGGGGCCGAGAGAACAACAGCGGTCGTACACCTTCGCCTGGGGGAGATAGAGCGGGTTGTCGCCCTCGATGTCGCGGCTGCTCATGTCGTTCCCGATGGTGAACCCGACGATGTCACCCTTGTAGAGGACGATACCGAGTTCCGGCTCCGGCGTGTCCCAGTCCGAGTCGCCCCGAATTCCGACTGCTTCGTCGGGGCCGACAGTCCTGCTCGGCGTCGCTTTGAAGAAAATCTCCGGTCGTTCGCTCTCGTAGACGTCGATGTAGACGTCGGGTTTGTCGCTCTCTTCCTGTCTGGCCTCCTCGCTGATCTGGTACGTGACGCCGGAGGCCCAGACCTCCGGGGGCTCGACGGGCAAACCGACGTCTTCCGCGTCGAAGTCGACAGTCTCCGCGTCGTCGAGAAACGCCTCGGCACTCTCGTCCAGGCCCTGGCGCGTTTCGGCGGTAGATTCGAGAAGTTCATCGACTGTGGCCGGCCCGTCCGGCGCACTCGTGAGATCGTACGCTACGTCACCCGCTGACGCTACGAGATGCTCGTCGCTTCCGCGAGTCACTCGGAAGTATCTCATGCTCTGTACAGTGACATGGTCACCCACTATTTAACTCTTTCAGCCTGTGGCCCCGACACGGCACCTGCTTGCGACCGTTCGGACCAGTAGACGGCGAGGGGTACCGCCACCGCAAGAGTTTTTGAGCGTTCGTGTGAGTTGAACGCACATGGACGTAGGTGTACTCACGGTAGCACTCGGCGGCGAATCGGTCGAGGACGCGTTCGCGTACCTCGAAGAACAGGGCGTCGACGCGGTCGAACTCGGCTGCGGGGGGTTCGTCGGCGACGACCACCTGCCGCGCGATGACTATCTCGACGACGAGGCGGCACAGGCGGAACTCCACGACCTGCTCGAGCGACACGGCCTCTCGGTGTCCGCCCTCGCGACACACAACAACCCACTGCACCCGGACGAAGAGCGGGCCGCTCGTGCCGACACAGAACTCCGCGAAGCGATCACCCTCGCCGACCAACTGGGGGTCGACGCCGTCACCTGCTTCTCGGGGCTCCCCGCGGGCGGGCCGAACGACGAGACGCCGAACTGGATCACGGCCCCGTGGCCGAACGAGCACCACGAGGCTCACCAGTACCAGTGGGACGTCGCCGAGGAGTACTGGTCGGACCTGGCCGAACACGCCGCAGACCACGACGTGGACGTCGCCATCGAGATGCACCCCAACATGCTCGTCTACGAGCCCACGGGGATGCTCGAACTCCGCGAGCGCACGAACGAACACATCGGTGCGAACTTCGACCCCTCGCACCTGTTCTGGCAGGGCATCGACATCACCGAGGCCATCCGCTTCCTCGGCGAGGAGGACGCCATCCATCACTTCCACGCCAAGGACACGAAGGTGTACGAGGCCAACTCACGGGTGAAGGGCGTCCTCGACACCGAGCCGTACACGGAAGAACCCGACCGCTCGTGGCTGTTCCGCTCCATCGGTTACGGCCACGGCGAGGAGTTCTGGAAGGACGTCGTTTCGACGCTCCGGATGGTCGACTACGACGGTGCGCTCTCCATCGAACACGAGGACTCGCTGACCTCACCAAACGAAGGCCTGGACAAAGCGATCGACGTCCTCCAGCGGTCCGTGTTCGAAACCACTCCCGGCGACGCATACTGGGCCTAAAACGATGAGTGAAGAATCACTCTCCGTCGGCGTCCTCGGGTACCGGTTCATGGGCAAGGCCCACGCCAATGCGCTGGCGCGCATGCCGATGTTCTTCCCGGAGGCTCCAGCGGTAACGCGAGACGTCATCGTCGGCCGGGACGAGGACGCGCTCGCCGACGCAGCGGACCAGCTGGGCTTCGAGCGCTACGCGACCAACTGGGAGGACGTCGTCGACGAAGTCGACGTCTTCTACAACCTCGGGCCGAACAACATCCACGCCGACCCCTCCATCGCCGCGCTGGAGGCCGGCACACACGTCTTCTGCGAGAAACCGCTGGCCCACACGCTCGAAGACGCAGAGCGGATGCGCGACGCCGCTCACGACTCGGACGCGACGGCCGGCATCGCTTTCAACTATCGCTTCATCCCGGCGATCCAGTACGCGAAGAACCTGATCGACTCGGGCGAACTCGGCGAGATCCATCACGTCCGTGGCCGGTACCTCCAGGACTGGCTGGTCGACCCCGAGGCGCCGTGGAGCTGGCGCAACTCGAAGGAGGCCGCCGGCTCGGGCGCCCTGGGAGACCTGGGGGCCCACACTATCGACCTGACCCGGTTCCTCGTCGGCGAGAACGCCGGCGACATCACGCGACTCTCGGGGCACCTCCAGACGTTCGTCGACGAACGACCGGTTCCCGGCGGGGACGACGGCACGCTGGAGGGCGAAGGCGGCGACACGACCGAGACTCGTGAGGTGACGGTCGACGACGCCTACACCGCCCAGGCAGCGTTCGAAAACGGGGCGATCGCCACGTTCGAGGCGTCACGGTTCGCCAACGGTCGCAAGAACGACCACTCGATCGAGATCAACGGCTCGAAGGGGAGTCTCTCGTTCTCGCTCGAACGGCTCAACGAACTCGAGGTCCAGTTGGAGGGCGACCGCGGCTTCCAGACTATCAACGTGACCGACCCGGCCGACCCGTACATCGACCACTGGTGGCCACCGGGCCACGTCATCGGCTGGGAGCACACGTTCGTCCACGAGAACTACGAGTTCCTCTCTGCCGCCGTCGCAGGCGACTCCCATTCGCCGTCCTTCGAGGACGGCTACCGCGTCCAGGAACTCCTCGACGCGATCGAGGAATCCGACGCCTCCGGCGAGTGGGTCGACGTCTGAGCCGGGCACCACCGTACTGATTCGCGACGTCTCCCCTGTTGATCCTCTGTCGGTGATCTCACCGTCTCGAGCGAACCGAGTCGGTGCCTCCGAACGAGAATACGTGCGTACTGACTACGAGTTTCATTTGTATCCCTGTCCGTCCCGTTGAACGGGACGTGAATTAAGATAACACTACTTCTGTTCTGTATTTCAGAATTCGACTGCGTTCGGCCCACGTCCCGATTCGCTCCGCGTGCGCCCGCCCATTCATCGATCTATCCCGAACGAATGTCAGATTCGATCCCCACTCGACGACCGGAAACGCGGATTCTCGCCCCTGTTTTCTCAGTAACGCGGCTATCTGTGGTGATCCTCGATTTAGGTCGCTCCGTTGGCCGTGGGTCGGTGTGCACGCGAGTACCTGATTCGGCCGTCCGGATTACAACTGTACGAGTGTAATCCTTCGGCCGCGGATCGAATTTCGTTCTGTGCTCGAATACGTAATTCTCTAATACTACACAATCGTTCTGAGTAATAAATCCGGTCGCAATTCGGTCTATACAAACTCGGGGGTGAGCGGTGTCGAACTTACGGACGGTCGTCGAGCCGTTCGGAGAGGGTTCGATAGGCCTGTTTCGGTCTGCGATACTCCGTGAGGATCCCCTTGTTGTTCCGGGAGCGTGGGCGGGACATGGCATCGATTGGGTTCGCGAGCGAGTCGCAGAACTGCCAGACGGTGAACCCGGCCACGCTCTCGCGTTCCGTGAACAGATCGATGCACTCGCCGAGCAGGTCGGCCTGGTAGGATTCCGACCACTTGCGTGACTCGTGCGTACGGTCGCCGGGGACGGCTCCGGCGCCGAACTCCGACACGACGATCGGTTTCTCCCCGTACTCGGATTCGATGCGGTCGAGGTGGCCGGCCCAGTCGCCGTCGTCACGATACCAGCCCCAGTAGGCGTTCACGCAGAGGAAATCACAGCTTTCGAAGACCTGGTCCGTCTCGCCCTCCCAGTCGGTGTTCGAAGCGACGGTGATCGGGCGCGAATCGTCGAGGCCCGTCGCCACGTCACGCAACTGGGCCATCGCGTCGACGACCCCGTGCTGTTCGTTCGCGCACTCGTTCCCGAGGCTCCAGGCGAAGATAGATGGGTGGTGCCGGTCGCGTTCGACCAGTTCGACGAGCATCCGCTGGGCGTCGTCGACGACGGCCGCCATCGTCTCGCGACTCACTTGCCACAGTGGCAGTTCCTCGATGACGAGGATGCCGCGTTCGTCACACCTGTCGAGGAATCGGGGGTGATTGGGGTAGTGCGAACAGCGGACCGCGTTACAACCGGCGCGTTCGACGAGGTCGAGGTCGCGGTCCTGGATCTGGAGCGGTTGCGCGGCGCCCCAGTCGGGATGGTCCTCGTGGCGATTGACGCCCGCGATTGACACTGGCTCGCCGTTCAGCAGGATATCTCGACCGTCGACGGCTATCTCGCGGAAGCCGATGCGGTCACGCAGGTCGTCGGCGAACGTCTCTCCCTCGCGCTCGGCTGCCTGTTCTCCCCGGAGGCGCGCCACGACGTCGTAGAGCGTCGGGTCCTCGGGGGTCCAGCGGTCGACGTCGTCCAGTGAGAGCGTGAGCGTCGTCGTCTGGGCATCCATGCCGTGGACGGTGACGCCCTCGGTGACGCTCGCTTGCCCGATGGAGACGGCGAGTTCCGGTTCAGCGGGGCGCGGGCCGACGTTGTGAAGCGTGACTTCGGCATCGACGGTCGCACCGCCGTCGTCGGTGAGGTCGTACTCCACGGTCAGGTCACGGAGGTAGACGTCCGGGACCGGTTCGACGACCACCTCGCGGACGATGCCGCCGTAGGGGAACCAATCGACGTCGTCGTGGGGGACAGTCGTCTCGGTCAGTGTGTTGTCGACGCGGACGACGAGTTCGTGCTCACCTGCGTCCAGATCCCGTGCGAGCGCGGTGAATGGCGTGTAGCCGCCGACGTGCTGGGTGAGTTCCTCGCCGTCGAGGTAGACTGTGGCCTCGTGAGCGACTGCTTGAAACGTCACGAGTACCGCGCCAGCGTCGGCGAGGTCGAACGTCCGCCGGTACCAGGCGGGACCGACGTAGTCGGCATACTCCGGTCGTGCGTTCCAGGCACTCGGGACTGCGATGGAGGCGGCGTTCTCAGATGGGAACGAGTCGTCGTAGCCCGCCTGGACCCCTTCGTCGTCGGGGTCGGTGACGAATTCCCAGGACCCGTCGAGTGTTCGCTGGGGCCGTTCCGTTGTCGTCTCGAACGTTCGGTGCATGCGTGTTGGTCCCACCCCGGCGGAGAAAAAACGTTACCACACGGCGCCCGGAAACATTAACAATCCCTGTCACGTCCGCCCACCGTAGATGGTCGATCCCTCCGATTCGACAGACCCTCCTGACCACCGAGTGGACGAGCGCAAGAGCGTAGCCGATTCCGAGGGGTCAGTGACTGATCGTGGAGCACCGAACGGCGGACGGCGAATCGGGCGACGCACGTTCGTTTCGCTCGTGACCGGGGCGGCGACGACCACACTCGCTGGGTGTTCAAACAACGATACTGCAGGCACCACTGCTGGGCAACGGCCCGACGGCGTGGCGAACGCCGTCTCGGTCATGACCGGTGCAATCCCGACGTCGCTCGACATGGGCCCCAATCTGGGACCGGTGGCGGGTCGGCTTCATTTCGAGGGCTTCCTCCACTCGCTCGTGCTCCCGAGGCACGGACCGACGGGCGACCGTCTCACGAGTGGCCACACCTGGCGAGTCGACGGGTCTGAGTTGTCGGTTCCCTGTGCCGTCCAGTCGTACGAGGTCGTGGACGGTGCGACCGTCCGCCTGCAGTTCGACGACCGCCTGACGTACTGGAACGGCGAACCGCTCGACGCTCGTGCGTACCACCACCGAGACCGGATCCTCTGGCTGGAAGACGACGGCGCGCTCCGGGAAGAGTCGTTCGACGGCGAACTCATCAGCGCGACAGAGTATCTGTGGAGCCCTGTCGCCGAGCCGACGAACACTATCGCCGCTCGAAGCGACGTTCACCCGGGGATGCCGCCGTTGCCGCCATCATACAGCCTCGAGTGGATCGAACGATTCGAAGACGCCACGACGGAAGCGAAGGTGCAACAGGCGAGTCTCGACTTCCGACAGGGGAAGCTTTCGATCGAGGAGTTCGTCGAAGCTGGCTACGGAACCGGCCGCTACGAGGTCCCTTCGGCCGACGACGTGACCACAGAACTGATCGAATTACCCCACAGCCTCCGGTCGAATTTCGAGGTCGTCTATCTGGAACCGCGCGCGGCTTACCCCGGCCCAACAGACCGGCCGCCGCTCCGGATCCTCGGCGGCGTGACCGGTGTCGGGACTCCGCAGATCAGGTCACGGACGGGCGACGATAGATCGGGGACGTTCTACGACCCACGCGATGTCGTCGCCGGCGGCGAAGCGGACATCGGGACCGGTGTGATCGGAGACGGGCTTGGAGAGTTTCATCGAGAGCAGGTGCCGGGGAGGATCGAGCAACTCCAGACGTGGCCGAATCCGGCCAGCGGTGGAGTACAACTTACCTTCAACTGGGACAACGAGCACCTTCGACGGCTCTGGGTCCGCAGGGCGCTCGTAGCCGCTGCACCCCTCGAACGGACCCGTCGCAACGCGTACGGTTCGGGGACGGCGCCGGTCTCTGCACAATCCGGAATGCTCGGCCGGACCGACGTGAGTGCGTTCGGGACGGCGTTCGTCGACTCGCTGTACGACTACCCCCTGGCCGCCGACCACGATATCGCAGCCTCGTGGCTCCGGACGGCGGGCTACGAGCGCGCGGACGGTCTGTGGAGGGCTCCGAACGGCGACTCGCTCGCACTGACACTTTGCGTCTTCGCGCCGAACGTCCAGCAGGTCCAGACGCTTGCTTCGGGTCTTGAGGCGTTCGGGGTGGCGGTCGACGTCCGACAACTGTTGGGTAAGGAGACCGAGTACCAGGACGTCGTCAGCGGTGGCGGGTTCGACCTGTTGCTGACGCGCGTCCCTGGCGGGTACGATCCGACGGCATTCTACGGCGACTGGTTCGCTGTGGGGAGCGGGTGGGCAGCCACGCCTCCGATCGCCGTCGTTGGTAACCCGTTCGAGACCTGTCGCGACGGTCAGACGACCGCGTCGGTTCCAGACTCGGTCACGCTACCGAGCGATCCGGGCGCCCTCGCCGTCGATGGGGTCGAGTACCCCGACGGCGGGTCGAAGTACGAGTGGGACACTGCGGGGGAGACGGTCGCGCTGTGTGAGGAAGTCCAGCGGTTGCGTGCCGAAGGGACTGACGAATCGCGGTTTTACGAGGCCGCACGTCGGTGTGCACGCTGGTACAATTACGCCCTCCCGAGCGTGGTGTTCGTCCGAGACCGCGCTGCGCTCTGGGCGAATCGTCGGCAACTCACGGTCGCGACGGCCGACGAGCGCTCGACAGCTATGGGCAGGGGAGAACCGACGGCGCCGCTGCACTACCACGTCCAGGCCGGGACCCTACGGCGAGCGAGTGACTGAGCACCAGTGCGTCCGGCCGGGCTTGCCAGCCACCGAACGCCAGCTTGATAGCCGTTCGCACGTAGCCGAGGATATGGACATAGAGACGACAGACGGGGCGGTGCTCATCTACACCTTCGGGGTGATGGTCAGCGCGCTCTGGCTCTCGACGCCCGGAAGTCCGGACCTCAACCTCTTCGTCGTGGCACTGTTCGGCGCCACGTCTATCGGGTGGACTGCGTACTTCAAGTGGAAGATCGCACCGCAGTACGCCGAAGACGAGGAAGACGAAGCAGAGGAAGAAGCCGAACAGGATCTGACCCCGCCGACTGCCGGAAAGTAATCGCGCTCGTCAGTGGTCCGAACGTCCGTCAGTGGACCGAGCGCTCGTCGCTCGTATCGATGTCTTCTCGCGGTTCGGCGTTACCCTGCGTATACGTCGCGCGCTCGTCGCTCGGCGCGGCCCACTCACACGCGTTGGCGAGGACGCGCTGAATTTCCTCGTTGTGATAGACGGGATAGGTCTCGTGGCCGGGTCGGAAGTAGAAGATCCGGCCCTCGCCACGGCGGTAGGTACAGCCAGAGCGGAAGACTTCGCCGCCCTCGAACCAGGAGTTGAACACCAGCGTCTCTGGCTGTGGGATGTCGAAGCGCTCACCGTACATCTCCGCGGACTCCAGCTCGATGCAGTCGTCGATGCCGTCGGCGATGGGGTGGCTCGGTTCGATGACCCACAGCCGCTCGCGTTCGGCGGCCTCGCGCCACTTGAGCGAACAGGTCGTCCCCATCAGTTCGCGAAACACTTTGGAGAAATGGGCCGAGTGAAGGACGAGGAGGCCCATTCCGTCGAGCACGTGGTCGGTGACCCGGTCGACGATGTCGTCGTCGACGTCGCCGTGCGCGGCGTGGCCCCACCACGTCAGCACGTCTGTCTCGGCCAGTACCTCCTCAGTGAGGCCGTGCTCGGGTTCCTGGAGCGTCGCCGTCTCCGTGTCGAACCCGCGGTCTTCGAGTGCGTCGGCGATAGTACCGTGAATTCCGTCGGGGTAGAGGTCTGCGACAGTCTCGTTTTCCTGCTCGTGGACGAACTCGTTCCAGACCGTGACGCGTGTGTCGGGCATGACTAGACGGTCGACGGGCCAGGGCATTCGAGTTCGGCAAGCGGCAAAACTGGTCGGCTGCGTTCGGAAGAGGCGAACCCCTCCGGGAGTTCGTGCAGCCGACGCAACTGGACAATCCGGAGAGAACGGGGACCAACCGCACGTTTTTGTCCCGGTCGCCGGTAGTGAACGTACATCAGATGCCGACAGACGCTCCAGGGTCAGCGAGACCCACGACGCAGGTACACGTCGACCAGGTCGGGTATCTCCCGTCTGCACCGAAACTCGCCGTCACGACAGTCGACGGACAGCGGTATGCGGTGGTCGATGGAGACGACGGCGAGGTCGTTCTCGGCGGCTCACTATCGGATCGATTCGAGGACCCGGACGCCGGTGAGACCGTCCGCTGGGGCGACTTCACGTCACTCTCGTCGAACGGTACGTACCGGGTCGTCGTCGGATCGGGTGTGGGGACTGATGGGGGAGTCAGTGAGACGATGGCACGTTCTCCCCCGTTCGACATCGGTCCGGACGTATACGACGAAACCCTGGTCGATTGCGTTCGCCTCTATTCGCTCAAGCGCTCGAACACGGCCATCGACGACCCGATGACTGGACTCGACGTCCCGGCGGGCCACACGCAGGACGCACGGGCACGACTGGTCTACACCCACGCCGGCGCAGCGAACGGTGAGACGCTCGACGTCGCTGGTGGCTGGTACGACGCGGGCGATTACGGGAAGTACGTGCCGCCTGGTGCGGTCACTGTCGGCCAGATGCTCCTGGCCTACGAGCAGTATCCCGACGCCTTCGGCCCCGGCCAGTGTGATCTCCCGCCGGGACTGTCCCCAACGGACAGGGACGCGGGCCTACCGGATTTGCTCGTCGAGGCGAAGTTCGAACTCGAGTGGCTCGAACGGATGCAGCGCGACGATGGGTCCGTCTACCACAAGGTCGCCGCCGCGGAGTGGCCGGACCTGGACGAAGCCCCCAGCGATGACACGCGTGACCGACACGTCTACGGGTCGTCCACGTTCGGGACCGCCCAGTACGCCGCCGCGATGGCGATGGCTGCGCGCGTCTACGACCCGTTCGACCCGGAGTTTGCCGAACGCGCCCTCTCGAACGCACGAGCGGCCCACGAGTATCTCCGTTCGAATCCTGACCCTCACTTCCGATTCGACGAGGGCCAGGACAAGGGCTCGGGTCCGTACCGCAAGGACAACGACGCCGAGGAACGATTCTGGGCCGCGGCGGAACTGCTGAAGACGACCGGCGAATCGCAGTTCGCCGAGTATCTCGATTCGACGCAGGCTGAACTGTTCGACGCGCCGGTTCGGGCTCCGGTCTGGTCGGACACGCTGTCGCTCGGGCAGTGGGCATACGTGAGTACCGACGCTGGCCGAGCGGACCGACGACGAACGCTCGAATCGGCCTTCCTCGACTACGCCGAGGACCTCGTGGCGGCAATCGACGCTGACGGGTATCGCGACGCCCTGGACACCGAGGACTACCACTGGGCGTCGACGAAACTCGCACTCGCGAAGGGTGGCTTGCTCCTCCTGGCAAACGAGATAGAGCCCGACGAGCGCTACGTCGCGGGTGCACTCGATCAGCTTCACTACGCGCTCGGTCGGACCCCGACCGGCTATAGCTACGTGACCGGCCAGGGCACGTATCCCACGCAGAACCCCCACGATAGACTGGTCGAGAGTACCGGCACCTCTCTCCCGGGAATGGTCGTCAGCGGCGCGAACCGCAACGGCGACGACGAGGTACTCGCCGAGTACCTCGACCGGGTCGATCCGGCACCGGCGAAGTGTTACGTCGACGCGATGGAGGCGTTCTCGGCCAACGAGTGGGCGATCGATTACACCGCGCCGATATTCCTGCTGCTGGGCCACGCCGTGACTGCGGAGCGATAGACCTGGTCACTGATTCACACGCGCTTATTTGCCGACCCAGAACGCCAGACCGGACAGTTCCCGGCAGTCCTACCGAAGTTCGGGTGCAACCTCGTCGCCGAACAGCTCCATCCCACGCGTATCGGGGAAGTCGAGGAACATGAGCTGGAGTTTTTCGAAGCCGAGCTCTCGAACGCTCTCGATCTGTTCGACCACCTCGGCGGGCGTCCCGATCAGGAAGTCGCCCTTCTCGCGGGCCTCGGCCGGCCCGGCCAGTTCGTCGTCCATGTCTTCCTCCTCGCCCCAGGGAAGCGGGAATATCTCCTCACAGAGCCGCTCGAGTTCGGCTTCGTCCTCGCGGACGAGACAGAACGCGACCGGGCGCTCCGGCGAGAAACTGTGTTCCCGGCGGTCGGTGACCAGCAGTTCGTCGAACGGTTTCCCGCAGGCCGGACAGGCGACGCCCTCCCGGTTCTCGTAGAGCGCAGACTCCCCCGTCTCCCGGAGCAGCTTCAGCCGGTGGCGGACGGCGTGGACGTCGAACCGCTCGCTCATCGCCACAAGCGAGACCTGCGGAGTAAAAGATGTACCGGACGCCGGTCGCCGCACGGAACGACGTCCGCTGGCCTCCGGCGCCGGTCGAACCGCCAGCGACCAGCGCCGAGCCCACCGATCAGGAGTCCGAGAGGCGATCGGCCGCCGTCGCGAGTGCGGCCTCGTCGTCCTCGCTGATCCCTCGCCAGAGGTCGCGGGCGGCCGCGACGAGCGACTCGGCCTCCGCTTCGCCCTCTTCGCGGATTTCCTCCGCACGCGCGCGGGCTTCCTCTCGTATGTCCTCAACGACTGTTTCCAAGGTCATTGTAAGAAGGGGGAACGGTTTAGACGAAGAGCGCGACGAGCGCGAAGATCGCCAGGGTCTCCGGCAGGACCGTCAGGAAGACGGCGATACCCGTACTGATGGAGTCCTCGGCGAGTGCGCCGACGGCGGCTGCACCGATACCACGCTCGGCGTACCCTGCGCCGATCGCTGCGAGGCCGATACCGATTGCGGCGGAGCCCTTCTGGGTGAGCGCGGGCTGGGCGTTACCGTTGAGTACCTCCTCCTGCATCGGCAGGAAGTTTGCGACACTGTCCATTGTGAGCATACCGGCGTCGGCGAGAGCTTCGAACATGATTTCGTGTACCTCCGAACAGGTGGTACTTCACCCTACGGCCTTCATAAAACTTCCCAAAAGAAACCGCCGATATCGCCGCTCTAAACGCTGATTGGAGGGTTCCAGGACGATTATAGTTTCGATTGGTCGCGGCCACCGACCGGAACGAACAGGAAGAATCGTGATGAAAGGCCGGGGCTCAGTCCTCGGTGGTGAACTCCCGCTCGTAGCCGAACGGGGTGAACTGACGCCCATCACCGTCGTAGAACTTGTCGAAGAACTCGACGTACTCGAGACGGATTCCCTGCAGGCCGGCGCTGGTGATGCCGAGCATCAGCACGGCGAAGTGGCCCACGACGAGGATGACGACCCCGATGAGCGCCATCGCGATGCCGCCGTGGAGCAGCCCGCCGAACATGATGTCGGCGACCTCGTGGTGGTGGTACTCGATGCCCGTCTGGCTCGGCATACCACCGGTCCCGAAGTGCCAGGCACCGTGGGAGTCCTCCCAGGCGCCGAAGAACAGGAGGTTGACGACGAACGCCATCCCCGCCTTCGCCAGCAGCACCGCGGCGAGCCGGAAGTACGAGAGCACGTTGACGAGCACGTTGACGCTCTCGAGCGGGCCGACGACGAGCCCGGGTACGCCCATGTGCTGGAACTCGCCGTAGGTCATCACGACGAGGCCCAGGGCGAACATCCCGAGGCCGACGAACGCTGCGGACTCGGGGAGCCCGGTGTAGCCGAGCTCGTAGGCCGCTTCCGGCCCACCGAGCGTCTCGAACATGAAGTCCGGCTTGATGTCACGGCCGGCCCGGCTGAGGATGGCGAGCCAGAGCCCCAGCATCATGGTGAGCCACGAGAGATCATCGTAGAGGACCTCCTTGATGCCGTGGCTGAGGTTGTTGACCACGCCCGAGAAGTACCCGAGCGTCATGTGTGCCAGGCCAGCGAGCACGCTGACGAACAGCCAGGTCTGTGCGAACTGCCCGTACTTCGGCTGCAGTCCCTTGTGCATCGGCGGGCTGCCGTTGAACAGCACCTCGCCGACGACGTGCAGTCCGAATATCTCGCCGTACAGCACGCCGAACAGCATCGTGAAGGCACCGGCCCAGATGCCGATGCCACCGAGCGAACGGATGGCGTCGCTGTCGAACCGGCTGTACAGGAAGAAGCCGGCCGCGGCGTAGAGGATACCATATCCGAGGTCCCCGATCATGAAGCCGAAGAACGCCGGGAACGTCAGCATGATGAAGAACGTCGGGTCGAGCTCGTCGTAGCTCGGGAGCCCGACCATCTTCGTCAGGAGCTCGAACGGCTCCGCAGGGTCGACGTTCTCCTGCATCGTCGGCGGCGAGTCGTTCATCGTGACGACGCCGCCATCGGTCGCAGCTGCCTTGTCGCCGCTCTCGTCCTCGGGCGCGACGTGCTCGGTGTCGGTCGCGTGGCCGTCGCGGTACTTCGCTCGCTCGATCTCGTCGACATCGACGCGGTTGCCGACCACGTCGGCGAGCTCGGCCTTCAGGTGGTCGACCTCCTCGGTCGGAATCCAGCCCTCGGCGACGAACGCGCTCTCGGTCGTCGCGAACTGGAGCGGTGCCTCGGACTTCTGGACGTCGATGGTGAGACGTTCCTCGGCGGCCAGCAGGAAGCCGGCGGCGTCGAGGCGCAGGTCGTCGATCTCGTCCTCGATGGTCGAGTGCTTCGACTCGAGTTGCTGCTTGCGGTGCCGGAGCTCCTCGATGTAGCTCGCGGCGTCACCCTCCGCGTCCGGAACCTCCGTCCGCGTGAAGCTCGCCTGCACGAGCAGGTCGTCGAGGATGCTCTCGCGTGCGTTCGACTCTGGGTATGCGAAGACGGCGACGAGCTGGTCACCGGTCTCGATGTCGAACGTGCGAATCGCCTTCGAGTCCTCGAGCACGCGGCGCACTGCCTCCGGCTCGCCCTGACCGACGGCGACGTGCAGCGAGTCGTAACCCGAAAGCAGATCGAGGGGGACGTCGAGCGTCGTGAACGGCTCGACCTCCTCGATCTCCTCCTCGACCTCGCGGAGCTCGCTCTCGACTTCGTTCCGGCGGTCGTCGAGGTCGTTGGCCTCGGTACGAATCTCCTCGAGCTCCTCGTCGAGCGCCTTGTCGGTGACGATGCGGCTCGGTCCGGCGTCCTCCTCGTCGACGTCGAGGATGCTCTCGAGCGAGCGGACCGTCACGAGCTTCTCGGACGCGTCGTCGGCGTCCGAACGGGGCGTCCCGTTGTCGAACCCCTCCCAGGAACCGTCGTAGTCGCTCAGGTGGACCCGGTTGAGGTCGTGTACCGTCTCGATGACGGGGTCCATGACCGCCTTGGACCCGGTCACCGAGACCTTGCTCATCTGCTCAGGTCTGAGCATGTACCTCCTCCTGGAAGGTATCGAGGACGTACGCGACGACATCGTCGACGCGACCGTCGGCGCGGGCGCGAAGCCCCTCGCGTTCGGATTCACCCTCTTCGAGGATGCGATCGCGTTCCGCCTCGATTTCTTCTCTGGCCGCTTCGAGCCGCTGCTCTTCGAGCTCGCGTGCCTCCTCCTCCGCCTCCTGACGGATCTCGTCGGCGCGCTTTCGAGCCTCGGCGATACGGGCGTCGCGG
>ENA-ORCR01000542-ORCR01000542.1-marine-metagenome-genome-assembly--contig:-NODE-542-length-19501-cov-3.460307_pt1 | contig 19501 bp, 21 predicted proteins | sample MGYA00237782_ERZ508514 | MGnify/ENA primary metagenome ERZ508514 (study PRJEB26185, sample SAMN06268960) | marine metagenome | isolation source: Eden Landing Ponds, San Francisco, CA, USA | place...
GAGCAGAAACAGGACGGCCTCGCCTACGTCGGCTTCAACGTCGTCACCGGGCGCATGGGCGGCGACGAGTTCCGGGAAGCGGCCCGCGCCGCCCGGAAGTACGGCACCGAGGACGCGACGGTTCGGCTCGCGACCGATCAGAACTTCGTTATCACGCACGTTCCCGAGGACAACGTCGAACCGCTGCTCGCGGAGCCGTTCGCGGACGACTACCAGCCCGACCCCGGCCCGTTCACGCGCGGCGCGGTCGGCTGTACCGGGAGCGAGTTCTGCAACTACGGCATCATCGAGACGAAAAAACGCGTCCGTCGGTGGGCGGAGGAGCTCGACGAACGCATCGACGTGCCCGAGGATCTCGAGGTCGTCCGGATGCACATGTCCGGCTGTTCGGCCTCCTGTGCCCAGCCGCAGATCGCGGACATCGGTTTCCGCGGCGAGACCGTGAGCCTGGACGACCCCGAGGGCACGACCAACGAGGAGGGCGACAACATCGTCGAGGGGATGGACTTCGGCCTCGGCGGCTCCCTGGGGTCGGACAACGAGTTCCTCGACTGGGTGGAGACCGCGGTGCCCGCCGATGCGGTGATCCCGGCGATCGAGGAGCTGTTCGCTGCCTACGTCGACGAGCGCGAGGCGGGCGAGCGGTTCTACGAGTGGACGCGACGGGTCGAGAACGAGCGACTTCGGACGGTCATGCGAGGCGCCGATGCGAACGTCTCGGGAGGTGTCGCCCGTGGGGACTGACCCGCGGGACCGCCACCGGCGCGACCGTGCGTCGGACGGTGAACGGGCCGACTCCGAGGGGGTCGCACCCGCCGACGCGGCGCCGGAACTCGTCGAGTCCGAGCGCGACCGCGACGAGGACGACCGCGACGACTCGCGGCTACTCACCGACGGCGGCCGCGACGGACCGATGCCGGGCGTCCCCGACACCGGTCGCAGCGACGGACGCAGCGACGACTGCGGCTGCAACTCCTGTGGCTGTGACGACCGCTCGGACCGTCCCCGCCGGGAGAGCGTCGCCGCCGACGGGGGCGCCACTCCCGCGAACGTCGACGAGCGCGGGAATCTCCGGGACGTGGAGTTCACCGAGCCCGCCGAGGGCCAGAGTCAGGACGTGTACGAGACGCCCGCCGACCGGCGCGTCCAGCGCCCCGGCGAGGAAGACCTCGCGCTCGACACGCCCTCCTACGAGATCCGCTCGCGGATGAACGACGTCGAGACGCCCGACGAGAAGACGTGGTTCATGGAACTCGACGAGGCCGTGATCGACGCCGACCGCTGCATCCAGTGTGGGACCTGCGTCGCGTCCTGTCCCTCCGACTCCATCGGTATCGACGACGACGGACTGCCCGAACTCGTCAAGATGTGTACGGGCTGTTCGCTGTGCTGGGACTTCTGTCCTCGCGGCGGCCTGCGCTACGAGCGCCAGTGGAAGATCACGGGCGGCGACGACAATGTGAAAGGCGCCGGCGACCCCATCACCGAGTTCTCGGCGAAAGTCGAGGACGACTGGCGCGAAGCGGCGCAGGACGGCGGGCTCGTCACGTCGGTCCTGATCCACCTGCTCGAGGCTGGCGAGATCGATGGCGCGCTCGTCGCCACCGAGAGCGACGACGACCCCTGGAAGGCCGAGGCGTTCCTCGCCACCACCCCCGAGGAGTGCGTCGACAACGCCGGCAGCGTCTACAACCAGACGATGGCGCTGGGCAACCTCGACCTCGACCGGTGGGCCCACAAGCTCGACGGACCCATCGAGGAGGCCTCGCTCGCGCTCGTGGGCACCCCCTGCGAGATCGAAGGTATCCGCGCCCTGCAGGACTTCGAGTGGGAGTACGGCGCCCAGGAGGCGGGGGTGCGGGCCGTCGACTACACGATCGCCCTGATGTGTACGAAGAACTTCAACTACGAGCGCCTGATGGGCGAACAGCTCGTCGAGCAGCGCGGCATCGACCTCGACGACGTGGGCAAGATGGACGTGCTCGACGGGAAGATGCTGGTCTACGACCGCGAGGGCGAACTCATCGTCGACGAGGACGTGGAGGCGTTCCACGACGCCGCGCTGAAGGGCTGTGACGAGTGTGCCGACTTCACCGGCTACTGCGCCGACCTGACCGTCGGCTCCGTCGGGTCGAGCGACGAGTACTCGTCGGTCATCGTCCGCACCGAACAGGGGCTGGACGCCTGGGACCTGACGAAGGCGGACCTGGACTACCACGACCTGGAGGACCGGTCGGCGGTCGGCGGGCTGCAGTCGTGGGACAAGAAGAACGCCTTCGAGTCGCTGGAGCGACCGTTCGACCCCGACGCGCCCCGATTCATCGACTACACCGACCACGCCGACGAGTACGGGACCGAGCTGAACCCCCACGAGGCCGAGCACTGAGAGAAGGCGTTCTGTGCCCTGGTTTTCCCATCAGTACGTCTGCACGTCGAGCCCCTCGACACGCTCGAAGTGGTCGTCGTTTCGCGTCAGAACGGGTTCGTCTTCGCGGAGTGCGGTCGCGGCGATAACGCAGTCCTCCCTGTCGATCGGTTCTCCGGCCGCGTACAGTTCACCCGAGATCCGGCCCGCGCGACGCATCACGTCGTGATCGGCCGGGACGACGGTCTTCGAGTCCAGCACGTCGAGGACAGCCGCTTTCTCGTCGTCCGGGCGGTCGGACCGACCGACGCCTTCGTAGAGTTCGAGGACCGTGACCGACGAGACCTTCTCGGGTTTACGGTCACTTTCGATGTCCGCCAGCGCGGCGAGAGCGTTCTCGTCACCACCGAGCACGTCGAGGACGAACGACGTGTCCTGTATCATCCGTCGATATCGTCGCTCAAGCGCTTTCGACGGCCCCGGGAACGGTCGCGACCCGTCTCGATCGTCGCCTCGATGTCGTCGGTCCCGTCACTCCAGATACCGGCGACTTCGCTCCACGATCGCTCGCCCGCCAGGCGCTTCACCACGTCGCTGAAGCTCTCTCCCTCGCGTTTCTCCGCCGCGAGGCGCTCGTAGGCCTCCTCGTCCAGTGAGATCGTCTTCGTGGCCATCAATACACAGTTGTGTGTGTACCCACGTAAATCGTCGGGGCTTCACTGCGACATCACCGCGAGTTGGCATCGGATCGTTCCTTAGTCGGCGTATCTCCCCGTGTGCATCCAGGATCGATCTGGAGAAAACTTAATTGGCGGCCGAGAGTCGACCGCCTCGTGACTGCAGACGAACAGATTTCGGAGGGGGACGATACCGAGGACATCGCGGTCGAACGGATGGTCGCCGCCGTCGACGGCGACTGGCGAGTCCGCGAGGCGGCCGCGATCGACGACGGCGGCAACGAGACGGTCGCGGTGACGATCGAGACGGACGGCGGCGTCCGCGAGTGCGTCCTCAAAGCGACCGACGAGGAGAACGGCGGGGGGAATCTCGCCGCGGAAGCGAAGCTCCTCCGCCTGCTCGGCGCCGAGACGACCGTCCCAGTCCCCGAGGTGTACGGCGTCGTCGAGGACCACTCGGACTTGCCGGCGCCGCTGTTCCTCATGGAACGAGTCGACGGCGACCCGCTTCCGGCGGACGCGTCGGCGATCCCCGACGACGAGATGGCCGACTACGCCTGGCAGGTGGGCCGGTCGCTCGCCGAGATCCACGACCTCGACGTGTTCGAGGGCTACGGCCCGGTGATCGACGCCGAGCGCGCCGATACTGCCGACCTGGTCGGGACGCGACCGCTGGCCCGGGAGTACGGGCTGGCGATCGACGACCCGCGCGATTCGTGGGAAGCGCAACTGGCGGCGACGGCCGAGCGGATGCTCGACGGACTCGCGGACGGCCGATTCGACGATATCGTACCCGACCTCCGAGCGGCGATCGACCGACGCCAGCGGCGTCTCGAACTCTCGGGGTCGCCTGCGCTGGCCCGGATCGACCACAATCTCGGGAACCTGGCCGTCGACCGCGAGTCGCGGACAGTGACCGGCCTGCTGGACTGGGGGCTCGCTCGCACGACTGACCGGGAGTACGACCTCGCCTGCGCCGAACAGGGCCTCTGCGGACTGAAATCGCTCGGTTCGAAGCGACGGGCGTGCATCCGATCCGCGCTATACGAGGGGTACCGAGAGGTCGGACGGCTTCCCGACGACGAGGCGTTCGAGGCGCGACGGCGCCTCTACGTGCTCGTGTTCCACGCTGCGAACATGAACTGGGTATCCGGCTGGATCACGCCTGACATCGCCGAGGAAGTCGAACGGGAGTTCCGCGAGTTCGTCGCCGAGGTAGTGTGACGGGCGAACGCCAACCGACGAGCGGTGACCGGCCGCCGCCACAGTTTTCGTCCGGACGCCCGTGTGGACTGTCGCATGACAGACGACGACACACCGGAGTACGTCATCCCGCCGGGCGGTGGCGTGCCGTGGATGGACCACACCGACGAGGAGACGCATCGACCGCCGGAGCGCGACATCGCGATCACGGACGTGTCGACGATGGTCCTGCAGGCGAACTTCCAGTGGGGGATCGTCAAGGTCGAGACCGACGCCGGGATCACGGGGTACGGCGAAGTCCACGGCGAGGGGCCGAACGACCCCGGTCGACTGGAGGGACAGAACCCCCTCGATATCGAACGGGTCCGCGACGTGATGTGGGAGCCCGGTCCCGGCGTCGAGATGGCGCTGTGGGACATCAAGGGGAAAGTCTTGGACGTGCCGGTCTACGAGCTGCTCGGCGGGAAGTACCGGGACGCGATCCGGGTGTACTGCGACACCCACGGGGGCGAGTCCCTGGGCGAAGCCCAGTCGGGCGCGGTCGACCCCCGCGAGGTGTACACGCCGGAATCGTACGCCGAGGCCGCCCGAGAGGTGGTCGACGCGGGCTTCGACGCGCTGAAGTTCGACCTCGACGTGCGGACCCACGCCGACGTTGACACGGCGGCCCGCCGGCTGGACAACGCCGCTATCGAACACAAGGCCGCCCTCGTCGAGGCCGTCCGCGAGGAAGTCGGTTACGACGTGGACCTGGGATTCGACCTGCACTGGAACTTCACCGTGGAGACGGCGACCCGGCTGGCCGAGAAACTCGAACCGTACGACCTGGGGTGGCTCGAAGACCCCGTCCCGCCGCGAAAGTACGACGCCCACCGCCGCGTGCGGGAGGCCACCTCGTGTCCGATCATGACCGGCGAGAATCTCCGGGACCCCGGCGAGTTCAAAGAGATGCTCGACGCCGAGGGGCTGGACGTGGCCGCGCCGGACCCGCACAACTGCGGCGGGCTGCGGGACTTCCGGCGGATCGCCACGCTCTGTGACCTCGAAGGGGTGCCCATCGTCGCGCACAACATCCAGGGACCGGTCGGAACCGTCGCCTGCGCCCACGCCGCGGCGTCGGTCCCGAACTTCGTCGCCCTGGAGTACCACGCCTTCGACGTGCCGTGGTTCGAGGACCTGGTCTCCCGCACCGGCGAGTCCGGCGACGTGATCGAGGACGGCAGCATCGACCTCCCGGAGGGCCCCGGCCTCGGTATCGAGGTCGACTTCGACGTGGCCGAGGAGTATCTCCTCCCCGGCGAGGAACTCGTCTGAGCCGCGTCCAGTCGCGACGATACCGACCCACGCGTGTCCGGTTGGCGCTGTGGTGTCCCGGCGAGATCGGCGGCGATCCGAACCCTGAAAAGCGCCGCTCGGCTCCACCCGGGTATGGAGGTGTACGCGCGGCTGGGCTACCTGCTCGCGCTGTTGCTCGTCGGCGTCGCCGCTCGGCGGGGCGGGCTGTTGACCGAGCGTCGGACGGGCTGGCTCAACGACCTCGCGTTCTACGTCGCCCTGCCGGCGCTCGTCTTCTCCTCGACGTACGACCGCGCGCTGGGCGAACTCGTCTCGCCGGCGCTGGTCGGCGGCGTCCTGCTGGTGTTCGCGACGGTCATCGCCGTCGCCTGGCTGGTCCACGGTCGCCGCGCCTCGCGCGGCCAGCGAAGCGTCGCCGTCGTCCAGTCCTATCACTCGAACCTCGGATTTCTGGGCCTCCCACTGGTCGAAGCGACGCTGGGCGGGGCCGCCAGCGGGACCGCCGCCGTCGTCCTCGGCATCGGCGTGCTCGTCCAGACGCCGCTGACCGTGGGCTCGCTGATCGCCATCAACGACGCCGACGCCGCGGTGGCCGACGAACTCCGCGGCGTCGTCACCAACCCCGTCCTGATCGCGCTCGTCGCCGGCCTCGCCGTCTCGACGGCCGGCTTCGGGGTCCCCACCGTTGCGGCGACCGGCCTCGGCGCCGTCTCTGAACTCGCACTGCCCGTCGCGCTGCTCTGTGTCGGCGCGTCGCTCGAACTGGTCGACGCCGACGTGGACTACGGGCTGACGGGCTCGGTCGTCGCGACGAAGATCGGGCTGATGCCCGCGCTCGCGTGGGTGGTGTTCACCCTGCTGGCCGTCGACGCGACCGCCGCGACCGCCGTCGTCGTCATGCTCGGGATGCCCTCGGCCGTCTCGACGTACGTCTACGCCACCGAACTCGGCGGCGACGCGCAACTGGCCTCGCTCAACGTCTTCGCGACGACGCTCGCCTCGCTCGGCACCGTCGGCGTCATCCTGCAGGTGATGGGGTGACGAGGACTCGCGGGTCGGACGATTCGAAGCCGTATTCTGTCCGCAAATCGAAACGACCGGTCGAATGCCGACTCGCGCGCACCTCTCGATAGCCGTGTTGCTCGTCGTCGCGGTCGCGGGATGTTCGGTAGTCGACGGTGCGGCCGTCGAGACGGTTCCGGGGGCGAACTGCACGACCGACGCCGGCGCCGCCTACGACGCGGACCTTCGACTCGGGAACCGGACCGCCCAGCCCTATCCCGACGTGCCGTCGACAGTCAACGAGTCGACCGTCGCGGCGTTCGCCGCCCGCTTCGAGACCGCGCACACGACCAACGAGTTCCTCCGCGAACACGACGAGTCGGACGCCAGGTTCCACTCCGTCGACGTCGAGACGACGGTCACCGACTCCGAGCGTCGGTCAGACGGGTACTGGGTCGCCCTCCGGACCGGCGTCCACTACTCGACCGACGCCGGGATCGGGACGAACGAGCGGACGGCCGAATACTACGTCAACGAGACCGCGATCCTGCGGAGCTACGACGACGGCGTCGACCCGCGCAACGGAACGGTCCTCGCGCGCTGTTGAGGGCGTCGGGTGGCCCGCCCGGCTTTATCAGCGCCGACGACCCATCGACGGCCATGGGCTACCACCAGATCGACCCCGACGACCTCGATCCGACGCCGGACTACCCCTGCGACCGCCGCGGGGTCTCCGACGCGGCGGAGCTGGCGGCGCTCCACCTCGCCACCTACGAGATGGAACCGGGCGAGCAACTGCCCCGGACCTACCACTACCACGACAGCCGCGAGGAGGCGTTCTACGTGATTTCGGGGCGGCTCCACGTCGAGACGCCCGAGGAGGAGTTCGTCGTCGAGGAAGGCGAGGTGTTCGTCGCCGAGCCGGAGAGCTCCCACCGCGCGTACAACCCCGCAGACGCCGACGGAGCGGTGCGCGTGCTGGGGACGGGCGCGCCGAAGTCGGACATCGCCCACCCCTACGAGCCCGAGGGCGAGGGGTCGGAGACGGAAGAGTGACCGAGCGGTCAGCCGAACAGGACCACGAACAGCACGAACAGGACGACGAGGAGGCCGACCAGCAGGACGCCGGGCGTCCGCGGGAAGCGCTCGGTTGCCATCGTCGTCCGCGGGTCGGTGCGGTCTACCATATCCGAAGATAGGCGCCGTCGGCGAATAAGGATGTCGGCGATCGGAGGGGTCGACGGGCGGGGACCGGACCGGGCGGGTCGCGGCGGGACTGGGTACCCTTTTGGCCCCGCCGGTCGCAGGTGCGGCCATGACGAACAAACACGAGATCCAGCAGCGGATCGTCGACAGCGGCGTGACGGCGGTCCTGCGGGGTATCGACGAGGACGACATCGTGCCGGTCGCCGAGGCGGTCCACGAGGGCGGCGTCACGGCGCTGGAAGTCACGGCCGACGCGACGCGCTGCAGCGAGATGATCGCCGACGTGGACCGCGCGATGGAGGGCACCGACGCCATCGTCGGCGCCGGGACCGTGATGGACGCCGCCGCCGCGCGCAACGTCATCGAGGCCGGCGCGGAGTTCGTCCTCGCCCCCAACCTCAACGAGGACGTGATCGACGTCTGCAACCGGGAGGGCGTCGTCTGCATCCCCGGCGTGATGACGCCGACCGAGGCCGCCGAGGCGATGGAGGCCGGCGCGGACATGCTGAAGATGTTCCCCGCCTCGACGGTGGGACCGGGCCACATCGGCGCGCTCCAGGGCCCGCTGGGCGACGTGCCGATCATGCCGACCGGCGGCGTCTCCACCGAGAACGTCGCCGACTACTTCGGCGCCGGTGCCGTCGCGGTCGGCGCGGGCTCGGCGCTCGTCGACTACGACGCCATCGAGCGCGAGGACTGGGACGGCGTCCGTGAGTCGGCGGCCGCGTTCGTCGAAGCAGTCGAGAACGCGCGGTCGTAGCGATTCCGTCGGAGCGGCCTGGGCGCGCCCCGGGTCGCCAGCGCTAAGAGGGCCGAGCGACCACCACGACCCATGGGAGACCGGTCGCTCGACGACTTTCTGGACGGCGACGACGATGGAGACGACAGCGAGGAGTCTCCGGATCCCTCCGAGCGCTCGACCGACGACCCGGTCGACTCGGAACGCGACGACCGCGAGGAAGCCGAGCCGAGCGCCGACGACGAGACCGAGGCGGAGCGCGACGACCGCGGGGAAGCCGAGCCGAGTGCCGACGACGAGACCGAGGTGGATTCCGGGGGGAGCGACGGCGAAACCGAAGGCGACGGCGAAACCGACGAGGACGACGGTCCCCGCGTCGACCCGACGACCGTCGAACCGGCCGAAGCGACCTACGCCTGGAGCGGTGACGGCGACACCTGTGCGGCCTGCGGCGAGACGGTCGAGCGGCGCTGGCGGAGCGACGACGGCCTCGTCTGTCCCGACTGCAAGGAGTGGTGACGGCACGTCGTGTTCGGTTTTTGTGCGTATCAATCAAAGGCTCCTTTGAGCTATCCGGGGAAGCTTGTGGCTGTGCCGGCTACGTGTCCCTATGAATCGCCGTCGCTTTCTTGATCTCGTCGGGTCCGGAACCGCTGTCGTTGCAGGCGGGTGTCTGGAAAGCGCTGACGCGGCCGGAACTGCGTCGAGAACGCCGCAACCCACCGCTGATGAGCAACCGTGTCCTCCGTACTCGACCGACCGCGACCGCACGGTGTGTTCGCACACAGTCACGTCTGACACCGCCTCTGTGTATCTTACCCCGGACCCCCAGTCCAGCCCCCTTGACGATGGCACGCCGGTCGATGAAATTACGCTCACGCTCTACAACCAGTCCAGCACCGACCTCAGGTTCAACCCACACAGCTGGCGGATTTGGTATCTATCTGATGGTGACTGGTCGGAGCTGGATAGGCAACGGTCCGGTGATGGTGTCGTGACCGTTGCAGCAAACGGAACCTACACGTGGTCGTTTCTGGAGACGATAGAGACCATTCAGGATGACCCCGAACTGAATCCAGGACGATACGCCGCCGAAATCGGTGTCCCCGATCCAGACGCCGCCGACGGTTGGGTCGCCTGTATTGCGCTTCTCCGATTCGAACCATCAGAGTGACCCCCTCGACCGTTACGTGCACGCACTATATTGAGATCCGCGCGCCGCAGGCGCGCGGTTCACGCGGACGAGGCCGACGGCCGAGTCCGCGCCTTTTTCACCCATGTTTTTGCCGGAGGGGTACCCGCAGCGCTCGCAGAGCGCGAGGATACCCCTCCGGGAAAAAGATGGGGAACAAACGTTACTTATCTCCGGCCGTAAGGCACGATACCGAACGTCCCGTGGGACGCCGTCCCACTCCCCCCAGTCGTCGGCGTGGCACCCGCGCCGCGGCGTGTCGGAGCCGTAGCCACCAATGACAGACACAGACACCCCAGTCTCCGGTCGCCAGGAGAGCACGGTCGAAGACGTAGACGACGCCCAGGCGGTGGTCTCGCGGGTCGTCGACAACGTCGAGCAAGTGATCGTCGGCCACCAGACGGAGATCGAACACATCCTCACCGCGCTGCTCGGGCGCGGACACATCCTGCTAGAGGACGTGCCCGGCGTCGGCAAGACGATGCTCGCGCGGGCGGTCTCCCGCTCGTTCGACGGATCGTTCAAACGCGTCCAGTTCACGCCGGACCTGTTGCCGTCGGACGTGACCGGCGTCAACGTCTACAACCAGGAGACCGAGACCTTCGAGTTCCGGCCGGGGCCGGTCTTCGCCAACGTCGTGCTGGGCGACGAGATCAACCGCGCGCCGCCGAAGACGCAGGCCGCGCTCTTAGAGGCGATGGAGGAAGACCAGGTGACCGTCGACGGGGACACCCACGCGCTGCCCCACCCCTTTACCGTCATCGCGACCCAGAACACCGTCGAGCGCGACCGGACCTACGAGCTGCCGATGGCCGAGCTCGACCGGTTCATGAAGAAGCTGCACCTGGGCTATCCCGGTCGCGACGAGGAGACGGAGATGCTCGACCGGATGGTCGGCCACCACCCGATCGAGGAGCTGCAGTCGGTGGCGACGCTGGACGACCTCCGTCGGGCCCGCGACACCGCGGCGGCGGTCACCGTCGAGGAGAGCGTCCGCTCGTACGTGACGCGGCTGTCGCAGTTCACCCGCCGCCACGCCGAACTCGGCGTGAGCCCCCGCGGTGGCCTGGCCGTGCTGCGGGCGGCCCAGGGGCGGGCGATCCTGGAGGGTCGGGACTACGTCATCCCCGACGACGTCCAGACCGAGGCCGAAGTCGTCTTCCCGCACCGCATCCGGACGAGCACAGACGAGACGACGCCGCGGGCCGTCGTCGAGAACGCGCTCGAATCCGTCCGCGTCGAGTGATGCATCTGACACGCAGAGGCTACGGCGTCCTGGGCGTGGTCGTCCTCGCGGAGGCGCTGGCGATCACCTACGGCGCCCGGGCGCTCAACGCGATCGCCGCGCCCGCGGTGGTCGTCCTGCTGGCCTCCGCGGTCCAGCTGTGGCGCACGACCGCCCCGACGGCCGAGCGCGAGGCCGTGCCGGCGGGCTTCCCCGGGGACACCCGCGAGGTGACCGTCGCGGTCGACGGGAGCGGCGTCGCCGAGATCGAGGAGACGCTCCCCGAGGGGCTGACCGCCGAGGGCGCGAGCGTCGAGGCGTCGCTGCCGACGACGGTCACCTACACGCTGACCTGCGTCGACCGCGGCCGGCACAAGCTCGGACCGCTGCAGGTGCGAGTTCGGGACATGCTCGGGCTGGTCGAGCGGACCACGAAGTCGGGGTCGACGGGGCGCGTGCTCGTCTACCCGCCGGTGTATCAGGTCGCCGGCCGCGAGGTGATCCTCCGGCACGTCCTCGAACGTTCGGAGGTCGAGCGCCAGGAGTTCGACTCCATCCGCGAGTACGCGCCGGGCGACCCGCTGCGGGACGTCCACTGGAAGTCGACGGCCAAATCGCCCGACGAGATCTACGTCACCGAGTTCGCCGACAGCCGCGTCGAGGACGACGACATCACGATCGCGGCGATGGGCGCCCCGGGGTCGATCGACGAGATGGCCGCCGCGGCCGCCAGCGTCGCCGTCATGGCGCTCGACGCCGGGCTCGGCGTCGAGCTCCGGCTGCCCGACAACCACGTCCGGATGGGACGGGGCGACGGCCAGCGCACGCGGGTGCTCGCCGCGCTCGCGGCGACCGACTCCGAGTTCACCGAGCCGTTCGAGTCGTACACGCTGGACGACGACACCCGCGCCGACGCGGACGTGCTGATCCAGAGCACCGACGATGGCGTGACCCTGACCTTCGGCGCCGACGAGCACGACTTCGAGGAGATCACGGTCAGCCGGGAGAACCCGCTGTCCACCCGGGGGGTCGGGTCGTGAGCGCGGAGACGCGCGCGGTCGACGCCGCGCCGGATCTCGACGAGGTCGACCCGGTCAGAGCCGTCGCGCTCGGCGGGATCGCCCTGCTCGTCGCGGCGTATGGCTCCGTGTTCTACCACTTCATCGACGTGACGGGCGAGCCGCTGGCGTTCGTGGCCGTGGGGGCGGGCGCGCTGGGAGCGGCGACGCTGCTGGCGCGCTCGCTGCGGCTGCGCTGGGCGACGGTCGTCGCGCTGGGGCTGCTGGCAGCCGGACTGGGACTGTACATCGTCAGTCTGCCGCGCCAGCCGCCGCTGGTCCCACTCGTGACCGACGCCGTCGCGCTGATGACCGGGCGGTCGCTGCTGCAGGTGACCAACGTCGACCTGTGGGTGCTGGGCGTCGCGCCCGGGCCACTGTTTCTGACGTGGTATCTGGCCGTCCGGCGCCACTACGTCGGGGGTGTCCTCGCGGGCGGGGCGACGCTGGGCTTTCTGGTGTTGACCGGCGACGCCTCGAACGTGACGACGCTCGTCGGCGTCGTCGGCGCCATCGTCGCCGTCGCGGTCGGCGACATGGACCGCCGGGGCGACTCGCTGGCGGCGGCGGAACCGCTGGCGGTGTTGCTGGCGGCGCTGATCGTCCTCTCGGCGGTCGCGCCGGTCGTCCCCGCCGGCCCCTCGCGGACCGCCGACACGTGGTCGAGCTTCCAGACCGGCGGCCCGGCCGCCGGCGGGACCGTCGAGGCGAACCTCGTCGAGGCCGACAGTCAGATCGGCATCGCGGGCAACCTCTCGCTGTCGCCGGAGGTGCGGTTCCGCGTCGAGAGCGACGCCGAGTCGTACTGGCAGATCGGGAGCTACGACCGCTACACCGGCGACGGCTGGATCCGGACCGGCAGCAGCTACCGGTACCGCGACCGGCTCAGCGGCCCGCCGGGACAGAGCCGGTCGGTCAGTCAGACCTACACCGCTATCGACGAGATCAGCGTGCTCCCGGCGGTCTGGAAGCCGGTCTCCGTCGAGTCACAGATCGCCGACCGCACGCGCGTGACCGACCTCGACGGGCTCGACCTGGAGGGGTCGCTGGAGTCGGGCGACCAGTATCGGGTCACCAGCCGGGTGCCCGTCGCGAGCGCTCGCGACCTGCGGTCGGCCGGGACCGACTACCCCTCGGCCGTCGCCGAGCGCTACACGCGGCTGCCCTCCAGCACGCCCGACCGCGTCGGCGAACGGACCGCACGGATCACCGCTCGCGCCGACAACCCCTACGCGACCGCCCGGGTCGTCGAGCGGTGGCTGGAGAACAACAAGAACTACTCGCTGGACGTGCAGCGCCCCCGGGGGAACGTCGCCGACGAGTTCCTCTTCGAGATGGACGCCGGCTACTGCACCTACTTCGCGACGACGATGATCACGATGTTGCGGACCCAGGACATCCCGGCGCGGATGGCCGTCGGCTACACGCCCGGCGAGCGCGTCGCCGAGGACGAGTGGGTCGTCCGCGGCTACGACGCCCACGCCTGGGTCGAGGTGTACTTCCCCGAGGTCGGCTGGGTGCGGTTCGACCCGACGCCGGCCGGCCCGAGACAGGCCGCCGAACAGGGTGAACTCGCCGAGGCCCGCGAGAGCAACCGTACCGACGTGGACACGAACGACACGGGCAGCGGCGAGTGGACGCCGACGCCGACGGCCACGCCCGCGCCGCTGACCCCGCGGGCCCAGCAGCCCGCCCAGGAGGCCCCGGGCGAGATCACCGTCCCCGACCGGATCACCCGGCCCGGCGGCGGCCCCACGGGGAACGTGACCCCCTCGAACATCACCATCACGCGCCCGCCGACGAACGCCCCCGGCGGTAGCGGCGACGGCGGCGAGAGCGACGACGGCGCGGCCGGGCCGTTCGACGGCCGTCCGCCGACCCGCGCGGAGGCGACGCTGTCGGTCATCGTCCTGATCGGGGCGGTCGTCGCGCTCCGGCGGACCGGTGTCACTGGCCGGGTCTACCGGGCGGTGTGGCTGCGCTACCAGCCGACGAAGGACCCGGTCACCGACGCCGAGCGGGCGTTCGAGCGCCTGGAGTACGTCCTCGCCGAGCGCCATCGACCGCGTCGGCCCGAGGAGACCCCCCGGCAGTATCTCACCGCGATCGGCGCCGACGAACGGGCCGCGCAGGTCGCGGCAGTGCGCGAGCGCGCGAAGTACGCCGGCCGGGTCACCCGCGAGGAGGCCGACGAGGCGGTCGACCTGGTCGACGACATGGTCGGGTGGCGCGGCGCCTGACGGTCTGCGGTGGCGCCTGGCCCCGTTCTCGGGTCTCACCCCTCGCCGCCAGGGCGGCGTCCGTGGCAAGTCCCGACAGTGTTTAATAGGTCCATTTCGTAGGCGGATGCGTAATGTCGGAAGTCTGCTCGCTGAACAAGGCGAGTACGCCGCACGACCTCAGCCACAGCCCGTCAACCACCGAGACCGAACGCACGGGTCACTATGTCTGAGGTCTGCTCCACGTGTGGACTGCCCCAGGAGCTCTGCGTCTGCGAGGACGTGGCCAAGGACTCCCAGGAGATCAGCGTCCACATCGACGAGCGCCGATACGGGAAGGAGGTAACGATCATCGATGGGTTCGACCCGAAGGACGTCGACATGGACAGCCTCTCCTCGGACCTGAAATCGAAGTTCGCCTGCGGGGGGACCGTCGAAGACGGCGCCATCGAACTCCAGGGCAACCACACCGGCCGCGTCGAGGACTTCCTTCGAGACAAGGGCTTCAACGTCGCCTGACCGCTCACGGCCTCGCGAGCGCCGCGAGTAGCGGTTTTTGACCCGTCACCCGGGTCGTCGCCACCTGTCCGGAGCGACGCGATCGGTCGCGTCGACACCCCAGGTGAACGCTGCGGTCTCAGCCGCGCGCGACGAACAGCGTCTCGGCGGGCAGCGTCTCGCGTTCGACGGGGACCAGCGGCTGGTCCGTGCCGAGGGTGGTGAACATGAACGCGGCGCCGGCTTCGCGGGCGACCGAGAGGGTCGGGTCGTGGAGCTCCGGCGGGAGGTTCAGCGCATAGACCAGCTCGGCGTCGGCGTACACCGAAGGGTCGGGGTCGGTCACGTCGTCGACGACGAACCGCACGGAGTCAGGGACCGACCGGATCCGACGGTCCGTGGCGGTCACGTCGGTGCCGGCGTCGGCGAGCGCGTCGGCGACGACGGATCGGCGACCGACCCCGACTTCGACGGCGGTGTCGAACTCGGCGAAGCGGGCGACGAGTGCCTCCAGCGTCTCGGGGATCACGTCGGGGAGTTTATACCGGCGGCACGCATAAACACCCCGTATGCACGTCGACATCGTGCCGGTGGGCGACGTCCGCGCCGAGGTCAAGCGCGAGGCCTCGGCGAGCCTCCGGGCCGTCTACGAGAGCGACGTGACGATGCACGACACGCAGTCGATCCCCTCCGGCGCGTACGACCGCAGTCGCGACCAGTACAGCGCGGAAGCGTTCATCAAGCTCGCCACTCGCGTCGGCGACGGCGACAAGAACATCGCCATCACCCCCAAAGACCTGTTCTACCACCGCCGCAACTACGTCTTCGGGCTGGCCTACCTCGACGGGAAAGGGTCGGTCATCTCCACCTACCGCCTGAACACCTCCTCGGACGGTGGCATCTCGCGGCGCTCGGACGAGGACGTCTTCTCCGACCGCGTCCGCAAGGAGGTCATCCACGAGATCGGCCACACCATGGGCCTGGAGCACTGCGACAACAAACGCTGTGTCATGAGTTTCTCGCCCACCGTCCGCGAGGTCGACATCAAAGACGAGGCGCTCTGTGGCACTTGCCAGCGCCAGGTCATGTGACCGGCGCACGGTAAATCCACTACGAAGCGCCTCCACCGGCGTTTTTCGACAGTTCACGGTCCCATACCAACGTGGTTAGGCACCAGTGCTATTCCCGGTCGTCGCGAAGCGCAGGTGATGAGCGAATCCCAGAACCGCGACCGCACGCGCGAACTCGGCGAACTGTTCGTCTCGGTCACCGGCGACGACACCGTGACGGAAGCACAGGAGGAGGACGGTGAGAAGGTCTCAGACTCGGCGGACGACGAGTACGCGATGGGCGACGACGGTCTCGACGGGGCCATCGACGCGGATCTGGACGGCGCGTCGAACTGACGCGGGAGCCCCTCTCGTATCGACGCTGGCTCGACCGGATCGTCGACTGCCCCGTTTTCGCCGAGCGCCGACGGCGTCCGAGGCGAGTCGGTCCCGGTACCGCTGCGATTCCTGGTGTATTAGGCACCCATTTGAAACCGGAGTGACGCCAAAGGATGACCATGAACACGCGCCGCCGGTGGGGAATCGGGCCGTTAGCCATCGGCCTGGCGGGGGCGCTGCTCGCGGCCACGGCGACGGTACACCACGTGGGGGAAGCCGCGACGCTCGGCACGCTCAGGGGGCCGCTGATAGCGCTGCTGATAGACGGCCTGCCGGCGCTCGCACTGGTGTACGCCGGCTATCGACTCCAGCGGACGGATCTCGACCGCGAGTACCAGTGGCTGGCGGCCGTCTGGTGTCTCGGCGGCGTCGTCGTGTTCGCGAGCGCGGTCGGACTGACCATCGTCGTGCGACTGCTCGAAGGTCGCGTCATCTCGGAGCCGACGTTCACGCTGCTGGTGGCCGCCTCGTTCGGCGGGCTGGCGGGCGCGCTCGCGGGGTACTACCGCGCGCGGGCGGTCGCCGACGCCAGCCGGGCAGAGCGGGCCAGCGACGCGCTGGCGTTCGTCAACGGCCTCATCCGCCACGACCTGCGCAACGACATGCAGGTCATCCGCGCCTACGCGGGCGAGATCGAGGACGCCGAACGGGGCGACGACGCGGTGACCGACCACGCGACGATCGTCCGCGAGAAGACCGACGAGGCCTTCGAGCGCATCGATACGGCGGGCTCGCTGGCGAAGACCGTCGCCGGCGAGGCCGACTACGAACCGGTCGACCTGGTCGCCGTCGCCGAGGAGGTGGCCGACAGCGTCGAGACCGCAACGACCGCGACGGTCCGGACCGATCTGCCCGAGCGAGCGCCCGTCGTCGCCAACGCCGGCCTGCGGTCGGTCGTCGACAACCTCGTCGAGAACGCCGTCGAACACAACGATAGCGACGATCCGCGGGTCTCGCTGGCCGTCGAGTCCGACGACGGGGTCGTCCGCCTGGTCGTCAGCGACAACGGCCCCGGGATCGACCCCGTCGACCGCCCGTCGGCCTACCGCCCGGGGGAGACGCCCGACGGCGGCGGGCTCCGCATCGCGGCGACGCTCGTCGACCGCTACGGCGGCGACCTCAGGATCGTCGATGGCGGCCCGGCCGACGCCGACGGCGGCACGACCGTCGTCGTCACGCTCCCGCGCGCCGACGACGACGCTTCGACCTGGCAGCCCGACCAGCGGGCGGTCGGGGGATAACGGTCGCGGCCATCGGGGCCCGCGACCGTCTCGACAACCGAACCCTCAAGCCGGTCCCGCCGCACCGTCGGACCGATGGACCACGTCGCCGCGTTCGGGATCGGTAGCACGAACTTCCGGGCCGCGGTCGCCACCGCCGAGGGGGAACTGCTGACCGAGCCCGCCGTCGAACCGACGCGACCCCGCGGGCTCGCCGACCAGCTCGTCGCGGCGGTCGAGGACCTGCGTGCGGCGACTTCTTCCGACGTCGACGGCGTCGCCGTCTCGACGACCGGACTGGTCGACGACAACGCGGGGGAGATCCGCGCGTTCGACACCCCGTCGGGCGAGACCATCGACCGGATCGACGTGGCGACGCCGGTCGAGGCGGCCCACGGGCTGCCCGTCACGCTCGTCAACGACTGCAACGCCGCGGCGCTGGGCGAGTGGCACTTCGGCGCGCGCCGGGACGAGCGCTGCGTCGCCCACGTCACGTTCGGCACGGGCATCGGCGGCGGCGTCGTCGAGGACGGACGAGCCCTCCGCGGCGAGACCGGCCAGGCCGGCGAGTTCGGCCTCCTGCCGGTCGCGCCCCACGAGTTCGAGAGCACCGGCGTCGCCGGCGCCTGGGAGGCCGTCGCGTCCGGCCGCGGGATCCCCGAGTACGTCGCCCACCGGGTCGCCGAGCGCGAAGGGGCAGACGGCGAGTCGCTCGGCGACGACGGATCGGCCGACGGAGACGCGCCGACCGCTCCCGAGTGGTTCGACGCGGATTCGACCGCCGCGGACGTGTTCGCGGCGGCCGACGCGGGCGAGGCGTTCGCCGAGTCGTGCCTCGACGACATCGCGCGGTACAACGCCGCCGGGATCGGCGCGGTCTGCAACGCCGTCGAGCCGGGCCTGATCACGCTGGGCGGCGGCGTCGCGCTCAACAACGCCGAGCGGGTCCTCGCCGGGATCGAGGACCACCTCGACCGGTTCCTGTTCGTCGACCGGCCGGCGCTCCGGGTGACGCCGCTGGGCGACGACGTCGGCCTCTACGGCGCTGTCGCCGCGGCTCGAATCGAGCGGACGTAGCGGTCCGTGGGAGCCGTGTCCCGAGAAATCGAGAGCGCGACGGCGACTCAGTCCGAGTAGTAGTACTCGCCCGCGTTCTTTTGCTCGCGGTCGAGCTGGCTGCCGGGCTTGTTGATCCGCGGGCGGCCGGTGCGCTCGTCGCGGCGGAAGGTGATGTCGAGGTTCGCGAGGAACTCGTTCATCCCCTCGCGCATGCTCACCGGCGGCGAGGCGTACCCCTCCTGGGCGGGTTCGCCGTCGAAGACGAGCAGGCGGTCGGCGAGCAGGTCGATCATGTAGATGTCGTGGTCGATGACGAGCGCCGTCGCGTCGTGGTTCTCGGCGTAGCGGCGGATCGCCGAGGTGGCCCGCACGCGCTGTTCGACGTCGAGATGGGCCGACGGCTCGTCGAGCAGGTAGAGGTCGGCGTCCTCGGAGAGACACGCCGCGATGGCGACGCGCTGGCGCTCGCCGCCGGACAGATCGGTGAGGTTCTGCTCCATCACGCGGTCGAGGAGGAGCGGGTCGGCGATCTCCGTGTTCCAGTAGGAGGTGCCGAAGTCGTCGGTGATAGAGGAGAGGAAGGCGTCGACGCGCATCGGCTGGTCGATCTCGACGTACTGCGGTTTGTAGGCGATGTCGAGGTCGGCGTCGACGCTCCCTTCGTCGGGGTCGAGTCGGCCCGCGAGCAGCTTCGCGAACGTCGACTTCCCGATGCCGTTGGGGCCGACGACGCCCAGCACTTCGCTCTCGCGGATCTCGCCGCCCTCGACGGACAGCGAGAACTCCCCGTCGCCGTAGGACTTCGCGAGGTCGGGGTACTCGACGACCACGTCGCCCGCGGCCACCTCGCGCGGGGCGTGCTCCTCGAACTCGATGGAGCCCTGCCGGATCCGCATGTTCTCGTTCTCGAGGTAGCCGCCGAGGTACTCGTTGATGCCGCCCTTGGTCGATTTCGGGTCGGTGATGACCCCGAACGCGCCGGGGGTCCCGTAGGCGACGTGGATGGTGTCGGCGAGCAGGTCGAGGATGGCCAGGTCGTGTTCGACGACGAGCATCGAGCGGTCGCCCTCGTCGGCGAGTTCCCGGACGAGGCG
>ENA-ORCR01000543-ORCR01000543.1-marine-metagenome-genome-assembly--contig:-NODE-543-length-19430-cov-3.825970_pt1 | contig 19430 bp, 21 predicted proteins | sample MGYA00237782_ERZ508514 | MGnify/ENA primary metagenome ERZ508514 (study PRJEB26185, sample SAMN06268960) | marine metagenome | isolation source: Eden Landing Ponds, San Francisco, CA, USA | place...
CGCGATCATCCCAGAGAAAGCGAATATACCCACGCGATCATCCCAGAGAAAGCGAATATACCCACGCGATCATCCCAAACGTGGGGCCGAGCAGCGGAGGGGCCTCGTTGCAGCCCGAGAGAAGCCCCCTCAGGGAGACAGCGTCACGGGTCCGTCTCGTCCGTCCGAAAGCGATCGATGGCTGCTCGATACCCCGCACGATAAGTCGGGAACGCGAACTCGTAGCCGTACTCGCGAAGGCGCTCGTTGCTGACGCGCTTGGTCGCCCGGATCCGCCGACGGGTGGACGTACTGTCGACGTCGGCGAGTCGCTCCTCGACCGTCTGTTTCGGCGGGAATTCGACGCCAGCCTGCTCGGCCAGCCAGTCGGCGAAGCCCCACTTCTCGACCGGTTCGTCGTCGACGACGTTGACGATCGCGCCGCGGCCGCGATCCCGTTCGAGCAGGAACCGGACCGCACCGGCGGCGTCGTCACGATGAACCATGTTGAGCACGCCGGCTGTGACGGGACCGTCGAGATAGCGTTGCAGGCGGTAGCGATCGGGGCCGTACAAGCCGGCGAACCGGGCAACCGTCCCGTCGACGCCGGCCGGCGGGCGCTCGCGGGCGAGGCGTTCGGCCTCGGCCAAGATCTCGGTCCGCTCGTCGCCGGGGTCGATGGCGGTCTCCTCGTCGACCCACTCCCCATCGTGGTCGCCGTAGACGCCCGTACTCGACGTGTAGACGAACCGATCCGGCGCACTGTCGCGGTCGGCGAAGTGATCGATCGCCGTCCGGAGTCCTTCGACGTAGGTCTCCCGAGCAGCGTCGGCGTCCCGCCCGCCAGCACTGGCGGCGAAGACGATCCACTCGACGTCCGGGACAGATGCCAGGGAGTCACCGTCCGTCACGTCGGCGCGGACGGGGTCGGCCCCGGCTGCTTCGACCGCCGCCAGCCCCGACTCGGAGCGACGAACCCCGACGACGTGATGGCCGGCGTCGCCGAGTTGGCGGGCGAGTTCACACCCGACGTAGCCACACCCCAGAATGGCGATCCGTGTCACAACTTCCCCGCGACGAACGCACGGATCTCGGCGTATTCGGCGAGCGTCATCGGGTGTCGCCCCTCCATCTTTGCCTGGAGTTCCTTTGGCGTGCCGTCGCCATCGAGCCCCTGGGCGAGCGCATCGACGTCCAGCACTGCACTCGACAGTTCGAGCAACAGCCGATCGCGCGCCTCGGCGGCGATGGCGTCGGCGTCACGATCAGCCGAAAGGGCGAATACGCCGGCCGCCTCCGTGAGTGTGAGTGCTGGCGATTCCGCGTCGGCGAGTCCACGGACCGTCTCAGCGTCGAGTGACGTGCCCTCGACGACGGCGTCTTCACTCACCGTTTCGACGACGTCGGCAAGCTCGTCCTCGTAGGCATGACGGAGCGTCGTGGCGTCGTGATCCTCAGCGTCCACAGCTGCAAGCATACCCGCCCTATGGTCGGGCCCTACAAGGGGGCGTCGCCACCGGCGATCCTGTTGCCCGACGATGACCGGGGCAGAACCACCGCCGAACTGTCACAAGCTTTGAATAGGCAGTACGCTAACCCCTGGGTATGAAGGTCGTCCTGATTGGTCTCGGCCAAGCCGGGGGAAAACTCACCCAGGCACTGGCTTCGTACGATTACGAGATGGGATTCGACGCGATCCGGGACGCACTCGCGGTCAACACCGCCGAGGCGGACCTCCAGCCGCTCGATATCGACACGATGTTGATCGGCCAGGATCGGGTCAAGGGCCACGGGGTCGGCGGCGACAACGAACTCGGCGCGGAGATCATGCAGAGTGCAGCCACCGAGGTACTCGACGGGCTCGACGGCCGGATCACCTCCCAGGCCGAGGGTATCTTCGTCGTCGCCGGACTGGGCGGCGGGACCGGGAGCGGCGGCGCGCCCGTCCTGGCGAAGGAACTCAAGCGGATCTACGACGTCCCGGTGTACGTCCTCGGCATCCTCCCCGGTCGCAGCGAGGGGTCGATCTACCAGGCCAACGCCGGCCGATCGCTCAAGACGGTCGCCCGCGAGGCCGACGCGACGCTGCTGATCGACAACGACGCCTGGCAGAGCGCCGACGAAAGCGTCGAGGAGGGCTTCAAGACGATCAACCAGCAGATCGCCCAGCGGGTCGGGCTATTGCTCGCCTCTGGCGAAGTGATCGACGGGGTTGGCGAGAGCGTCGTCGACTCCAGTGAAGTCATCAACACGCTCCGCCCGGGCGGGATTGCCGCCCTCGGCTACGCCAGCGCCAAAGCCAGCGAGGACAGCGCCGAGAATATCAATACGATCACGAGTTTGGCCCGCAGCGCCCTCCTGACCGGGACCAGCCTCCCCAACGCCGTCAAAGCCGAAACGGCGCTGCTCGTTATTGCGGGCCAGCCGGAACGCATCTCCCGGAAGGGCGTCGAACGCGCCCGGAGCTGGCTCGAAGACGAGACCGGCAGCCTCGAAGTCCGGGGTGGGGACTTCCCGCTCGACAGCGATCGACTCGCCGCGCTGGTGTTGCTCGGCGGCGTCGAACGCTCGAACCGACTCCAGGCGTTTCTCGACCGGGCCGCCGAAGCCTACGAGCAAGCCACCGAACAGCAGGCCGAGCCGGCGGCGACGTTCCAGAACGACGAACTCGAAGACCTCTTCTGAAACAGGGGGCGCGTCGCTCTGACTTACTACGACTCCTCGGTGGTTTCAGGGTCGTCAGTGCCGTCACTCTCGGCGTCCACACCTTCCTCGTCGATGTCGATATCAGCGATTGCATCGGCGATCTCGTCGTCGTCGGCTCCGTCCTCGGGTTCGGTGGCCGGCGCGTCGGTCGCCTCGTCTCCCCCATCTGGCGGTTCGAGGTCGTCCGAATACGCGAACTCCGAAACGGAATCCTCGGTCGTTGCCTCCTCGTCCGCTTCGCCACCGAACGCGAATCCACCCTCGTCCCCGGCGGCGTCCTCGGGAACGCTAGCGTCGGCGTTGGCGTCGGATTCCTCGGGGGTCGGGACAGCCCCAGTCGATCCCGCTGTCGGCTCGGCATCGACCACGCCAGTCCCAGTATCGTCCCACGTGTCAGTCTCCCGAGATGCGTCGATCCAGTCCGAAGGCTCGGAACTCGGCGTCGACGGCGGTGAGTGTTCGAGATTCCCCTCCTGTAGCGCCAGCGTGAGTGACTCGATGCGACCCTCCAGCTGTTCGAGACGCGCCTCGATACGCTCGCCGGGCGGCTGCAGGACTGACTGGCGGTGTTCGAGCAGCCAGCGGACGTACGCCTCGGTCGTCTCAAACCCGCGCCGCTCGGCCTCGGCCGACAGCGACTCGGCCACCGTCGGATCCAGATCCAGGTCCATCCAGCCGTGCGTACGCGGTGTCGGCGCAAAAAGGTGCTGGGCGACTGCCTAGACCAGACTCGACCCGTCGAATTCGGTCCGGTCGTAGTCGACGTCCATCAGCGAGAGGATCGTCGGCGCGATATCGTACAGGTCCGCGCCGGCGATTCTGGCGTCGTCGTCTTCGACGAACAGACAGGCGTTGTCGAAACTGTGCATGCCGTTGCGCGGCCCGGTCCCGAAGACCGCCTCGCTTCCCTTGAATCCGGCCTTCAGATCGAAGCCGTGGTTCGGGATCACGACCAGGTCGGGCGCGATGTCGTCGTGGTCGCCGCGGAAGGCGTCCTCCTTGGTGACGACGCGGTCGGCGACCGGATTCCCGTCCGGCCCTTCGAGCTGTTCAAGTTTCTCCTTGAGTTCGGCCCGTACCTCCTCGTAATCGTCCTCGGGGACCCCACCGTTGGCTTCCCGTTCCTCCAGGTTGATGTAGAACCGACCGGGGATCAGTGAGTAGGCTTTCGTCGACGCATCGAGGTCGCCGAGTTCCTCGGGGTCGTCCGTATCGAAGGCGAGCCAGTCTTCCTGCGCCAGCCACTCGTTCAGATGGACCTCGTAGTCCAGCGTGGTAAAGCCGTGATCGCTGGCAACCATCATCGTCACGTCGTCATCCAGCAGCGCCCGGAGTTCACCCAGGTACTCGTCGACCGTGCGGTAGAACTCGATGAATTCCTCCTTGTACTCGCCGTCTTCCTCGTAGTGTTTGAACAGGAAGTGATTGACTCGATCGGTCGTCATGAAGACGCCGAAAAACAGATCCCAGTCGTCTTGCGTGATGTAGTGTTTGAACGCCTCGAAGCGTTTTTCGAGGGTTTCGTATGCATCGTCGAGGAAGTCAGTCTTGTCCTCGTCGTGCCCGAGTTTGGCATTGACGTCGATGCGGTACTCCAGTCCCTCCAACGTCTCCCGAAGTTCGTCCGGGTAGGCGGCCTCCTCGACGCCAGGTGAGAGAAAACCCGAGACCATCCGCTGGACGTCACGCTGTGGCGGGAAGGTGACGGGGACGTTCATCACGGTCGCGTCCCGGCCGGCCGACTGGACGCGGTCCCACAGCCGCGTGGCCTGGACGTCACGCCCCATCGGGACGTACGTCTCCGCGGAGCCGATCTCCCGATCCTGGAAGCCGTAGACACCGGTCTCGCCGGGGTTGACGCCGGTCGTCAGCGACGGCCAGCAGGCACTCGACTCCGGCGGGACGATGCTGTCGATGGCTCCACCAGCGCCCTCGGCAGCCAGGGCGTTCAGGTGCTCGAACTCCTCGTCGTGTTCGGCGATCAGGCTGTACGGGACGCCGTCGATACCGAAGAAGGCGACGCGGGGATCGTCGTCGCCGCGTATCCGATCGAATAGACCCATATATCGCGATACTGTGGACTGACACAAGAAGGTTCTTCTAGGGGCCGAGGCCGACGGGTAACCGCGACACCGGCAACGTTTGCGATCTCAGCCGTCCCGGTCAGCGGGGTTTTCCACTGACTCAGGTGCTCTATCGGCCGGTTTGAAGTTCTCGGGGACGACCGTGTAGTGGGCAATTCCGACCGCCGGGCGTTCGGTAGCCATCACAGTCGAAGGGAGGGTCGCCGCACGCAAATAATTACCCATAATTATACCGCATGGCCACAGCGGCGGGGTATAACCCGCAGGAATCGGGCGGGCCGTCCGAGCGGGGCGTTACTCGGCGATCTTCTCCTCGTAGAGCTCGCGGGAGTGCTCGATGGCGTCCCGGGCGGCGGCCGCGTCCTCCCAGCCCAGCGTCTCGACTTCCTTGCCCTCCTCAAGGTTCTTGTAGGTCTCGAAGAACTCGTCGATCTCGTCCAGTTGCTGGGAGGGGATGTCCTCGAGGTCCTCGATGTGGTCGTAGCGGGGGTCCTCGGTCGGGACGGCGATGACCTTGTCGTCCTGTTCGCCGTCGTCGTCCATCTTCATGAGCGCGACCGGCCGCGCCTCGATGACACAGCCCGGGAACGTCTGGTCCTCGACGAGTACGAGGACGTCCAGGGGATCGTCGTCGTCGTAATGAGACTGCGGGATGAACCCGTAGTCACTGGGATAGTGGACGTTGCTGTGCAGGACGCGATCGAGGACGACACCGGGCAGGTCCTTGTCGTACTCGTACTTGTTACGCTCGCCTTTGAGGCACTCTACGACCGCGTAGATCTCCTCGGGCGGGTTCGGGCCCGCTTCGAGGGCTTCGAAGAGGTTTACCATCACCTGCACTCTGGCAGGGGCCACCAAAAAGACCTTTCGAGTCGGGAGTGACACCTCGAAGTTATCCCAGATATCAATTATGATAACTTGAGGGGCGTGCCGGGCGTCCGTCGGTACCGTCTGACACTGCTCGAAACAGTATTTTCAGGTGACCGGATACAGAAAGCAGGTCGGAAAGCGACGGTAAGGGCAGCAGAGCCGATATTAGAAGATGACGAAATATTTCGTGAGTCTCCGATCACAGGTAACAAAGGTTAAATGTCCGGATGACATTCCTTTAGGTATGTCAGAGGCACAAACCGAAGTAGTGACTCCAAGCATCGCGCGAGAACTCAGTGCGTTCCAGCAGAATATCCTCGTTATTCTGGCTGAGGAAGCGCGATACGGTCTCGCCGTCAAGCGTGAGCTCGAAACGTACTACGACTCCGACGTCAACCACGGTCGACTGTACCCCAACCTCGACGACCTCGTCGAGATGGAACTGGTCGAGAAGAGCGAACTCGACAAGCGGACCAACGAGTACAGCCTCACCGAGAAGGGCTACGACGTCCTCCTCGAACAGCTGGCCTGGGAGTTCGGCAAGATCACGACCGAGGAAGGTCGCGTCGACGACATCCGCGAGCTGCTCGAAGACGCAGCCTGAGACAGTCCCGGACGACGCAGACGTATTGCATTCGTCGGCGCACTTCGCGTCGGCATTTTTTATCACACGTCCGAGCCGTCGGCTTCGCGTTCGATCAGGGGGCCCTCGCCGTCGACGACTTCGAAGACGTGTTCGAGTGACTCCGAGAGGACGGCTCGCTGCTCGTCGTCGGGGAAGGCGTTGCGCGGGAAGTATTCCGCGCGTAACTCGGCGACGTGATCGGCGGTCGCGTCGGCGATCCGCAGTGCGTGATGGTTGCTCATGAAATCGGCGAACGCCGCCGCGTTCGCGGCGTGTACCGGGCCGTAGCGTTCCGCAACTGTATCGACGACGGCGCGGTTGTCCGCGTCAATCGTCTCCCAGTCCGCGTCAGTCTCGGGGTCGAGCGGGCGTTCGACCGCGCGCGAGCGGTCGTCGATCCGATCCAGCACGACCTCCCCGTCGTCGAGCCATTCCGTCGGATAACACACCAGTACGTCGCCGTCGCGTTCCGAGCGGATGCGCGCCTCGAAGCCGTGCTCGGCAAGTAGTTCGTCGCGGCGGTCCCGAAGTGCTTCGGCGCGTTCCTCGTCGGCGCGACGCGCGTGGCGGGTGAGTCGCTCGACTGTCTCGATCACGTCGGTCGGGAGCCCGTCAGCCGTCGTACCGCTGCCCGTCGAATCCTTCTCAGCCATTCCCGAACGCCTCCTTACCCATCCTCGAACGCCTCGTTGGCGAGAGCATCGGCGCGCTCGTTGATCTCCCGGGGGACGTGTTCGATCGACCAGTCGTCGAACTCGCGAAACAGCTCCCGCACCCGGACGCGGCGCTCGCGGAGGTCGGGATCGTTTGTGTCCCACTCGCCGCGGACCTGCCGGACGGCCAGTTCGGAGTCGCTGCGGACCTCGACGGAATCGAAGCCGTAGTCGGCGGCGATCTCAAGGGCGTGGATCAGCGCCTCGTACTCCGCGCGGTTGTTGGTCGTCGAGCCGATGCGTTTGCCCCCCTCGGTGACGATGCCGCCGTCGCCGGTGAGGATCACCCAGCCGATGGCCGCCGGGCCGGGGTTGCCACGCGAGGCCCCGTCGACGTAGACGTGCGCGCGACCACCCTCGTCGGTCAGGACCCCGGTCAGTTTGCCCGGATCGCTGCCCTGCACGACGACTTTTCCCTCGTAGGCGACGGCCGTCGCTCCGCCCGATTCGGCCCGCCAGCGCTCGTGATCGGTGTTGCCCGACTCGACGGTGATGCCCGCGGCTTCCAGCCGTTCGCGGGCGGCCGCCGGGTCGCACTCGATAACCGGCATTGGCAGGGGCTATCCGGGGGAGGGGTTAGGGCTTTCCGGTCGGTGACAGTCGGTCGACCGGGTCGCGACGGAGTGCGATCCCAAAAACAGACGAGGCCGGCGTTAGGACCGCCAGTAGGCCCGCGTCAGCAGCACGAGCACGGGGAAGATCTCCAGTCGGCCGATCCACATCAGAAAGACCATCAGGAATTTCGAGGTCCAGGGGAACGAGAGGTAGTTCTCCATCGGCCCGACAGCGCCGAATCCCGGCCCGACGTTGCCGATGGTCGCCGCGATCGCGCTCATGCCGTCGAGCACTTGCAGTTCCATGCCGATCCGCCCGGCGTCGAGCATCAGGACGACGACGCTGAGAAAGAACAGCGCAATGTACAGCAGCGTGAAGGCGTGGATCCCCCGGATCGCCGACTCGTCGAGCGCCCGGCCACCGAGTCGGACGGGCTTGACGGCCTCGGGATGGACCGTCGTGAACAGTTCCCGCTTGATCGACTTGGCGATCACCAGCCACCGGACCATCTTGATCGCGCCGCCGGTCGATCCCGCCGAGCCGCCGAGGAACATCCCAAAGAGCAGCAGGTACTGGGCGGTCGTCGTCCAGCCGTTGAAGTCGAAACTCGCGTATCCCGTCGTGGTGACGATCGAGACCACCTGGAAGAGGCCGTGCCGAAGTGACTGCTCGACGCCCGCAAGACCGACAGTACCGGGGAGGCTCGATCCCACGAAAAGCACCACCGTGACGAGGGCGGTCAGAGACGCCATCACGCCGGTGTAAAAGCGGAACTCCTCGTCCGCCAGCAGCGAACGAGGGTTCCCCTGGACCAGCCCCCAGAACAGCGCGAAGTTCGTCCCCGCAACGATCATGAAGGGGATGATCGCCCACTGGACGGCCGCCGAGAACACCTCGATCGAGTAGGCCTCCGGCGAGAACCCGCCGGTCGGCAGCGTCGTCAGGCCATGCGAGATCGCGTTGAACAGCGTCATCTCCTTGGCGAAGCCGGCGAGATGGAGGCCGTACAAAAGCGCCATTTCGAGGACGGTAAAGGCGAAGTAGGCGATCCACAGCACCCGGGCCGTCTCGGCGATCCGCGGCGTGAGCTTCTCGATGCCGGGGCCGGGCGCTTCGGCGTCCATCAGCTGTGCGCCACCGACCGAGAGTTCGGGCAGGATCGCGACCGCGAGCACGACGATCCCCATCCCGCCGAGCCACTGCGTCAACTGTCGCCAGATCAGGAGCGCGTGGGAGTGGTGCTCGACGCCGATGTTCTTCATGACCGTCGCCCCGGTCGTCGTGAACCCACTCATCGACTCGAACAGCGCGTTCGGGACGTGGGGCCAGCTCAGCGTCGACGCCGTGCCGTGCTCCGCAAGCAGATACGGGAGCGTCCCGACGAGTGCGACCGCGAGCCACGTCGACGCGACCATCAGAAAGCCCTCGCGTGCACCGATGTCCCGGTCGTCGTCGAGTTGGGAGAGTCCGTATCCGAGCAGCGTCGTCACGACGATGGTGACGAGGAAGGGGAGCCACCCCTCGCCGTAGATCAGCGCCGTGATGACGGGGATTGTCAGCGGCACCGCCAGATAGAGCAGCACGCGCCCAGTCAGCGAGAGACTGGCCCGCCAGTCGACCCGGAGATGCCCGTTCATATTTTTGCGAGCGTCTCGTCGAGTGCGGTCGTCTCGACGAAGAAGACGACGTGGTCGCCGGCGTGGACGACGGTGTCCCCACGGGGCCGGACGAACTCGCCATCGCGGACGATCGCGCCCACGACGACGCCGTCGGGCAGGTCCGCGGCCGCCGACTTGATGGTCCGGTCGCGGAAGACGCTCTCGTCGTCGATCTCCACCTCGATGACTTCCGCCCGGTCGCTCTCGATGATCGCCACGTTCTCGGCGTGTTCCTCGCGGGTGAACCGCGTGATCTCCTCGGCAGCCACCTCGCGGGGCTGGACGGCCACGTCGATGCCGACGGTCTCGAACAGGTCGACGTACGAGCCCTCCTCGACGACGGCGATCGCCCGATCGGCACCCAGCCGCTTGGCGAACAGCCCCGCAAGCAGGTTCGCCTCGTCGGACTCCAGAGTCGTGACGACGACGTCGACGGCGTCGATGTTCTCGCTCTCGAGGAAGTCCCGATCGGTAGCATCCGCTTGAAGGACCGTCGTCTTCGGGAGCGACTCGGCGAGAAACTGCGCGCGTTCGGGGTCGCGTTCGATCAGCTTCGGTCGGATCCCGCGACCCTCGAGGAGCCGTGCGGTCTGGTAGCCCACTGAGCTCCCGCCGACGAGCAACACGTCGTGGTAGTCGTCGTCCGGCGCGACGGCGTGGCTGAACGCCGTCACCGCCTCGTCGGTCCCGATCACGATGACTTCGTCGCCAGCCGACAGCCGGGTATCCCCCCGCGGAACGACGATCTCATCGCAGGTGCCGTCGTCGTCGGGACAGATGATCGCCGCGAAGGTGAGATCGTCGAATCGGTCGGCCTCGGCGACGGTCTGTCCGGCGACGGGACTCCCCGCGGCGAGTTCGAACTCGGCCATCTGGATGGTGCCGTCCGCGAAACTGTCGACGTCCCTGGCCGCTGGCAGGCCGATGATACTGGCGATCTTCCGGGCCGTCAGCAGGTTCGTCCCGACCATGACGTCGACGCCGAGCGCCCCCTCGGCGTTCTCCCAGGTGTCTAAGTACTTGGTATTGCGAACGCGGGCGATGGTCGTGACGTCGTCGAGGGTCTTTGCGGTCCCACAGGAGACGATGTTGGTCTCGTCGTCGTCCGTGACGGCGATCAACAGCTCGGCCGCCGCGAGGCCGGCCTCCTGTAGCGTCTCGATCGCCGCCCCGTCGCCCTCGATCGCGAGGACGTCCAGGTCGTAGGTCAGTGCTTCGACGCGATCGCCGTCGACGTCGATCACGACGACTTCGTGTGCGTCGGCGAGGCTTTCGGCGATGCTCGACCCGACCTCGCCGGCACCGACGACGATCACGCGCATCCGGGCCCCTCCATCATTGTCGCCAACTACCCCCCCGTCCGGGAAGTGTGTTTTCCTCCGGAACTCCGACGCCGGCTATGAAGCGTACTCTTGGTCGTGATCGATGAACGCGACACGGAAGCGGACAGGGGCTGCCCGTCGCCGTGGCGCAGTCGCTCACTGCGTCCCGAACACTGTCAGGCCGATCGAGCTTACTGGGCCCCGAACACCGTCAGCGCGTCCGTCTCCAGGCCGGTCTTCGAGAACAGCGACACGACGTCGCCTGCCTGAATGACCGTCTCGCCTTTCGGCGTGAGGACGTCCCCGTCGCGTTCGATCCCGACGACGAGCATCTCGTCGGCCAGCAAGTCCGACTCGACGGCGTCCTCGATGGTTCGGTCGGCGATCTCGGCCCCCTCCGAGACCGTGAACTCGACGACCTCCGCGCCGCCGGCAAGCCCCATGAAGTCGGTGAGTGACGGCCCCTTCGGGGCGTCCTCGGGACCGAACGGATCGTAGGGCCGGAAGTACTGCTCCTCGATGACACTCTCGTCCTCGATCGTCAGTCCGAGATCCGACAGTTCGGCCGCGATCCGCCCGATGTCGTCCGTATCGGTCCCGACGGCAGTGACCGTGAGGTTCGTCGTCCCGGCCATCAACTCCCTGGCGGCAACGACGCCCGAGATGTCCAGGGCTGCCTGTGCGAGGTGATCGCGGTCCGGGATTGGAGCCGTACACCGGAACTCGTAGGTGACGTGTCCCTCGATGGCTTTGTAGTCGATGTCAGCGAGATAGCCACGCAGGATCCCACCCTCCTCGAGTTGCCGGATCCGGTTGCGGATCGTCGCCGCCGTCACCTCCATCTCCTCGGCGATCTCCGGGGCCGCCGTGTTCCGGGCGTCCGCCGCCAGATAGTAGAGAATGCGCTTGTCGATCTCGTCGAGGCGATGGTCCATGCGCGCGCTACGACCGTCTCGCATAATTACCTCCCGATATATCAGTGGCTGGCGAACCCGCCCACCCGAAATATAAGCCAGCCGTTACTATTTTCGGAGTTTGTCCATACTCGGCATTCATTTTCGTATCGAAAACAGAATCCGTGGATATATACCTTTTCGATAATCTAGCGGCAGGTAGACAGCGATCGGCAGACACGGCCACTACCCATGACCCAGCCAGACGACGAGTCGCCGGACGTCCCCGAGGACGTCCAGGCGGCGCTCGACGACAGTAGCGATCGACAGCTTCGAGAGATCATCCACGACGCCCAGGCACGTCTCGAAGCACATCCGCCCCTGAACGATGAAGTGACCCTGGAGACGGGCGAGACGTTCGTCGGCGAGGAGGTCGAACTCGACGAGGCGATCGTTGAGGTATTCGAAACGACAGACGACGAGCTGCTTCGGGAGGTCGTCACGTACGCTCGTCAGTGCCTCGACGACCGGCCACCGCTGACGGACGTCATCGAGGCCCGGGAGCACGAGAAACTCGTTCGGATGGAGGACGAAGGGCCGTATACGACGGTCATCGTCGAGCGACCGGACCAGACCGGCGAGGCACGTGGCCCCTTCGCCTACATGGTGCAGTGGGAACCCCACGTGGACAGCGACGGGAAGTACAAGTGGCACTATCTCGGTCGCGTCTTCGAGGAGGGGTCCTGACGTGAGTGAGTCACTCTTCGAGCGTGCCGTCGTGCCGGTCGCCAGCCGGGACGACGCGGCGGCGACGGCGGCCGCACTCGCGCCGTACATCGACGATCCGGAGCGTACCGCGATCGCGGTACACGTCATCGAGAAGGCCGACGGCGCGCTCGACAAGGCCTCGGTCGAGCAGCGCGAGGCGGACGCCGAGGCGATGTTCGGGATCGTCACCGAGGGACTCGACGGGGTCGACGCCACCCTCGACACCGAGATTCGCTACGGAACCGACGTCGCGGCGACGCTCGTCGAGGCGGCCCACGACGTCGAGGCAAGTGCGATCGTGTTCACGCCGCGGGGCGGAAGCCGGTGGAAGCAGTTGCTCTCCGGCGACGTCACCCACAACCTCGTCCATGAGAGCGACGTGCCGGTCGTCGTCCTCCCCGATCGGGAGGTGAACGGCTCGTGAGCCGATTTCCTGTTTCACGAGCGGCGCTGTTGACTCTCTAACTGATCGAACATACCGTCCAGAACCTATGTACGTCATCATCGTCGGCGCTGGAGACATCGGCACCCCACTGATCAACATCGCAACGCGATCCGGCAACGAGGTCGTCGTCATCGAGCGCGACGCCGAACGGGCCAACCGCGCGGCCGACCGCTTCGACTGTCTCGTCCTCGAGGCGGACGCGACGACTAACGCGACCCTCGAGGACGCCGGCATCGAACAGGCCGACGCCGTGGTCTCGACGACCGACCGGGACGCGACGAACATCATGGTCTGTCTGCTCGCAAAAGAGTACGGGGTCCCCTCGATCCTCTCGGTCGTGCACAACCCCGAGCACATGAGCCTCTTCGAGCAGATCGGCGTCAACACCATCGAGAACCCCCAGCAACTCATCGCCGAGTACCTCTACCGTGCGGTGGCTCGTCCGGCGATCGTCGATTACATGCGGATCGGCGAACAGGCCGAGGTCTTCGAGATCTCCGTCACCGAGAACGCACCCATCGCCGGCAAGACACTGACTGAAGCGGGCGAGGAGGACATCCTCTCGGAAGACACCCTAATCGTCGCCATCGAACGCGAGGGGGAGGACAAGCCACTGACGCCCCGCGGAAACATCCGGATCAAGCCCCACGATCTGTTGACGGTGTACTCGGCACGCGGGGCCGACCCGGAACTCACGGACGTCTTTGGCCACTACGAGGACCGGACAGTGTGAGATCGAATGCGAACGACGCTGGTACGGCGATGGAGGTCGACGACCGATGAGCCGCGCGATGCCAGCAGCCGGCCGTTGGCCATCTTCACTCGCGACGGTAGGTTCAGCGAACGGCACGGTCGTTTGCAACTCCGTCATTTATTAGCCGGTCCAGCCTGTGGGTGCGGGTATGATCGCCGCATTCGACGTGACAACACCGATGGAACGGGTCGGGAACCGTTCGACACGGGGGCAGTGATCCATGCCGGACTCCCTGACGGCCCACCTGGTCGTCCCGATCGCGGACGACGAGGACGCACGCGCCACGGCCGAGACATTGGGGGCCTACGAGTTCGGGACCGTCACTGCGGTCCACGTCGTCGAGAAGGGCGGCGGAACGCCGGACAAGATCCCGCTCGAGCAGGCCGAACAGCGGGCCGACGAAGCTCTCGGAGCATTCCGGGACGTGCTCCCCGACGCCGAGACGGAACTCACGTACGACACCGACATCGTCGACGGCGTCTTCGACGTCGCCGCGGACGTCTCGGCGAGCGCCATCGCCTTCCGTCCCCGGGGCGGCAGTCGGATCGCGCAGTTCATCTCGGGGGACACCGCCCTCACGCTGGTCACAGAGTCGGACCGACCGGTGATCGCACTGCCGGAACAACCAGACGAATGATCGTCGAGACAACTGCAGACGCGACCATTCCGTATCGAGGAGGGACCAGCCGATGAGCGGGACCGAACAGGAACTGGCCCGCGACCTCGGCTTCCTCGAGGCCTACACTATCGGGCTCGGGACGATGATCGGCGCGGGCATCTTCGTCCTGCCGAGCATCGCGGCCAAGGCGGCGGGACCGGCGGCGATGGTCTCCTTTGCACTGGGCGGCGTCGTCTCGCTGCTCGCCGCGCTGTCGCTGTCGGAACTCGCGACGGGCATGCCCAAGGCCGGCGGGAGTTACTACTATGTCAACCGGGCGCTTGGCCCCTTCTTCGGGAGTATCGTCGGCTGGGGGATGTGGGCCGGGCTGACCTTCGCGAGCGCCTTTTACATGCTCGGGTTCGGCCAGTACCTCCTCCCCTTGCTAACGCCACACGTTGACATCCTCGCCGAGATGACTGGACTCGGCAAGACCGTCGCCGCGCTGGGGATGGCTATGCTGCTGACGGGCGTCAACTACTACGGCGTCAAGGAGACCGGCGACCTCCAGAACGTGATCGTCATCACGCTGGTCGGACTGATTTTGGCCTTCCTCTCACTTGGCTTGCTCAGCGGTCCGACCATCGGCGAGTTCAACCCCGAAGGCTGGCCGGCCGTGGCCGCGACGGTCGGGACGGTCTACGTCTCCTTCATCGGCTTCGAGGTGATCGCCACGAGCGCCGAGGAGATCAAGAACCCGAGCCGGAACCTGCCGCTGGCGATGATCGCCGCGGTCGTCACGCCGACGATCCTCTACGTCGGCGTCATGTTCATCTCGACGGGGACGATCCCGCTCGACATCCTGGCGGATTCCGAGGTCCCGGTCAAGATCGTCGCCGAGGATATCCTGCCCGACTTCGCCTCGCTCGTCCCCGGGGTGTCGCCATCGTTGCTCGCGTCGATCGGCGGGACGGTGATGATCCTCGGTGCGGTCCTGGCGACCGTCTCCAGCGCGAACGCGTCGATCCTCTCGGCGGCCCGGGTCAACTTCGCGATGGGCCGGGATCAGATCTTAGTCGAGTGGCTCAACGAGGTCCACAACCGCTTCCGGACGCCGTATCGCGCGATCACGGTGACGGGGATCATCACCCTCGTTCTCATCGCCATCGGTGTCCACATCGGGACGCTCGCCGAGGTGGCGAGTTTCATGTACCTGGTGACCTACACGCTGGTCCACGTCGCCGTCGTCGTCCTCCGGCGGGCGAACCCCGACGCCTACGAACCGACGTTTCAGATCCCGTCGGTGCTGTACCCCGTCGTCCCCATCCTCGGGGCCGCGGGCTGTCTCGGCGTCCTCGTCCAGATGTCGACGAACATGGTCCCGTACACGATCGCGGTCGGGAGCCTGAGCGTTACCAGTCCGTTCCAGTTGACGATCGTCGGCATGATCGGGATCGTGCTGATCGCCTTCGGCATCGGGTGGTACTACCTCTATGCCCGCGATCGAGCCCCGTCGAAGAGTCTCGTCGGCGACGCGATCGCGCCGACACCGACGGCCGCCACGGACGATGACGACATCTACCGGGTCGTCGTCTCAGTGGCGAATCCCGACACCGAGCGCGATCTGCTCCGGAAGGCCGCGGCGAGCGCTCACGCCCACGACGGCGAGTCCGAAATCGTCGCCGTCAACGTCATCGAGGTGCCCGACCAGACCTCCCTCGCCCAGGACCTCACCTTCGAGGAGGAACGCGTCGATCGCCAGCAGGAACTGCTGGGGGCTGCCCGCGACGTGGCGGTCGATCTCGACGTCGGCCTGCGGACGCGGGCGATCGTCGGCCGCGACGCCGCCTCGGCAGTGCTCGACGTCGTCGGGGAAGAGAACGCCGACCAGGTGTTGCTCGGCTGGACCGGCAAGCGCAGTCGCCGCGAACACGTCCTCGGCTCGACGATCGATCCCATCGTCGGCCACGCGTCGTGTGACGTCACGCTCGTCAAACGTGGGCCCGAACCTGACGAGTGCGAGGACGTCATGGTCCTTGTGGGAGAGGGGCCACACACTCCTGTGGCCGCACGTCGAGCCGCCGAGTACGTCGCCGCCACGGAGAGGGCGTCGCTGACGTTGGTGAACGTCCAGCCGCCGGCCGAAGACGAGGGAGACGCGGCCGAACCCGTCGAAGCGGGCGAGACCCTCATCGAGGACCTCATCGAACAGGTCGATCTGACCGAGACGGCCTACGAGACGCGCGTCGTCGTCGATGCAGACACCGAGGAAGCGATCATGGACGCGGCTGCGGCATACGATACGATCTGCGTCGGCGCGACCAGAGAGAGCGCCGTCTCCCAGGCGCTGTTCGGATCGCTGCCCGAGCATCTCGGGACGGACCTCGATCGGACGGTCGTCGTCGCGCGCGGATCGGAACGCTCACCAATGTCCATACAAGACGCACTTATCAAACGATTGGAGGGGTGATACGTATGTACATCATCATCGTCGGCGCGGGCGATATCGGCACACCGCTGATCGACATCGCGACGCGATCGGGCAACGAGGTCGTCGTCATCGAGCACAACACCGAACGGGCCAACCGAGCGGCCGACCGCTTCGACTGTCTCGTCCTCGAAGCCGACGCCACCACCAACGCAACCTTAGAGGACGCCGGGGCCGCACAGGCCGACGCGATCGTCTCGACGACCGACCGGGACGCGACGAACATCATGGTCAGTCTGCTCGCAAAGGAGTACGACATCCCGGCGATCCTCTCAGTCGTTCACGACCCCGAGCACATGAACCTCTTCGAGCAGATCGGGGTGAACACGATGGAGAACCCCCAGGAACTCATCGCGGAGTACCTCTATCGGGCGGTGGCCCGGCCGGCGATCGTCGACTACATGCGCATCGGCGAGGACGCCGAAGTCTTCGAGATCACCGTCACCGAGAACGCACCTGTCGCGGGGAAGACTCTCCAGGAGACCGCCGACGAGGACCTGCTCTCTGATGACGTCCTCGTCGTCGCGATCGAACGCGAGGGGGCCAGCGAGCCGATCACGCCGCGCGGGAACACGACCATCCACGCGGGCGATCTCCTGACCGTCTACTCCGCCGTCGGCGCGGAGCCGGCGATCACCGACATCTTTGGCCATTACGAGGATCGGATCGAGGACTGACAGACAATGGGAACCGGATCGACAAGCGACACACGATGAGGACCGAATCGACGACTGACCGGGCCAGGCAACTCCAGGCAGCGAACGAAACCGTTGCGACAGAGACCACACAGCCATGAACGGGACGACAGCAACCATCGGACGCGACGTGGGGCGGATCCTCGAAGCACTCGGCGGCCTGATGATCGTCTCGATCGTCGTCCCGCTCGTCTGGGGCGAGTGGTTCGGCGCGCTCGCCTTCGGCATCTCGGCGCTCGTCCCGCTGGCCGTCGGCTACGGGCTCCACCGCCGCTTTGCCGAGGCCGACTCCCCGTCGCGGCTCCACGGCATGGTCGTCGCCGCGACTGGGTGGCTGTTCGTGGGCGTCTTCGGGTCGGTTCCCTTCCTGCTGGTCGCCTGGGGCGTCCACCTCGGGCTCCCGACCGGACTGGAGGGGACGCCGACACTCGCGGCCTTCCGGGAGCCACTCAACGCCGTCTTCGAGAGCATGAGCGGCTTCACCGGGACCGGGCTGACGATGACCGACGACGAAGCAGTGCTCCCGCGGACGCTGCAGTGGTGGCGGACGTTCAGCGAGTGGATCGGCGGCGTGGGCGTGATCGTCCTCACCACGGCGATCCTGGCTCGCCCCGGATCGGGGTCGCTCACACTCTACGAGAGCGAGGCGCGTTCGGAGAAGATCCACCCGAGCATCGTCTCGACGGTCCGGACGATCTGGTGGATCTTCATCCTCTTCACGTTCGTCTCGATCCTCGCGCTGTTCGCGGCCGGCATGCCGATCTGGGGGGCGATCAACCACGCGATGACCGGCCTCGCCACGGGCGGGTTCTCGATCACGGACAACTCGATCGCGACCTACGACAGTGCCCTCATCGACGCCGTGTTGATCCCGATCATGCTGCTCGGATCGATCGCCTTTCCCGTCCACTACCTCATCCTGCAGGGGGACCTCCGGAACATCTACGAGGATCTCCAGACCCGGTGGGTGTTCATCTACATGACTGGCGGCTCGGCGCTGCTGTGGGCGTTCCTCTACGTCGGCCCCTACGACTCCCCCCTGTCCGCACTGCGCTACGGGGGCTTTCAGTTCGTCTCGGCGGCGACCTGTACCGGGTTTCAGACGGCCGTCGACGCGACGAACGTCGCCCTCGGCGCGTGGCCGGCCCAGGCCCAACTCCTGGTCGCCTTCGGCATGTTCGTCGGCGGCGCGGCCGGCTCAACCGTCGGCGGAATCAAGCTCATCCGTGGACTGACCCTGATCAAGGGGATCCGCTATCAGATCGGCGACGTCTTCTACCCCGACACCGCCGTCCGTCGGCTCGACATCGACGACCGCCGACTCACCGAGGCGGAGGCAAACCGGGAGTTCGTCGAGGCGGCGATCATCGCCGTCCTCTGGACGACGTTTCTCGTCGTCGGGACGGTTCTCCTGCTGGTCATCTTACCCGCAGAGGAGTTCTCACTGGCGAACGCGTTCTTCGAGGTGGCGAGCGCCCAGGGCAACGTCGGTCTGTCTTCGGGTATCACCGGGCCCGAATCGCTCCCGGCCCTCGGCAAAATATCCTTCCTCGGCCACATGTGGATCGGTCGCCTGGAGATCATCCCGGTCCTGGTCGCGGCCCGGACGCTGTTGAGTCGCGGAGGGATGTATCAATGAAGCTCTCGGCGCTGCCGTTCGTCTCGGCTGTCCTCGAGTCCGGGGCCGACGATCGCATCTACGACGGACTGTTGCTGACTGGCCCCGTCGTGATTCTCCTGATCGCAGTCCTCGAAACCACACGCACACGCTTCCTCTCCGGGGTCGCCAAAGCGCTCGCGATCGCGTACGTGACGGCGTTCGTCGCCTACGTGCTCTATCGCGGTGTACGTGGGGAGTGACCGCGTCGACCCGGTGGCCACGCTCCGGGCTGGAAGGATCCGATCGTCCCGGGGGTGGACCCATCAATCAGGAAGGAGAATGATCAATAATCGGGGATGGCGGGGCGATCGACGCCGAACAACCGACGGCGAATTGCCCTACTTGGTATGTGAGCTGAAAGTATGCCAAAGCCTTAAGTGGGATTACACTGCTACTATATAAGTGCGATGACACGGTCTACCCGCCAGCGGGAGCGCGAGCGCGAGTCCGAGACCGAAACCGACGAACAAGAGGGGGTGGAGGAGTGTCCGGAGTGCGGATCCGATAGCCTGGTGAAGGACGCGGACCGGGGTGAACTCATCTGTGAGGACTGTGGGCTGGTCGTCGAAGAGGGGAACATCGACCCCGGTCCCGAGTGGCGGGCGTTCAACCATCAG
>ENA-ORCR01000544-ORCR01000544.1-marine-metagenome-genome-assembly--contig:-NODE-544-length-19390-cov-3.455237_pt1 | contig 19390 bp, 22 predicted proteins | sample MGYA00237782_ERZ508514 | MGnify/ENA primary metagenome ERZ508514 (study PRJEB26185, sample SAMN06268960) | marine metagenome | isolation source: Eden Landing Ponds, San Francisco, CA, USA | place...
GTCACCGTCGAGGGCCAGATCAGCGAGCGCCTCACCGAGCGCCGGCGCGAACTTGTAGCCTCGTCCTGAGAGGCCCGCTGCAACCGCGACGCGACCGTTCGAGACCGTGTCGAGAATGAAGCGACCGTCCGGCGAGTTCGTGACGAGCCCCGTGTTGAGTCGGAGCGTCGAGCCGGCGACACCGGGGACGAACTCCCTGGCGAACGCTCGCAACGGGCGTTCGTCTGCTTGCGTCGGCTCCGAGAGTGCGTCGGGATCCGTCGGTCGGAAGTCCGCACGACCGAATTTCATCCCCGGAAGTGCGATGCCGGGGACGCCGTAGAAGTTCTCGCCGTCGACAGTCGCCACGAAGGGGAGACGTTCCCGTCCGACGAGCGAGCCTGGAGACCCAGCAGCATCGTCCGCGGCCCCGCCGCGCTCGGTCGGAGCGAACCAGGCCGTCGCGTGTCGGCAGGGTTCGAGAATCCCATCCAGGGCGTCGACTGAGTGGGCGGCCCACGCGCCCGCGGCCACGACGAGTCGGTCTGCTTCGTAGCTGTCGCGGTCCGTGTCGACGCGGACGCCGTCGGCGGTCGACGCCCAATCGACGACTCGTTCGCGGGCATGCACGGTTGCGCCGTGGTCGAGGGCCGCGCGGACGTGGGCGACGATGCCGCGTTCTGACGCGACGACGGCGCCCTCGGGCTGGTAGAGCGCCGCAGCCTCGTCGGGCAGGTCGAACGCTGGGAACCGCTCGCGTAGTTCAGTTCCGGACCACTGCTCGTAGTCGAGGTCCTGGCGTTCGCAGGCTTCGCGGGCGCTCGCAACCGGTTCGTCGCCACCGACGGCGACTGCGAGTGACCCGGTATCGGCGAGCAGGTCGACGCCAGTCTCCCGCTGGAGTGAGCGCCACCCCTCGTGGGCGCGCTCTGCCAGCGCCATCGTGGTGGAGTCGACGTCGAGCAAGCGCTGCAGAAGTCGGGTTCGCCCGTGGGACGACCCCCTGCCGTGCGGAACGTCGAATCGTTCCAGCCCCAGAACGTCCGCGCCGCGTCGTGCGAGGTGATAGGTCGCCGCGCTGCCGACGCCGCCGACCCCAAGCACGATCACGTCGTATCGCCCACCGCTCGGTGTCATGTCGGGCACTGTGCATCCATCCGGCAAAGCGGTTACGCCATCCGAGAGCGCGTGTGGGTTCGGCAGTCACTCACTCCGCTGGCGGCGCGTCGTCGTAAATGCGCTCGATCGACTCGTCGTGAACGTTCCGGATGTTGCGGCGCTTTTTCTTCATCGACGGCGTCAGGAGGTCGTTCTCGGCCGTCCACTCCCGCGAGACCAGTTCGAAATTCTTGATCTGCTCGACGCGCTCTAAGTCCTCGTTGACCTCGTCGATGGCCTCGCCGACCCACTCGCGAACGCGTTCGTCGCGACAGATGCCCTCGGTCTCCGATGGCAGGTCGATCCCCTCCCGGTCGGCCCACCGCTCCAGCGATTCGAAGTTCGGGACGACGACAGCACCGATGAACTTGCGGTCGTCGCCGACGACCATCACCTGGTCGACGCGGTCGTTCGTGGCGAACCGGTCCTCGATGGGGCCGGGTGCGACGTTTTTCCCGGTCGAGAGGACGACCAGCTGTTTCAGCCGGTCCTTGAATCTGAGATACCCGTCGGGCGTGATTTCGACGATGTCGCCCGTTCGGAAGTAGCCGTCCTCGGTGAACGTCGCCTCCGTCTCCGCCGGCCGATTCCAGTAGCCCTGCGTGACGTTCGGACCGGACACTTCGAGTTCGCCGACAGGTCCGGCGGCCTCGGGGAACTGGTCGTCACCGACGGCGGAGTCGTCCACTCGAACGTCGATGTCGACCACCGGTGCGCCCATGGTCCCCGGCTGAATATTCTCGGGGGGATTGACCGAGATGACCGGTGCCGTCTCCGTGAGGCCGTAGCCTTCGACGATGGGGATGCCCATGCCAAGGAATAGCTCTGCGAGGTCCTCGCTGAGGCTGCCGCCGCCGCTGACGAGGAACTCCACCTCGCCACCGATCTGTTCTTTGACGGTCGAAAAGACGAGTCGGTCGGCCAGGCTGTGTTTGAGCGAGAGGACCGTCCCCGGGTCGTCGACACGGGCGTACTCCCTGGCGACGTCGGTCGCCCAGCCGAAGATGCGCTCTTTGGCGGCCGACCCGCTGGCCTGCTCGCGCATGTTGTCGAAGATCCGTTCGTAGACGCGGGGCACGCTCGCGCCCGTCGTCGGGCTGAGCAGTTGCAGATCCTCGGGCAGTGTGTCCGGACTCTCCGCGTAGCCGACCGTCGCACCCGACGCGAACATCAGGAAGTGTCCCGACAACCGCTCGAAGACGTGAGCGAGCGGAAGGAACGATATCGACCGCGAATGCTCGTCGAGCACGGGGACGTCCGTCTTGTCGGATCGCGGGCCCATCCGGGTTCGACACTGGTTGACGTTCGCCCGGAAGTTCCGGTGGGTTAGCTGGACACCTTTCGGCTGGCCAGTCGTCCCCGAGGTGTAGATGATGCTCGCCAGGTCGTCGGGGTCCCGGGCCGCGACCCACTTCTCGTATGCTTCGCGGTCGAAACCAGACTCACCCCGGTCGTGCACGTCCGCGAGGGAGTAGACGTCCTCGCGGTCGGCGGCCGCACCGTCGGGGTCGAGTTCGTCCATGACGACCGAAAACGACAGGTCGAGGTCGTCTTCAACCTCGTGGACGCGTTCGAGCAGGGATTCGTTTCCGGCGACGACGGCCGAGGCGTTCGGGTCGTCGAGCAAGTACTCGACCTGGTCGGGCGAGGAGTCCGTGTAGACGGTCGTGACGACGCCGCCGGCGGCGAGGACGGCAAAGTCGGCGAGCGCCCACTCCATTCGGGTTTCGGCGAAGATGCCGACGCGGTCGCCGGCCTCGATACCCAGGTCGCGGAGCCCCGCGGTCAGGTTGCGGACCACGTCGCGCATGTCCACGTAGCTGATACTCGTGTATTCGCCCGGCGGTGCTTCGGGAACGACCGACGGCGCGAGCGAGCGGTCGTACACGCCGCCTTTGTACCGCTGGGCCGGGGCCTCGCGATAGCGGTCGACGGCGTCCTCGAACATCGCCGCAAGCGTGTTCATCCCGATGACGTCGTCTGTGTAGGACTGTTCTGCGTCCCACCAGGCGCCCGTCGGCTCCGGAGCAGTCATAGCCCTCCGTTTACCGTCCCTCATGATAATTGTTATCGAACCACCGACCAACTGCCGTCCGTTCAACGGTTCACAACCGTTCGGGCGTTGTCCCACCGCCCCAGTCACGACCATCGTCGGGTAGCGTGACGCTGCATTGCCCGATGACGACGATAGACTCAGCGTACACAGTCACACTACCGGTCGGTGGTACCTGGGGAACTCGGCTGGGAGACCCGCGACGTCGGACCACCGCAGAAAATACGTGTCGCGAGCGGCGATTTACTTCGTCGTGGACCCGACCACAGCTACTCGCCGAGCGCACCTGCTCACCCGTACATCTGCCCGAACAGCGCGGCCTCGGCCCGGTGAATCCGTTCGAGAAAGGCCGACTTGCTGATTCCCAGTTCGTCGGCGACTTCGGTGGCGGTCGCGTCCCGCGGGACGCCGAAGTAGCCCATGGCCAGTCCCGCCTCGATTGCGGCGGACTGGGCGGGTGTGAGATTCCATCGCTCCTCGACCGAGGGTTCTCCGTCGGTCCCGAGCGGTGAGGCCCGTTCGAGCGTGACCCCGACCGTCTCGCCCACCGCTTCGAGAACGCCCTGGAGCACGTCGCGACCGACGACCGCCCCGGCGTGGAACTCCTCGCCGTCCCGGTAGCGGAGGGATTCTGGCAAGAACCCGGCGTTCGTGAGTTCGTGCACGACGCATGGCTCCTTCGAGAGGCACCGATAGGTCTCTCGTCCGGCGGCGTCGGCGACGTGGAGGTATCTGACCCGGTCGTCCGAATCGAGTGCGTCGGCGACGCCCGACCCCGACGGGCCGCTGGCGTGGACCAGCGCGTTGCCGTCCGCGCGCAGGTGCGGCGGGTTCGCATCTACGGTCGCCCCTGCCCGCGCCGAAGCACGCGCGAGCGGGCAGTCGTCGCCCTGGACGCGGAATTCGACGGAGAGGCACTGCTCGATCATGCACCCGTTTTAGGCGACCGGAGTACTTAAACCCGCGACATAGGCGGGTGAATAGGTACCCGCCCCAGAATCGTAACGCTTACTATGGATATCGATGCGGTGAAAGCCCGCGCCGGCCCGCGGGAGTTCGGCCCGGCGGACGACATGCCGGAGGAGTACCGCAAAGCCGCGACCCGGATGCTCCAGTTCCACGCGAACAGCGAGATCATGGGTGCGTACCTCGAGAAACCGTTCATTCGCAAGTCCCCCAGCATCGACCGGAAACTCGCTTTCAGCGCGAAGGTCCAGGACGAAATCGGGCACGGTCAACTGCTCTATCGGGCGGCCGAGGCCCTGGGGGTCAAGACGCGCGAGGAGATGCTCGACGAACTCGGCCGCGGCGACGGGAAGTTCCTCAACTGCTTCCACTACGAGATGACCGACTGGTGGGAGACGCCGATGATCGCCTTCTTCGTCGACGGGGCGGCGATGAAGCGCCAGGCGACGCTCAAGCAGTCTAGCTGGACGCCCTACGCCCACGCGATGGACAAGATCTGTTTCGAGGAAGGGTTCCACGTCAAACACGGCGAGGACATCATGCGCGAGTTGGCGAGCGGGTCCAGGAAAGAGCAGCGCCTCCTCCAGGAGGCCTTCGACACATGGTGGCCGCGCATCCTCCAGTTCTTCGGGCCGACCGACGACAAGAGCACCCACCACGACTTCGCCGCCGACGTCGGCCTGAAGACGATGACCAACGACGAACTCCGGAACCAGTTCCTCAACGCCTACGTGCCCAAGGCTCGAAAGTACGGCCTCGAAATCCCCGACGAGCCGCGGATTCGCTACCACGAGGACCGCGACCACTACGAAGTCGTCGAGGACGACCTCGACTGGGACGAATTCTTCGCCATCGCGAAAAACGAGTATCCCGAGGGCCTCGATCAGATCAACGGCCGTGCGAGCGCCCGCGAGGCAGTCGAGTGGGCGAGGGAATCGCTGGACGCCAGCGACTCCGGAATGCCAGGCGCGGCCGTCGCCGCGGGGAGTGACTGACGATGCGGTGGGAAGTGTTTCGCCAGGATAAACGCGGAGACTACCACAAACACTGCGGCGATATCCACGCCCCGGACCGAGAGATGGCGACGCTGTTCGCCCAGATCCAGCACGGTCGCCGGATGACCACCAACAGCCTCTGGGTCGTGCCCAGCGACGAGGTGACGGAAATCGACACCGAGGACACCGCCTTCGGTGGCCGCACGGACAAGGCCTACCGGTGGGCCACGACCTACAACGTCGACGCGAGTTTCGCCAAAGAAGTCGAGGACTCCGAGAAGGAACAGGCCGCAGTGGAGCGCGAGCGTGGCGCCACCGCGAGCGAGGGCGAGGGTGACGACTGATGGGCGACCTGCGCTCACTGGCCGACCTCTCAGACGAGGAGCGAACGGCGGCCGAGGCGCTGCTCTTCCGACTCGCGGACGACGAGTTCGTACTCGCCGAGCGCTACACCGAGTGGCAGGTCATCGCGCCCACGCTCGAATCTGACCTGGCGCTTTCGAATATCGCACAGGACGAACTCGGACACGCACGCGTCTGGTACGACGCGCTGAACAGAATCGGCCACACCGAACAATCCCTCGTCTGGGAGCGCGACCCCGGAAGCTTCCGCCACAGCACGCTCGTCGAACTCCCCTTCGAGGAGGGCGACTGGGCCGACGCCATCGTCCGCAGCTACCTGTACGACGTCGCAGAGGACCTGCGGCTGGACGCAGTGGCGGAATCGGGCGTACACGAACTCGTCGACCCCATCGAGAAGCTCCGGAGCGAAGAGGAGTACCACCTCCAGCACGCCCAGCAGTGGCTCGAACGACTGTGTGACGATGCCGACGGACTCGACCACGTCCAGGACGCGACCGACCGGCTATTCGAACACGCGTTGACGCTGTGGGTCCCGGGACCCGAAGCGGCCGCTATCGAGGAGTACGGCCTGCGTGGCGATTCGCTCGCCTCGATGCGTCGTCAGTGGCTCGACACCGTCGGGTCCTTCCTGGAGAGCCTCGGTGTGACGATGCCGCTCGACCCCGAGGACGACCCGGCGGACCACCGCCCGGCCGCAGTCGGGCGCGACGGCAGCCACACCGACCACTGGCCGCGCCTCCACGACGACCTGACCGAAACCTACCGCGAACTGGACCGGAGCGACGTGCGCCGCCTCCGGGGTGAGAGCGCGTGAGCGGCGGGGTCCCTGACGAGGGAGTCACGGAGCCAGGCCCCGACGAGGAGCCGACCCCGTGTGCCTACACCGAGTATCGCGACGGCGACTCCGAGTCGGATCGGACGTACCCCGCCACGGGCGCCGACGCAGATGGCGTCGAAGCGCGGGTCTGGGCGGCGATTCGGGACGTCGAGGACCCCGAAATGCCGGTCAGCGTCGTCGACCTGGGGCTCATCTACGGCGTCACCGTCGCAGACGGCGTCGCGACCATCGAGATGACGCTCACCTACACCGGGTGTCCGGCCAGGTCGATGCTCACCGGCGACATCGAGCGAGCAGCCGAAGGCGTCGAGGGCGTCGAGCGGGCCGACATCGACCTCGTCTGGTCACCGGAGTGGACCCTGGAGATGGTGACCGACGACGGCGAACAAGCGCTCCGGGAGTTCGGAGTGAGTATCTGATGGCAGAACGCAGTCGCGATCCGAGCGTCGAAGCAGGCGGAACGGACGACTCGGCCGTCACCTGTCCGTACTGCGGGTCGGCGGAAACGGACCGTGAACATCCGAAAGGCCCCTCCCTCTGCCGGTCGATGCACTACTGCAACGCCTGCGACCAGCCCTTCGAGGCGATGCACGACTGAACACTTTTCCCTCAGTACCTCCACACAGCGCTATGCGCACGCTCGCGGTGTGGTCCGTCGCACTCATGGCGCTGTTGGCCGGCTGTGGCGCCATCGGCGGCGCGCCGGACGGCACGGCCGCCGAGACGCCCGACCCCACGGCAACCGGAACTGCCGAGCCCTGTTCGACCGACCTCCTGATTACCGCCGATGGCACAGAGGCGGCCACACCTGCGCCGTTGCCGGAGCGACCGTCGTCGTTCTCGGCCGAGTCCGCCGGCGAGTTCGCCCAGCGATACGAACTGTCCTTTGCGAACAATCACGAACTCGGCGACCGGGTCCGCGACGTGACCGTCGAACTGCAGGGGACGAGCGTGAAGACGGTCGAAGATGGCTACCTCGTTCGAATTCACGTGTGGACGTACGTGGACGTCGGAACGGCGACCGATGGGACCGCCGAGGCAACGACCAGGGAGTCCTACTACGACGCCCACTACTTCGTCAGCGACTCCGTGCTGCGACGAGCGGAAACCGACCGCCACGGGACGCTGCCGGATACCGATCTCTCGGCCTCCGGCCTGACGCTGGCTTGCTGGGACGGCTGAGTCGGGCGACGGCTGCTGTGAAGCCAGTCGCGAATCACGGCGACCACACCGGGGTGCTTTTCCCCACAGCGGGGCGAATCACGTCCATGACCGAACACGACGGGTGGTTCGCCGGGCTCGACCCGGACGACGCCGACGCCGCCGTCGACCGGATCCGGGACGGGTCCGCCGAGGCAGCGCGGGACTGGCCCGGACGCGCCGTCTCCTCGGGCTTGGCCGCCGATACAGACGAGTACTACGAGCGACTCCACGAGGCGACGATTGCGGCGGCCCGAGCGGGCGTTCACGAGCGCGAACGCGCGGACGACAAGCAACTAATTCACGCGGTGCGAGCGATGGACGACTGCGAACGAACCGCGAACGAACTCGCCGAACGCGTCGCCGAGTGGGCGGGCACTCGCTACGAGGACGCCGGCACCGGCGTCGACTACGCGCGCGAACTGGCCGCGGACGACGACGAGTCGACCGACCCGAGCGCTGCCCAGTTACACGCACTCGCCGAACGGACCGCCGCACTGGCCGACGAAGCCGACGAACTCCGGCGGTACGTCGAGGAGACGACGCCCACCGTCGCACCGAATCTGGCAGCCATGGCCGGCCCCGTGCTGGCCGCGCGTCTGATTTCGCTCTCCGGTGGCCTGGACGCTCTGGCGAAGCAACCGAGCAGCACCGTCCAAGTACTCGGCGCCGAGGACGCCCTGTTCGCGCACCTCCGCGGGGCGGCGCCGTCGCCGAAACACGGCGTCATCTTCACCCACGAGTACGTTCGCGGGACCCACCCCGACAAGCGCGGGTCCGCCGCGCGGGCGCTGGCCGGGAAACTCACCATCGCCGCGCGCGTCGACCACTACAGCGGCGACCGCAAACCCGAACTCGACGCCGAACTCGACGAGCGCATCGCGACCATCCGCGGGAACGTGAGCGAAGGCGGTGACGGCGGAGGCGACGGTGACGATTCCGACGCCGATGGCGACGCGACCGCCGGAGGTGACGAGTCGTGAGCGACCTCCCGACGGGCGTCGAGCGACGCGAGTTCGACGGCGTCGAGCGCCTCGCAACCCGCGGAGAACCAGTGTACGGCGAGCCGACGGACGGGGAGTGGCGCGCCTGGAACCCCGACCGGTCGAAACTCGGCGCGATGCTCGAACTCGGGATGGACACGGGACTCGTCGGTGGTGAGACGGTCCTCTACCTCGGGGCGGCCTCCGGGACGACCGCGAGTCACGTCGCGGACTTCGCCGGGCCGACCTACGCCGTCGAGTTCGCCGCGCGGCCGGTTCGTGACCTCCTCGACGCCGCCGAACCGCGCTCGAATCTGTTCCCGCTGCTGAAAGACGCCCGCAAGCCCGAGACCTACGCCCACGTCGTCGAACCGGTCGACGTGATCGTTCAGGACGTCGCGACGCGCGGCCAGGCCGCCGTGGCCACGACCAATGCGCAGTTCCTCGGTGAGGACGGCCGACTCCTGCTCGCGATCAAGGCCCGGAGCGAAGACGTGACCCGCGATCCATCCGCCGTGTTCGAGGACGTCTGCGCCGAACTCGAATCGACCTACGAGATACTGGAGACCGAGCGGCTGTCGCCACATCACGACGACCACCTGGGGGTCGTCGCGACGCCGCGATGAGCGGCCTGCGAGTGTCTGCGACTCGCTGACGTGACTTCGAGGGAGGCCGCGCCGCTTCTCGGCGTTCCGGAGGTGTTATACGTGGAACCGAGAACTATTCCATAGACGGCACGGACAGCCAGCACCTTTCACGCCCGCGTGGTTTCCACGTGGGATACTGCTGACTGGCCTACCCCGTCTCTCTATCACCCGTGAGCGACTGCGCTGGCCGCGTGACCGGGCCCAGGGAGAGAGGCGGGGAGCGAAGCCGGGACAGGAAATTTTTAGCGGCGTCGTCCCTTCGGTCCGGTCGATGGACGAGCGGGGTTCACGCGACGCCTTCGGCAGGATGGGTACGCTCGGGATCGAAGAGGAGTACTACGTCGTCGACGAGGACGGCCGACCCACGTCGGGGTCGGACGAACTCGTCTACGAATCCGATCCCCCCGAGATTCTGGCGGGGCGCCTCGATCACGAACTGTTCAAATGCGTGATCGAGTCCCAGACGCCGATCATCGACGAGCTCTCCGAGGCGCGTGAGCAGCTGGTCTCGGTCCGCGAAGCGCTGGTCGACCACGCCACCGCCCATGGCTTCGACGTCGCCGCGGCGGGCCTCCACCCGCTCGCGAAGTGGCGCGAACTCGAACACGCCGAGAAACCCCGCTACAAATCGCAACTGGACCGCATTCAGTACCCACAGCACCGGAACACGACCGCTGGCCTGCACGTTCACGTCGGGGTCGACGACGCGGACAAGGCGGTCTGGATCGCCAACGAACTCCGCTGGAACCTCCCGATCATGCTCGCGCTCTCGGCGAACTCCCCTTACTGGAACGGCTTCGACACGGGCCTCCAGTCCGCGCGGGCGAAGATTTTCGAGGGACTGCCAAACACGGGGATGCCCACGGCCTTCGAGGATTACGACGCCTTCGACGAGTTCGAGCGACGGATGTTGGAGACCAATAGCATCGACGACCGTGGCGAACTCTGGTTCGACGTGCGCCCCCACTCCGAGCACGGCACCGTCGAGGTGCGCACGCCGGACGGGCAGGCCGACCCCGACCGCGTCATGGTCTTCGTCGAGTACACACACGCGCTCGTCGAGGACCTGGCCGCGCGCTACGAGGACGGCGAGTCGGGGACGGACGTCCGCCGGGAACTGTACGATGAACAGAAGTGGCGCGCGATGCGCCACGGCCACGACGCCGCCCTGCTCGACCGTGAGTTCGAGTCGTCGGTCGACCTGGGCGAACTCGTCGACCGCGAGGCCGACCGACTCGGCATCGAGGGAATCCGCGACCTCTACGAGAGCGAGAGCGGTGCCGACAGACAGCGTCGCATCCGCCACGAGCAGGGCGTCGACGCACTCTGTGACGCACTCAGACTGCAGTACGAGTGAGGGGCCGCAGGCGCGTGGCCCCGTGATCTCCCCGGATACCTGCGATCTGGGAGTTTCGTCAGCGCGGGAATGGCGGCAAGATTTTTACCCGGCAGGGACTTTCGTCCTTGTAGAGGCGACGTATGTCTACAGACGATCCTGCAGACGACAGTGAGGGGACCGAACAGCACGACTCAGACCTCCAGGACGGGGAGGGCGGGAACGTGCGGGAACGGCTGGAACAGGAGGCCGACAGGGCCGTCACGCAGTTCGACGAGGGCCTCGTCGACATGCTCTCGTGGGTGCTCGAAACCGAGACGCGTGCGCGAATCTACGTGTACCTCCGCCAGCACGCCGACAGCACCTCCGACGAAATCGCCGAGGGCACCGGCCTCTACCCGAGTACCGTTCGCGAGGCACTGGCCGAACTCCACGAGGAAGGGAAGGTCATGCGCCAGAAACGGGAAAACGACGGCGCGGGCAACAACCCCTACGAGTACAGCGCGATGGCCCCCAGCGACCTCGTGGGCAACGTCGTCGACGACGTCCAGGAAGAACTCAACACCGTCTTCAATCTCGACCAGATCCTCGGCAGCGACGACGACGAACCAGCGGTCGACTCCGAACCCGTGACCATCACCGTCGAAGACGACTCGGAGTCCGCCGAGGCCGACGACGAGGCCGAGACTTCCGACGAGGGAGCGGACGCGGAGGACGTGGCAGTTGATGATGCGGAGGACGTGGCAGTTGATGATGCGGGCGCGGACGATGCTGCCGCGGAGGATGATTCCGACGGCGACGAAACGGACGACAACAGCTAACCAGTTTCTGCCGGAGATCTGTTCTGCGGGGGCTTTCGGTCGCTCGACACCCGTGCAAAGCCGAAGGCACTTTACCGGGGTGTCACCAACGGAGCGTGTATGAAGGTCGCGCTGGGCGGAACGTTCGATCCGGTTCACGACGGACATCGCGCGCTGTTCGAACGCGCGTTCGAGTTGGGCGACGCGACCGTCGGACTGACGAGCGACGACCTGGCTCCGAAGACGCGCCACGACGACCGCTACGTCCGTCCGTACGACCAGCGCGAACGCGACCTCGACGCCGAACTCGCCGCCCTCGCCGAGGAATACGACCGCGAATACGAGATCCGACAGATCGACGATCCGACCGGCTTCGCCCCGGAACCGCAGTTCGACGCAATCGTCGTCTCCCCCGAGACCGAAACCGGGGGCAAGCGCATCAACGAGATCCGACGCGACGACGGCGTCGACCCGCTCGACATCGAAGTCGTCGACCACGTCTACGCCGAGGACGACGAAATCATCTCCAGCACCCGAATCGTCCGCGGCGAAATCGACGAACACGGCAACCTCACACCTGATCGGTCGGGCCGAGACCCAGCGAGCATCACCGACGCCGACACCGCCAGTGCTGCGGCGACAGATCCCACGCCCGACGCAGAGGCCGACGACGCCTGATTTCGATTCGGTGCGGTCACCCTGCCGAACTGAGTACTGAGTGCTCACTCACCAGCCGGTCGTATTACCCGACTGGGTAGCTACTCACGGCCTGTGTTCCGCTGCCGACTGAGTGCGTACTCACCACCCTGGAGCGTCCAGTCCCTGGGCTTCGAGCATGTCCTTCCAGCGCTGATTGATCGTGAGTCGGGAGACGCCCACTGCGTCGGCGATAACTTCCTGGCTCCGCCGGTCACCCTCGACGAGGCCCGCGACGTAGAGACTCGTGGCGAGGACGGCCCGTTTGGAGCGGTCGGTGTCGGGCACGTTCGAGAGAAAGAGATCAGCCGCTCGCGAGCGCGCGTCCGGGTCGAGGTCCAGTCGCTCACCGATAGTCTCGAGTTCGTCGAGCCACTCGGCGTTTTCCACCTGGTCGCGAGCGCTGTACATCTACGAGCGTTTAGGGGGACCTCCTACTTAAGTTCTCGACGAGCGGTTCTAACCGTTCTGCGTGCGGACCTCCCCGCACAGGTTCTCTCACAGTGGGATGCCGTCGAGAGGAGCGTGGTGAATTTAGCTCAGGGAACGGTCGTTGATGGGGCCGGACTCGACGTGTTCTCACCGAACAATAATCAGCCCGCAGACTATTGATCTGGGCTGCGTAATCCACCACGTATGGACCCCCAAACCTACGGAACGATCCTCGTTCCGACCGACGGGAGTACGGCCGCAAGAGACGCCGCCGAGAACGCAATCCGGCTCGCCGAGCGCCACGACTCGACCATCCACGCACTGTACGTGATCGACATGGGCGAGATGGGGTACGTCGCGACACCGAGCGACATCCGCGAGACGCGCGAGCGTATCGAGTCGAAGGGCCTCAAATACACTCGCGAAATCGAAGAACTCGTCGAGGGAGAGGGACTCGAGTGCGTCACCGAAGTACGGGCTGGCATCGCCGCCGAGACCATCGTCGAGTACGCCGACGAGATAGATGCTGAACTGATCGTGATGGGCAAGCGGGGTCGGTCTGACCCGGACAAGCCTGCGTTCGGCACGATCACCAACCGTGTCATCGGTTCGACCGATAGACTCGTCCTCACGGCCTGAAGGTGGGCGCTCGACGCGTCCCTCGACTCCCGAACGTCCCATGGCTCGATACCACTGCCAAATGCGGTGAGCCGCTCGTGAGGGTCCGTGACCGGGAGAGTACGGGTCGACTCATCTTCCGTATTCCCCACGAGCGCTCCGACAAATAGTGGGGCACTCCCGGACTGACATCGCACATGCTTGGGCCGTCGGTCGCAATCGCGCGAGCGGAGCGAGCGCGAGTCACCGATACCCCTCGAAGCGGCGTTCCCGGCCGTCTTCGCGCGGGGAGTCAACGAACGGGCTCGCGACTGTAGAGCCGTCTCGTCACTGCGCGGTCGGAGATTCGCGAGGACAGCGAGCGCTCCGCCCTGGTCCGGGGACGAAAATCTCCGATTATCGAGTGGGTCCTCAGAGCGTCGCTCTGACGGTGTCGTGCGGAATGAACGGACGCGCTGCTCGATAGCACCCACCGCTCCTGGAGTGTTCAGCAACGGATTTGACGCGGGGGGTCCCGCAGGCGCACAGCGAGCTTCGAGGGCCGCCGCGAAAAAGATGGTTGGCAAAACCCTTGAGCGCCGCCGCCAAAGGAGTCATCGTGACACAGTGGGTCGAGAATCCCTCGGGCGGGCGTGACCGCGGGCCCGTCGCACTCGGGCGCGCGTGGGTCGAAGTCATGTTCCGTCCACGGCGGTTGTTCCGCTCGGGCGTGGCGCCGGGCGACCAGGCTCCGGGGCTCGTGTTCGCGGGCACGGTCGTGCTGATCGAGGAACTGACGAGAGTGCTCACCGGTGCGGCAGCCTACCCGGTCTTCAGCGACCAGCGACTGGCGTCAACGGCGCTCGTGTTGGCGCTGGCCGTCGTGTTCGTCGCGCCCGCCGCCCTCCACCTGACTGCCGCCCTCCAGACCCTCATCCTGATACCCACAGCGCCCGACCGCGCCGGGGTCAGCGAAACCGTGCAGGTCATCGCCTACGCCTCGGCCCCCTGCGTCCTGGCGGGGTTGCCCTATCCGGGCCTGCGGGTGGCCGCGACGGGCTACGCGAGCGTCCTCCTGGTGATCGGCATCGGCGACGTCCACGACGTCTCGCTCCCGAAGGCGGCCGTGCTCGCGTCGGTTCCTGCGGCGCTCGTCTTCGGCTACGGGTTCCGTGGATTCGCTGCCCTGGCCGAGGTCACGGGGCTGTCCTGGGCGGACTTGGCCCCGATGCTCGGCTAAGCCTCCCCGTCTACTGGGGACGGACGGCGATGCGATGCAGGACCGAACGACCACGGCTGTTTATGCGCGCGCCGGTCCCAGGCCCGATATGCTCAGTCTCGACCTGGACGAGTTCACCTTCGAGATGAACGATGGTGCGATCAAACACGTCGGCCCGTCGAACAAGACGGCGACGGCGAAACTGTACGACGTGGAGGGTGTCGAGGCGCGGGAATTCGGCGACAAGCGGATCAAACTCGCCTTCGAGGACGACGCGGGCAACGAAGTGGAAGTGGCACTCTTTCCCGCGGAGGCCCGGGAGGTCCTTCGTGGTATCGAAGTGCTCGAAGGCGAAAGTGGCGTCTTCGACTGACCGAGATCAGCGAACTAGCGGCCTCGTCCCCCATAGCCCGGAAATTCGCACGATCCACGGCCGAAGGGATGGGCCGCGGCTGACGGAGACAATCCGACAACCGTTTTAGGCCCGGGCCGTTTTGACCTGCTAATGGGTTCGTGTATCATTTGCGGGAAGTCTGTCGACGGTCGCATCTGCGACCTTCACGAGGAAGACGTCGTCTTCGAGTTCCGGGGTAACCAGCCCGACCAGCTATCGGTCGATCGCTACTACCGCGGAACCGTGGACGGATACGCCGAGTTCGGCGTGTTCGTCGACATCGGCGACAGTGTCACCGGCCTGCTCCACCGGAGCGAGCTAGACCGACGACTGGAGAGTCTCGACTGGGACTCCGGCGACACCGTCTTCGTGCAGGTACAGCAGGTTCGAGACAACGGAAACATCGACCTGGGCTGGTCCATTCGCCAGTCCGAGGACGAATTCCGCGGCACACTCGTCGACGACCCCGACGAAGGCGCAGCGTTTCTGAAAGAGGACGAGGAGGGAAATGAAGACGCGGCAGCCGAGGACGACACGGCTGCCGACGAGTCCGACGTAACCGAGGGCAGCGACGCAGACTCGGCAGATGCGAGCGACGCCGACACCCCGGACGCGGACGATACCTCCGACTCGGTCGACCACGGCGACGACCACGACCAGGTTCAGCCCGACGAAACGGCGACGACGGCCGACGACCAGTCGGTCGGAAGCGCGGGCGCCGCCACAGCAGAAGCGGCGGCGACCCCGGCAAGCGCCGAACCCGCGTCCAGCAGTGACGGCGGGGCGACGGCCACGAGCGCCGGCGGCAACGGCAGTGCCTCCACCGAGGAGGTTTCCCACGTCACCATCGAATCACTCGAGGACCGCGTGGGCGAGCGCGTTCGCCTGGAAGGCGTCGTCGAGAGCGCGCGCCAGACCAGCGGGCCGACGGTATTCGAGGTCCGCGACGAGACCGACAGCGTCGAATGTGCCGCGTTCAAGGAAGCGGGCGTCCGCGCGTACCCCGAAATCGGAGCCGACGACGTCGTCCGCCTGGACGGCGAGGTCCGCGAACGACGCGGTGAACTCCAGGTCGAGACCGAAGCGCTCGTCAAACTCGAGGACGAGGACCGCGAGACGGTCGAGGACCGACTCGCCGACGCGCTGACTGCCGAGGCCGAACCGGAAGCAGTCGACCCGCTCGTCGACGACGACGTGGTCGCCGGGCTGACCGAGGACATCCGAGCAGTCGCGACGAGCATCCGACGCGCCGTGCTCGAAGAGCGACCGGTCGTCGTCCGACACACGGCCACCGCCGACGGCTACGTCGGTGGCGTCGCACTCGAGCGAGCGACGCTCCCCCTCGTCCGTGACCAGCACGAGCAACACGACGCCGTGTATCACTACTTCGACCGTCGTCCGCTCGAAGAGGGCGTCTACGACATGGACGACGCGACGAAGGACGCGACGCGGATGCTCGAAGCGCGCGAGCGCCACGACGAGAAACTGCCGCTGTTCGTGTTCGTCGCCGCCGGCGGCACGCGCGAGTCCCTCGACGGCTTCGAACTGCTCGACCTCTACGGCGCGGGCCGCGCCCTCGTCGACGACGTCGACGTCGACCCCGAAGTCGCCGAGACGGTCGGCGCCTCCGTGGCCCCCGAGGCGGGCGATGCACGCGACACGACCGCGTCCACGCTTGCCGCCAACGTCGCCGCCCACGTCAACGACGACGTGCGCGACGACCTCCAGCACCTCCCGGCCGTGAGCTTCTGGGAGGACACTCCCGAGGGCTACGTCGACGCCGCAACCGACGCCGGCTACGACGAGGCCGCTGTCCGCGAGGTCCGCGAAGCGGTCGCCCTCGAAGCGTACTACCAGTCTTACCAGGACAAACGCGAACTGATCACCGACCTCCTGTTCGGCGAGGGTGACGGGCCGGGCGGCCTCGCCGGGCACGTCAGCGAGCAGTTCCGCGAGAAACTCGACACCGAAATCGAGACGGCCGAAGCCAACCTCGACACCCAGACCATCGAGGGGACGGACATCGCCGTCCTCGACACGGACGCGTTCACCCACCGCTACGAGTTCCCGTCGACCACGCTCTTGCTCGACGAACTCCACCGCCGCCACCGTGACGACGTCTCCGCGGTCATCGGCGTCTCGGAAGACGAACTCCACATCCGCAGCGACAGTCCGGTCGACGTCCGCGACGTCGCCGACCGCGCCCGCGAGTGGGTGCCCAACGCAGGCCTGACCGCCAAGTCTGCCCGCGACGGCAAACTCGAGTACATCGCCGGTGAGCGCTCGGCCGTGCTCGACACGGTCATCGACGTCGTCGCCGACGAAGTGGCCTGAGGACCGACCTTTTTGCCGGTCTCTGTCGTCGACTGCGTCATGAGCGACAGCGACGGCGCTGACGAGGACCGCGACGAGACTCCCGTCGTCTCCGTATCGGACCTGGACTGGGACGGATACGACCACGGCCAGCGGCAGTTCCGGCGGAAGCAACTCGGTATCGCGGCCGGTGGCGCGGAACTGGGCACGAGCCTCTACGAGGTCGAGCCCGGGAATCGGACGTGGCCGCGCCACTACCACGCCGGGAACGAGGAGGCCATCTACGTGCTCGGCGGCAGCCTGACGCTCTACCTAGAGCGCGGCGCGGACGAGAATGACGGCGAGGTGACCGAGCACGCCCTCGAACCCGGTGACTACGTCGCGCTGCCGAGCGGGCCTGACCACGCTCACGAAGTGGAAGCGCGCGGTGGCGACACGGCGCGATTCCTCGTCATTTCCACGATGAACGAGCCCGACCTCTCAGTCCTGGTCGACAGGGACGCGGCGATGCTGTTCGCGGGCGGCGCGCCCGGCAATTACGACGACAGGTATCTCTCACAGACCGTCGACCTGACAGCGGACGTCGACTACTGGGACGAGTAGCCGCGGCGTCCGCGAGCGGGCGGCGATCGGTCAAGCGCGCCCTTGAAGCTCAAGAAGGCGGGTATCAGGGGGAACCGAACGGTCGTGTATGCGACGACGTGCGTTCCTGACCGCGCTAGCGATCGGATCCGCGGGCTGCCTCGGTCGCGCCACGCCCGATGACGGCGAGGCGGCCGACGGCGAGGCGGCCGACGGCGAATCGACCGACGAACGAACTAATGCCGTCGAAACCCCAACAGCGGGGTCGGACGAGCCGTCGGTCGAACCGGCCGAACAAGGGGTGCCCGGGTCCGGTCCCGAGGCCGAGTCGTCGGTCGAGACTGTCCGCGTCGGCGACGGACCGCCGAGTGGCGCGCAGCCGCACGGGCTCGTCGTCTGGCGGGACGGTCCGGTGCGTCCAGTTATCGTCGAGATATCGTCGCCCGATGCAGACATCGACGTCTCGCGAACGACCCAGCTCGAACCGGGCGAATACCTTCGATTCGAACTGACCGAGCGGGTCGACTACGAGATTACCGTCTTCGAGACGGGCCGGACGAGGTACCGCTTCGACCTCTCGTCGAGCATGGTCGACTGCAACGCCTCGACGACGACCGTCCGGGTTCCGGAGTCCGGGCCAGTCGAGTACGGGACCATCTCGACCATGATGGCCTGCCAGACTGTGACCGTCTCGACGGGGGACGACGAAACGGACGGCGGTAGCTGATGCCGTCGGAGCGGCCGGCGACTCGACCGGATAGGGGGCCCCGGTAGTCGCCGTCAGTCGCGGACGGACCGGATCCCCTTCTTCGCGCCGTAGTAGGCCCACTCGGCGCTATAGCAGAACACGCAGCCCTTGAACGTCGGTCGGCTGGGGGATTCAGCCGTCTGTTCGTCGTTCGCAGTGGCTGTCATACGCAGAACCGAGCACTACTGACGAACAAACCCGGCGGGCGCGTGCGCGACCGTCGCACGACCGCCCGCCAGGGGAGCTATCAGGTCACTCGATAGCCCCTCGGCTCACGCGTCGTCCGGGTCGAACACGCCGCGACGCAGGCCCTCCCGGACGGGGTCGTGTTCGGCGTCCGTCGGCGGGGGTGCCGTCACGAGCAACGCCTCCAGTCGGCCGTCCTCGTCGGCGCGGACGCCGCGGTCGACGTCGGCGGGGACCGTCACGACGTCGCCCGGGCCGACTTCGTGGTCAGTGTCGCCCTCGCGGACGACGCCGGTTCCCTCGCGGACGTGGACGACGACGTCACTGCCGGGCGCGTGGACGGGAATGAACTGACCCGCTTGGAAGTAGCCACAGACGACCTTCAGGTGGTCGCTCTCGAACACGCCCTGTGCGGAGAACTGGTCGTCGCTGTACTCGCGTTCGGTGTCGAAGTTCGTCGCTGGCATCGTGTCTACACGGATCGAGACTCCGGCGAGCGAAAGCGACTGCGGCGAAGGTGTTCGCCGCGTCCGTACGCGAGCGGACTCACACGGTAGCGACACGCTTATTCGCGGCAGGGACCGATCCCTGACAACGCGATGAGCACCGAGACGCCCGACGCGGCCGAGGCCGACTCCGAGGAGCCAGAAGCGTTCCTGCAGGCCTGCCAGGAACTCGTCGACCGCATCCTCGCGGGCGAAATCGGCAAAGACGACGTCGAGACGGCAAAAAAGGAGGTCTGTGGGAAGTACTCCTCGCCGAAAGTCCCGCGCAACTCCGACCTGATCGACTTCGGCCCCGAGGACCGCCGCGAGGAACTGGAGGAGGTCCTCCAGCGCAAGCCCGTCCGGACCGCCTCGGGCGTCTCGCCCGTGGCGATCATGACCTCGCCCCATCGGTGCCCC
>ENA-ORCR01000545-ORCR01000545.1-marine-metagenome-genome-assembly--contig:-NODE-545-length-19372-cov-3.823374_pt1 | contig 19372 bp, 19 predicted proteins | sample MGYA00237782_ERZ508514 | MGnify/ENA primary metagenome ERZ508514 (study PRJEB26185, sample SAMN06268960) | marine metagenome | isolation source: Eden Landing Ponds, San Francisco, CA, USA | place...
CCAGCGAGCGGACGGCGCGCTGGCGGGCGGCCACGGCGAACGCCTCGTCGCCGAAAATGAAGAGGAGCACACCGGCCGCGGCAAGGAGGAAGAAGAACCCTGCGACCACGATGAGACCGTAGTCCTCCGCGAACGCTCGTACTCGGGACTGTTCGGTCTGGGTCGGTGTCGCCATCTACCCTATCTGTGACGACTCAGCGACAAGTGTTTTTCTGTCTGGTGAGTCAACACCCACGGGTTACGGGGCGTCTCGCTCGGTGCGCGGAGACCATTTCTCGTCCGTCCCAGCGACACCTGCAGCGAACTACAGTGGTGCGACTGGTCACTGGTCGTCGAGACGGTGGCCTGGCACGGTTAGACCACTTCCGTTCCCACGAGGCCCAGTCCGATCAGGAACACGACGAGTCCCACCCCGATCTGGTCCCGTCGACCGCCGGCGGAGAGCGAGGGATCGTCGTGTTTCCACGCCGTGCGGATGGCGTAGGCCCTTTGCGGATACCTGACGACGGCCAGACCGATGCTGCTCACGACGACGCCTAGCAGGATTCGATACACGTTCGCCGCCATACCCGTCCATCAAACCCCCACCCAATAGACCTGCTGTCACGGGCTGGTACTGGACGATGGGCACCCGTTCCAGGTACGGTCCGAGGTTCGAACGAGTCGGCGGCCGGTGGTCCACCCGAGAAAAACCAGAAGAGCGGTGATCTGATAAGCGAGAGGCGAGGATACTCGGTATGAACCTCACACGCCGCCCCCGACGACTCAGGAGCGACGGGGTCCGACCGCTGGTCCGGGAGACCGAGCTCTCAGCGTCGGACCTCATCGCACCGGTGTTCGTCGACGCGACGACCAACGAACGCGTCCCCATCGAATCGATGCCCGGCCACGAGCGCGTCCCAGTGGACCAGGCCGCCGAGCGCGTTCGCGACGTCCGCGAAACCGGCGTCGAGGCGGTCATCGTCTTCGGCATCCCCGAATCGAAAGACGCCGAAGGCTCCCGGGCCTGGGCCGACGACGGCGTCGTCCAGCGCGCCGTCCGACAGATTACCGAGGAGACCGACGCCTACGTCATCACGGACGTCTGTCTCTGCGAGTACACGGACCACGGCCACTGCGGCGTCGTCGAGGACGACGCCCGCGCGGACCCGCATATGACCGTCGAGAACGACCGGACGCTCGAACTGCTCGCCGAGACCGCTGCCGCCCAGGCCGAGGCCGGTGCGGACATGGTCGCGCCCTCGTCGATGACCGACGGGATGGTCGGTGCCATCCGGGAGGCACTCGACGAACGCGGCTTCGAGTCGACGCCCATCATGAGCTACGCCGCCAAGTACGAGTCCGCCTTCTACGGCCCCTTCCGCGACGCCGCCGACGGCGCGCCAGCCTTCGGCGACCGCCGACACTACCAGATGGACCCCGCGAACGGCCGCGAAGCGATGCGGGAAGTCTCACTGGACGTCGACGAGGGTGCTGACGTGTTGATGGTCAAACCAGCCCTGCCGTACCTGGACGTCGTTGCGGACGTGCGCCGGAATTTCGACCACCCGGTCGCGGCGTACAACGTCTCCGGCGAGTACGCGATGCTCCACGCCGCCGCCGAGAAGGGGTGGCTGGATCTGGAGGCCGTCGCCTCCGAGTCCCTCCTCTCTATCAAGCGCGCCGGTGCCGACCTCATTCTCACCTACTTCGCCGAGGACGTCGCCGAACGGCTGTAACCACTGGTCGGTTTGGCACCACCACAGTCGCCGATTTTCCAGCGGCGCGCGCAAGCCCGATCGCCCCAAATTCGACCGAGCCTCCGAATCGCCGGTCGACGAACGTCCAATTGACGTTGCGTATTCGTCCACCAATTTGGACAAACGATGCCCTTATATCCATAATATCGTGCAGTAGTTCTGACGAACGTCCTATTTCATCCCCAAAATTACGATTGTTTCAAGGATACCCTTATGTGGTAGGATTCCATGAGGCTGAATCGAGATGTACGCTACGAACGTAGTGGGTTTCGGTGCAAAGATAGACAATTACCCAGATATTTGGGACAGTCGTTGTCAATCGGAGGTGAATGAGTGATGGCTGGTGCACTGTTGGCACCCGCGGCGGACGCACTCTTGCAACTGGATCCGGCGACGGTCGCAAACGGGGTGAACAACGTCTGGATCCTCGTCGTCTGTTTCCTGATCTTCTTCATGCAGCCAGGGTTCGCGCTGCTGGAGAGCGGCCAGGTGCGTGCGAAAAACGTCGGCAACGTGCTGATGAAGAACATGACCGACTGGATGCTCGGGACGCTGGTGTTCTTCGCGCTCGGTGCGGCGGTCAGCGCCATCGTCGGCCAGTTGACGGCCCCGGGCACGGCCCTGGATATCGGCGCCGCGTTCGGGTACATCAACGACCCGACGGCCTACATCGGCTGGTTCTTCGGCGCGGTGTTCGCGATGACCGCCGCGACCATCGTCTCGGGCGCCGTCGCCGAGCGCATGAACTTCTCGGCGTACGTCTTCGTCGCCGTGGCGATGACGGCCGTCATCTACCCCGTCGTGACCGGCATGACGTGGGCAGGCGGCCTCCTCTCCGGCAGCGGCTACGTCGGTGAGGCACTCGGCGTCGGCTACCTCGACTTCGCAGGGGCGACCGTCGTCCACATGGTCGGTGGTATCGCCGGCCTCGTCGGCGCGAAACTCGTCGGCCCGCGTGCCGGCCGCTACGACTCGAACGGCAGCAGTCAGCCGATCCCCGGCCACTCGATGCTGCTGGCCGTCCTCGGGACGCTGTTCCTCGCCTTCGGCTGGTACGGTTTCAACGTCGGTACGCAGGCGACGGTCCTCTCGGCAACCGACTCCGGCGTCGCCTTCCAGGGCGCCGCCCTCGGCCAGGTCGTCATGAACACCACGCTCGGCATGGGCGCAGGCGGCGTCGCAGCCATGATCGTCTCGTCGGTCTGGCAGGGCAAGCCCGACCCGCTCTGGGTCGCCAACGGCCTGCTCGCCGGCCTCGTCGCCGTCACCGGCGCCGTTCCCCACGTCACGTGGTGGGGCGGCCTCATCCTCGGCGCACTCGCCGGCGCGCTGGTCCTCCCGACCTACCGCTGGGTCGTCGACTCGCTGAAGGTCGACGACGTCTGTGGCGTCTTCGCGGTCCACGGCAGTGCGGGCGCACTCGGGACCGTCCTCATCCCGGTCTTCGGCGTGACCGCCTCGGGCGGCTACACGTTCCTCGGCGTCGACCAGATCATCATGCAGGTCGTCGGCGTCGTCGTCATCGCGACCTGGACGGTCCTCGCGACCGGGGTCGCGTTCAAAATCGCCGGCGCACTCTTCGGCCTCCGCGTCTCGGAGGAAGAGGAGGAAGCCGGCCTGGACGAGAGCGAACACGGCGTCTCCACGTACCCCGAGTTCGTCGCGGGCGGCAGCCGCGAGGGACCGACCGTCAGTGCGGACGGCGGTGTCGTGAGCGGCGACGGAGGTGTCTCCGATGACTGACGACGACATCAAGATGGTCGTCGCGGTCGTCCGTCCGGACAAACTCGGCGACGTGAAGCAGGCGCTGGCCGAGGCCGGCGCACCCTCGCTGACGGTGACCAACGTCTCGGGTCGCGGCTCTCAGCCGGCCAAGACCGGGCAGTGGCGCGGCGAGGAGTACGTCGTGGACCTCCACCAGAAGGTCAAAATCGAGTGCGTCGTCGCCGACATCCCGGCCCAGGACGTCGTCGACGCCATCGCCGACGCGGCCAACACCGGCGAACCCGGCGACGGCAAGATATTCGTCCTCCCCGTCGAGGACGCAGTACAGGTTCGAACGGGAGACACCGGGCCAGGGGCCGTCTAAGACGCGATGTCCGCGGACATCGACGACACGGACCGACTGCTCGTCGACGCCCTGCTGGCGGACGGGCGAGCGAGCGCGAGCGAACTCGCGGAGCAAGCGAACATCGCGACCGCGACCGCCACGAAGCGCCTCCAGCGACTCGAGGAAACGGGTATCATCGACGGCTACCGGCCCGAAATCGACTATCACGCCTTCGGCTACGAGGTGACCGCTGTCTTCCGACTCGACGTCGAAGGCTCCGGGCTCGACGCGGTCGTCGCGGACCTGGAGGCCGCCGGGCACATGATCGGCGTCTACGAAGTCACCGGCAGCGACGACGTCGTCGCCGTCGGGAGGTTCGAGAGCACGGAAGCGATGAACGCGCAGATCAAAGACGTGCTCACGCACCCCGACGTCCGCTCGGCCCGGACGAGCATCGTCCTCGACACGGTCTGTGAGTACGATCCGCTGCCCGTCACCGACGTCAGCTAGCGCTTCGACGGGGTCCAGCGTCGGCTGGACCGACCACGAGTTCTCCGCGTCCGGCAACACGACCAGCATCGCCGATCCGGACACGTCTTCCCCGGTGGGTGTACCGTTCGGTCAGTTTCACTGGCAGCACCGTCCGTTTCTCAACCCCACCGCGCGAGAGCGTGTAGACCCCCGATCGGCCGATTTTGCCGCGTTCGGTGGTTGACGCACGTCCAGATCCGACGGACACCAGGGTCTGGTTTCTGGACGGAATACAACCTTATACAGGTAATACTCTACGGAACTTTTGACGCTCGTCTACTCAAACGCCCGAATTTCGATTAGGTTAAAGCAAACGCTTATACGTAGTGATTCCACACAGTTTCTCCGTACGCTTCCGTAACAAACGGAGTGCAAAACCGCCTTCGACTGGACGATCACAAACCATTCGAGGGACAATCCGAGACAATCACTCACATCATGCTCGAACTCACGGCGCTGCAAACGGAGACGCAAACGTTGATCGACGCGATAAACACCACCTGGGTCCTGATAGTCACGTTCCTGATATTCTTCATGCACGCCGGCTTCGCCATGCTCGAGGCGGGGCAGGTACGCTCGAAGAACGTCTCGAACCAGCTCACGAAGAACCTGCTCACCTGGAGCGTCGGCGTCACGGTCTTTTTCCTCATCGGCGTCGGCGTCGATAGCCTCGTCTCGGGCGGGAGCTTCACGCCCGCCTTCCAGAACGAGGGGGCCGCCGACTACGTCGGCTGGCTCTACGGCGCCGTCTTCGCGATGACCGCCGCCACCATCGTCTCCGGGGCCGTGGCCGGCCGCGCGAAACTGCGCGCCTACGTCGGGTACACGTTCCTCCTCGCGGCGGTCATCTACCCGGTCGTGACCGGCATCACCTGGTCCGGTGAGTACGTCACCAGCATCGTCGGGACGCCCTTTACCGACTTCGCGGGCGGGATGATCGTCCACGGGATGGGTGGCATCGCCGGCCTGACGGCCGCCGCAGTCCTCGGCCCGCGCATCGGCCGCTACAACGACGACGGCTCCGCGAACGTCATCCCCGGCCACTCGATGACCTTCGCCGTGCTCGGGACGCTGATGCTCGCCTTCGGCTGGTACGGCTTCAACGTCGGCACGTCCGCTATCTTCGGCCCCGAGGGTGCGTTCCTCTCGGACCAGCTCGGCCGCGTCGCGATGACCACCACCGTCGCGATGGCCGCCGGTGCGATGGGGTCGGGCCTGTTCGCCTGGGTCAAGACCGGCAAGGTCGACACCCTCTACGTCGCGAACGGCCTGCTCGCGGGCCTCGTCGGCATCACCGCCATTCCGCACACGACCGCCTGGTGGGGCGCCTTCCTCGTCGGCGGGCTCGCCGGGGCGCAGCTCCCGCTCGTCTTCGAGTTCGTCGAGAAACGACTGAAGATCGACGACGTCTGTGCCGTCTTCCCGGTCCACGGCAGCGCCGGCGTGCTCGGCACGCTCATGTTCCCGTTCGTCGCCGCACCTGGAATGCTCCCCGAGGGCGCGAGCGTCGTCGAGGCGTTCCTGGCACAGGTCACCGGCGTCGTACTCATCGGCGGCTGGACGGTGCTCGCGACCGGGAGCATCTGGCTCGCATTCCAGCTGGCCGGCCAGGCCCGCGTCACGCGCGAACACGAACAGGACGGCCTCGACGTCAGCGAACACGGCGTCGAGACCTACCCCGAGTTCGGCGACGAAGGCCCCGCGGTCACCGACGGGGGCCTCGTCCAGACCGACGGCACCGTCGACCCGGACGGAACGAACGAACTCCGGACCGACGGCGGTGCACCCATTGACGGCGACGACGAAGGCCGAACGGACGGAGCAGCAGAATGACCGACGCTGACCACGACGTGCGACCGAACGGAGACCAACCAATGGCTTCAGACAACGACATTCGAACGGACGGCGGGACGGTAGCATCGAACGACGACGACATCAAGATGGTCGTCGCGATGGTGCGCCCCGACAAACTCGGGGACGTGAAACAGGCGCTGGCCGAGACCGGCGCCCCATCGCTGACGGTGACGAACGTCTCTGGCCGCGGCTCCCAGCCGGCGAAGAAGGGCCAGTGGCGCGGCGAGGAGTACGTCGTCGACCTCCACCAGAAGGTCAAAATCGAGTGCGTCGTCGCCGACATCCCCGCACAGGACGTCGTCGACGCGATCTGCGAGGGTGCTCACACGGGCGAACCCGGTGACGGGAAGGTCTTCGTCCTCCCCGTCGAGAGCGCGACGCAGATCCGGACCGGCAACACCGGTCCGGACGCGGTCTGAGCCCCGCAGGCCCGATGGACCGCAGTTCATCCAACCGAAGCCTCGCCACCGACCGACGGCGGCCAGCCGGCGTGGTTCACGACGAGATACAGCATGACAGACGTTGACATCGACGACACCGACAGACGACTGGTCGACGGCCTCCTGGCCGACGGGCGCGCGAGCGCGAACGAACTCGCCCAGGCCGTCGGCATCGCGACTGCGACGGCGACCAAGCGCGTCCAGGCGCTGGAGGACGCTGGCGTCATCGAGGGGTATCGACCGGACATCGACTACACGGCATTCGGCTTCGACGTGACCGCCGTCTTCCACCTCGACGTCGCCGGCGACGGCCTCGAGTCTGTCGTCTCGGATCTTCGGGACGTCCCGCACATGGTCGGCGTGTACGAGGTCACCGGCTCGCACGACGTCGTCGCCATCGGCAAGTTTACCGATACAGAGAGGCTCAACGCCCGTATCAAGGACCTCCTCACGGACCCGATGGTCGAGTCGGTGGCGACGAGCGTCGTCCTCGAGACCGTGTGTGAACGTGACCCGCTCCCGGTTGCGGACGTTGGCGACGACGGCCCGACGTAGGCCGCGACGTCGATCCAGCGGGCGAGCAAAGTGTAAGGTCTTAGTATTTGGGGCTGGGAGTACGCTGTACTATGAAGGTCGCAGACGTAATGACGCCCCGCGAGGACCTCGTCACCGTCGAGTTACCGGGTACGCGGGACGACGTCCTCGAGTATCTCCAGGACAGGGCGTTTTCCTCCGTCCCCGTGATCAAAGACGGCGACGCGGGCGAGGAGTTCCGTGGCCTCGTCTCTCGCGACGCCCTCATCGACCAGCCCGACGAGGACCAACTCGCCCTCCTCGTCGAGGAGGTCCCGACCACGGCGGCCGAGGCCACGCTCGAGGCGCTGGCCGAACAGATGATCGACGAGCACGCCCGCCGCGTGCCCGTCGTCGACGGCCACCTCGAAGGTATCGTCACGATCACCGACGTGATCCGCGCCATCGCGACTGGCGACGTCAACGGCGAGGTGACCGTGGCCGAACTCGCCGAGCGCGACGTCAACTGCGTCTACGAGGGCGCGCCCCTCCACGTCGCCGAGCGCGAACTCTCCCACGCGAACGCGCCCTACGGCGTCGCGCTCGACGACGAGGGCGAGACCAGCGGAATGATCACCGAAGTCGACGTCATCGACGTCGCCCGCGTCGTCGAAGGCGAAGAGGAGACCGGCGACAGCATCGCCAGTGACGACGACGACTGGAAGTGGGAGAGCGTCAAGGCCATCGGCTCGCGCTACATGCCCACCCGGAACGTCGAGATTCCAGCCGGCCCCGTCTCGGAGTTCATGACGAGCGACCTCGTGACCATCAGCGGCCGCCGCACCGCACAGGAGGCGGCCCAGTTGATGATCGAACACGACATCGAGCAGATCCCGCTGGTTTCGGGCGACGAACTCGACGGCATCGTCCGGGACATGGACCTGCTGGAGGCGCTTCGATGAGTGAGGGCGAGGACACACAGCCAAGCGCCGACCTGACCGAACTCGCCAAGCGTCGTGGGTTTTTCCTCCAGTCTGCAGGCGCCTACGGCGGCGTCTCCGGCTTCTACACCTTCGGTCCCCAGGGCGCGAGCCTCAAGGACAACATCGAGAACTCCTGGCGTGACCGATTCACGCTCCAGGAGGGCAACATGGAAATCGACGCCCCGACCGTCATGCCCGAACCCGTCTTCGAAGCCTCCGGTCACCTCGACGGCTTCGACGACATGCTCGTCGAGTGCCCCGAGTGCGCCGAGTCCCACCGTGCCGACCACGTCGTCGAGGACAACACCGAGTACGAGGAAGCGGAGGGCCTCGGTCCCGAGCGCGTCGGCGAGATAATCGCCGAGTACGAACTCGTCTGCCCCACCTGTGGCACGGGCCTCGCCGGCCAGGCCATCGAGGACTTCAATCTCATGTTCGAGACGAACATCGGCCCCGGCAGTTCCTCACCGGGCTATCTGCGACCCGAGACCGCCCAGGGCATCTTCGTGGAGTTCCCGCAACTCAAGGAGTACGCCCGCAACCAGTTGCCCTTCGGCGTCACACAGATCGGTCGCGCCTACCGCAACGAGATCAGCCCCCGGAAGTCCCTCCTGCGCGTGCGGGAGTTCACCCAGGCCGAACTCGAACTCTTCGTCGACCCCGAGGACGGTGACGGCCCGGAACTCGAGTCGGTCGCGGACGTCGTCGCGCCCTTCTACGGCGTCGACCAGCAGGAGTCAGACGAGGGCGACCCTCTCGAAATCACCGTCGGCGAGGCTCACGAGGAGGGCCTCGTCGCCGACCCGTGGATCGCCTACTACCTGGGCGTGGCCACCGAGTGGTACGAGTCCATCGGCGTCGACATGGACCGCTTCCGGTTCCGCCAGCACCTGTCCGGCGAACGCGCTCACTACGCCGCCGACTGCTGGGACGCCGAAGCAGAGGTCGACGGCGACTGGATCGAACTCGCCGGCTTCGCCTACCGGTCGGACTACGACCTCTCGAAACACCACGAGTACTCCGACGACGAGTTCACCATCTTCCGGCAGTACGACGAGCCAGTCACGGTCGAGCGCCCGACAGTCGACCCCGACATGAGCGCGCTCGGTCCCGAGTTCGGCGGCGCCGCCGGCGACGTGGCCGACGCGCTGGAGACACTCGCGGAGTCGAAGCCGGAGGCCTTCCAGGAGGCCGAAGCCGAGGACGGTGAGGTCACCGTCGAAGTCGACGGCGACGCCTACGACGTCCCGGTCGAGCAAACGGGCTTTGCCGTCGAGGAGGTCACCGAGTCCGGTGAACACATCGTTCCGCACGTCGTCGAGCCGTCGCTGGGTATCGACCGGGCGCTGTACACCGCCCTCGACCACTGCTACCGGCAGGACGAAAGCGACGGGGAGGAACGGACCTTCCTCAAGCTTCCGCCCGAAGTAGCGCCGACGACCGTCGGCGTGTTCCCGCTGATGGACCGCGACGGCCTCGGCGAGACGGCCCGAGAGGTCGCCAAAGACCTCCGCGAACAGGGCCTCTCGGTCGCCTACGACGCCTCCGGCGCCATCGGCCGGCGCTACCGGCGACAGGACGAAGTTGGCACGCCCTTCTGCGTCACCGTCGACTACGCGACCATCGACGAAGCCGAGGACGAGTCGGAGGGCGAACCCGGTACTGTCACGGTCCGGGAGCGAGACACAACCGCACAACTGCGCATCCCCATCGAGGAGTTGGCCGAGACGCTCGAAGCCCTGCGGGACGGCGACCTGACGTTCGACTCGCTGTAGTCACGGCGGCGTGCGACCTGCGCGGTCGGGTGTTCGGGAACCGGCCGCCGGTTGTGTGCCAACTCGGCGCGACTGGCGAGGAAGACGACACAATGCGCGACGAAATCGTCCGACGGATGGTGCACGCCTCCGGCACAGCGGTGCCGCTGGCGTATCTGTTCGTCCCGCAGGTCGAGTGGTACCACGTCCAGGCGTTGCTCGTCGGCGGCCTCGCCGTCGCGCTCGCGCTCGAACTCGTCCGTCTCGTGGTCGGCCTCGACTGGTGGATCTACGAGAAACTCACCCGGGAGTACGAACAGGACAACCTCGCGGGCTACTTCCTGGCCGTGTTCAGCATGGCCGTCGTCGCATTGGCGTTCGACCCGACCATCGCCGTGCCCGCGATTCTCATGCTGACCATCGCGGACCCGGTCAGCGGATTGCTCGGGTCGGGCGAGTTGCGGACGGCCAAAGACGTGACCGTCCTCCTGACGACCTTCGCCGTGGCGACGCTGCTGGCGGTCCCGTTCGTCCCCGCAACGGCCGCGGTCCTCGGGGGCGTCGCGGCGACGGTCGCCGACGGTGTCAAACCGGTCATCCGGGGGTACGTCATCGACGACAACCTGTCGATCCCGCTCGCCAGTGCGGTCGTGATGTACGCCGCGATCGAGTTTTTGCCGTCGGTTCCCGTCTGAGCGAGTCGCGAGCCCCGACCGATCCGTTTCACTTCCACCGCGCTACCTGAAGCCTTATCCACGGGCGCGGCTAACCACGATTCAATGGCGACGACGGACGAGGGGGCGGGCGTATCGGGACCGCTCCTGGTCGACGGCTTTCTCGAAGACCGCGGCTACCAGCGACAGCTGGCCGAGGCCGCACTGAGCACGCACACCCTGGTCTGTCTCCCGACGGGCCTCGGCAAGACGACGGTCAGCCTGCTGGTCACCGCGAACAGACTCGCCGGCGACGTGGTCAACAAATCGCTCCTCCTGGCCCCCACGAAACCCCTCGTCCAGCAACACGCCGACTTCTACCGCGAGGCGCTGGAAGTCCCGGACGACGAAATCGTGGTCTACACGGGCGATACCCGCCCGGACTCCCGTGCGGATCTGTGGTCCGGGTCTCGCGTCATCGTCGCGACGCCGGAAGTCGTCGAGAACGACCTCGTCGGGTCGCGCATCGACCTCACCGACGTCGTCCACATCACCTTCGACGAGTGCCACCGCGCCACCGGCGATTACGCCTACAACTACATCGCCGAACGCTACCACGAACAGGCCCGCGACCCGCTCGCGACCGGGATGAGCGCCTCTCCCGGCGACGACGAGGAGGCCATCCTCGAAGTCTGTCACAACCTCGGGCTCCGGCAGGTCGAGGTGATGACGGAGGCCGACGCCGACGTCGACGACTACACCCACGACACCTCCGTCGACTGGGAGCGCATCGAACTCCCCGAGGCGGTCGTCGAGATTCGCGACGGCATCAACGAAGTGATCAAAGACCGCCTCTCGAAACTCAAGGAACTGGGCGTCACGAACTCCAGTCAGCCCGACGTCTCCGAACGTGAGATCCAGAAAATCCAGGGCAAACTCCGGGAGTTGATGAACAACGACCAGTCCGAGGGCTACGAAGGGATGAGCCTGCTCGCCGAAGTCCGAAAGCTCCGGACGGCGGTCACCTACGCCGAGACCCAGAGCGTCGAATCCCTGCGCCGGTACTTCGAGCGCCAGAAGCAGGCGGCGCGCTCCTCGGGCGCGTCGAAGGCCGACCAGCGGATGATTTCGGAGCCGAAGATCCGCGAGGCGATTCGAAAAGCCGAGGACTACGACGACCTCCACCCGAAATTCCGACGGACGCGGATGCTCATCGCCCAGACGCTCGGCATCGAAGACGGCGAGCGAGTCATCGTCTTCACGGAGTCCCGGGACACCGCCGAGACGCTGACCGACTTCCTGAACGACCACTTCGAGGCCCGGAAGTTCGTCGGCCAGTCCGACACCGACGGCAGCGACGGGATGACTCAGACCCAGCAACAGGAGACCCTCGACGACTTCCGCGGGGGAGAGTTCGAGGTGCTCGTCTCCACCTCCGTCGCCGAGGAGGGACTGGACGTCCCCGAAGTCGACCTCGTGCTCTTTTACGAGCCCGTGCCGACCGCGATTCGGGCGATCCAGCGGAAAGGCCGAACCGGTCGCCAGACCGAAGGCGCGGTGTCGGTCCTCCTGGCCGAGGACACCCGCGACGAGGCGTACTTCTGGAAGGCACGGAACGACCAGAAGCGGATGAAATCAGAGTTGCGCTCGCTGAAGTCGATCACCGGTGAAATCGAGAGCGAACTCTCCACGCAGAGCCAGGTCGCCGAGTTCGAGGAGTCACCAGAAGACACAGCCAAGGACGACGCTGCTGAGACCGAGACGGATCCAGACGACGGGAGGGGGTCACAGTCGGATGCCGGCGACGGAGACGCGGAGCGTTCGGAAACGGTGTCCGAATCAGCCGAGAGCGAGCCAGACGGGCAGGCCGGCCTCGACGCGTTCGCGGGTGCGCCCGGCGGGAGCGACGCGGACGAGGGGTCCAACGGCGGGAGCGACGCGGACGAGGGGTCCGACACCGGGAGCGACTCGGCCGACCGCGCGGAACCGGACGGCGAACTCGCGACCGCGAGTCCGGACGACGAAACGGTCGAAGTCGTCGTCGACCAGCGCGAACTCGACGCGGCCATCGCAAAAGACCTCTCCCGGCAGGAGGGCATCACCACTCGACTCGAAACGCTGGCGGTCGGTGACTACGTCCTCTCGGACCGCGTCGTCGTCGAGCGGAAGACGGTCGCCGACTTTTTGGACACGCTGACCGGCGACGACGAACGCTCGCTGTTCGAGCAACTCACCGACGCGACCCGCTACTACGCGAAGCCGGTGGTCGTCGTCGAGGGCGAGGACCTCTACGGCGAGCGCAGCGTCCATCCGAACGCGATCCGTGGCGCGCTGGCCTCCATCGCTGTCGACTTCGGCGCGAGCGTGTTGCGGACCAGCGACGAGGACGAGACCAGAGCCCTCATGGAAACCATCGCGACGCGCGAGCAGGAAGACGAGGACCGCACTGTCAGCGTCCACGGCGAGAAGAGTTCCAAGACGCTGGCCGAACAACAGGAGTACGTCGTGGCCAGCGTCGCCGAAGTCGGGCCGGTGACGGCGGAATCGCTCCTGGCCGAACTCGGGAGCGTCCAGGCGGTGATGACCGCCGACGCAGCGGACCTGCAGGCGGCCGAGGGCGTCGGCGAGGTGACGGCCGAGCGCATCCGCGAAGTCGTCGGCAGCGACTACGACGGGTGAGAATCGGACCGAGCTATCGGGGCCGTCAGGGGCCCCCTAGATGCGACACCCCTTCGTTTCGAGTCGAGAATCTGAGTGATCACAACACCGATTACCCCTGGGTTCAATTGTGATACTCACAGGGGGCAATAGATGAGCGACGGTATGCAATGGATTGTCAGCTTCGAGTTGCCGAACGGGGGGCCAGGCCCGGACACAGTCGCGAGCGATGATCTCGCGGGCGAGTTCGACGCCGTGGTCGTACTCCTGTTGCGAGACCACTACTGCCAGGTGTCACGAGAGCGTGCCGCGGCCTACAGCGACGCGTTCGACGAGTTCGCCGCGGAGGACGTGGCGGTCATCGCCGCGCTCCCGGACACCACCGAACGTGCGGGGTACTGGCGAAACCGATACGAGTTGCGCTATCCGGTGCTCGCGGACTCCGCAGAAGGGCCGTCGGCGGCAGACGCCGACGCGGGCGGGGCGACGGCGATGACCGACGGGACGCCACGGTTCGACGCGTTCTCCGACGTCGAGATGGGCGCCGACTCCCTGCCAGGGATCGGCATCCTCGACACTCGGTCGAAGTTCCCGCGCCTCGTACACACCGAGGGCGGCGAGACGCTCCAGGAATGTCCGAGCCCATCGGAAGCGCTCGACGCTGCACTGGACGCGCTCGCGAACTAACGGGGCCATTCGGGGGGATGGGACCGTTTCGACTGCACTCAGACGACGAGCGGAGTGCCGACAGCGGGTCGCCCGCTTCCCGGGCCGCGGCGAGATGGTACGACGGGACGACCGCTGTGGCTGGAATCGATGGGCAACCCGGAACGGACCGGTCAGACGATTCACTATCTCGGGACGTTCGAGACGGCAGCCGCAGCTATCCCTGCCGGGGTCACCGACGCACCGTTAGTTCGACGGTCACACTGAATTCCACCTCGTCGGTCCGAAGTTTCCCCTCGTCAGTTCGGTCGTAGACGCCGTCGTCCTGGCACCCATCGTTGTCGGGGTGAGAAATGACGAAGAACTCGCTCCGGTACGAGTCACAGGGCTCTAGTTCGACGCTCTCGAAATACGATGTCGTATACGGGATGTCGGTTCCCACCCAGCACCCGTCGGTCCTCGTTTCAGGGATACTGGTGAATTCGCCGTCGTCGTCGGAGTCGCGAATGCTGACGGAATCCATCAGTGGGTCGGGGATCAGCAGTAGCGAATCTCCAGTATCCCGATGGTCCAGTTCCAGTCCCGAAAACGGGGGGGACGGAACCGAATTGGAGCGTTTCTGTGCGATTCCCGGCGTTTTGCACCGCGATTGCCAGCTTCCCGGGCGTCTCCTTCGTCGGTTGGTCCGTGATAGCGGCCGCTGACCTGACCGTGCCTTCTGCAATATCGACCGATGACCGGGCGCGAAACGGGGTATCTGTCCCGTCGGTCGGGACCGTAGCGGCTTCGCACTGGGGTCCCTCTGTCGTACCCGGTGCTGTCTTCGTATCGCTCCCGTCTGGCACAGAGAGACACCCTGCTATCGAGACCGGAAGTGAGGTGAGCGATACGAGTGTTTCTCGTCTGTTCATGCGCTACGTACGCTTCGAACTGTGAGTGCGGTATCATATTACCGATATGGTATCGACGTGGGATATTTCGCGTTCAGGACGGCGTTCTGGGACGCTTCGGATACCAGCAGGATCACCGAGCGACCGGGTCTCTCGAACAGAGCGACGGAGGTGCATTTGGAGAAGACTCTCTGGGTTCCCGCTATGCATGCGGGGTAAGAGTTCGGAACGAACGAGAGATAGGGGCTCAGTAGCCAGAGACGCCTACGCTGCGGACAGTGCGTCGAGCGCTTCGGCCGCTTCCCGCGCCGCCGCGAGGTGGTCGCGCGCCCGTCGCGGGTCGTCGGTTGATTCGGCGCGCTCGGCGTGTTTGCGGAGGGTTCGAACGAGCGACGCTCGCGCCGCGTCGAAGTCGCCACCCGTCTCTGCGGGCGCGGCGGCGTCCCCAGTGATGGACGAGTCGGGGTCCGAAAGACCCGCACTCGTTCCACCCGAAACCGACGCGTTCGAGGACGGTTCCTCGGTCCCGACAGACTGGTTGGACGCCGATGCGGACTCGCCAGGTTCGGCCGCGGGGGCGTCGTCCGCACCCGCAGGCTGGGACTGCCCTCCTGCCCCGCTCGGTGCCTCCTGCTGTGTCCCGCCAGTCTGGACCGCTGGGCCGTCCGGTTGTTTGATCTCGATGTGGGCCGGCGAATCGCCGTTTTCCTCCGGGGTCTGTTCAACCTCGTCGGACTGCTGGCCCTGCCCACTCGCATCGTCTGTCGGGTCTCCCTGCTCGGCATCGGCCGCTTGCTCGGCGGCCTCGTCGTTCGTGACCACCCGCTGGCAGGTCGGACAGAACTCCTCGCCGTCGTAGCGGAAGATGGGGTCGCCACACTCGTTGCAGTGGGCGTTCGTCATCGTCGCGCCCTTCAGCAGGAGGTCGCTCATCCGTTCGCTCGCCGCTCGCTTTTGCTGGTCCTGTTCGTATTTCTCGCGAAGCCGTTCGCGCTCGGCTTCCTTGTCGAAGTCGCTCATACCCGTAGGATACCTGCCACCGCCAAAAAGGCCGTCGGCACAGCGACCCGACCTGGGAGGGGTGGATTATCGACTACTGTCGAACCGAGAATGGACGAATGACGCCCCCTACGAACGGGTTCCGATAGATTTACCCCCGAACCGTGGGTTGGTTTGACGTGATATGACGAAAGTTAGCATCGTCGGTGCGGCAGGCACCGTCGGGGCGGCGGCCGGGTACAACCTCGCGCTTCGGGACATCGTCGACGAACTCGTCTTCGTTGACATCCCCGACCAGGAAGACGTGACTATCGGACAGGCAGCAGACGCGAACCACGGGGTGGCCTACGACTCGAACACGACAGTCCGCCAGGGCACCTACGAGGACACCGCCGGGTCCGACGTCGTCGTCATCACCGCCGGGATTCCGCGACAACCGGGCCAGACACGGATCGACCTCGCGGGCGACAACGCGCCGATCATGGACGATATCGGCTCCTCGCTCGCCGAGCACAACGACGACTTCGTCACCGTGACGACGTCCAATCCCGTGGACCTGCTCAATCGGCACCTCTACGAAACCGGGTCGCGCGCTCGCGAGCAGGTGGTCGGCTTCGGCGGTCGACTCGACTCCGCTCGCTTCCGGTACGTCCTTTCCGAGCGCTTCGACACCCAGGTGGGCAACGTCGAAGCGACCATCCTCGGCGAGCACGGTGACGCGCAGGTCCCCGTCTTCTCCAAGGTCCGCGTCGACGGGCGCGACCCCGAGTTCGACGCCGACGAGCGCGAGGCGATCCTCGAAGACCTCCAGCAATCGGCCATGAACGTCATCGAACGCAAGGGCGCGACCGAGTGGGGTCCCGCCACCGGCGTCGCCCACATGGTCGAGGCCATCCTCCGCGACACGGGCGAGGTACTCCCCGGGTCGCTCGTCCTCGACGGCGAATTCGGCTACGAGGGCACCGCCTTCGGCGTCCCGGTCAAACTCGGTTCGAATGGCGTCGAGGAAGTCGTCGAGTGGGACCTCTCCGAGTACGAACAGGAACTCATGGACGACGCCGCCGAGAAACTCGCCGACCAGTACGACCAGATGACGAGCGACGACTAGCGGTCGCTCGGCTGTTATTCGGTTTCGCCCCGTCGAAGCGGACGAGTGGCGCTACCTCTCGTCTGCACAGAGGTCCGACAAGTTGGAGAGAGTCTCCGACTGGTCGACGGCTACTCGCCTCGTCCTGGTCCCAACTTCTTCGAGTCGGTCCTCGGAGACTGCTTCGTCGAGCAAGCAAGCCCACTCCTCGATATGTGAGCGCTGGCGAGACACTGGAATCCCTCCGGTATCACGGTGTTCGACGTGAAACCTGAAAATTAGTAGGCCGCTTTCCAGCCGGTGAGAATCGAGCGTACAAGCCCCACCGACGGGCACGTCGAATCGTTCTCGGGAGGATAGGAGCGGAGCTTACGCGTCGGCCTGGCGCCACGTTTCGGGCACCTGGATGCTGTACCGGCCGTCTTCCTGGAGTGCGATGATGTACTCCTCGCGGTCGTACAGTTCCATGAGGTTGAGTTCGTACTGCCCGGGTTCGAGGACGCGGATGCTCTCGAACTGGTCGTTGAGTTCCTCGCGGAGTTCGGCCAGGTCCGGTCGGTCCGCGCGCTCTGTGTCCGGTTCGTCGGCGACGGCTCGGTCTTCCGCGGCTGGTTCGCCGTCCGTCGGCTCAGCGGCCCCGGATGCTGCCTCGGGGTCGGCGGCAGCCGTCGTCTCCGGACTGTCGGTACTCTCACCGGGGTCGGTCAGTTCGAGTGAATCGCCCGAGTCGTTCTCGTCCTTGTCGGCCGTCGCTGGATCGTAGCCCTCCGATTCCGGCATTTCCTCGGGGTCAGCGAGTTGCGTTCGCGCGTCCGCCTGCGCCGTGTCTTCGGCGAGCGTCGGATCTTCCTCGGCGACGATGATGTCGTCGTCACCGGTGGTCGGCGAGGAGTCGGTTTCGGACGACGCGCCGGCAGTGCTCGCGGTCACCGAATCGCTCGCGGCGTCGGCATCTTCGGGCGGACGTGCTTGCGTCGCGTCGCTGCCAGCGGACCCGCTGACCAGGTCGCGAACTGTCGCGGCGGCGTTGCCGACCGTCCGCGTCACCGAATCGCCGGGTCGGTCGGTCGGCTCTGGCGGGGCCTCGGCTGTCGGTCCGGCGTCGCCGGCCGCTGGCGGCTCGTCGGCAGCGCCGTCGCTGGCCGAGTCCGACCCGCCGAAGCCGTCAGGTCGGAACTGGAACTTCGTCCCGCCACACTCCGGACAGCCCGACAACATCTCTTTCGAGCCGTCGTCGAACGTCCGGTCGCAGTTCGTACACTGGTGGGGCATGCTACTTGCGCGACACGAGCGCGCTGATGAGGGTTTCGTCCTTGTGAAGCGTCTCTATCTGGTTTGCCGGCCCGATCACGGTCAGTTTCTTCGTCTCCTCTTTGCCCATGAGGCGCCCGAGGAGACTGGAGTCGTCGGCCTTCGATTTCGGGTAGGTCTCGATCTCGATGCCGTTGAACTCGTCGGGGCTGATCTCGGTCATCGTGACCTCGATGAGCCGCGACTCTTCGTCCGGCGTCAGGCCGGCCTCGAGGATGACGATGTTGTTGTCCCGGACGCCGTCCAGGATCATCCGGATCTTCTCCATCGTCGTCTTGCCGTCCATGCGCTCGGCACTGATCAGATCGATCTGCACACCGTCTTCGTCGTCTTCGGGGTGTTTTGCTTCCGCCATGGTATCACCCGAAGTACTCCGCTATCTGGTCGTACACTTCGTCCATGTTGTCACCTTCGAGGGCCGACAGCTCGGTCGTCTCGTGCTGGGGGAACGCGTTCCGGATCCGCTGCACACTGGAGTCTTCCAGGTCGATTTTGTTCGCGAGGATCAACACGGGAAGGTCCTGACTCTCGATGATCCCGATGAGCATCGTGTTGACCTGCGTGAACGGATCCTCGGTCGAGTCGAGGACGTAGATGACGCCGTCGACGTCCTCGCGAAGCCAGTGCATCGCCTCGGCGACCCCCTCCGTCGCCTCGCGTGAGCGGCGCACCGCGTCGTCTTTCTCCATGTCGTGGTCGAGGAACTCCTCGTAGTCGACCTTCGTCGTCACGCCGGGCGTGTCGACGATGTCGATGCTGACGGTGCGGCCGTCGCGTTCTATTTCGACGTTCTCCTTCCGGCGGGCGCGCCGAGTTTCGTGTGGAACGTGGCTCTCTGGGCCGATGGCGTCACCGGTCCAGTCGCGGGCGATACGGTTCGCGAGCGTGGTCTTCCCGGCGTTAGGAGGGCCATAAATGCCGATCCGTTTCGGCTCGTCGGCCTCGCCGGAGAACAGGCTCGCCGTGACGTCGGAGATGCTCTGTCGTAATTCTGCGAACAGTCCCATCCTTGCCTCCCATACGCACCCCCATACGTGTAAGGCTAACGCAGAGCGCCTCGCACGCGGGAGTACGTACGTAGTGTGTGCCTACCGACGACGCCACACCGTATAAACGTACGTCAGACAACGAGTCTCCCGACGAAGACTTGTGGACTAATCGCAAGAGGGGGTTGGGAATTCCGGTTCGACGGGAAGTGAGGGGGTCGACGGTAGGACGAGGCTAACCGGAGGGGTCGTCTCGGG
>ENA-ORCR01000547-ORCR01000547.1-marine-metagenome-genome-assembly--contig:-NODE-547-length-19316-cov-2.983263_pt1 | contig 19316 bp, 18 predicted proteins | sample MGYA00237782_ERZ508514 | MGnify/ENA primary metagenome ERZ508514 (study PRJEB26185, sample SAMN06268960) | marine metagenome | isolation source: Eden Landing Ponds, San Francisco, CA, USA | place...
TTTTTCAAGCAGAAGACGGCATACGAGATAGATGTGTGACTGGAGTTCAGACGTGTGCTCTTCCGATCTTGAGCGGCGACCGCCCGCACGCGCCGTCGTATCACACCAATGAAACAACGAAGTGAGCGCTTCGTTTCAGCGGCCCATATGGAATCCATCCGTCGTCGGTGACTCTCGACTCCGGCCCTGCCGCGCCGCCACACGACTCATTTCCCGACCCGAGCGCCGACCGCGCGGATCTGTCTCCCGTCGCCGACCGACTGCGCGACGCCCGCGTCGTCGGCCTCGGCGAGGCGACCCACGGGACGCGGGAGTTCTTCCGGATGAAGGACGCCTCCTGCGCTCACTGGTCGAGGAACTCGGCTATCGCCTGTTCGCGGCGGTCGCCGACCCGTGCCTGTTCCTCGACTTCGACGAGGTGACCGACGACGACCGCCTCGCCGAGTGGTTCGACGGCGAGCGGTCGGTTCGCTCGCTCGGGGCCGTCTACGACGCTGACGGCGAACCCGACAGCGCCAACGCCGAGTACCGGCTCGCCGAGGCGTTCGACGGGCTGGTCTTCGTCGCCGAGACGACGCGGGCGCGACCGATCGAGCGGGACTGACCCGGCGCGACTCCTTCACCGGCGACACCCGTCCCGACACCGCTTTCACCCGGCGTGGTCAACCACCGACGATGACCGAGGACAGGCCGCGAGTGCTCCGGCGGGTGGGGATCCTGCTACTCGTCGCGAACGTCGCGCTCGCGCTGCTGAAAGGCGGCGCGTGGTTCGCGACGGGGAGCCTCGCGGTCCAGTCCGAGGCGGTCAACAGCGCCTCCGACGCCGTCTACTCGCTGGTTACGGTGGCGGGCCTCTACCTCACGACCCGCCCACCCGATTTCGAACACCCCCACGGCCACGAGCGCATCGAGCCGTTCGTCGGGCTGTTCGTCGCGCTCGGTATCTTCGCCGCCGGCGGCACGGTCCTCTACCAGTCGGGGACGGCGCTGCTGTCGGGCGACGTGACGGTCTCGCGAGGACCGACCGCGGTTGCCGTCCTCGCGGTCGCCGCCGTCGCGAAGTTCGCGCTCTACCGGTACGTCCTCGCGGCGGCCGACCGGCACAACTCGCCGGCGCTGACCGCCACCGCCGTCGACAACCGCAACGACATCCTCACCGCCAGCGCCGCCATCGTCGGCGTCCTCGGCGCTGGGGCCGGCTACCCAGTTCTCGACCCGCTGGCCGCGATGGTCGTTGCCGTCGGCATCGTCTACACCGGGATCGAGGTCGTCCGCGACAACCTCGGCTACCTGCTCGGGCGCGCGCCGCCGGAGGATCTGCGTCGGGAGATCATCCGTCGCGCGCTCGAACACCCCGACGTGGAGGGCGCCCACGACGCCATTGCCCACTACGTCGGCCCGGAGATCGACGTGTCGCTGCACATCGAGGTCGAGGGCGACCGGACGCTGTTCGAGGCCCACGACATCGAGTCGGCCGTGGTCGACTCGATCCGCGAACTCCCGGAGGTCGACGACGTGTTCGTCCACGTCGACCCGCGCGAACTCGACGAGTGGAAGGCCGACGAGGAGGTCGACCAGTTGGCGGGCGATAGCGAGACGCGAACGGAGTGAGCGTCTCGGACATCGCGAACGGGGAGCGATAGCGAGCCGTGAGCGGCGAAGCCGACCGAAGGGAGGCTCCGGAACGTGCGAGCGGGGAGGAACGACCCGCGAGCAGCGAGGGCGAGCGGTAGCGAGACGCGAACGGAGTGAGCGTCTCGGAACTCGCGACCGGTGAGCGGCGAGGGCGGCCCCACCACCAACCACTACCCCCTGGCCGCCCTACGGCCGGTATGTCGATGGAGGCCGGCTTCGAACTGGGGTTCTCGACGCTCGACAGCGAGGTGCGCGACCGATCGCTCGCGGTCGAGGGGTCGCTGCCGGACTGGCTCGACGGCGCGCTCGTCCGCAACGGCCCCGGCGTCTTCGAGGTCGGCGGCGACCGCGTCGCCCACTGGTTCGACGGGCTGGCGATGCTCCACCGATTTTCCTTCGAAGGCAGGAACGACGAGATCCGCTACACCAACCGGGCGCTGCGCTCGGACACCTACCGCCGGGCGATGTCGACCGGCGAGATATCCGGGCAGTTCGCCACCGGCGGCGGCTACCTCCAGCGGGTGCGCCAGCTGCTGTTCGACGACCCGACGGACAACTGCAACGTCCACGTCGCCCGCGTCGGCGACGCGCTGGTCGCGATGACGGAAGTGCCGCGTTTTCTGTCCGTCGACCCCGAGTCGCTGGCGACCCTCGGCGAGTTCGCCTTCGCCGACGCGCTGACCGGCCACGTCAACTGCGCCCACGTCGTCCCCGACCCCCACCGCGGGGAGACCGTCGGCCTCCTGACCACGTTCGGTCGCCCCAGCGAGTACACGCTCTATCGGCTCCCGGACGGCTCTCGATCGCGCGAGCGGATCGCGACGCTGCCGGCCAGAGACCCCGCGTACGTCCACAGCTTCGCGATTACCGAGCGCTACGTCGTCCTCACGGAACACCCGTTCGTCACGAACCCCGCCTCCTTTCTGCTACCCGGGAGCGAGAGCTTCGTCGACAACTACGACTGGGAGCCCGAGCGGGGCACCCGGTTCCGCGTCGTCGACCGCGACAGCGGCGAGGTGGTCGCTACCCGGGTCACCGACCCCTGGTTCGTCTTCCACCACGTCAACGCGTTCGAAGCCGAGGACGCGGGAGCGGACGACCCGGCCGCTAGCGACGGCGACGCCGACGCCGACGAACTCGTCGTCGACCTGGTGGCCTACCCCGACGCCGACGTGGTCGACGGCCTCTACCTCTCGGCGGCCGAGGACTGGTTCGAGAGCGGCCAGGACGGACAGCTCCGACGCTTCCGGATCCCGCTGGACGGCGGTCGAGTGACCAGCGAGTCGCTGTACGAGGGCCTGGAACTCCCGCGGGTCGGCCGCGGCGACCGGACGAAGCCGTACCGCTACGCCTACGCCCAGGGCGCCGCCGAGCGCGACGGCAACCACGTCGCGAAAGTCGACGTGACCACGGGCGAGTCCCGACGCTGGGAGGAATCGGGGCTGTTCGTCGAGGAACCGGTGTTCGTCCGCGCGCCCGACGCCGAGCGCCCGTCCGACGAGGGGGTCGTCCTCGTGACTGCGCTGAACACGACCGAGGGGCGGACCGACCTGCTCGTGCTCGACGGCGAGAGGCTCGACGAGCGGGCGCGGGCGCCGCTGCCCCACGCCGTCCCGTTCGGGTTCCACGGGCGCTATTTCCCCGAGTGGTGAGCGGCCGTCGCCCGGCATCGCCGGTCCGAAACCGACTCACTCGTCGGACAGCGATTCCGCGAACACCGTGCGGAGTCGGACTCCCGAGCCACTCCGTCCCGTCGCCGCGGGTATCGCGCTCGTCGGCTCTCCAGTTGAGCGAAGCGGACGACGGCTGTGGCGGACGGTACCGGTTCGTCCGGTGTGTCGCTCGGCACCGAGGATTCATATCCGTGTACGTCCAGACGTACACCTATGGGGACGAAGAGCCTCACGATCACCGAGGACGCCTACGAGCGCCTGAAAGAACACAAACGCGAAGATGAGAGCTTCACGGAGACGATCCTCCGGCTGACGGGTGACGACCGCGACCTGCTGAAGGGGTTCGGCGCGATGAGCGACGTCGAGGGGTTCCGCGACGCCGTCGACGACGCGCGCGGGGACCTCGACGACGACCTCCGAGCGCGCACCGACCGATGATCGCCCTCGACACCTGTTTTCTGCTGGACTACCTCGACGGCGTCGATGCCGCGGCCGCGTATCTCCGAGACCACGAAGACAAACCCTTCTTCGCGCCGTCGCTGGCACTGTTCGAGGTGTACCGCGGAGCGGCCCGCACCGAGGGTAGCGAGGGAATCGAACGGATCGCGTCCGGACTCGACTGGGTCGAGCCGCTCGGACTGTCCGAGCCGGCGGCGAGAGAGGCGGCGCTCGTGGAGGCGGAACTGCTCGACACCGGCGACCGGATCAACCTCGGCGACGCGCTCATCGCCGGGGTCTGTCGCCACCACGGCGCGCAGATCGTCACCCGCGACGGCCACTTCGACCGAGTCGACGGGCTCGACACCGAGGGCTACTGAGCGCATCCGGGGGACTACCTCCGCGCGCTCGGCCGCACCGTCAGCACCGGTCGGTCGGCCTCGCGGACGACGCTCGCGGCGACGCTGCCCATCACGAGCCGGTCGAGGCCCATCCGGCCCTGGGTCCCGAGGACGACCAGGTCGACGCCGCGCTCGGCGGCGAACGCGCGGATCTCGCGGGCCGGATCCCCCGCGCGGATCGCGGTGTCGACTGCGACCCCGGTCCGCGCCCCGTGGACGCGAACCGCCCTGGTGGCCACCTCGCCGCGCTCTTCGAGGAGGCCGCGGAGGACGCCCGAGCTCCCGAGCCGCGTCTCGACGACGTACAGCGCCGACACCGTCGACCCGAAGGCCCCGGCGAGTGCGAACGCCCACGCGCGGGCCGTTCGCGCGCTCTCGCTCCCGTCGGTCGCCAGCAGGACGTGGCCGAGCGAGGGGGCGGCGGTCGCCGGACCCGCGACCGTGAGCACGGGCACCGGGGCGTATCGCGCGACCCCTTCGGCGAGCGAGCGGCGCAGGAATCGGGCGAGCCGTCCGCGAGCGTGCGCCGCCAGGACGACGAGGTCGGCCCCGCTCGCCTCGACGGCGTCGAGGACCGCTTCGGTCGGGTGGCCGACGACGACAGTTTCGGTCGCGGGGACGCCCGCCGCGGCGGCGCGTTCGGCGACCCCGTCAAGCGCCGCCCGGGCGTCGGACCGGGCCGCCGCGGCGACCGTCTCCCCCGTCGGTCCCGTCTCGAACACGTCTGGGACCTCGCTGCTGTCGAGGACGGCCAGCGCGTCGACCGTCGCACCGAAGGCGTCGGCGAGCGCGAGCGCGTAGTCGAGGGCGCGGCGGCTCTCCGGGCTGCCGTCGACGGGGAGCAAGATCCGGTCGAACACTGCTTAGAGCCCCCTGAACAGCGTGATGCCGGCGACGGTCACCGTCGACAGCAGCAGCTGCAGCGGCGCGCCGACTCGGAGGTAGTCGACGAACTTGTAGCCGCCGGGGCCGTACACGAACAGGTTGGTCTGGTAGCCGATGGGGCCGAGAAACGCGGTCGAGGCCGCGAAGGTCACCGCGAGCACGAACGAGAAGAGGTTGGCGCCGATCGCCGTCGCGGCGGCCGCCGCGACCGGGATCATGAGGACGACGCTGGCGTTGTTGCTGATGACCTCCGTGAGGAGCCCGGTGAGGAGGTAGAACAGCCACAGGACGACCACGACCGGGAGGTAGGTCGCCCCCGCGGCCACGCCCGCCCCGAGCAGCGCCGCCGCACCGGTCCCTTCGAGCGCGATCCCCAGCGGGATGACGCCCGCGAGCAGGAAGATCACGTCCCAGTCGACCGCGTCGTACAGCTCGCTGGCGTCGAGGACGCCGGCGACGACCATCGCCACCACGCCCGCCAGCGCCGTCACGAGGATGTCCTGCTGGAGCCCGGCCACCAGCGCGAACGCCCCGACGCCGGTGAGCGCGACCAGCCACTCCCCGAGCGCCGCCCACGGGAGCGCGACGAACCCGATGACTCCGGCCATGATCGCGACCGCGTGGGGGATCCTGTCGGTCCGGTACTCGGGGGTCGCCGCCTGCCCGACGAGGACGAACTCCCGGGAGCGACCGAGGCGCTCGAGCGTCCGCGACGGCGCCCGGACGAGCAGCGTGTCCCCGGCCTGGACGGTCAGGTCTCGCAGGCGCTCGCGGGCGATGTCGCCCCGGGTGCGCAGCGCGAGGACGGTCGCGTCGTAGCGCCGGCCGAACGACGAACTCCGGAGCGTCTCGCCGACCAGAAACGAACCGGCCGGGACGACCATCTCGACGATCGCCCAGTCGTCGGAGGCGGTCGCCTCCAGCGCCGCGTCGCTGTCGATCGACCGGTCGACGACGAGTTCGTCGGCCGCCGCCAGCGCCTCCAGCGCCCCGTCGTCGGTCCGGACGAGCAGCGTGTCGCCGGCGTCGAGCCGCTCGGTCGCGGGGTCCGCGAGCCGTTCCCCGTCGCGGACGACCCGGAGCACGTCGACCGGGCTACCGGCCCGCTCGGACAGCGCCCGCGGTCGCCGCCCCACGAGCGGCGACCCCGACTCGACGTCGACCGCCGCGAGGTACTCGTCCATGCCGTAGGCCTCGACGTAGTCCTCGGCCGGCGGCACCCGCTCGGGCAGCAGCCGGTGGCCGACCGTCAGGAGGTACGCCGACCCGGCGAGGAAGACGACCGCGCCCAGCGCCGTGAACTCGAAGAAGCCGAACGCCCGGAGTCCCGGGTACTCCCCGGCGAGGCTCGCGGCGGTGGCGCTCGCGAGGAGGTTCGTCGACGTGCCGATGAGCGTGAGCATCCCCCCCAGCTGCGAGGCGTACGACAGCGGGATCAGCAGCTTCGACGGCGAGGTGTGGCCCTCGTTGGCGACCTCGGTGACGACCGGGACCAGCACCGCGACGACCGGCGTGTTGTTGAGGAGCCCCGAGACCGGCCCCGCCACGCCGATCGTCGCGAGCAGTTGCCTGTCCAGTCGGTCGCCCGCGAAGGCCGCGATCCGTCGGCCGAGGATCTGGACCAGCCCCGTCCGACTGATCCCCGCGCTCAGGATGAGCATCGCGAGCACTGTGATCGTCGCCGGGCTCGAAAACCCCGAGATCCCCTCGGTCGGCGAGATGCCCGTCCACGGTTCGAGGACGACCAGCGTAACCATGACGGCGATCGCGGTCACGTCGACCGGGAGCCACTCGGTCACGAACAGCACCACGGCACCGAGGACCACCAGCCCGACCACGACCATCTCGACCGTCACACCCGCCGCTGGCGACGGCTGCAGGCGTGTCAGCGAGACGGGAGAAGACACGGGCGGTAGTTCGAACGATCGGTGCAAAAGCGTAGTCCACAGGTACGTGACCGCTGCGTGCGGGATGGTGGCCCGTCGGTCACGCGGGCGGCCGCCGGAGTCGCGTCCGCTACGCCAGCTCGCCCAGCGCGTAGACGGTGTTGTGGCCCGTCACTTCCACGTCGACGATATCGCCCAGTTCGGCGCCCTGCGTCTCCGCACCCGGGATCGCCACCTGCCGGTAGGCGCGGTCGTACCCCACGAGCGAGTCGTCAGTGCCGTCCTCCGTGAGCAGCACCGAGCGGGTCTCGCCGACCATCGACTCGTACACCTCGTCCATCACGTCCATCTTCAGCTCCGACATCGCCTTCGAGCGCTCCTTTTTCACTGTGCCGCCCAGCCCCTTCATCTCGGCGGCGTCGGTGCCCGGCCGCTTGGAGAACCGCGTCACGTTGATCTTCTCGGGTCGAGTCTCTCGAAGGAGGGCCATCGACTGCTCGAAATCGCGCTCGGTCTCGGTGGGAAAGCCGACGATGAAGTCCGTCGAGAGGGTCCACTCCTCCAGATAGTCGTCGAAGGTCTCGACGACCTCGACGTACTCGGAGACCTGGTGCTGACGGCGCATGTCGCCGAGCACGTCGTCGCTGCCCGACTGGACCGGCGCGTGCAGGAAGTTGTACAGCTCGTCGTGCTCGGCGAACACCGCCGCGAGTTCCTCGCGGATGCCGTGGACGCCCTTGGGGTTGGCCATGCCCACCCGCACCCGGAACTCCCCGTCGATCTCCGAGCAGATGCGGTCCAGCAGGACGTGGAGTTTGCGCTCGCCCTCGTCCCAGCCGTAGACGCCGGTGTCCTGGCCGGTGATCCGGATCTCCCTGGCGCCGGCGTGAACGAGCGCGCGAGCCTTCTCCAGGTTCTCCTCGACTGAGGGCGAGTCGATCTTGCCGGTGGCGTGCTTGGTGATGCAGTACGAACAGTCGCTCATGCAACCGCGGGCGATGGGGAGGATCCCGACGACCCCGTCGAGGACGGGTTCGGTGTCGGGCGTCGTCGTCGGGCACTCGCCGTTGCGGACGTACTCGGGCACCTCGTCCCAGTGGAGGACCTCGGCGTCGAGGTCGGCGGCCTCGAACTCCTCGCCCTGGGCGAGCGCCATACAGCCCGTCACCACGAGGTCGGCGGGCGTCTCGGCGTCGAGTTCCTCGGCCCGGCGGAGCATGTTGCGCTCCGTCTTCTCGACCACGGTGCAGGTGTTGAGGATCGCCACGTCGGCCTCCTCGGGGCCGTCGGCGGGGTGGTGGCCGCCGTCGCGGAGCGACCGCTCGATCTGGCGGCTCTCCCCGCGGTTGGCCGTGCAGCCGTAGGTCTCGATGTGATAGCGGGCCATCGGCTTGTTGTCCACTTGGCGCTCGCGGGCAAAAGCGCGACGGATCGGGGCGGGTCAATCGGCGGCGGTCTCCGCCCCGCTCGCCAGCCCCAGCGGCGACCCGCCGCGGTGAACGACTGCGGTCGCCGCGAGCAGGAGTCCGCCCAGCAGCGCCATCGCGGCCAGCGGCGAGCCCAGGTCCGCGAGGACGCCGCCGACGACCGAGAAGGGCAGCTTGACCAGCGAGTAGGCCATCGACACGCCGCTCAACACCGTCGCGCGGCCGGCGGTCGCGGCGCGGTCGTTGACGTAGCCGTTCGCCAGCGGCGTGGTCACCGCCCGCACCGCCCGGATAGCGACGAAGCCCGGGACGGCCACGAGCGGGACGACCCACGCGCCGACGAACAGCGTCCCCAGCACCGCGGGCGCGAGTAGGAACCACCCCTCCAGGCCGGCGCGGTCGCGGATCCACTCGCTGCGAGCGCTCGCCAGCGCCGCCAGCAGCGTGAACCCGGCGTAGAGCCACCCGAGCGACGCCACGGGCACCCCCAGGTCGACGCTGACCGGTTGGGTGAACCGCGAGACTGCCTGGGCGACCCCGAGCAGGACCCCCACCCAGAGGACGAACCGCCGCAGGTCCGAGCCGGCGATCCGCTCGCGCAGCAGCGGCAACACGTCCACGGCGGTGACCCGCTCGTCGGTCTCGACCGAGACCGACGGGAAGGTCGCGAGGACGACCGTCCCCGCCAACCAGAGGGCGCCGCTGGCGAAGAAGGGCCACCGGAGGTTCGCGCCGCCGAGGTAGCCGCCCGCGACGGCCGCGGCCGCGCCGACGGCCAGCGTCACCGACTCGCCGCGCCCGCGGACGCGCTCGAAGGCCCCCTCGCCGACGCGACGCTCCAGGAGTTCGTACAGCCAGGCGTCGGTGCTGCCCGACTGGAGCGTCGTCCCGACCGCCCACAGGAGGTAGACGCCGGCGAGCACCCCGAAGGTGCTCGACAGTCCCATCGCGACGACGGCGACCGCCCGCAGCGCGTTGCCGACGACGAGGCTGTTGCGCCAGCCGATCCGGTCGCCGACGAATCCCGTCGGGATCTCGCCGGCGGTCAGCCCGAGCCACCAGACCGCGTCGAGCACCATGATCTCGGTGTAGGAGAGTCCCTGCGCCCGCAGGAAGACGACCCAGATCGGCAGCGCCAGCCCCATCGTGTTCGTCGCCATGTACAGGTAGTACCTGGCGACCGGCAGCGGCGGGAGCCGTCGGCGCAGCGGCAGGCGTGCGAGCAGGGACATCCCTATCGGAGGTCGCGCCGCTCGCCACCTAACTGTTCGCTGAAGCCGAGTATTGTATTCTTACTGCCACCTCCGACGGGGCGGACTAGTCGTCCCAGCCGCTCACGTCCGACCGCTCGGCGGTCTCGTGCTGGTCGAGGAACTCCCGCGCTATCACGTCGCCGCTGGAGGCGCCGATCCGGTCGGCGCCCGCCGCCAGCATCGCCTCCATCTCGGCCCACGAGCCGATCCCGCCGGAGGCCTTGACGGGCAGGTACTCCGCGAGCAGTTCCACGTCGGGGACGGTCGCGCCGCCCGCGGAGAACCCCGTCGCGGTCTTCAGGTAGTCGGCGTCGGCTTCGAGCGCGCACTCGGCGGCCCGCCGTTTCTCCGCGTCGGTCAACAGCGGTGTCTCGACGATCACCTTCACCGGGACGGGGACGGCGGCGACGATCTCCTCGATCTCGTCGACGACGGCGACGTCCTCGTCGGCCCGCAGCCGGCCGACGTTGATCACCACGTCGAGCTCGTCGGCGCCGGCCTCCCAGGCGTCCTCGGCCTCGGCGACCTTCGTCGCGGTGGTGTGCTGGCCGTGGGGGAAGCCCACGACGGTCGACAGCGGGACCGTCGGGGCGTAGCCGTCCGCGAGTTCGAGATAGCAGGGGGAGATGCAGGCGCGCAGTCCGTACTCGATGGCGGCGTCGAGCACGGCGATCACGTCGTCGGGCGTCGTCTCCGGCCCGAGGACGGTGTGCTCGATGCGGCCCGTCACGTCCGCCGCGTCCGTGGTCATAGCTCACTCCTCGCACTCCCACCACTAAAGCCCGCCCGGATCGACGGCGTGGGGACCGGACGCGGTCCACGGTCGGCGGTCCGCGACGCTCGCGAACGGCGTCGGCCACCGCGCGGTCGAGCCCGGGCGACCGGAACCCTTTCGGCGGTCGACGCCGCCCCAGCGGGTATGCAGATCCTCCCGAGCGGTCTAGTGATCCCGCCGCTGCCGTACGCGATCACGCTGGTCGTGCTGACGGCGGCGTCGGTGGCGGCGCTCTATCTGCTGGACCCGCCGGTCACGTCCCGGCAGGTGCTCGCGCTCGCGCCGTGGATGATCGCCGGGGGCGCGTTCCACGCCTTCGAGCAAGCCGGTCTCTTTCCCGCGGCGCTCAGTCACTTCTTCTCGGCACCGGCCGTGTACGTGACGACGTTCGTCCTCGCCGCCGCCGTCTGGGTCCCCGCCGTCGTCCGCGCCCAGATGGTCGACGACGCGGGCCGAATCGCGCGTACCCTCGCCTTCTTCGGGACGGCGCTCGTGCTCGCGCTGACGGGCGTCGGCTACGCTTTCGCGATCGGTCGCGTCGACTCGACGACCGCGCTCGTCTGGTTGCCGCTGGGTTTTCTCGGCGCCGGGGTGCTGACCGCGCCCGTCTACTACCTGCTCGCGCTCAGGTGGACAGCCGCGGTCGACCGCGCGGGCGTCGCCGGCCCGCTTGTCGTCTACGCCCACGCGCTGGACGGCTTCTCGACGGCCGTCGGCGTCGACGTGATCGGCACCGGCGAGCGAACCCCCATCCCCCGCCGGATCATGGACTTCGCCGAGACGCTCCCCACCTATCCCTACCTCGGCAAGGGGTGGCTGTTCGCCGTCGTCAAGCTCGTCGTCGCCGCCGGCATCGTCGTCCTCCTCGCAGATCTGGTCGAAGAGGACCCCACCCAGGGCAACCTCCTCTTTGCCTTCGTCGCCGCCGTCGGCATGGGCCCCGCCGCGAACAACCTCTTCCTGTTCCTGATCGGCCCCGCGCTCTGAGCGGGGAACCGACCCCCGTTTCGGGTCGAACCCCCACGCCACGGTGAACCCCCTCGTTTCGGGTCGAACCCGTTCGCTATCGTGCGATTGTGAGGGTTCGGATCGCTACCGAAACCCTCCCCCGTTCCCCTCCCGAGGGCTCCCCATCGGTCCGATCCGCTCGGGAGCGCTCGCCCCCGCGGTGGTCCGGTGGAACGCCCTGGGGGCGACCGCCGGAACGGGTAGCGTTTTGGCGCCCCCGGACCCACGAGCGGACATGGCGAAACAGCCTCATCTGCTGGTCGAGGAAGGCGACGTACACGACATCGCGCTGATCCCCGGGGACCCCGGGCGCGTCGAGCGCATCGCCGGCCACTGCGAGAACGTCGAGCACGTGGCGGAGAACCGCGAGTACACCCTGGTCAACGCCACCTACGAGGGTCGCGAGCTGACGATCTGCTCGACGGGGATCGGCTGTCCCTCCGCGACCATCGCCGTCGAGGAACTCGCGGCGGTCGGCGTCGAGACGTTCGTCCGCGTCGGCACGACGGGCGCGCTGCAGTCCGACATCGAGATCGGCGACATGGTCGTCGCCACCGGCGCCGCCAAGGACGAGGGCACCACCAAGCGCTACGAGAACGTCGAGTACCCCGCGGTCGCCGACTACGAGACCCTGTCGGCGCTGGTCGACGGCGCGGAGGACAACGACGAGGACGTTCACGTCGGTCCGATCGCCACGGACGACGCCTTCTACGCCGAGACCGACGAGTACGTCGAAGACTGGGAGGCCGCGGGCATGCTCGCCGTCGAGATGGAGGCCGCGGCCGTGTTCACCCTCGCTCGACGGAAGGGGCTGCGCGCCGGAGCTATCTGCACCGTCGACGGCAACCTCGTCGAGGGAACCCAGAAGGGCGAGACCGACGAGGAGGAACTCCCGGAGAAGGCCAGGAACAACGTCGAGAGGGCGATCGGGATCGCGCTCGACGCGGCGACGCGGCTCTGAGTCGGCCGGTCGCGGAGCCGGCGGACCGACCGACCGGCGGACGGCCGTCGGACGACCATTTTTGTACGACGGCGGGGTAGTGGCGGTCATGCGCGGCCCGCTCGGCGACTGGATCTACGCGGCGGTCGCTAGGCTCCGCCGGCTCGAACGCCGCGAGGCCCGGGCGTTCCGCCGGTGGGTCGAGCGGACGAGCAACCTCGTCCACCTGTCGGTCCTCGCGTTCGTCCCGCTTCTGATCGCCGTGGTGACGCTGCTGTTCAACAGCATCGAACAGCTGACCTTCCTGCTCTTCCCGCCGCTGGCGTCGGGAACCTACACGCTCTTTGCCAACCCCGAGGGCAAGTACGCCTCGCCGGCGCGGTTCGTCGCGGGACTCACGGTCGGGTCGCTGTGTGGCTGGGCCGCGCTCGGCCTATCGTCGGCGCTCGGCGTCGGTGGCGGGGCCGTGGGGGCGGCCGGCGGGGAGCTGACTGTCGGCGCCTTCGCGGCCGCGGTCGCCGTCTTTCTCGCCGGGGCCAGCACCTGGGCGCTCGACATCGAGGAGCCCTCGGCGTACTCGACGGCGCTGCTCGGGCTGCTCGTCCGGCCCGGCCAGGAGCTGGTGTTCTCGCTGTCGGTCCTGCTGGCCAGCAGCGTCGTCGCGCTGGTGTTCGTCGTCTGGCGCGAGCGCTTCTACGACCGGCGCGCGCAGTTCCTCTACGAGTCGACCGGCAGCGACGACCACGTCCTCGTCCCGATGCGCGGGGCCAACCCCGACGCGACGGCGATGCTCGGCGCCCGACTCGCCGCCGCCCACGACGCCGGGAAGGTCGTCCTGCTGGACGTGGTCGACGACGCGGCCGTCGCCAGCGCCGAGCGGGACCTGCTCGACGACGCCCGGCGGGCCGACCGGGCCGCCACGGACGGCGGGCGCGACGGACCCGACGCCGACCGGGCGGTCGACGACGCGGTCGCGGACGGCGGCGACCGGGTGACCGACGACGCGTCCGACGACCGCGCCGAGGAGCGAGCGGTCGCCGAGGCGGCCACCCACCTCGAAGAACGGGCGAGCGAGATCGAGACGCGCGTCGGGGTGCCCTGCGAGGTCGTCGTCGCCGTCGGCGGCCGCTCGCCGGCTGCCACCGTCCTGAAGACCGCCCGCGAGACCAACTGCGATCTGGTCGCCGCGGCCTACGAGCAACGGCACGGGGCGCTGACCCCCTACATCTACGACCTGTTCCGCGGCGAGGTCGACGTGGTCGTCCACCGCTCGGCTGCCGGGCGCACCCGCTGGAAGCGCGTCATGGTCCCGGTCCGCCGGGCCAGCGACGTGGCCCACAGCATGCTCGATTTCGCCCGCCGGCTCGTCGGCCGCTCGGGCCGGATCAGCGTCTGCTCCTGTGTCTCGAACGAGCGCGAGCGCCGACGCGCCGAGGAGATGCTCGCCGACCTGGTCGAACCGTTCGAGGGCGGCTTCGAGACCCGCGTCGCCGTCGAGACCATCGAGCGCTACCTCGCCGACAACGCCGACGACTTCGACCTCCTCTTTATGGGCGCCAGCACCGACCGCTCGACGGCCTCGCGACTGATCTCCCCGCCCACCTTCGAGCGTATCCAGGACATCGACGCCGACGTGGCGATCGTCGACCGGTCGTGACGGAGCGGGCCCGGTGATCGCCGTTCAGTCCTCGGCCACGTCGTCGCGCGAATCGGCGTCGAGCAGCCGGTCGGCCAGCCCCTCCATGTCGCCGCTGCCCAGCGCGGACTCGACGAGGAGGTGACCGCCGATGACGGCGGGGCTGATGACGGCGTCGGCGCCGGCGCGACGGAGCTTCTCGACGTTCTCGCGGTCGGTCGCGGCGGCGACGATGCGGGCGTCGGGGTGGAACTGTCGGGCGGTGAGGATCGACAGGGCGTCCTGGGCGTCGTCGTTGGTGGCGGCGATGACGGCCCGGGCGTGTTCGATCCCGGCCAGCTTCTGGGGGTCCTCGTCGCTGGGGTCGCCGACGACGACGTGGAGGTCGCGACTCCGCAGCGTGGCCGCGAGTTCGCTGTCGGGGGTGATGACGACGAACTCGGCGGCCGCGGAGAGTTCTTCGAGGAGCGGTTCGGTCAGGTCGCCGTAGCCCAGGACGACGACGTGGTCGTCCAGGAGTTCCAGGTCGGATTCGTTCATGGTACCGAGTGCTTGGGAGAGACGCGCCTCGATGGCGGGGCCGAGCAGCGACCCCAGCGCGACGGTGAAGCTGGCGACGCCGAGCACGAGCACGCTCATCCCGAACAGCTTCGCCTGCTGGCTCGCCGGCGTCACGTCGCCGTAGCCGACGGTGCTGGCGGTGACGATGGTGTAGTACAGCGCGTCGGTCAGCGTCGAGAGGTTGGTGAACTCCTCGCGCAGCTGGTAGGCGCCGGCGGTGCCGTAGACGAGCGTCCCGGAGAGGGCGGCCGCCGCCGCCAGCTGGGTCGTCGACAGGTCCGCCTCGCGGTCGAACCGCCGGTAGTTGATCAGCACCGTCGGCAGCGACAGCAGCGACAGGGCGATCAGCGGCAGCGAGTAGCGGCTCGACTGGGCCAGGCCCTGCAGGGCGGTGACCGGCAGGAGGACGACCGTCGAGAACCACGCCGCGCGCAGCCGCCGGCGCATCCCCCAGGCGCTCAGCAGCATCAGAAAGCCCGTCAGCGCGCCGGTAAAGCCCGCCGCCCGCTGGACCGCCCGGGGGATCTCGACGTAGGTCTCGATCAGCGGGTTGACCGACGTGGCGCTGATGTTGGCCACGCCGGTCCCGAACGAGAGGATGGCGACGACGGTCGGCAGCCAGATGGCTGCTCGCGTCCCGACGAACACCGTTCGCGGATGCTGTAACACCCGCTTCGCGTCCATATCCTCTCCGAGGTCACCGAGCGGCTAAAATCCCACCGACCCGTGCCGATTCTTGTCACTGGTCGGGGCGATCGACCCAGCGCGACTCGGGCCGCACCCGTCGACCCCCGCTCGCCGATAGGGGTTTACGGGTGGATTCCGTCACACCCCCCATGGCTTCGTTTCCGGTCGAACTACTCTTCGGTATCTATCTCGGTATCCTGACGGGGATCGTCCCGGGTCTGGTCGCGTGGTCGCTGGGCTTCGTCTTCAAGTACTTCACCGGCGTCACCATCCCCGGGTTCGGTGTGGTCGTCCTCGCGGTCGCGCTGGCGGGGGTCAACGGCGGCCTGCTGGCGCTGGCGGACCCGACGATCACCCAGTCTGCCAACGCCGTGACGGTCACGACCGCGATCCTCGTCGTCCTGATGATCTCGCTGTACGCCCACAGCCGCGGCGACCAGATGGGCGCGACCTTCCCCAAGCGACTCTCGCTGAAGCAACTGCGCGAGCGGACGCTCGCGGCGGACGTGCGCGGGGCACTGGCCGGTCGCGACGAGGCGCGCATCCGCATCGTCGGCGAGGTGGCCGACATGGAGGGGTCCCCGCCGCTGTCGGACGAGCTGCGCGCCGAGATCCGGGCCAGCGAGTGGACGTTCCCCGCCGATCTCCGCATCTCGGAACTCGAAGCGCGGCTGGCCGAGCGCCTGAAGACCGAGTACGACCTGGGCGACGCCGCCGTGACCGTCGACGAGCGCGGCCGCGCCGCCGTGGTCGCCGCGCCACCGTTCTCGGGACTCTCCAAGCGCGTCCCCGACGGCAAGCGGGCGGTCTCGGTGAACGCCCTGGTCCCGACGGGCGTCGCCCGCAGCGACGAGGTGACGCTCATCACACCCGACGCGCAGGTCCGCGGGACGGTCCTCAGCGCCAGGACCCAGAAGGCGACCGCCGACGCCGGCCCGGACCCGGAGGCGAGCGGTACCGACGACGAGGACGAGGCGGACGACGAGGGCGTCCCACAGCCGGTGCGGGCGCCGACGACGACCGGCGGCGAGGGGCGGATCACCGTCGCCGTGACGCGGACCGACGCCGAGCCGCTGTTGAAGGCCGACCGCGCCCGCGTGGTCGTCGAGTCCCGCGGCGTCCGCCGGGAGTACGAACTCCTCTCGCTGCTGCGGCGGGCGGGCCGTCGGTTCGGCCGCGTCACGGTCGGACCGGACGGGCCGCTCGACGGCACGACCGTCGGCGAGGCGAACGTCCGCGGCGCCTACGGCGTCGCCGTGATGGCCGTCCGCGGCGCGAGCGGCTGGGTCGTCGCGCCGAAGGGGTCGACGACGCTGGCCGCGGGCGACGAGGGGTTCGCCGTCGGGACGCGGAGCGAACTCGACGCGTTCCGGGAGGCGGTGGCGTGAGCGCCGTCGCCGCGGCCGCAGTCGGACCCGCGCTCGGCGGGGTCGTCGTCGCCCAGAGCGGCTCGCTCACCGAGCGCGCGCTCGTCGGCGCGGCGCAGATCCTCGGGCTCTCGCTGATCGCCGCCGGCGTGGCCGCGGTGGTCGCGCTCCTCTATCGCTGGTACGTCCGCGAGCGCGTCCCGGGCAGTCTGCCCGCGCTGTTCGGCCTCAGTGCGATCGTCCCGCTGCTGGGCACCAACCGCCTGCTCCAGGACGTGATGAATCCCGGCGCGACCGCCTCCCCCTTCGACGAGGCGCGGGCGCTGTTCAACATCGCCGCCGTCCTCGTCGCCCTGGCCGCCACCCGCCTGGGCACCGACGTGGGCGACCGCCTCGGGGGCGACGTGGCCGTCGCCACCGGCGAGCGGGCCGTCGAGACGGAGGTCAGCCGCGTCGTTCAGGCGGTCGGCCGCGTCATCACCGTCGAACTCCCCGAAGAGGTCGAGGACATCGTCGGCTACGACCCCGTCGCCGCCGAGACCAAGGAGAAGCTCGCCGGCAAGACGTTCGTCTTCCCCCGGCGGCTCACCGTCGAGGAGCTGCGCGACCGCCTCGTGACGCGGCTGAAGGCCGACTACGGCGTCGGCCACGTCGATCTGGAACTCGGCGACGACGGGAGCGTCGAGTATCTCGCCGTCGGCACGCGCGCGGCGGGCATCGGGCCGACCCTGCCGCCCGAGACCTCGGCCGTCGCCGTGCGGGCCGACCCCGCCTTCGCCGCCAGCGCCGGCGACCTGGTCCAGGTGTGGCGGACGGACCCCTTCGAGCGCGTCGTCACCGCTGAACTGCGGGGGGTCGTCGACGACGTGGCGACCCTGGCGATCGACGCCGCCGACACGCGCAAGCTCGACGCCGAGGGGAGCTACAAGCTGGTGACACTGCCCGTCGAGACGCGCCCGGACCGGGAGTTCGCCTCCGTGCTCCGGGCCGCCGAGGAGACGATGGCCGCCGTCACCGTCGGCGCCGGGAGCGACCTGGCGGGCCAGCCCGTCGGCGCCCTGGACGTGACCGTCGTCGCCGTTCGCCCCGACTCGGGCCCGGTCGAGCCGCTGCCGGGCCGCGACCGGACGTTCGCGCCCGGCGACGCCGTCTACGTCGTCGCCGCCCCCGAGGCCATCCGCAAGCTCGAGGCGGCCGCGACGCCCCGCGACGCAGCCGCCGACACGGTCGGCGCCGACGCGACCGGCGCCACCGGTGCGGCGCTCACCCCCGACGAGCAGATCGATCCCGGTCGAGCGGTCGGCGACGACGACGGCCAGGCGCGCTCGGAGTCGGCGGCCCCCGAGGGCAGCCCCGCGACGGAGTCGGCCGCGGACCCCCTCGCCGACGCCGACGCGCCCGGGATCGAGGCGCTCGAAGCCGACGAACCGGACGCGTCGGCGAACGGCGAGTCGGCCGAGGACGACACCGCCGAGTCCACCGGGTCGGGGACGCCCGAGGAGTCCGACGCCCCACTCGCCGGTGACGAAGGGGTGACCGACGACCCCGACGGCCCCAACAGGAGCGACGACCCGGACGGATCCGACGGCGACGCGGCCGTCGGCGACGACTGGGAGACCATCGACCGGCCCGGCGCGTCCGAGGAATCGAACGACGGGACGAGCGAACCCGAATCGACCGACAGCGACGGGGCGGTCGACGGCGACGGGCCGGCCGTCGATGGTGCCACCGACGAGGGGACGACCGACGACGCGGACGAGACCGACGAGGGATCGAGCGGGAGCGACTGGACGGTCGCGGTCGACCAGCGTCGCGACGAGGAGTAGCGGCCCCCTTCGGGTCGACTCTCGCCCGAGTGCGGAACGCTCTTTGGGTATCGGTGCCCTCTCCCGGGTATGCACTGGCGACTGTTCGCCACGCTCGCCGAGACGGCCGGCGACACCGAGATCGAGGTCGAGCCCGGCGCCGAGACCGTCGGCGACGCCTTCGACGCGCTGCTCGACGCCCACCCCGGACTCGAATCCGAGGTCCTCGACGACGACGGCGACCTGTACGGCCACGTCCGCCTGCTCCACGAGGGCCGCGACCCCTTCGCCGAGGCCGAGGGCTTCGAGACGAGCGTCGACGACGGCGACGAACTCGCGCTCTTTCCGCCGGTCAGCGGCGGGTAGCACCCACTTCGTCTCCGTCCGCAGAGACCGATCAGTCGGCCGAATCGCTCTCCTGCCGGAGGTGGAGGAGCGCGAAGCCGACGAATACGGACGCGAGCCCGGCCTGAAATCCCCAGTTCGCGGCGAGTTCGAGAACCGGCGTTATCGCCCCCAGTCCGGTCAGTCGTTCGACGGCGTCCGGACCGCCGAGCAACACGACGAGCAACCAGCCTGCGAACGCGACCTCCGCCAGATCCCACCAGTGTCGCCAGTTACCGACGACTTTGCGGAGCCGCGTCGAACTCACGGAGACGTGTTATCGTTCCTATCTTTTCAGTCTACCGATGGTGGGCAGGGAGTGGGCGGATCAGGCGTCCAGCGGCTCCAGCACGCGCAGGACGAGCTGGCGGATGTGGAGGCCACAGACTACCGGACGGTACGGCCGATTCGACGGGAAAAACGACTGATTCGGCAGGACGTCGCGTCGGGACTCAGGCGTTCGCGACCTGTTTGAGCACGTCGGGCGCATCCGCCAGCGCGTCGTCCAGTCCCTCGGCGTCGGGACCGCCGCCCTGTGCGAAGTCCGGCGGGCCG
>ENA-ORCR01000548-ORCR01000548.1-marine-metagenome-genome-assembly--contig:-NODE-548-length-19290-cov-3.832041_pt1 | contig 19290 bp, 23 predicted proteins | sample MGYA00237782_ERZ508514 | MGnify/ENA primary metagenome ERZ508514 (study PRJEB26185, sample SAMN06268960) | marine metagenome | isolation source: Eden Landing Ponds, San Francisco, CA, USA | place...
GGCGCAGCGCCGACTGCGCGTCGCTCGTGAGGGCGTCGGCCTCGTCGAGGAAGATGATGCGGTAGTCGTAGCCGCCGAAAGAGGTCCGGGCGAAGGACTTGATCCGGTCGCGGACGACGTCGATGCCGCGCTCGTCCGAAGCGTTGAGTTCGAGGAAGTTCTCCCCCCAGTCGTCGCCGTAGAGTTCGCGGGCGATGGCGGTGGCCGAGGTGGTCTTCCCGATGCCGGCCGGGCCGCTGAACAGCATGTGGCTCAGGTCGTTGCGGTCGACGTAGCTCTGGAGGCGCTCGACGATCCCCTCCTGTCCGACGATCTCGTCGAGTCGCTGGGGACGATATTTCTCGATCCAGACCTCCTCCCGTCCCGCCCGCGACTCGGACTGCGTGTCGGCCTCGCTCATGCCAGAACGCAGGCGACGGCCGTCCGTAAACCTACCGAGTGGCGACCGGTCGGCAACCGCCTGGCCCCGGGTATCGACCGCGGGACGACACCCTCAAGCCCGCCCGTCCCGATCAGCGGATATGCGCGTTACGGTCGCCGTCGCAGGCGAGGACACGCGGGAGGTCGACGTCGACGAGGACGCCACCTATGGTGCGCTCCTCGACCCACTGCCCTACAGCGCCCAGGAGGTCTTGATCCTCGTCGACGGGCGTCCCGTCCCCGAAGACGCCCCCGTCGAGACGGACGCGGTCGAAGTGTTACGCCTCGTCAAAGGCGGGTGAGTGAGACGGTTGTTCGTCGGGCCTACCGGACCGCCCGTTCCGACGACACAGACCGCCGCAGACGTAGCGTTCATGCCGCGGGCGGCGTAATCGACAGTCGATGAGTGGCACACAGCCCGCACCCGAGTTCGAACTTCCGAACGTCGGGCCGGGCCCGGACCCGTGCTCGCTGGCGGCGCTCGCCGAGACCGAGTCGTTCGTCGTCTGCTGTTTCCACCACGACCACGACTGCGCCGACTGTCGCTCGCAGGCCAAGCGAGCGGGCGAACGGTACGCCGCCTTCCGCGCCCGGGACGCCGTCGCCGTCTCCGTGCTCCCCGAACCACGAGAGCGCGCCGAGGAGTGGCAAGACCGCTTCGAGTTGCCACATCCGCTGCTGGTCGACACCGATGCGACCACCAGCGACGCCTACGGGCAACCCGCACGACTCACGTTCCTCGACGAACTCCCTATCTTCGGCCGACTGCCGGCGGTCGTCGTCGTCGACGCCCGGGGGTCGACGCCCGAAATCGGCTGGACGTATCGCGGCCGGTCCAGTTGGGATCACGCCTCCATGACCACTGTCCTCGACGGCCTGGACGAACTCGTGGAATGACCCGCCTCGAACTGACTGTACTCCGATGACCCGAACCGTCTCCGTTCGGCCGGCGACGCCCCAGGATCAGACCGGCGTGCTGGGCGTGCTCGACGCCGCGATGCTCGAAACCGACGCCGAGCAGATCCGCGACCGGATCGGGCAGGGGGACGTCTTCGTCGCCGTTCGGGACTCGGGTGGAGCGGAGACGCCACGGGAGACGGCCGGTGAGAGCGTGACCGGATCGGAGACTGTTCTCGGTGCCCTCGTGCTCGTCGACCCAGGGCGAGGGGCGACCGCGGCGAACGTGGGTCACGTCGACGCGGTCGCGGTTCGACGGCGCCAGCGCGGACAGGGACTCGGCGGGGCGCTCGTTCGCGCCGCCTGCGAGGGCTACGGCCGACTGACCGCCGAATTCGACGACGGCGTTCGCCCGTTCTACGAGTCGCTGGGGTTCGCCGTGGAACCGGTCGAAGCCGACGGGAGCGAGCGCTTCCGTGGCGAGCTATCGTGTGAGGAATGAAAGTCGTGCCGTGGGGCCCTCAGACCAGCGGTTCGACCAGGTCGCGGCCCGCAGCGAGCAGTTCGTCGACACGCTCCTCGGAACTCGCTTCAGCGTAGACCCGCAGTTTCGGTTCCGTGCCGCTGGGACGCATCAACAGCCAGGTCCCGTCGGCGAGGAACACTTTGAAGCCGTCGACGGTCGAGACCGATTCGACGGCGGCGCCGGCCAGTTCCTCGGGAAGGGCCGCTTCCAGGTCCGTGAGCACCGGCTCCTTGCGGTCTTCTGGGCAGTCGACGCTGACTCGGTCCTGGACGATGCCCCCGTGACGGTCGAGGAGTCGGTCGATGCGGTCGTCGAATGATTCGGCGTCGGTTATCGCGGCGGCGAGTGCGGCGATGGCGACGCCGTCTTTGTTGCGGACGTGCGCCGAGAGGCCGAAGCCACCGCTCTCCTCGCCGCCCATCAGCGCGTCGTGCTCACCCATCGCCGCGGCGACCCACTTGAAGCCGACAGCGGTCTCGTGGACGGTCTGGTCGTGGTCGTCCGCGACGCGGTCGACGATGCTACTCGTCGAGACGGTTCGGACCACGTCGCCACCGGTCGAGTCGGTCGCCGACCAGAGCGTGGCGTCCTCGAGCAAGGCGTCGTAGGTCGCCGCGAAGAAGAGGTTCGGGTCGAGTGCGCCGCGGTCGGGTGTAACGATCGTAACTCGGTCGGCGTCGCCGTCGTTGGCGATTCCAAGATCCGCGTCGCCCTCGGTGACTCGCTCGACGAGGGCGCCCAGGCGTTCGGCCGATGGTTCCGGTGATTCGCCGCCGAACTCGGGGTCCCGATCACAGCGAATGCGCTCGACCGACGCGCCGATCCGTTCGAGGAGGACGTCGGTGACCCCGCGACCGCTCCCGTGCATCGCGTCGTAGACGACCGAGCGTCCCGACAGGTCCACGTCGATGGCGTCGACGACGTGGTCCGTGTAAGGGCCGACGAGGTCCGTCTCCCGAATCGCCCCCCACGACTCCTCCGGGAGCGGGTCGGGGTCGGCGAGCGCGGTCTCCAGTTCGTCGGTGACGTCTGGGAGTGCGGGCGCGCCACCGCTCGGGATGAACTTCACGCCGTTGTACTCCGGGGGATTGTGCGAAGCGGTGATCATCAGGCCGCCGGCCAGATCACGGGCCCGGACGGTCCAGGCGACGACCGGTGTCGGGAGGTCCCGCGGTGGCACGAGCACGTCGAAGCCGTTGACGGCCAGGACCCGGCCGAGTTCTTCCGCGAACCCACGGGAGGTGTCGCGGGCGTCGTAGCCGACCGCGAGCGTCGGGGTCGGCCCGCTCGTGAATGCGTCGTCGGCGAGTTCCTCGCGGAGCGTGGTCGCGACGGCCTGGCCGACCATGCGAACGCGGGGCGTCGTGAACGTATCGAGTGTCGCCCGCCACCCGTCGGTTCCGAATTCGATCGCGTCGGCGTCTGCGGTCATGCCCGAAGGCACCGGTGCCGACCGGAAAAAGGTGTGTGAGTCGCGTGCTATCACGACGAACCAGAACGCGTTGGGGTACGGAGTGGTCCCCGCCGCCGCCGACGCTGCGGCGGGTGGCCATCCCCAATCAGTGAGCGTCGTCGGCCAGTAACGACTCGGGGAGGTCCACCGATTCGGGCACGCCACCTTCGGCGAGCAACCGTTCTTTCGCCGCACGTGTCTGCTGTTTGATCGCGTACTCGCGGGACATCGCGCTCGACTTCGAGTCGAATCCCTCCGCGTGGACGAGTTCGACCGGACTGCGTCCCCGCGTGTACTTGGCACCATCGCCGTCGTCGTGCTCGCGGACCCGCCGCTCGAGGTCGGTCGTATAGCCGGTGTACAGCGAGCCGTCAGCACACCGCAGCACGTAGACGTAGTGGTCGGATCGGGGCGGCCGCACGTCGGTCATTGGGCGATGCGGGGGCTATGCTTCGGGAGCGCGCTCTCTCGCGACTTCCGCGATGCCCGCGTTCGCCGAGCAACTCGGGCAGGCGTGAACTGCCCCGGTCTCGTCGGCGAAGACGCGGGCGAACTGGTCGGAGACGTGCGCGCTGCAGTGGTTACACGTTGGCATTTGTTTCGGCCGGATGTCAACCGGTGTCTCACAGTTTGGGTGCCCCGGATATAACGGATGTACCAACGCTGTTTGGTAACCCCGACGTAACCGGTCGAGACCGGCTGAGAGCGGCCTGTTTCGGTCATCAATCTGCCCTCGCGGCGTCGATCCGACGGGCGACGAGTCCCGCCTGCGCACCGGCGGTAAAGCCCGCGTCGACGTTGACGACCGAGAGGGCGGTGCAGGACTGGAGCATCCCCGAGAGCGCCGCTTGGCCTTCGCCGGCGTGGCCGTAGCCGGTGGAGACCGGGAGCCCGATGATCGGGACGTCGACGAGTCCGGCCAGGACCGTCGGGAGTGCGCCCTCCCGTCCCGCAGCGACGACGAGCACGTCCTGGTCGCGAAGCGTCTCCAGTGAATCCACCACGCGTGCGAGCGACGCGACGCCCACGTCGTCCACGCGTTCGACGGTGGCGCCCATCTCCCTGGCGATGGCCGCCGCTTCACCGGCAGGAATCGCATCGGAGGTGCCCGCAGTCACGATACCGACCGACGCGTCGAGGGCCGGTCGCTCGAAGTCCGGGGTGGTCGCGACGACCACGCCAGCCCGGTCGTCCGTCTCGACGGTGACGTCCGGATGATCGGCGTCGAGGACGTCACGGACCGCGTCGGCGACCGATTCGTCCGCCCGCGTGACGATGGCTCGTCCGGTCGTCTCGACTGCCGTGGACGCCAGTGCTGCCACTTCTGCGGGGGTCTTCCCCGTCGCCAACACCGCCTCGGGGACGCCGCTCCGTCGCGTGCGGGCCGCGTCGAACCGTCCCGCCTCGCCGGTGGCGTACCCCGCGAGTTCCGCCTCGGCCGCTTCGGGCGACACCTCGCCCGCCGCGACCGCCTCCAGTAATTCGCGCATACCACCCCATCCGTCTTGGATCCACTTGACCGTCCCCTTCCCGGACGACCGTCCGCCACTCGGAGAACGTGCCTATTCGATCACCACAGACCGCGCGCGAGCGGTCGGAGGCGCCCGTTGCGCCCCGATCCCGGGTGATCCACCCCCGAAAACCCCAAAAGATACTTAAACCCTGATCGTTCAACAGGCCCGACTGCCCCGGAGCGGCGCTCAGACCCCCGACAAAGCCGGCGAGACTGCGTACAATTGGGAAAGTTTATAAACCATCCATTTGTTCACGCATCTTGTATGGCAGACCTCATTGTCAAGAATTCGGTCAAGGAAGCGCTCGAAGACATGAACGTCTCCCGCGACTTTTACGACGCCCTGGACGAAGAGGTAGAGGACCTCCTCGACAGCGCGCAGCGGCGAGCCGAAGCAAACGATCGGAAGACCGTCCAGCCGCGCGACCTGTAAGGTCGACGCAAACTGACATTTTTTGGGGGAGCGACGTTACGGTTCGTAGACAGTGACATCACGCTCGGTCCCGACGTGGAGTTCGTCGGCGAAGTCGACGAACAGTCCGTGCTCCACGACGCCGGGGAGTGCAGACAGATCGCTCGCCAGGCCCGACGGATCGGGCATCGCACCGAAATCACAGTCGAGGACGAGATTTCCGTTGTCGGAGACGACGGGGCCGCTCTTGCGGTCTGCCCGGCGGAGTTCGGGCTGACCGCCCAACCGGCGAACCGCGTCGGCCACCGTCGTCCTGGCGTCGGGGAGCACTTCGACCGGGACGGGATGGTCGAGCACGTCGACCTCTTTCGTCGGATCGGCGACGACCAGCAACCGGTCGGCGGCCGCGTCGACGATTTTCTCGCGTGCGTGCGCACCGCCACCGCCTTTCACCAGGTCCGCCCCGTCGAACTGGTCGGCACCGTCGATGGCGACGTCCACCGCTGCCTCGTCGAGCGTCGTCAGGGGGATGCCCTCCTCGATCGCTATCTCTCGTGCCTGGAAGGAGGTCGGGACGCCCTCGACGTCGAGTCCGTCGGCTATCGCATCGCCCAGTGCCCGGATCGCGTGAGCGGCCGTGCTGCCGCTACCGAGTCCGACGACCATGCCGTCTTCGACCGTGGCAGCGGCGCTCTCGCCCGCACGCCGCTTGGCCGCGTCGCGCTCGCTCTGGTTCATGCCCGAGTGATGAGCGCCCCCCGGCAAAACGCTACTGGCACGCCCTGCACCCTGCCCCGGGCCGGTGCTCGCGCACCCGCGGGACAGGCTGAAATGCCGGCGGCCCGAACCGACGCGTATGGCTACAGCGTGTACCTTCTGCGGATCAGACGTGTCTGCACACGACGCACTCTCTCTCGAGGGGGCCGACGGCCCCATCGGCCAGTTCTGTAACTTCGCCTGTCTCTCGGCCCACATCGACGCCGAGAACCTCGTCGTGGACGACGCGTGCAACTGGTCGCCCGACGCAGACTGCTGTTAATCCGTCCTCGGCGACCCGCGATTGCCTCCCGAGCGCACCCCTGCATCGGTCTGGTGCGACGTGCCCTTATACGACCTAATATGCAATCTCGGATCTCGGTGAGCAACTCGGAATAGAGTTGTAACTACGTGGGAAGAACTGTCACGCCTACCGGATCGGTAGCGAGCGCGTTACTCGTATGCCCTTATACAAAACAATCGGGATAATAGGAACGCTTAAACGAGGGGATGTAGTGTACTCCGGTAATGGCAACGCAGCAACACACGGGCACAGGGCCGTACCAGTGTCCCGACTGTCCCGGTCGAATCGTATACGAACACCAGTCCTGGCAGTGCGGCGGTTGCGGCTACGTCCCCCGTCACAGCGCCGACTGAGGCCGAATTCGGTCGCCTCATCGCGGTCCCCCGTGCGGTCACCCGCGCGATGTCGGCGTCGAGACAGACAGCCGCGTTTTTAGTCCGACGCTTCGACGCACCGGTATGTTCGGAACCAGCGGCATTCGAGGACCGGTCGGGGACGAGGTGACCGCCGACCTCGCCCTCGCGGTCGGTCGAGCGGTCGGCGTCGACGCCGACCGCGTCGTCGTCGGCCGTGACGCGCGCGAGAGCGGACAGTTACTCGTGGACGCCCTGACGGCGGGACTCCGGGAGTCAGGGGCCGACGTGGTCGATCTGGGCGTTGCAGCGACGCCCACCGTCGCCCGGAGCGTGCGGCCGGAAGCCGCCGACGCGGGCGTCGTCGTCACCGCCTCGCACAATCCGGCTCCGGACAACGGCATCAAACTCTGGCAACCCTCGGGGCAGGCCTACGACGCAGACCTGCGGGAGACGATCACCGAGCGCATCCAGACCGACGCCGCCGACCTGCGGGCCTGGGACGAACTCGGCGAGCGGGTCCACCGAGACGCCCGCGAGCGACACGTCGGGGCGCTGGTCGAGGCCGTCGACCTCGCGGAGGGACTCTCGGTCGTCGTCGACCTGGGCAACGGCGCCGGCGGCGTCACGGTCGAAGCCCTCCAGCGACTGGGCTGTGACGTCGAGACGCTCAACGCCCAGCCCGACGGGTCGTTCCCCGGCCGGCCGAGCGAACCCACCCCCGAGAACTGTACGTCACTCGCGACGCTGGTCGCAGAGACCGACGCAGACCTCGGAATCGCTCACGACGGCGATGCAGACCGGATGCGCGCCGTCGCGGCGGACGGGACCTTCCTGTCCGGAGACGTGACCCTCGCCCTGCTGGCCCGCGAGGCCGCGTCGGACGGCGAGCGGGTCGCCGCCCCGGTCGACACGAGTCTTGCCGTCGACGACCACCTCTCGGCCACCGGCGTGACCGTCGAGCGAACCCCGGTCGGCGACGTTTACGTGGCCGAGCGTGCGAGCGAGGCCGGCGTCGCCTTCGGCGGGGAGCCGAGCGGGGCCTGGATCTGGCCCGACGAGACGCTCTGTCCCGACGGCCCGCTCGCGGCGTGCAAGGTCGCGGCGCTAGCCGCCGAACGAGAGTTGACCGAGCGCCTCCGCGAGATCGAGACCTACCCGATCCGCCGTGATTCGCTCGAGACGTCCGAGAAAGCGGCGGTCATGGACCGGGTTCGCGAGCGCGTCCTCGCCGAGTACGACGACGTCACGACGCTCGACGGGGTCCGCGTCGACCTGGGCGACGCCTGGTTCCTCCTGCGGGCCAGCGGCACCGAATCGATCGTCCGGATCACCGCCGAGGCACGCGACGAAGACCGGGCAGCAGCGGTCTTCACGGAAGCCCACGACCTGCTGGCCGACGCCATCGACGGCTGAGGAGTGTCATCGGAGTGAGTACTCGTCCCTGTTGCACTGAAACACGCCACAGACAGTGAGCGGTTGCTGGAGGGCGAGGAGTCAGGAGAAGCGTCCTGGCAGCGTCCCGGGCGGGTCCCCCTGACCCGCCAGGCCGCCTCCCCCCAGAATTTCACGACGATGCAGGACCCTAACCGCGACGGGTCGAACGCGCCTCGCGAACGTCGGCCCCGTCGCGGATCTTGTCCTCACACTGAGGGCACACGCGCGGAGACTCGACTCCGTTCGGCGTAAATACTCGTGCGTAGTCTGCCGTAACGAAGGAACCGCAGTTCTGGCATTCCGGCATACGTTAAACCTGTTCACGTACGTGACCTTAATGGTTGGTGATTTGGTAGTAGCCCCCACACGCCGCACACGCCCGGTTTGACGCCATGAACGTCCGATTCGAATTGGTCATCCAAGCTCGATATCAAATCATCTCGACAGAACACGACGAAAGACCAATGGAACGGTATGTGGTAGGAGAGAACACCGTTTCGCCGGTCGAGAGCGGTACGGTTATAACCGAGAGACGGGTCAGACTCGACAACTGGAACGCCGCTTCCGGGGGTCGATTTTCATGGACAGCGACTCATTCGCACTCACACGCCCGGTGCTCGCCCGCCTCTGTGTGCTCGCACTTGTCGTCACCCTCCTGATACCAGCAGGGGTGTCCGCGCTGACGCACGAACCCGTCGAGTTACAGCGAGGCACCATCGAGGAACCCGCCGACGGCACGACGGTCATCGCCGTCCAGGGGTTCAAGGGGCGCGGCCAGAATAGCTCGAAGAAACCGGCACGCCTCGTCGGCGTCGGTCCGGAGGGCGACCTCGAGTGGAACTACCAGCCCCAGAGCGACGTGACCTGGTTCTACGACGTCGACCCGCTGGACGACGGGACGCTCCTCGTCGTCGGCGCCCGTATCGGTGGGACGACCGTCTTCAAGTACGACCCCGCCACCGGCGAGCGCGAGTGGACCGAGCGCCTCGACACCGAGGACACCCACGACGTCGACCTGATCAACGGCGACGAGTTGCTCATCGCGGACATGCGCAACTACAACGAGACGACCGAACGCAACGACGACCGCATCCTCGTCTACAATCGGACGACGGACGAAGTGGTCTGGGAGTACCGGTTCGAACGCCGCTACGACCCGGACCAGGGCGGCAAGTACACCGACGACTGGACGCACGTCAACGACGTCGACAAGATCGGTGCGGGACGGTACATGACCTCACCGCGCAACATGAACGAGGTCCTCGTGATCAACCGCTCGAGCAAAGACGTCGAACTCTCCCTGGGCACGCCGGACAACCACAGCGTGATGTACGAACAGCACAATCCCCAGTACCTCGAATCCGAGTCCGGCGTCCCAACCGTCCTCGTCGCCGACAGCGAGAACGACCGCGTCGTCGAGTACGAACTGACCGGCGGGAGCGGCGAGAACGCCACCTGGGAACGGACCTGGAACCTCGGCATCGACGGCAACCTCAACTGGCCGCGTGACGCCGACCGCCTCCCGAACGGGAACACGCTCGTCACCGACTCGCTCAATCACCGCGTGATGGAGGTCACTCCCGAGGGCGAGGTCGTCTGGGAGTACTACGCCCCCTGGGGCACCTACGAGGCCGAGCGCGTCTCTCTGGGCGACGAACCCGGCGGGCCGACGATCAGCGACCAGGACGCCACCGGCGCCTACGACGTAGACGGCAGCGCCGCCCTCACCCCTGGCGCAACCGACCGCGCCACCTTCGGCGAGTGGCTCTCCGGAACCTTCGCCGGAACCCCCATCTCCGACCAGGTCGACTGGTTCGCACAGCGGTGGTCCCACATCGTCCCGTGGATCCGCCCGGTCTGGATGAGTCCCTGGGCGTTCGTCTCCTTCGTCTGTGCAGCGCTCTTGCTGCTCGGGTTCACTGGCTTCGAAACCATCACCCGCCGGCACGCGATCAGGGCCCGTCTCAGTTCGAGGTACGAACGCATGCGTTCGGGCGAGGACGCGGCCCCGACCGAATCGGACGACTGAGCGGAGCGCTCCGGGTTCAACTGGGCCCTGCACTCACTTTCTGGAGTCGAACAAGCTCGAGATACCCGGGGCTCGAGCGTCGCGCTCGTGGCTGCAACGTGACCGCGTGCGGGCCCCGTCTTCAGAACTCGGCCGTGACCGAGCCCGCTTCAGTGAGGTCGACCACGCCGTCGAATCGAGCGCGCAGGTCCTCGAGTTCTTCCTCGTCGTGGACGCCTTTCGCGAGGTGGAAGAGGCCGACCGCGTCTTCGTCTTCCAGCAGGCCCAGGATGGCGTCGACGGCCTGTGAGGCGCGCTCGAAGTCGGAGTAGTAGATCATCTCCGTGACCGAGTCGAGCGTCACTCGTCGCTTGCCCTCGGTCGATTCGAGAAAGTCGCGGGTCTGCTGGACGATGCCGTCGAGGTCGTCCGGCGACGAGACGTACTTGACGTTCTCTGACTGGCGGCGGGTGTAGCCCCGCTCGACCGACAGGGCGTCGAGGATGGTCGCCCGGGACTCGTCCACCTCGTAGTGTTCGAGTTTCTGCCGGACTTCCCGCGCGGTGGTCCGCGTCGAGATGACCAGCATGTGGTCGGTATCGGTGCTCAGAAAGTCGGTGTCGATGCGGTCTGTCTCGCCCGTGCTCGGGTGGAGCAGGAGGATTCCCGTGCCGCCGGGTACGGTATCGGGTGCGTTCTCGATGGCGAGGCGGTAATCCATGTCCCATGGCGCGGCTGGAATCGTCTTAAGCCCTCGGGGAGCAGTCGCCGCTCCCGGGGTGTTGTCCGTGCCCGTCGCTCACGAGTGCGGCCGGACGGTCCCTGTGTTCGGGTCCGGAGCACCGCCTCGCGCCGAGCGACAGCTGCTCGGTACAGGTGATAGATGTACCGAGAGTTGTCGTGACCTACCCGGTGTCTGTCAGAAGCGTCGTGCTGAATAGAGAGCGTGTGTCAACAGATCTCGTTGTGCCCACCCGTGATCCTCAGTTCGATAGGTGGGCAGTCAGTCTGTCGAATGGCAGAGCACGCGATTGTGAAAGTATGACAGAATGCCTGCAGGGATCAACCCCTCTCTCGGGCTGGTTTTCAGGAGAGAGCGATCGAGTTACGGCCACGTCACGTAGTGCAACAAACATCGGTTTCTTGCTTTACTGCGTGAAGTTCTACGTACACGAAGGCGATGTTTCTGGGACGACCCATATCGCAAGATTCCGTCCAAATCGACTGTAATTAGCCGTCTAATCCATAGATGCTGTCTACATTCAACAGAGCATGTGCAGCGATGTCAGTTGAGGATATCATCCCGACATACTCGTCGTCAACGATCGGGAGGTGTTTGATATCGTGTGCGGTCATTATAGCGGCTGCCTCCGCCATGTCGTTGTCCGGGGAAGCGGTTTCAACCTGGGTTGTCATTATGTCGGCCACCTGTAACTCTGAGACGTCACGTCCGTCAGCAACGGCGGTAAGTACGTCAGTACTGCTGATGATGCCTGGTGGCGTGGTGCTGACAACTATGCCATTGATATCTTTCTCTCCCATCAGTTGTGCGGCTTCCTTGACTGTTGCCTCCGCCGAGATTGTCTCTAACGGAGTGGACATCACTTCTTCGACAGTGACGTTCTGGCTGGGGCTCATATTCTTAGAAACGGGTGCAGGCACTAAAACGGTATTCGTGTAGCGGAACCGAACCCCCTCTGAAGCTGCGAAAGTGCATCAGCACTGCCGACGGGTACAGGAATGGAAAATATGCGACCGATATTCAGCACGACACTCTGAACCCCTCCAATTGTCGACAAGTTGGCCAGTGGTCAATACACAGACTGAACAGCGGGTCAGAACACCGAGTCCGCGGTCGCGGCCCCGACGACGCTGAAGATGGCGCCGACGCTGACCGCCCGAGTGGTCACACGGGCGCGCTCGGCCATGTCGACGTTCTCGACGAACGTAGTGGGTGCGGTCAGCGTGAGCGCGAGGACGGCGACCGATCCGTAGGCGACGAGCATGAGCGAGATGAACCGGAGCGGGACGCCCACCACTTCTGCCTCGCGGTCCGGGTCTCGGTCGTCGTCTGCCTCGTACAGCGCCCCGTAGCCGATGGCGAAGACGACGGCGACGGTGACGCCGACGTGGTACCAGGTCATGTTCGCGGCGAGGGTCCACACCTCCTCGGTGACGACGAACGGCCCCGCCAGGAGGAACCCGCCGACGACCTGCTGGGCCGTGTCAGCGAGTTTGAACCGTGGAGGCCGTGCCATGGTCCTGGCATTTGCCGGCATCGGTAAAACGATGCCGTTCGGAAGCATGCCAGAGATGCCCGGGCCAGTCCCGAGGGCACCCGGACACAGAACCGTTTTCATCGCGCCGGTCCAGGGGTCGGACATGAGCGTCAGCGAGGAGTTCGACGAGTGGGCGCGCGACGGCCGCGACGAGGGCATGGAGGAACGCCACTGGCACACCGCCAAGCACGCCCTCGCGCGGATGCCCGTCGAGGCAGGCGAGACGGTGCTCGATCTGGGCTGTGGGAGCGGGTACGCCGGCCGCGCCCTCCGGGAGACCAGCGACGCCGCGCGGAGCTACGGCCTCGACGCGTCACCCCAGATGGCCCGCAACGCCCGGTCCTACACCGACGACCCCCGGTCGGGCTTCCTGAACGGCGACTTCGAGCACCTGCCGTTCGAGGACGACAGCATCGACCACTGCTGGTCGATGGAGGCGTTCTTCTACGCCAGGAATCCCGACGCCGTGCTGGCGGAGGTCTCGCGGGTCCTCCGGCCGGGCGGGACGTTCTACTGTGCGGTGAACTACTGGGAGGAGAGCGTCCACACCCACAAGTGGGAGGAACTGGTCGAGGTGCCGATGATCCGCTGGACCGAAGCGGAGTATCGCGAGCACTTCGCGGCGGCCGGGTTTCACGTCGCCGGGCAGGACCGGATTCCGGACACCGAGACGACCATCCCGCCAGCGGGCGAGTTCCCCACGGAGGACTTCCAGACGCGGCAGGCGATGGTCGAGCGCTATCGCGAGCACGGGACGCTGCTGACTGTCGGCGTCGCCCCGTAAGGTACCTGGCTCTCACGCTCCCGACAGTCGCAGGACCGACAGGCGGATCAGCCGAGAATCCGGTCCTCGGCTGGCGATCCGGCCAAAACGTTTTGTGGACCACCTGCGACGAATTCGTATGGCATTGACGCGGCGCCAGCAGGTACTGGGGGGACTCTTCGTGGGTGTGGGTCTCCTGACGCTGGGAATCTTGTCGCGGGTGCTCGGGACCGTCTTCTTCGCGATCACGGTCGCGTACGTGCTCTATCCGGTGCGACGAGCACTGGTCCAGCGAGGGATTCACCGACGGGTCGCCGCCGCCGGAGCGACGACGCTCGGGTTCGTCTTCGTCCTGCTCGTCGTGACACCCATCGTCTACGCCGTGTACATTCGCCAGGGAGCGCTCCTGGCCTTCTTCCAGTCGATCCCGAGTGAACAACAGGTCTCCGTCTACGGCATGACCTGGGTGATCGACGTGAGTGCGATGATACTCCGCGTTCGGGACGCAATCCTCGAACTCGCCGTGAACACGGCGAGTGCGGCGCCCGTCCTCGCACTGAAGGCGTTCCTGTTCGTCTTCCTCGTCTACGGGCTTCTCCTGCGACCGAGCAACGTTCGCCGTGCGATGTTCCGACTGGTCCCGGGGGAGTACCACGACGTCGTCCTCTCACTGCACCGGTGCGTGCGTGACACGCTCTATGCGCTGTACGTGCTCCAGGCGGCGACGGCACTGGGGACGTTCGTCGTCGCCTACGCCGTCTTCTGGCTGCTCGGATACAACGCGGCCTTTACCCTCGCCTTCTTCTCGGGCCTCCTCCAGTTCATCCCCGTCATCGGCCCGAGTATCCTGATCGTCGCCGTTGCGGCGGGGGAAGCGCTTGCGGGTGAGGTGACGGCGGCAGTCGTCCTCCTGATCGCTGGGTTGGTCCTCATCGGCTTCCTCCCGGACGCACTCATTCGCCCGCGCCTGGCCTCGGTGACGACGGGCATGTCCGCGAGCCTCTACTTCGTCGGATTCACCGGGGGCACGCTGAGTCTGGGCATCGTCGGCGTCATCGCAGGCCCGCTCATCGTCGCGTTGCTCGTCCAGGTGGTCGAGATTATCACGGAAGAACGGACCAGCGTCCAGCAGACCTTCGATGCGGAATCGGTCCCGCCTGATGGTGGGACGACGGTCGACCCCAGAGGAGTCACGGACGGACAGTCCCTCGCTCCCGGGGAAGCTCAATCGAACGCAGGACCCGAACCCGAGCAGGCCTCGGCTACCGACGGATCGGAGACTGGGCCCGAAACGGCGACGAACGCGTCCGATACCGGAGCAGAGACTGCGACAGACGATAGCTGAGCCGAGTGGCCCCCGGGCCGACGAGTCGGTGACCGACCGGTTCAGTCGTCCGTTTCGAGTTCGCGGCCGGCGGCCTTCCACTCCGTGAGGCTCCCCTCGTAGAACGCCAGGGTCGGATAGTCGAGATGCCGGAGGACGGTGTAGGTGTGACTGATCCGTCGGGCGGTGTTGCAGTACAGCAGAACGCGCTTGTCCGGCGAGATGCCACGGCTATCGAGGATCGATTCGAGTTCCTCGCGCGGACGCAGGCCGCGCGATTCGTCGTCGACGAGTTCGCGCCAGTCAAGCCGAACCGCACCCGGGATGTGTCCCTCCTCGAACTCCCACGCCTCGCGCGTGTCGACGATGACCGTCTCCCGGTCGTCGGTGGCTGCCGCCACCTCGTCGATGCCGACCAGCGGCGTTTCCGCCGGTGGGTCGACTGTGTACTCAGACCGAGGGAACTCGACCACCTCGCTGGTAGTCTCGTGGTCGAGTCGCCACGAGGAGAAGTCACCGTCGAGCAGGTGCAGGCGCTCGACGTCGTGTCCGTAGAGTTCGGCCGTCACGAGAAACCGGGCGGCGAACACGCCGTGCATGTCGTCGTAGGCGACGAGACGGTCGTCGGGCTCGATCCCTGCGGTCTGCATGAGGTCCGTAAATACGTCCGAACCGGGGAGCATTCCCCTGTCGTCGCCGGCTCCTTCGCTCGCATCCCCTGACGAATCCCCGCCATCCTCGGCGGCGTGGGCGTCCGCGCGGAACGAGTCGAACGGGACGTTGACCGCGCCGGGGACGTGGCCGATGCCCTCGAACTCCCAGGCGTCGCGCACGTCGACCACCCTGACCTCGTCGAGTCGGTCGGCCACCCACTCGGCCGGGACCACGATATCGCTCATGCCCGACAGTCGAACGAGGGATCGCTTGAATATGTCCTTCCCGACCGGTCGGAGGTAGTGGCAATTTTGTCCGGCAGCCCCGACGCTCCAAGCGCACATAAACAAGCCTTCGATGGTGACAGTTTACCCCCGGCTCCACCCGTCACCCATCTTTGATCGGCAGTCGCGAGTGCGACCGAGAAGCCGTGAGAACAATAGACACGGTATAATTCGGCAACAATTTCCGCTATAGTCAGCAAGGGGCGTTACATGCCGAGAGTCCGAGAGTTATATAGTCGGTAGACCAAAGGTTCGATGAATCATGAGCGACTACGCTAACGACGTACTCGTATCCGCGGATTGGGTCGAAGACCACCTCGACGACTTCGAGAGCGACGACGACGACTATCGCCTCGTCGAAGTCGACGTCGACACAGAGCTCTACGACGAGAGCCACGCGCCGGGTGCCATCGGCTGGAACTGGGAGACGGACCTCCAGGACCAGGTCGAGCGTGACATCCTCACCAAGGCGGACTTCGAGGACCTGCTCGGTTCCCACGGCATCAGCGAGGACACGACCGTCGTTCTCTACGGTGACAACGCGAACTGGTTCGCGGCTTACACCTACTGGCAGTTCAAGTACTACGGGCACGACGACGTGAAGCTCCTCGACGGTGGCCGCGACTACTGGGTCGAGAACGACTACCCGCTCACGGACGAGGTGCCGGAGTTCTCGGCCGTCGACTACGAGGCCGCCGGCCCGCGCGAGTCCATCCGCGCGTACCGAGAGGACGTCGAGAACGCTGTCGAGCGCGGCCTGCCCCTCGTGGACGTTCGCTCGCCCGAGGAGTTCTCGGGTGAGGTCCTCGCGCCGCCGGGCCTCCAGGAGACCGCCCAGCGCGGCGGCCACATCCCCGGCGCGAGCAACGTCTCGTGGGCAGCCGTCACCAACGACGACGGCACCTTCAAGACCGCCGAGGAAATCAAGGAGCTCTACGGCGAGGAAGGCATCGAGGGCGACGGCACGGTCGTCGCCTACTGCCGCATCGGCGAGCGTTCCTCCGTTGCGTGGTTCGCACTCCACGAACTCGCCGGCTACGACGACGCCATCAACTACGACGGCTCCTGGACGGAGTGGGGCAACCTCGTGGGCGCCCCCATCGAGAAAGGCAACTAACGGCCGGTCTCGATACCAGTACTCGCCGTCACGAAAACCGATCACTGTTCCGCATTTTTCGACGCCAGCCTCCGGAGCGACTGCGTTGGAGCGGTGGCGACTGTGAGGAGCTACATCGTCTGTTCGAGCACGTAGCGGCGGCGTGCGTCTTCGCTCTCCTGAACGACCGCTAGCGGCCCGCCCGGGACGACCCGAAGGGTGAGTTCCCCGGACAGAACGCGCGCGAGCGTCGCCAGTTCGGACCCGTATCGGTTCTCACAGTCCGGGCCATCGACGGTCGCCGGGAGCGACCCCCGAGCGTGCATCTCGTCGCCGACGACCGCGAGTCGAAACTCGCCGTCGGAGACGACGACAGGAAACCCCTCGTCGTCGACGATGTCCGCGGCGTCGGCCACCCGCTCCAGCGTCTCTGCGTCCGTTTCGACAGTCGTCGGGGCGGGTGTCCCGTCGGGCGCGAAGGTGTCGTCGTCGAATGCGGTCGGACGGCCAGCGTCGACGTCCGGGTCGACGACCTCGCTGGGGAGGGGTCCGACCGCGACGCTGTCGGACCCGTCGTCGAGTTCGACGGACCCAGCGACCCCGGCGTCACCGTCGCCGAAAAAGCGTGCGGTGAGCGACTCACCCTCGAACCAGTCGAGCCAGCGAACCGTCGCCTCGGTGCCGAGTGCGGCAAATACCGACTCGTCGGCCACGTCGATGGCCGAGAGAAACGAGTCGGCGTAGCGAACCTCGAAGGTCGGCCCCTCACCGGCCGTGGGCCTGGTCGCGACGACGCGGTCCGCCGAGAGAGAAAGTCGGACCAGTCTGAACACCGGTGGCTCGTCGGGACTCGTCACCGACGTTTCGCGGATCAGGCGTTCGAAACGCTCGGCCGGCGCGCGAAGCGTCGCGAGTTCCTCCATGGGGCTCGAATGGGACAGGACGGCTTAACCTTCGGTGCCCCAGTTCAAGACGTGAGAACGGGCGCGGGCGGGGCGCAACCGTCGCGAACGACTCGAAGCCGACCGCGAGTCGCCAGTCAGTCGTCGGCACTGGCCGGGACGCGCGTCGCGCCCGGCAGCGTTTCGATGGCCTTCGAGAGGCGGTCCCCGACCTCTTCGGCCATCGGGTCGAGATCGGGATTGTCAGTCACCGAGAGCATGACGCCGGGGTCGACTGCGCTGACGCCGACGGTGCCGTCGTCGTGTGCGTAGACGATGACGTTGCAAGGGAGGAGCGCGCCGAGTTCGATCTCTTCGGTCAGCGCCTCGTGGGCCAGCGGCGGATTACAGGCGCCGAGGATGCGGTAATCCCGGAAGTCCTCGTCGAGTTTCTCCTTCAGCGTCGCCTGGACGTCGATGTCACAGAGGATGCCGAAGCCCTCGTCGGCCAGCGCGTCAGTGGTCGCGTCGACCGTCTCGTCGAACTCGGTTTCGACCGTGTATCGAATGGTATAGTCGGCCATACACGAGGCTACGAGCGGCCGGGCAAAGTCTCTGGTGCAGTGGTCTCGGTCACTGGCGAGCACAGGAGGTCCCGACCGATGGTCGGTCCCGGAACTGATCGAACGTCCACGAATCGTCATCCTCATACACGGCCACACGGAGTGGCGGATGTGAGCCGACACGCCGCCAGGACTGCCCTCCATGCCGGTGCCTTACTCGCGGTGACGGGCCTGATCGCCTGGCTGACTGGGACCCCGTTCGTCTTTCCGAGTCTCGGCCCGACGGCGTACTTGCTCGCGACACAACGAACGCTCGCGAGGGACCGATTGGCAGCGGTCGTCACCGGCCACACCGCCGGTGTCGTCGCGGGACTGGCGGCCTATCGCCTGCTCGGTGCAGGCGTCGTGGTCACCGCCGATCTTGCGCCGCGCTCGCCCGCACTCGGTGCCGTCGTCGCCAGCGGCGTCCTCGCTCTGGCGCTAACGAGCGGTGCGATGCTCCTCCTGGACGCCGTTCACCCGCCTGCCTGTGCGACGACGCTCATCGTCTCCCTGGGACTCCTCGGGACGCTCTGGGACGGCGTGCTCATCGTCGTCGCCGTCTGCGTGCTCGTTGGGGCGCACGGCGTTACGACGACCGTGATGCCCGACGTCGCGACCTGACCGGCGAGGAGAAGGTTCATACGACCGGACTGTCATCACGTCCGTATGGAAGAGACCCTTCGCGAGTCGCTCGACTCGGACGACGCGCTCGGGGACGCCGCCGCCGTCGTCCTCGACCGCGCGGAGTCGGGCGACGGTACGGTGGCGTGGGCCGACGTGAGCGACGCGGTCCCGGCCGAACAGTGGGGCCGCCTCCTCGAATCGGGTGTGCTGGTGGCGACCGAGCGGGGGTTCGTGGTGGACGACCCCGACGCCGTGCGGGCCGCGGTGGGTGACCGCGACCCTGAACAGGGACTGCCCACCGACCCCCAGGCCGACGGATCGACCGACGGCTGGTCGACAGCCGACAAGTTCGCCGGCGTCGCAGCCCTCTGTTTGATGGCGAGCTACCAGATTCCGATGGCCCGCGACACCATCGGAAGCACGGCGAACCTACTGCTCGGCCCCGTCGAGGCGGTACTGCCGTTCGGGGCGACCATCGCCGTACTCGCCATCGCGACGACCATCGTCTCCACGACGCTCCGCCGACGGCTGATGGACGAGAACCCCCAGGAACAGCTTCAGGACCGGATGAGCACCGTCAAGGAGCGTCTCGAAGACGCTCGCGAGCGCGGTGACGACGAAGCAGTCGACCGACTACAGTCCCGCCAGCAGGAACTCATGAAGGAGCAACTCGGCGCGATGAAACAGATGGTGACTGGAGT
>ENA-ORCR01000549-ORCR01000549.1-marine-metagenome-genome-assembly--contig:-NODE-549-length-19276-cov-3.198500_pt1 | contig 19276 bp, 13 predicted proteins | sample MGYA00237782_ERZ508514 | MGnify/ENA primary metagenome ERZ508514 (study PRJEB26185, sample SAMN06268960) | marine metagenome | isolation source: Eden Landing Ponds, San Francisco, CA, USA | place...
GCTACCAAAAACATGGGTGAAAAAGCGCGGCTCGTGCGCTCCGCGCACTCGCCGCGTGGAACCGCGCGCCTGCGGCACGCGGATGCTCAGTGCAGGTGATGTAGTGAGCGGTTGCGGTGCGGTTGGCGCGCGCTGTCGCGCGTTTCATCGCGCGACAGTAGTCGTGCGAGGGATGAGCGAGCGGAGCGAGCGAATCGGCTGGGGAGGGTCGTGGCCGGCCGCGGTGCTGTGTGGGGCGGTCCTGGTGGACTGAAAGGGCGAGGCGCGGTGGCGCGGTCTGGGCGGGCCCTATCCGAGCGACCGAAGGGAGCGAGGATATCCCACCCAGACCGCGCGAGCGGGTCGAGGGCTTTCAGCGCACACTGTCTCCCGCGGTCACTACAACTAGCGAGCGGGTCGAGGGCTTTCAGCGCCTGCTGTCGACAACGGTCGCTATCGCTCGACTTCCTTTCGTTCCAGTACAACCAGAAACCACTGCGACACTCACAACACGAACTGATCGCTCGAACGCGGTCCAGGCCGTCGCGTGTCGGACTCCTTTTGCCGGTACCGGCCGAAGCGCCGCCATGGACGTGATCGGGGACCTCGTGGCGCGCGAGCGTCGGAGCGACGACCTCGCGATACGGACCGACAGCCGCGCAGGGTCCTACAGCTACGAGAAGTGCTGTACGAACGCCTGGAAGACGGGCAACATCCTGCGCCACTACGGCGTCCGCGGGGGAGCGACCGTCGCCGTCGACGCCGGAGATCCGCTGACGCCGCCGCCGCTGCTCGCCTTCTTCGGCGCGAGCCTCCTGGGTGCGACGACGCGGTTCGACCCCGAGGCGTCGCCCGAAGCGAAGGCGCTGGTCGTTCCCGCGGCCCGCGCCGGCGCCTACGACCCCGGGCCTGGGACGAAGACGTTCGTCTACGGCGACGTGCCCGACGCCCCGGAGTTCGCCCACTTCGAGGCGGAGATGTGGAGCGAGAACCCCACGAACCCGCCGGACCGGGTCGCGCCGGACGACACCGCGCTCGCGGCCGGCGATCGGGAGCGGTCCCACGAGCGACTGCTGAGGGCCGCCGAGGGAGTCGTCGACGAGTACGACCTCGACGGCGACGACGAGGTGACGGTGCGGGCGCTGCTGTCCGACCCGGGCACCGTCGTGGCGGGCGTGCTCGCGCCGATCCTCGCCGGCGGGACCGTCCTCGTCGACCGCGAGTCGACCGGGACCGTGGCCGTCTCGAGCGGTGGAGGCGCGTCGGACGCACCCGAGCCGGCGGCTATCGATCCGGCCGACGTGCTGTGAGTTGCCGGGCGAGAACTGCCGAAACGCGCGGCGGAGTTACTCCTCTTTCGGGCGGATGAAGTCGGCGAGGGCGACGGTGGTACCGAGCAGCCATCCGAGCGGGACGGAGATGCCGATCCAGATGAGGACGTAGGCGAACTCCGTCATGTCGAATCTGTCGACGACGTAGCTCCGGAGGCCGAGCGGGGCGAGCGCCTCCTGGCGGACGAGTTCGGCGATCTGGTCGGCGTAGGCGATGCTGAACTGGGCCACGTCGTCGGAGACGAGCGCGGCGACGACCGGCGGCAGGAAGATCGCCGTCATCCCGAACGGATAGGCGAAGACGACGGTCGTGATCCGGCCGCCGAGGCTGCGGAACGCGACGGCCAGCGCCGCAGAGACGATGGCGACGACGCTGGCGGCGATGATGGCGTTGGCCTCCTGGCCGGAGTAATCGAGCCTGAACTCCACGAGCGCCGAGAGGCCGCCCCACACCAGAATCGCGAGCAGTATCACGCCGACGGCGCCGAGTTTCTCGACGGAGACGTCGATCTTTCGGGCGTGGAAGCGGACGACGACGCCGACGAGTGCGAGCGGGTACAGCACCGCGACGACGAGCGCCCCCAGCGCCGCCCACGCGGTGTAGGTCACCCGCTCGCGAGTCGTCTGGGGTTGCCACTTCCCGAGGACAGTGTCGCTCGCGCCGCGCTGGCGCGGGTAGAGCAACCCCATCCAGGTCTCGTGGAACTTGTTCAGGTCGAAGCGGACCGCTTCGACGACCCCCTGCCGGTTCCCGACTGACATGTCCGTGGATTTGGCAGCGGCCTGTATACCTTTTCTGTTGCCCGACGGCGCAGAACCCTATCGGCTGTAGACAGGTCCTCTATCCTACAGGATCGCCGCTTGCGAAAACCGGGTCGGTCGCCGCCCGTCGGCGTGTCGACGAGGGGACGGTCGGCGAATGGCCGACCGGCGAGCGGCTCAGTCCCAGGCGTCCGGGGCGAAGCTGGTGTGGACCTGCCGGTCGGTCCGGTCGATGTCGTCGATTTTCGCCAGGTCCGACTCGTCGAGTTCGAGGTCTAGACTCCCCCAGTTGTCGCGGATGTGCGCCTCGCTGGTTGCCTTCGGGATGGCGGTCACGCCCCGCTCGCGGAGCCAGGCGAGCGACACCTGCGCCTCGCTGACGCCGTGCTTGTCGGCGATCTCGGAGAGTTCGGGCACGTCGAAGACGGCCCCGCGGGCCAGCGGCGAGTACCCGACGAGTTCGATGTCCGTCCCGTCGACGTACTCGCGCAGTTCCTCCTGCTGGAGCAGCGGGTGACACTCGACCTGGTTGGCGAAGATCGGCTCGTCGAGCACCTCCCGAGCCGTGTCGAGGTGGTGCGGTTCGAAGTTCGAGACGCCGATGCGGTCGATCAGTCCCCGCGATTTCAGCTCCTCGAGGGCGGGCAGGGTCTCCGCGGCGTCGTAGGTCCGCGAGGGCCAGTGGACGTACAGCAGGTCGACGCTGTCGACGCCCAGCTTGTCGAGGCTCTCCTCGGTCGTCTCGACCACGCCGTCGCGGTCGAGGTGGTCGATCCACACCTTCGTCGCGAGGAAGATATCCTCGCGAGGGACGTCCGCGGCGGCGATACCGTCGCCGACCGCCGACTCGTTGCCGTAGATCTGGGCGGTGTCGACGTGGCGATACCCCATCTCCAGGGCCGTCCGGACGCTCTCGGCGCACTGTTCGGGATTCTCGTTTTGCCAGGTTCCCAATCCGAACGTCGGCATCCCGTCGACACGCGATACACTCTCCGACGAGTGGTGCTGCTCAGACATACTCATCTCTCGGGACGAGCGACCAATAGGGGTTGCGACTCCGGAACCGACGGCGGAGTTACTCGTCGGTCTCTTCCTCTTCGGCCGCCGAGTCGTCGGATTCGGCGTCGTCGGCGTCGGTCGCGTCCGACCCGGATTCGGCGTCCGATGGGTCGTCGGTGTCGTCTGCGGCTTCACCGCTGGCGTCATCAGCGTCGCCCTCGCCGCCCGCAGCGTCGTCATCGGCAGCTCCCTCGTTGCCGCCCTCGGACGCGTCCTGCGCCGCGCCGGCGCCGGCCCCCTCGACGACGGTCTGGGCGGCCTGGACCTCCTCGGTGCCCTCGGTGTCGGGCTCGCTCGTCTCGACGTCGTCGGTGGCACCGCCGTCGCCACCGTCGCCGCCGTCGTCGGGAGCGCCACCGGCGCCGTCCTCGGAGTCGCCCCCGTCGTCACCGGCGAGGAAGCGGTTGTAGAGCACGCCAGCGCTGCCGAGCGCGACGATGACTGCACCGACGCCGATGACCGCGGGCGAGAGCCCGCCGCCACCGCCGTCGCCGGCCGTCGTGCCCGCATCCCCGCCGTCGCCACCGTCGCCGCCCGGGGCCGTCGTCCCCGAGCCGGCCGCGTCGGTTGCCGTCGGCGTCGGCGCGACGGTGGCCGTTCCGTCGCCCATCGCGTCGGTGCCCGGTTCCGGGGTCGGCGTCGGGGTAAACGTCGGCGTCGAATCGTCGCTCGGGGTCGGCGTGGGCGTGGGCGAGGGCGTCGGGCTGGGCGTCGGTGAGGGCGTCGCCGTCGCGACCGCCTCGCCGCCGACTTTCACGCCCCAGCCGCTCGCGGCGGCGCCGGCCGACTCGGCCCGACTCCCGACGCAGACCATCCCCTCGGCGTCGGTCAGCTCGAAGGCGGAGAACTCGCTGGAACCGGCGCCGTAGGTCTGTTTCCACTTGGTCTGGCCCTCGATGCCGAGGTTGGCGGCGAGCCCCCTGGCGTCGGCGCCATCGCCGTTCGTGGCCGTCTCGCCGGCGACGTAGTACTCCAGGTTGCCGCCGGTGACGCTGCGCAACACGGTGTAGGTGTCCGACTCGACGCGGGTGCCCCAGAGCTTGCCGCCGTTGACGTTGAACTCGATCGCCCACCCCCGCCGGTCGTTCGTCTGCGGGTCGAAGGCGTTGGCACCGACGGCGACGTACCCGTTTCGCGTCTCGGCCACGTCGAAGAAGACGTTGTAGTCGTCGTAGGGGTTGGTCGGCTCACCCGACTGGCGCTTGAACTGCTGGGAGAACTGCTGGCCGCCCTCGAGGTCGAGCTTGACCGCCCAGCCCACCGTGTCGCCTGAGGTGTCGTCGGTCTCGCCGACGAGGACGTAGCCGTCGTCGGCGGCGACGACCCCGTGGTACCGGTTGTGGTCGCCCGGGCCGTACGTCTCCGCCCAGTCGATGGTCCCCTCGCCCGACAGCCGCGCGACCCAGGCGTCGCTGAAGCGGCTCGTCCATCCGCCGAAGACGTACCGCCCCTCCGGGTCGACCGTGACCGCCCGCATCGTGTCGGTCGTCGACGGGCGCGCGTTGAACACGCGGCGCCACTGCTCGGATCCCTCGCCGTCGACCCGGACGGCGACCGCGTCCTGGGCGTCCGCGCCTTCCTCGTGCGTGTGGCCCGCGACGATGAATCCATCCCCGTCGGCAGCCACGTCGAACCCTTCGGTGACCGCCCGCTCGGCGAAGGTGGCCTCCCACACCAGCTCGCCGGCCCCGGTGACCTTGTAGAGCCAGATCTCGCTGACACCGTCGCCGTCGGTCGGCTCGGTCGTCCCCGCGACGACGAAGCCGCCGTCGCCGGCGGGCGCGACGCCGTTGGCCTCGGCGGACGCTCCCCGGTCGTACGTGCGGTCCCAGCGTGTCGTCGGCACTGCCTGTCGTCGACTCGTCGCGGCCGCCCCGCCGATCGAGCCGCCGGCCGCGAGCGCCCCCGCGCCCGCGACACAGCAACCCCTCATGAATCGTCGCCTGCTCGGTTCCCGTTCCATGCCCCACGACGCGACCCGGAGCGATAAAATCCTGTCGGCCCTCCGATGGAAACTACCGACCGCGGTCCGGCGAGGCCCCTCGACGGGTCGGCGTGCCGCCCTCAGATCCCCAGTCGCTCGCGAGCGAACCGCACCAGCAGCGGCAGGTCGTCGAGGTGGATCAGGTCGCGCATCGCCAGCCGGTTGCCGTTGTTGACCTTCGCGAGCGTGTCTCCGTCGGCTCGGCGCAGGTCGGCCATCAGCCGGTCGTAGCGGTCGTTTGGCGTGAGATACAGCAGTTCCGTCATCAGCAGCCGCGTGTCCATCTTCGGCGCCACGTCGCTGTGCCACAGGTCGTTGTAGATGTCCATCTGCTCGGCGGAGGTGTCGACCGTGCCCGTCAGCGCCCGGTCGGCCGTCGCCGCCGCCGCCCGCGCCGAGAGCATCCCCTTGTGGATGCCCTCGCCCCACAGCGGGTCGATCGTCGGCACGGTGTCGCCGATGGCCATGAAGCTGTCCGCCGAGAGCTTCCCGGGCTTCTGGATGTGGGCCGACCCGCGGTGTTGCTTGCCGTCCAGCCGTGTCGCGTTCTCGAATCGAGGGTCCCTGTCCAGCCAGTACTCCAGATAGTCGTCGATGCCCATCCCCTGTTTGGCGTACTCGCGGTGGCTGTCGTTCTGGATGTAACAGAGCCCGACCTTCGCCGTGTCCTCGCCGGTGTGGAACAGCCAGGAGTAGCCGCCCGGCGCCAGGTCGTGGTCCAGCCGGAGCATCATCGCGTCCGTGCAGTCGGCGAACTCGGGGTGATCGGCCTCGACGCCCTCGAACTCGTACTCGATGCCGATGGCCTGGCGTTCGCGCTGCAGGTCGGTGACGCCCAGGTCCTTCGCCAGCGGCGCCGCCGGCCCCGTCGCGTCGACCACGATATCGGCGTAGACCTCCTCGTTGCCGTCGTAGCGGACGCCGACCGGCTCGCCGTCCTCGACGATCGGCTTGGAGACGCGCGAGTCGAAGCGGTACTCCGCACCGTTCGCGCGGCCCTCGGCGACGAGCCAGCGCTTGAAGTCGGCGAACTCCAGGACCGCGCCGGGCTGGTCGCGGACGAAGTGGTCGTTGGGCGACTCCAGCACGACCGTCTCGGTGAAGTTCATCACCACCTCGTCGGGGACGTTGAACGACGCCATCATCGAGGGGAAGGTCCCGGCGGTCGACTTGTTGCTCTGACGCGGGAACTCGGCCTCGGGTTCGGTCTCCAGCACGAGCACGTCGTAATCCCTCGCCGCCAGATCCCGCGCACACTGCGCTCCGGCGGGACCGGCCCCCGCGATCACCACGTCAAAGCGGTCGCTCATAGACATTGGTCCGGCGTCTACGACATTAGTGTTGCTGAACGGGCCGAACCCGTGTGAACCGTTTCCGCCCGGCGCAGACGGCTCAGTGCCGATCGCGTCGCGCCGACGAGGGACCGACTCACTCCCGCAGCAGCCACGCCAGCACGACGCCGCCGAGCAACAGCGCGACGACGCCGAGCGAGCCGCCCCGCGGGGCCGCCTCGAACAGCGCGTAGCCGACACCGGCGGTCGAGATCGCGACGACGACGCTGCCGACGGCGTGGAGCAGTTCGACCCGCGTCGTCGCGACCGCCGCGTCGGCGTCGTGGTCGAGCCCGAGCCCGAAGGTCCCCAGATCCGCCGCGACGACGGCGCCGAACCCGCCCAGGAGGACCGATTCGGCCGACGCCGGCCCGGTGGCCGCCAGCACCGTCGCGGCGAACAGCGCCGCGCCGCCGAAGACGACCGACGGCTCCGAGCGCCGGACCAGCCCGGCGAGGACGGTCCCGGCGCCGGCGACGCCGATCAGTGTCGCCATCACCGAGCCGCGGACGGCGGCCACGACCGCGACGGCGGCGAGGACGGCGACGCTCGCGACGGGCACGAGACCGACGCGGACGGACGGGTCGATCGCGTCGACGGCCGACTCGGGAGCCGGCGAGGCGGTCGCCCGGGGGCGAGTCGGGTCGGATCGCCCCTCGTCGCGGGGGTACAGCGCGACGACGACCGCGTACCCCGGCGCCAGGAGGACGACCGGCAGGCCGAGCGCGAGCCGCAGCGCGGACGGGGCGACCGACAGCGCGACGACGAGATCGAAGGCGGCGACCAGCGCGACCAGGAGTATCAGGTCGCCGAACCCGCGCGGCCGTGTGATGGAGTCGTCGGCCATCGGTCAGGCCCCCGGTCGCGTGCACAGCTCGGCGTTCTGGTTCTCGTAGACGCGGTTGCTCCCGGCGGGGCAGATCCGGTCGTGGGCGATCCGGCGAGTCACCACGGCGCCGCCGACGGTGGTGAACTTCGGCGCGCCGGTCGACTGGTAGTCGCGATACACCACCCGGTCGTAGGGCGGGTCCGTCCCGTCGACGCGGGTGAGATTGATGGTGTCGCTGAAGTAGGCGCCGCTGCTCTTGAACGCGGTACGCCAGGGGTGGTCGGTGAACACGGCGCCGGCGCTGGCGGGTGTCGTCTCGCCGATGGTCTCCATGGCGGCGATCTCCGACTCGGTGTAGGCGTACTTCGACCACTGCTCGTCGAAGGTCGGGTCGTCGAGCGTCGCCTTCTGTCCGGCGACCATCGCGAACGGGAAGGCGAGCACGAGCACGACCAGCACGGCGGCGGCGGCCCGCGTCGCGAACCGCGTCCCGAGGTGGCGGAGGCCGGCGGCGCCGACGACCGCCATCAGGGCGTAGGCGAACGCGAACCACCGTCCGGGGAGGAACGTGCGGATCCCGAACAGCGGCAGCCCGAGCGAGAAGAACAGCATCGCGCCGATGGCGACCACGAGCGTCTGGGCGGCCTGTGGCGAGCGGTGGCGCCGGACCAGGGCAAGGCCGCCCAGCACCGCCGCGAACAGCAACACCAGGAAGCCGACGGCGTCGACGTACGTCGCCAGCCGGGTCAGCAGTGCCGACGCCGGGCCGCTACCCCCGGCGGCGGCCGCCGCGGCACCGCCCTCGCTGCTGGCGAGGTTCAGAAAGCCCGCGGACCGCCGCACCGTCAGCGCGACGATCCCGACCATCCGCGTGAGGAACGGCTCGCCACCCCACGGCGTGGCCGCCCAGACCCCGCCCGTGAACAGCAGGTGGAAGGCGAACGCGCCGTGGAGCCCGACGACCCCCGGCGCCGTCCACGAGGCGCCGTCGGTGATGGGGTCGCCCGACTCGGCGCCGAGCGCGGCCGACCCCGCGAGCGACCCCGCGCCGGCGGTCCAGCCGACCCGGCCGACGAGCAGCTGCGCGACCACGGCCGACCCGACGAACACCAGCGAGACGAACGCCGACACCTGGTGGGTGAGCGTGACCGCGACGATCGACCCGCCCAGCAGCGCCCAGTCGGCGGCGCCGGTCTCGGCGTGGAGCAGCCTGACGACCGCGAAGACGACCCCGAGGAAGAACACGAGGCCGAGACTCGTCGGGATGACGTGCATCCCCCATCGGATGGCCTGGTCGGTCATCGCGAACGCGCCGGTCGCGAACAGCGCCCAGCGGGCGTCGACGAAGTAGCGGGCGGTCCCGTAGACGAGCAGCACAGAGAGGACGACCGTGCTCCCGACGACGAGATACAGCGAGAGCCGCAGCGAGACGCCCAGGAGGTCCGATCCGACGACCGTCACGAGGTGGTGGACCGGCGCGAGGAAGTACTTCGCGTCGGCCAGCGGCGAGAGCGACCCCGCCCGCTGGACCGCGGCGGCGTACTGGGTGGTGTGCTCCCAGCTGTCGACGCCGACGAACCCCGGCGTCGTGAACAGGCCGGTGTACCTGACGACGAACGCGTGGGCCAGGATCTGGGCGAGCACCAACCGCTCGTCGAGGGCCTCTTCGGCCAGGAAGACGGTTTCGAGCAGGATGGCCGCGCCGACGGCGCCGCTGGCGACCAGGATCCCGAGCGTCCGCGTCCCCGCGAGCGCCGCCCAGGTCGCGATGCCGACCAGCGCGATGCCGACCAGTTCCGCGGCCGCGACCCCGCTGGCGTCGACCGCCGGCAGTCGCCGCTCGACGGCGCCCTCGCGCCGGACCGACAGGAGGTAGACGCCACAGGCCGCGCCGAGGACGACCGGAACCGTCCGGACGTACAGCGAGGAGGTCAGCGCGGCCAGCGGGAGCAGCCCGACGGCGGCGACGAGGCCGACGACCGCCGCGGCCACGTCGAAGCGAACCTCCGACAGCCAAGCCTTCGGGTGGCGGTTCACGCGGCCGTCACCTCTTCGTCGCGGGCGCTGTCGTAGATACCCTCCCCGCCGAGGGCGCTGTCGTAGACGCCGAGCAGGGCCTCGCCCATGCGGTCGAGCCCGAACTCGCGGGCGCGCCCGCGACCGCCGGGGTCGGTCGTCGGCGCGAGCGCGTCGGCCAGCGCGTCGGCCAGCGCGTCGTCGGTGTCCGCGACCGCAGAGCAGTCGACGCCCGCCAGCAGGTCGGGCACGTCGCCGACGGGCGTGGCCACCACCGGCAGATTACACGCCAGCGCCTCCTTGACAGCGTTGGGCGACCCCTCGCGGTCGGAGGTCAAAAGCAGCGCGTCGGCGGCGTTCATGTAGGTGGGCACCGCCTCGTGCGGGACGCCCGAGACCGCGTGGAGTTCGAGTGAGCCCGCGACGGCGTCGCGAGCCGACTCGACGACTCGCTCGGCCCGCGGGTAGTTCTTCTCGGCCCGCTCGGTGTCGTACGGAAAGAGGACGTGTTTCGCGTCGGCGTCCCAGCCGACGGCGTCGAGGGCTTCCTCGCGGGGCCGAGGGGCGAACCGCTCGGTGTCGATGCCGTGGGGGACGACCGTCGTCTCGCGGTCGAGTGCGCCGGCCATCTCCTCGGACATGACGACCACCTCGTCGGCGAAGCGGGCGCACTGTTCGCTGACGCTCCCGTAGCGACCGAGAAGATCCGACCCCCACAGCGAGAGGACGACCGGCCGCACCGGCTGGGCCAGCGCCGCTGGGGCGGTCAGGCCGTAGTTGGCGTGGACCAGGTCGATCTCCGCTCCGCGTGCGGCCCTGAGCACCCGAGTGTAGAAGCGGACGTACTCGGCCAGCGAGCGCCCGCGACCCCCGCCGGGGACCGCGAGGACGGTACAGGAGACCCCCGCCCGCTCCAGCACCTCGACCTGCTGTTCGAAAAACGGTCTGCGCGACGTGACCAGCTGCAGCGTTCGGACCATCTACCGGCCCACCGCCCGTCGCGACCCTCGCGACGCGGGCGCCGCTGGGACCGGCCGGGGCGGCCCCCGACGGACGGCCGGCTGGTTCGAACCCCTCGGCTGTGCTGTGCTGTCGAGCCCGTTCACACCCAAAGCGTTCCGGGGTTCTCCCATTGTAATGGTCCGACTATACGCTCGATCGTCGGGACTAACGCTGTGTGCGCGACCGCGGACCGCCGAAGACGGCGTCTGCTCCCGTCGCCGGTCACGACCAGGAGCCGGTCACGTCCTCGACGGCGGCGCGCATCTCCAGGCGGATCCCCTCGTGGGCGAGCAACAGCAGCGCGTAGATGGCGACGCCCGCGGCGACGCCGAGGCCGACGCGCTGCCAGCCGCCCGGGAGCGACGGGCGCAGCGCGTAGACGGCGAGTCCCATGACCGCCGCCGCGCCGACGCTCCAGGCGACCCGCCCCCAGGGGACGACCACGTCGACGAACCGCGTGACGTAGTTGAGCGCGACGGCCGCGGCGGTCGCCGCCGACAGCGTGGTCGCGACGGCCGCCCCGAGGATCCCGAACTGCGGCACCAGCGCGAGATTCAGGACGAGGTTCGTCACGATGGCCGCCACGCTCCCGCGGTAGCCCAGGCTGGGCTTGTCCATCGCGAACAGCGACGGGCCCAGCACCAGCTGGACCGACCGGAGGATCTTCTCGGCCATGAACACGACCAGCACGGGGTAGGCGACGACCGTCCCGGCGCCGAACAGCGTGCCCAGCACCTCGCGGCCGAGGACGACCGCGCCGGCGAACGCCGGGATCGTCAGGTACAGCGGGATCTGCAGCCACTGCTCGAAGGCCGACTCGATCTCGTCGATGCGGTCCTCGGCGTGCCACTGGGAGATCTGGGGGAACAGCGAGGTGCGGATCGCCTCGGTGAGCATCATCGCCACGCTGGCGACGCGCCAGGCGATCTCGTAGGCGCCCACCAGTTCGACCCCGACGAACAGCCGCAGGATCGCCACGTCCATCCACTGGTAGACGAAGCCGCCGAGGTTTCCGACGAACACGTACCGACCGAAGTCGACGAGCCCCCGTGCCCGCGAGCGGCTGGGCAGCCCGACCGCGAGATCCATCCGGACGAGCGCGCCCAGCGCCGTCGCCGACCGCCCGGCGATGTAGGCGACGATGAGCGCCCGCGCGCCCCAGCCGTACTCGACGAGCGCGACGCCGACGGCCACCCACGTGACCTTGCCCAACACCTTCAGCGCGGCGTTCCTGTCGACGCGCATCTGCCCGGCGAGCAGCCGCAGGGTCAGCCCGCGGCTCTGGGCGGCGACCAGCCCGAGGACCACCAGGGGGACGACGCCGGCGACGCCGACGTACGTCTCGACGCGAGGGGTCAACAGGACCAGGGCGCCGACCCACGGGAGCATCAGGACCACCTTCGTCAGGGCTGCGGTCGTGAGTATCTCGCCGGTCACCCCCTCCGAGGAGAGCTGCTTCTCCGCTGCCTTCGAGATGCCGAGGTCGACCGGGATACCGAGCATCCCGACGACCGCCTGGAAGACGAAAAACGACCCCATCGGACCGGTTCCGAGCGTCTGGGTGAACCAGGCGATCGCCGCGAACTCGACCAGCGCCAGGACGATGCTCCCGGAGAACAGCTTCAGAATCGAGTCTCGCAGGTCCATACTACGCCCTCATCACTCGCTCGTCGGCGGGCGTGGCCCCTTGTTAAACACCCGTTACCTCCGGTATCCCGGGCGGTCACGGCGATTACGGCCATCATAGCTAATGGCGAGAGTCCGCTCGGACCGCGTATGAACGGAGCGCGGCCCAACGTGCTGTTCGTCTGCGTCGACGCCCTGCGGAGCGACTTCGCGTTCGGTGACTACGGCTGCGAGAAGCCGCTGTTCGAGTTCCTCCAGCGGGAGGGCACGGCCTTCGACACGATGGTCGCCGCGGCGTCGTCGACGACGCCCTGCGTCGCCAGCTACATGACCGGCACCTACCCGCCCGACCACGGCGTCCTCTCGCTGCGTGACTTCTCCCTGTCGGCCGACGCGACCACGCTCGCCGAGGCGTTCGGCGCCGCCGGCTACGACACGTCGGCGTCGGTCACCGGCCCGATCACCGACGACACCGGTCTCGACGCCGGCTTCGACCGCTACGACTACCGCGAGCGCGACACCACCGTCTACACCGACTGGTTCGACGAGTACCGGGCGGAACTCGACGAAGCCGACGGCCCGTGGTTCAGATATCTCCACCTCTGGGAGGCCCACGTCCACAAGGATCTCCCGCCCGACGCCGACGACGAGGAGATCGACTACGACGCGGCCGTCCGCGGCGTCTTCGAGAAACTCCAGCGCCTGCTGGCGGTCGTCGACCTCTCGGAGACGGTCGTCGCGATCACCGGCGACCACGGCGAGGCGTTCCGCGACGGCACCTGGCGCCACAGCGCGTCGATCATCGGCTTCAACCAGGTCCCGATCCCCTTCACCGACAAGCGCACGCGCAACGTCCGCAGCGACGTGTACGACCAGTATCTCCGCCCCCGGGGCATCGAGACCGAGGAGTGGTACAACGCCCTGCGGAAGGCCAGCGCCACCGAGTTCCCCAACGCCTTCCACCGCATCGGCCACGGCTACCACGTCTACGACTTCCTGACGAGAGTCCCCTTCGCCGTCGCCGGCCCCGGCGTCCCGGCCAGGGGCCGCGTCAGCGACCAGGTCCGCTCGGTGGATATCTTCCCGACGCTGCTGTCGGCGGCCGGGATCGACTCGCCCGGCGCGGTGGCCGGCCAGGACCTCCTCGCGGGGTCGATCGAGCATCTGCCGGCCCACGTCCGCGCGGTCGGCGCCTCCGGCGAGCGCGAGCGCTGGCTCGACGGCGTCCGCTACGAGGGCTGGAAGTACGTCCAGGGCCGCGACCGGGAGCTGTGCCAGCTGTTCGACCTCGAATCCGACCCGAAGGAGCTGGAGAACGTCGCCGACGAGCATCCCGAGGTGGTCGCGCGGCTGCGCGACATCGTCGACGAACACGTCGCCCGCGAGCGCGGGCTGGAGACGGCCGCCGTCTCCGAGGGCGCCGAACAGCGGATGACCAGTCGGCTCGAAGACCTGGGGTACCTCTGAGGACGCCGCGGCTCCGGGTCGCGTCGTCGAAGCGGAGAATCCGGGTGGAAGGCCGGTAGTCAGCGGCCGCGCGACCGAAGCGTGTCAGCGGCGGCGTGGGTCGGCTCGGTCGGTCACCGCGGGCAGCCGACGGTGGGGTCGGCGGGCGGTTTCGACCCGTAGTGATTGGTGTCGAAGTTCACGTTCCGGAAGCTGCCCGAGTGGGGCTGGATGACCGACTCCGTGCCCCGCCCGGGCGCCGGTTGCTTCGGGTTGTGGAACCAGTTGTGGTGGATGTCGGCCACGTCGTCGGGCACGCCGCGGATGCTGACGTGGCTCTCGGGGTCCTCCCCGGAGTTGATGTGTTTCGTCGGGACGAACGTGTTGTGGTGGATGTCGAGCGTAGAGCCGCCGGGTCGGTGGGTACCGACCTGGTAGGCGACGGCCTTGTCGCCGAAGTGGTTGTAGCGGACCTCGTAGCCGGCGGTACCCTCGTTCGCGACGGAGTGGCGGTTGTAGTTGAAGCGGTTGTACTCGACGAGCGTGCTCCCGCCACCGATACAGAGGACGCCGTAGCCCAGCCCGTCCATCGGGTTCGAGTGGATGTGCGAGTGGTGGACCCGCGCCGAGTGTAGCAGCTTCACCGCCGAGTAGGTGAACCCGGAGATCTCGACGTTGTCGATCTCACAGCCCTTGCCCGCGACGACCACGCCGCTGTGGACGGGACGGCGGTACTCGACGTACTCGTCGTTGGGCGCGGTGATCCGCAGGCCGGTGATCCGGACCTGGTTACCGGTGCGGAGCGGGCCCTCGCCGTAGACCTCGTCGGCGCGGATCTCCCCGCCGTTCGCGCCGCCGATGCCGCGGTCCGAGGCCAGCGTCACGCCCGACGGGACGGTTAGCTCCCGCTTACCGACCGCGATCGTCGCCGAGGGGTCGACGTACACCACGTCGCCGCTGGCGGCGCCGTCCAGCGCGCGCTCCAGCCCGTCGACGTTCGAGACGACCGTCGTGGCCGCCGACTTCGGGACCGCGTCGGGGTAGCCCTTCCCGCCGCCGAGCACGTCGCTCGCCGCCGGGAGCGAGTTCAGCGTCTGTTTGTTCGCGACGGCCGAGGGGTCGACGCGAGTCCCGTCGACGCGGAGTTCGAACTCGCCGTTCGTCGGCGAGAAGGCGGTGATCCGGCCCTCGAAGGTGTAGGTGTCGCGCCCCCACGACCCGACAGCGCCGGTCACGGTCCGCGTGCCGTCGCCGTTGTCGGCGATCGAATCGTTGCCCTCGGCGTCGCCGCGGACGGGCTCGACCGCGCCCGTGGCGGTGAACTCGTAGGTCACCGGCTCCGCGCCGGTGCTGTCGATCTCGATGCGGCGCCGCCCGCTCGATCCCCCTGCGGCCCGCCCACCCGTCGCGACCAGCGGCGTCGCCGCCGCGGCGGCCGCCGCCGTCAGAAACGCTCGGCGCCCCGTCGAACTGCCGGGTAGGCCCCGATTAGGGTCACGTCGCGCTTCGTCGGTCGCTGTTTCGCGCTGGTTTCCGAACACCATATCGCGGTAAGTCGACGCTTCCGAAGTAAGGCTACCTGCCGCGGAGATGCGACCGGCTCTCTTTTGGGGACCAGTTGCGTGTCGACCCCGACCGAGTAGTTACCGCTTGCGGCGCGATTGCGCAGGACCGGCCTACCGCAGACCGCCGAAGAGCCGGACCTGCACTCCCGTCGCCCGGCCCGACGACACGCCGAGCGGGCGATCGACGGCCCGTGACGCGTCGTGGACAGCCCGCGACGCGCCGCGAGAAATCGGTAGCTACCTCGCGTGCGCGCGAGGACGTGCCGCGGACCGATGTCGAACCGCGACGGCCGCTATCTCGTGGGACAGCCGACGTCGTCGTCGGCCGGTTCGTCGCTGCCGTAGTGGTTGTCCCGGTGGTCGAGATTCGTGAACTCCTCGACGTGGGGCTGGATGACCGACTCCCGGCCGCGGCCGGGGTCGGGCCGCCTGGGGTTGTAGAACCAGTTGTGGTGGATGTCGGCCACGTCGTCGGGCACGCCGCGGATGCTGACGTGGCTCTCGGGGTCCTCGCCCGAGTTGAGGTGCAGCGTGGGCACGAACGTGTTGTGGTGGATCGACAGGGTCGTCGCACCGGGGCGGTGGGTGCCGACCTGGTAGGCGATGGCGTCCTCGCCGAAGTGGTTGTACCGGACCTCGTAGCCCGCGTAGCCGCGGTTGGCGACGGAGTGGCGATTGAGATTGAACTCGTTGTACTCGACGAGCGTGTCCCCGCCCTCCTGATTGCAGACGATCCCGTAGCCCAGCCCGTCCATCGCGTTGGTGTGGATGTGCGAGTGGTGGACGTAGGCGGGCTCCTGGAGCTTGACGCCGCTGTAACTGAACCCGGAGATCTCGACGTTGTCGATCTCACAACCCGTCCCCTTGACCGTCACGCCGCTGTGGACCGGGCGGCTGTAGTCGACGTACTCGTCGATCGGGCCGCTGACCCGCAGGCCCGTCACGCGCACGTCGTCACCGGTCTGGAGCGGCCCCTCGCCGTAGACCCCGTCGGCGCGGATCTCCCCGCCGGCGGCCCCGTCGATGCCGCGGTCGGAGGCCAGCGTCACGCCCGAGGGGATCGTCAGCTCCCGGTCGGACACGTCGATGCTCGCCGCGGGGTCGACGTAGACCACGTCGCCGCTGGTCGCGTCGTCCAGCGCCGCGTCGAGTTCGCCCGTCGTCGAGACGACCGCGTCGGCCGCGGACTCGGGGACGGTGCCCGAGTAGCCCTCGCCGCCGCCCATCACCAACGCCGGCTCGGGGGGCTCGTACTCGCGCAGGTCGATCGCGGTGCCGTCGACCCGCACCTCGGCGTGGTCGACGTCGGGGCCGAACCACAGCAGCTCCCCGTCGAACACGTAGGTGTCGCCGTAGCCGTTGCCGGTGTAGCCGTCGGCGGTCCAGGTGCCGTCGCCGTTGTCGGTGACGGTGTCGTTGCCGCTGGCGGCGTTGGTCTCGGCGTCGTAGTTCGGGACGATCTCGCCGGTGGTCGTGAAGCTGTAGTCCAGCTCCGAGGGGTCCGCCGTCGTCAGCACCTCGATAGTGTGGTCGTACTCGACGAGGATGTCGTCGACGGTGACCGCGGTACCGTCGAGGTAGAGGTCGAAGGGCCCGCTCGCGGAGAAGTCGACGATCCGGCCCGCGACGGTGTAGGCGTCGCCGAAGCCGTTGCCGGTCGTGCCGGTGGCGGTCCAGGTGCCGTCGCCGTTGTCGGCGATCGAGTCGTTGCCCTCCGCGGCGTTGCGGCCTTCGCCGGTCGCCTTGGCGATCTCGCCGGTGGCCGTGAACTCGTATTTCACGGCGAGATCGCCGGTCTCGGTCGGTTCGTCCGTCGAGACGATCTCGAGCAGCCGTGTCGTCGGCGCGGCCCCCACCTGGCCGGCCAGGACGCTCCCCGCGGCGGCCGCGCCGCCGAGCTTCAGAAAGGAGCGGCGCCCGAACCCGTCGGATGGGTGCCGGGTACGACGAGCTTGCTCACTCGTACTATCCGGTTCGTTCTGGTTACCGTTCACCATGTCCCGGGTAAGCCGAATCTACCGAGAAAAGGGTACCTGCGGGGAGACTACCCGATACGACCGGTTCGTCCACCGTTGGGTACTGTTCCGTACCGACTGCGTGCGAGATACGTGCGCGATAGCGCCGGATCCGTCTCGCTCACCGCGGTTCGCATCCAGGCCGCGACGGTCCCGACGGGTCGCTCGCTGGTGGCCGGTAGGACGATCCTTCGACGGCGCTCGGAGTGGTAAGCGGTAGTTACCGGCCGCCTCCGGGCGCGTTCGCGACCGTCGGCCCGTCCTCCGGTCCCGTCGCGGTCGCCGGTCGCTGCCGGCCTCCCTCCTGTGTCCCCTCGCTCCCGTGAAGGTGGCGACGGGTCAGGCCGGCTGGAGCGTCTCGATCGAGAGGTTCCGGCGTTCGACCGATGCGTTGTCGGTCTCGATCGGGCTCCCCGTCACCCGGATCGTGGAGTCGAGGACGGCGCAGTTCGCGGAGTCTGTGAACACGATCCCCCGGCGGTCGGCGCCCGACTGCTCGATCCGACAGTTCCGCAGGGTCGTGCCGGGGCGGTCGGCGATGTCGACGGCCGCGCCGCCGCTGGCGCTCCCGGTGACGGTGACCCCCTCGAAGGTGAGCGGCGCCTTCGAGCCGCCGTTGCTGGCGTCGGTCGCGTCGATCGCGTTGAACCCGTCGCGGTCGACCCTGATCGTCGTGTTCCGGACCGTCGAACTGCCGTGTTCGGGGTGATAGGAGATGGCGCCGAACCCGCGGCCGGCGTCCGCGCCGATCCGGACCTCGCAGTTCTCGACGAGCTGGTCGCTGCGGGCCCGCAGTCTGATGCCGCGGACGTTCAGGTGGCTCCGCGAGGGGCTCGGCGGCACTTTGTCGACGACGACAGTCACGTCCTTGACCGTCGAGCCGGTCGAGCCGATCCGGACGTTGGCGATGTTGTTGTTCTCGTAGCGGCCGCCACGGACGTGGATATCGCCGTTGTTCCCGGTGTAGCCGTCCAGCGTCTGACCCGGCGCGGAGGCGTACAGGCCGTTGTTCGGGAAGTTCGCGATCTCGCAGTCGCGGAAGGTCAGCGACCCCGCGTGGTCCTTGCCGACGTAGATACCGACGCCGTTGCCGCCGTCGTGACCGCCGCCGCGGGCGATGACCCGCTCGACGAGCCCCTTCGCTTCGGGATTTTGCACCTCGAAGCGGTAGGCGACGTGTTTGCGGTCCTTGTTCCGGTCGGGCAGCTTCCCGTGGGTCCGGAGGTTCCGGGCGATGACGTTGCCCTCCGAGATGGTCCTGACGGCCCCGCCGACGCCCGACTCGCGGAAGTCGAACTCCAGGCCGTCGAGGAGGATGTCGCCGACGTGCCTGAAGTCGATGAAGTGGTTGCCGATCGCTTCGACCGTGCCGTTCGGGACGAGCAGCGTCCGTTCGTGGGGGATCGAGACGAGCCCGAACCGCGAGATGTCCTCGATCTCCATGTAGTCGAGCGCGTAGCGCCCGGCGGGGAAGTACACGAGGGTGTCCTCGGCGATCGCGTCGGTCAGCACGTCGTTGATCGGTTCCTCGCCCTCGGGGTCGGCGCCGGCGTCGACGACGTTGACGATCGAGTCGAAGCGGTCGCCGTACTCGGCGACGACCTCCGGGATGGGCGTCGCGGTCGGCGTACCCGTCTGCGTGGGCTGGGCCGTCGCCGTCGCCGTCGGCGTGTCGGTGGGCGTCGTCGGGTCGATCCGGGTCCCCGCATCTGCCCGATCGGTCGGTTCGCGCTCGTTCGACCCGCACCCGGCCGCGCCGACCCCCAGCGCGGCCGCTACTGTCCCCCTGAGAAATCGTCGTCGTGACAACCGATCGGGCGCCATTGATCGTTCGTAGCACCTCGACGCATTTGTTATATCTGCTGTACTGAAGGTATGGACAGTGTACTCACCGGTCTCGGCGGTCGCGTCCGGCGTGACACCCCGACTCCGGGGGACCGGTGGAGGGTGGGCCTCACCGTTCGGCCACCGGGCGCGAGAGGTCGACCTCGGTCGGCGGCCGCGGTCCGACACCGCCAGCGACCTGCGAGCAGATCACCTCGGTCGTGTCGACGCAGTCGGCCAGCAGTCGCTCGCGTCGGCCGGCCCAGTCGGTCTCGTCGTAGTCGGCGAGTATCGCACTCGCCCGCGCCAGCGCCTCGGCCTGGCGTGCCTCGCCGGTCGTGTTGGCGACGAGGCCGTACTCCGACTCCAGAGCGTTCAGATACCCCAGCTCCAGGGTCGAGGCGAAGATGGCGGGCGTCCCGAGCACCGCCGACTCGGCGGCCATCGTCGCGCTCTCGCCGACGAAGAGATCCGCGTGAGCCAGCAGGGGGTGCATGTCCTCGGGGG
>ENA-ORCR01000551-ORCR01000551.1-marine-metagenome-genome-assembly--contig:-NODE-551-length-19139-cov-3.940195_pt1 | contig 19139 bp, 19 predicted proteins | sample MGYA00237782_ERZ508514 | MGnify/ENA primary metagenome ERZ508514 (study PRJEB26185, sample SAMN06268960) | marine metagenome | isolation source: Eden Landing Ponds, San Francisco, CA, USA | place...
CGACGCAGCGGACGATCGTCGAGCGGGTCAGCGAGGCCGACCCCGACAACGTCGACGCGGCCAAAGACGCGACCGAGGCGGCGATCGACGACGTGATCGAGCAGGTCGAGTCGGGCAAGGAGCGCGCCGCAGAGCGGTGTGGCGAGTTGCTCGACCCCGACGCGACGATCCTCACCCACGACTACTCCTCGACGGTGCTGAGCGGTATCGAGCGGGCCATCGAGGCCGCCGACGATCCGACGATGACAGTTTACGCGACCGAGGCGCGGCCGCGCTACCTCGGGCGCAAGATGGTGCGTGAACTGAGTAGTTACGACGGCGTCGACGTCCACCTGATCGTCGACAGCGCGGCCGGACACTTCCTCCCAGAGTGTGACCGGGTACTCGTCGGGATGGACTGTATCGTCGAGGAAACGCTGTACAACCGCATCGGGACCTATCCCATCGCGACCGCGGCCGCCGACTGCGACGTCCCGGTGACGGTCGCCGGGTCGGAGTCCAAGCTCATCGAGGGCGGGTTCGCCTTCGAGAACGAGTTCCGCTCGGTTTCGGAAGTGATGCGCGAGCCGGCAGAAGGATTTGTCGTCGAGAACCCGGCCTACGACGCGACGCCGACGCGCCTGCTCGACGCCGCGATCACCGACGAGACGGTCCACGAGTTCTAAGCTCTCCTGTCTATCGTAGCACTCTCGAGGTCGGGGCCAATCGCACGACGCCGACAGTGAGGCGTTCGGCCCCGACTGAAACAGCCAGTCACCGTATCGGGCCGCATCACTGGGCGGGCCATCACACCGCAAGCAGTCCCTGACGACCGGCCCACGGCGCGGTGACCCAATCCTTTTGCCGAGTGCGGTAGCAGTCTGCCCATGGTCGTCTGGGCGCGGGCATGGGCAGCACTCGTCGGGCAAACGACGACGACTGCGGCGGGAACGGCGCCGCCGTCGTGGGTGCCGACCTGGATCAGTGACGTCCTCGCGGCCACGCCCGGACCCGTCGTGCAACTGCTCCAGTCGCTCGTGGTCATCGCACTCGCCTACGGAATTTCGCAACTGCTCGTCCAACTACTCGGCCGTCGCATCGCTCGACACTTTCGTCGCCCGAGTCTGACTCGGACCGCGCTTCGCGGCATTCGGGCCATCGTCTTCGTCTTCGCTATTTTGACCATCATGGGCATCTACGGCTACGGCCTGAGCGACCTCACGCTCTCGGTCGCCGTGTTCTCGGCCGTGGTCGGTGTCATCCTCGCGCCCATCGTCGGCAGCATCATCAGCGGCGTGTTCCTCCTGGCCGACCAGCCGTACGAAATCGGCGACATGATCGAACTCGCGGACCGACAGGAACGGGGCTTCGTCGAGGACATTACGCTCCGCTATACGAAGATATTCACACTCGACAACACTTTTCTCGTCATCCCGAACGGGTCGATGCGTGACCGCGACGTGGTGAATTACTCGGCGGAGGACACCCGGACTCGTCAGGCGCTGGACATCCTGATCACCTACGAGAGCGACCTGGAACGGGCTCGAAACATCGTCGAACAGGCCGCTCGCGACGTCGACGGCGTGGTCAGCGGCGGGCCTCGCATCCGGGTCGGTGCGGCGCGGTATCCGGCAGGCCCGACCTGTTACATCGACGAATTCGGCGACCACGGCATCAACCTCCGACTCCGCTACTGGATCGAAGAGCCATACTGGTTGTTGCGCACTCGCTCGCGCATCCAGACGGCGTTCGCCCAGGCAATCGTCGACGAGGACGTGGAGATAGCCTACCCCCATCAGCACCACGTCTTCGACCAGCACAGCGGGGAGATGCAGGTATCACTCGATGGGGCCACGCGTGGCAGTTCTCGCGGTGTCACGACCAGTGCCGAACGGCGGGCCGGGGAGCAAGCGGGGAGCGACCTCCCTGAAGGGACGACGCCAGCGGGTGCCCGACCGGACGACACGAACGAGAGAGGACACCAACCGGGGGAACCCCCCTCAGACGAGGACTCAACTGACGAAACGTGAGCGTACCGGTGCGCAGAGTCCGCCTCGTTGAATCCCTCGATAGCGAACGTTCTCTGCAGCCATGCCGAATAGATAGCGCGTACCCAGCACTGGCGGGACGTGGCACGGCCAAAACGAACGGTGTGATGTTACCAATCGATAGTGGTAGCTGCTCCGGAAGAGTTCCCGGCCGGGAGTTCGACCCGTTCGAATGCCGCCTGGACGACGGAAATCCGGTCCTCCTCGAGGTTCTGAACGACGTTGCTCGCTTTCACCGGCGTCTCGGACCCCATAAGGAGGTTGAGTCCGAGCGGTTTTGGGGCGTCCGGTGGTCGCGCCTGCATCGACTCGACCACGTCGCGGAACCAGGTGAGGCTCTGTTCGGTGACATCCCGCCAGAAGACCCCTTCGAAACCGGCATCGATACCGAGTTCCCGGAGGCGCTCAGGGTCGACGAGGTAGCTGAGGGAACCGTCCGATGCCCAGGGAACCGGGAACACGGTGTCGCCCCCCGGCCCGGCACAAATTTCGTATAGTGCGAGTGTGCCGCCGGGTCGCAGTACCCGACGGGCCTCCTCGAACGCCACCTCCTTGGCCTCGATGTTCATCAGCGTGTGCTCGAACCAGACGACATCGAACGCCTCGTTCTCGAACGGGAGATCGAGGGCGTTCCCGTGCTGAAAGCGAACCTCGTCGGTCAGTCCCACCCGGTCGGTACACAGCGTCGCTGCACGGCAGTACTCCTCGACCACATCGATTCCGACGACGTCACAATCGTACTCGGCAGCGAGGGTACGGGCCGGCCCGCCGATACCACAACCGACGTCGAGGACGCGGTCGTGGTCCCCGACTCGTACGAGTCCGGCGACTTCCCGGGTCGCATCGATGCCGCGAATGTGGAACTCGTCGAACGATGCGATATCGTCCCGGGTGAGCGCGTTGACATCCGTCCCCGCAGCCTCGAGCGCGTCGAGGATTTCGTCGCCGAGGTCTGACACTCCGTAGTGGTCGTTCAATGCCGCTTCGGTGGCGGTATCTGCGTTCGGCTCATCGCTCGACATGGGAACTCCTCCGTCGACTGGTTCCGGGTTCGTGACCGTTCAGTGCTCGGTTGCTGTGGTGGCTCGAGTTGGTTTCCATCGTCGGTGCCCGTGTACGACGTTGGGTGGCGCCGGATTAAAAGTAATTAGAACGACAATTCTATCGGAGTCTCGATCGAATCCCATTTCTATTCGGTAGCTGACATGAAGGTGGCCCCATCCTGTCGAGGACAGTTGCCCGTCGCCTCGTCTCGTGATTGACGGGTCGAAGACTAATCAGCCGCACTACGTGGTATGGTACCATGGAGTAAGCCCATTACGTACGTTCGCGTATTCGGTGGTATGGACCCCTCACGCGTGGACAAATCGGCACCGTCGAACAGTGCCGGCGACCACGAGGCGTTCCAACTCCTCTCGGACGAGACCCGGATCGGTATCTTGCGGGCGCTGTGGGAAGCCTCCGATCCGGGACAGGAGACGCCCGTGCGGTTCGCGGACCTCCGGGAGCGCCTCGGCGTCGAGGACCCCGGCCGGTTGAACTATCACATGAACAAGTTGACGGATCGGTTCGTCCGACGGACCGACGCGGGCTACGAACTCATGGACTCGGGTAAACGGGTCGTCAGGATGCTGTTGTCCGGCACAGCGATCGACGACCCGGAGGTCGAACCTGTGGCCGTGGACATCTCGTGTTGGTACTGCGGGGGCGGGGTGGAATGGAGCTACCGCGACGGGTGGCGCTACCTGGAATGTACCTCCTGTGACGCCCGGTGCGTCGAATCCTTCCCACCCGGCGTCATCAGCAAGAACGAGTTCCCGCCGTCGGGGGTACGCCACCGCACGCCGAACGAAATTAACGAGGCGGATCGGATCTGGAGTGCCCATCGACGGGCGTCAGTGATGGACGGCGTCTGTCCGGAGTGCGCGGGCGACATGCCCGTCACCGGGATCGATATCTGCGATGATCATCATCCGGACTGGGACGACTACCAGTTCTGCGAGAACTGCGGGTCGATCTTCTGGATGCTCGTCTCGCACGTCTGCGAGGGGTGCAAGTACCAGTGGCGGATGCCCACGTTGTTCTATCCGTCGAGGCAGCCGGCAGTTATCGCGTTCTTCTACGAGCACGGGATCGAGTTCGATCTCGCGTCGAAGGAGCAACGCACGCTCCTGCTCGACTTCGAGGAGGAACTGGTCTCGATCGACCCCCTTCGTATTCGAATCACACTGCGACAGGACGACGAATTGCTCGAGGTCACGTTCGATGAACGGATGAAGGTGGTAGACGAGAATCGGAGCAGGGTGTAGCTAACGGTCTGCTGCATCCGGCCGCTGTCTTCAACAGTTGACGTAGAGCGGCAGACGAGGGGTTTCACCGCATCTCAGATTTCTGCGGTCACGACGTCGCAGTCCAGTTCGTTGCGGAGGAACGTCTCGATGTCCGGGTCATCGACCAGCCGACGGATCATCCGGCGCCACCGACCGGCCTGTTTCTTGCCGATCACTACCACGTCGGCGTCTTCCGCGACGATTTCGTCCAGGAGCGTCTCCTCGACCAGGAGCCCTTTCCGGACGACGTAGCGGGTGTCGGACAGGTGGCCGAACGCACGCTCGACCGCGTCTTTGAGCTCTCGCCGCGTCGTCTGGTGGTTGTCCTGGTACTGATTGACGTGAATGACAGTCAGCTGACCATCTCGCTCCTCGGCGAGTTCGATGGCGCGGGCGAGCGTGGCCTCCGAGTGCTCAGAGAGTGGATACCGAACTGGGACGACGACCTGGGTCATCGAGAGAGTATTTTTTCCCGGCCCGCCTGAACCTTTCCATTAGAACCTCCACCAGTCGGAATTACTCCCGTGCGACTGCGTCCGGGAGCCGTCCCTCTAGCTGGGCGTCGATACCGCATTCGCGAGCGTACTCGACGAGCACCTCGTACTGCAGGGCAAACTGTTCGACGGCGTGGTCCTGGGTCAGCGTCGGGAACTCGAGGTCGGTGACGAGGATGTAGTTCGGGACGGCGACCGTGTACCGTTCGCCGGGGACGACCGATTCGCCGTCCACGTAGGGGACGTACCCACCGTTCTTGGCCGCGACGCGCATCCCGCTGACGTGCCCGTACCAGTAGTCTTTGAGGCGGTCGACCTGCCGACCGTCGGCCTCAGTGACGATTGACCGGAGTTCCTCGCCGGTCACCGACGCGACGACCACGGGTTCTTCGAACGGGCTGACGCTCACGAGGTCTGCGACGGTCACGGCACCCGAGAGGGCCGGTCCTTCGCGGATGCCACCGCCGTTCTGGAGGGCCACGTCGGCCCCGGTCTTCCAGCGGTACGCGTCCGCGACGAAGTTGCCCAGGCGCCACTCGCCACCGAGCCGGCGCTCACGGTCACGTGAGAGCGGCTCGGACACGTGAGTGACGACCTCGTCCAGGCCAGCCTCCCCGATGCGTGCTTCGAGCGCGGATTCGACGGTCGGGTCCGGAGCCGTCTCCTGCGTTTCGTGCAGCAATATCTCCCCGGAGTCCAGGTCTATCTCGTAGACGTACGTGCCGGTCGCTCCGGGTCTCGTCAGTGGCGTGCCGTCGAACGCCGTCGCGTGCTGGTTGTGGGAGTGCCCGGCGAGCACGGCGTCGACGTCGGTCGTCGCGGCGATAGCCCGCGCGTCGTCGTCAGTGGTGTGCGCGAGGGCGATTACGTAGTCGGCCCCCCGGTCGCGCAGGCGGGGGACCCACGCATCGACGGTTTCGACCGGGTCCGCGAACTGCAGGGCGTCCGTTCCAGGGGTCATCTCCGGCGTCGCGGGATCGAGGACGCCCACGACGCCGACGGTCGAGTCGCCGACCGCGACGGTAGTCGCCGGATCGATACCAGCAGCGGCCCCGAAGCGCTCGCCATCCAGTGAGACGTTCGCGAGGACCCACTGCTGGGGCGTCGACTCGACGATGGATTCGAGCGCGTCGAAGCCGTGGTCGAAGTCGTGGTTGCCGACGGTTTCGACGTCTGGCTGGACGGCCTCGAAGAAATCGAGTGCCTGTCGACCGTCGGTCACGAGGGAGAGCACGCCCGGTCCGGTGTTGTCGCCCGACCCGGCGACCAGCGCGTCCGGCCCCCGTCGCTCTGCGAGGAGGCCGGCGACGCGTGCGACCCGAGTCGGCGTATCGTAGGCGTTCTCGACGTCGGAGTAGTGGAGGAGCCTGGGCGACATCGACCGTCGAAAGTCGCCGCGTGGCCAAATTCGCTTCGGTGACGCGACGGAAGGGTTTAGAGTGCCCTGTCCAATACGGCGCGTATGGAGACCAAGACCGGCCCGGATGAAGAGACACTGTACGTCGACACGCAGGACGGCGAGCGCGGGGTCGAGGGCCCGTTCTACCTCGTGTACCGGACCGCCGACCGGGACCGCAGGTGGGGGTACTTCTGCGGTAACTGCGATTCGTTCCGAACCGCGATGGACTCGATGGGCCGCATCAAGTGCGGCGACTGTGGGAATCTCAAGAAACCCGACGAGTGGGACGCTGCACACGAGTGATCGGCACACTGGGAGCTGCGTAGCCGTCTCCAAACCCCGAGGTCTCGCCGGTAGGACGCTGATACCTGGCTTTCTGTATTTCCCACGAAGGTTGAATCGTAGGAACACTTATTGGGTGGGGAACGGTATCGATATTCGAATGAGGGCTGTTACCAAGCACCTCGACGAGAAGGCCCAGTCGATTTTCGCGGACCTTGGATACACGCTGACCGATCGCGGTGAAGAATATCTCGCCGAACGGAAGTGGCGAGTGGTTCACGTAACCCCGGCAACAGCGCTCGAGGAAGCGCCGGAGTCCGGGGACTATCGGTGTTTCGTCACGTGGACTGAGGCCGTGGCCGACCTCGAAGCCCGACTCGAATCCGCCGATCCGGACTACGAGTGGGCGATTATCGGCGTCGACGACGACGGGGACTACGAGGTCGCTCGTCGGCAGAGCGCGGCCTGAACGGCGACCGACCCTCGAATTTGCTCGATTCACGCAACGGCAGTGCCACCAGGGTTTCAATGGTGGGGACCGTTCGACGTCCATAGAGATGGCACAAGGGAACCTCGGTGAGCTATTGACGGACACGCGGGTCAACGCCGGCCTGTCCTGGGTGCTCGTCGCCGTGTTCGTGCTAACCGCCGTCGAGAGCGTCCTGACCAGCGACTTCCTCTGGGCGACCTTCGCCGCGATAGTCGGAATGATGGTGATACTCCCGGCACTCGTCTGGCGCACGCCGCGTGCCATGCCACCGTGGGAGATGGTTCTGCTGGCTGGGCTTCCAGTCGTCGGTCGAGCAGTCGCCCGGTTCCAGGTCACCAGTACCGTCGCGACGTATCTCTCGATCGCTGCACTCGCCCTCCTCATCGCCGTCAATCTCCACCTGTTCACCCCAGTCGAGATGAGCGTCGGGTTCGCCGTCGTCTTCGTCGTGGTCACGACGCTGGCCGCCGCCGGACTGTGGGCGCTCGCGCGCTGGGGCTCGGACCTGTATCTCGGGACCGAACTCCTGCTCGTGCCTGGCCCCGACGGGACCGTCGACCGCGGCGCCATCGAACACGACCTGATGATCGAGTTCGTCGCGTCAGGTGTCGCGGGTCTCGTCGCTGGCCTGTTCTTCGAGGGGTACATCCACCGACGGATGTCGCCCGGCGAGCGGATCGAGGAGGAGATAGCATGAGGCTCCGCGACCGCCTGGGCATCGACGAGCGCCAGCAACGGCAGATCACGTGGCTCATGGAACTCGTCATGGCCGGGGTCCTGTTGGTTGGCCTCTGGAAATGGGAAATCCCGATCATCGTCAATGCCGGGGTCGCACTCGCCATCGCGCAACTCGTCCCGATCCTCGAACGGGACTACGGGGTCCCGCTCGACGCCGGTCTCACGCTCTGGATCACGAGCGCCGTCTTCCTCCACGCGTTCGGAACGATCGGGATCCCCGGCGGAGACAGTTTCTATCGCACCATCTGGTGGTGGGACCACATGACCCACGCCCTGTCGTCCTCAGTGGTCGCTGGCGTCGGGTACGCGACGGTGCGCGCTATCGACGAACACTCCGAGCACACCAACCTCCCCTCGCGGTTCATCTTCGTCTTCATCCTCATGTTCGTCCTCGCCTACGGCGTCTTCTGGGAGATCATCGAGTTCTCGCTGGCCCAGGGTGCCGCGTTGCTGGGGACCGGGACCGTCCTGACCCAGTACGGCCTCACCGACTCGCTGATGGATCTGGTCTTCAACACGCTCGGTGCCGTGGTCGTCTCCATCTGGGGGACCGCCCACCTCTCGGACGTGAGCCAGTACATAGAAGCCCGGATCGAACGACGGAAGGCGTGACCGCCCAGACCCGCGCAGGCGCCCACAGTCAGCGCCCGGCCCGGTAGTCCCCGGACACTGTCCGCTGGCGGACACTTTTGTGCCATGCCAACGTACGACACAGGTGCGATGGTATTCAAGAAGATCACACTGATCGGGACCAGCACCGAGAGCTTCGACGAGGCAGTCGACGACGCGGTGGGACGCGCGGAGGAGACCCTCCAGAACGTCTACTGGGTCGAAGTCGAAGAGATGGGCGTCGAAATCGCTGCGGCCGAAAACAGGGAGTACCAGGCGGAAGTCGAGGTGGCGTTCGAACTCGAAGACTAGGTGCGGAAACTCTCGCCGCAACCACATTCGCTGACCACGTTGGGGTTCTGGACGTGGAACCCCTCGCCCTGGAGTCCGCCCTCGAAGTCGAGGACTGACCCCTCCACGTAATTGATGCTGGCCGGATCGACGAACACCCGGAGGTCGTGGTGTTCGTGGACGGCGTCGTCTTCGTCCGGTTCGTACTCGAAGCGCATTCCGTAGGAGAGGCCAGCACAGCCACCTTGCTGGACGAACAGTCGTAGCCCTGCCACGTCGGTGTCCATGTCCTCGTCCTCCAAGAGCGAGAGGGCCTCCGATGCCGCCTCCTCCGTGACCTCGATCCCATCCCCGCCCGGGTCGGGCCCGTCTTCGGTCGTGGAACTCATAGCCGTAAATTCAGCCCCGAACGTGTTAACCCTGTTGGCGAGCCTGCACCACCCTGACCGCCCGACGTCGCTGGGAGCGACGCACGGACAGTGGTCGGGAGCGACACGAGAACCGTGATCGGAGCCGGTCGCACAGGGATCCTGTCGTTCGGCCTACAAGCGTTTGCGGAAGATGTACTCGGTGGCGGTGACGTCCATCAGTTCGGTCTCCCCTTCCTCGACCTGTTCGAAGCCGGTGGACTCGTAGAAGGCGACGCCGCGGTCGTTCTCGGCGAGGACTTCGGCCTCGTAGATACCCACGTCGCGGTCGTAGAGCGACTGTTCGATCTCTGCGAGGAGGTTGCGAGCGATGCCCTCGCGCCAGTGGTCGGGGTCGACGTAGAGCCGATATAGCTGGTGGACGCGACGGGGTGGGTGGGGACCGACGTGGGCGTAGCCGACGACCTCGTCGTCGATGACCGCGACGAAGAAGTCCTGGGCGTCGTGGTCGATGCCCGATTCGATTGCGTCGTCGACGTACCACTCGTCGAGGACGTCGTCGACGGTGTCGGGACCGAGTATGTCGTCGTAGGCGGCGTGCCAGGACCGTTCTGCGACGCGCTGGATACCGGCCACGTCAGCCATGTGGGCCGGACGGTAGAGCGGGTCTGCTGTCATATCCGAGCGAACGTGGGTGGTGCTGAAAGACCTGACGGCACGGAGTGGCGCTGAGTGTCTCGGAGGCGGCCTACTCGTCGGACTCGTCGAAGCGCGCGTCCACGCTGTGAGCGTGGGCTTCCAGTCCCTCTCCGTTCGCGAGCGTGGTCACCGTCGCTCGAAGGTCGGCCAGCGCGTCGCGCGAGAGTCGCTGCACAGTCGTCGACCGGAGGAAGGTGTCGACCGAGAGCCCTCCGGTGACGCGCGCCTTCCCGTTCGTCGGGAGTACGTGGTTCGTCCCGGTCGCGTAGTCGCCCGCGGCCACCGGACTGTAGGGGCCGAGGAAGGCACTGCCCGCGCTGGGGATGCGGTCGAGGAGCGAGTCTGCGTCCGCGGCCTGGATCGAGAGGTGTTCCGGCGCGTACTCCTCGGCGAAGAGGACCGCCTCGCTCATCGAACGCGCCTCGAAGACGCCGCTGGCGTCGTTGGCGAGTGCCGCGCGGATGGTTTCTTCCCGAGTGCGGCCGCTCGCGTGCTCCTCGACGGCCGCAACGACGGCCTCGGCGATGGCCTCGTCGTCCGTGACCGCGACGACCGAACTCGTCTCGCCGTGTTCGGCCTGTGCGACCAGGTCCGCGGCGACGAGCGAGGGGTCGGCTGTCTCGTCGGCGACGACGAGCACTTCGCTCGGCCCGGCGAGGAAGTCGATTTCCACGTCGCCGCGGACCTCGGCTTTGGCCGCGGTGACCCACTGATTGCCTGGCCCGACGACCTTCTGGACCGCGTTTATCGTCTCGGTTCCGTAGGCGAGCGCCGCGATGGCCTGCGCGCCGCCGACTTGATAGACAGCGTCCGCGCCAGCGACGTGGATGGCGGCGAGCGTAACGGGGTTGAGTTCCTCGGCGGGCGGCGTCGCGACGGCGACGTGCTCGACGCCAGCGACGACTGCGGGGATGACACCCATCAGAACGCTCGAGGGATAGGCCGCCGTACCGCCGGGCGCGTAGACGCCAACGGTTTCGAGCGGTCGAAATCGGCGACCGAGTTCCCGCCCGTCGAAGTCCTCCATCCAGTCCTCGGGGAGTTGTCGCTCGTGGAACTCGCGGACGTTCGCTGCCGCGTCCTCGATTGCATCGCGCGTCTCGTCGTCGATGTCCTCGTACGCTCGTTCGACCTGGTCGCTCACGTCGATGTTGCCGACCTCCACGTCGTCGATTTCGCTGGAGAGGTCCCGAAGCGCGACGTCGCCTTCCGTCCGGACGCGGTCGACGATGTCCGCCACGTCGTCGCGCACCGCAGCGACGCCAGCGTCACGGTCGAACAGCGCCGCCCGCTCCTCGGGGTCCAGCGCGTCCACGGCTCGTACGTTCATGTCAGTCCGTACCCGCGACTGACCCATACGAGTTGCTATCGCGGACGGGTCCCTCGACAGACCATCGACCGGGAACTGGGCGTCCTGCGACGCCTCACCCCTGCCAGTACCACCAGGCGGTGACCAGGCAGATCATGAAGAGACCGCCGAGGAAGAACGCGACTGCGGGGTCTGCCAGGAGCGAGTCGCCACCGCCCTCTGCGAGACCGCGCGCGGTCTCGCCTGCCCCGGTCGGCACCGGCGTGTCCGTCGGCGGACTGGCCGTTCCGGATTCCATAATCGTCTGCTCGGGAGTGGGCGAGGGTGCGTCCGTGGGCGTCTGCGTCGCTTCGACGACCGCCGTCGGACTCGGCGTCGGTTCCTCGGTCGGCATAGCCGTCGGGGTTTGCGTCGCCCGCGGCGTGGCCGTGGGAGTAGCCGTCGGGGCTGGCGTGGGCGTCGCTTCGGCCGTCGGCGTTGGCGTCCCTACCTCCGTCGGGGTCGGGGTTCCTGCCGGCGTCTGCGTCGGCGTCTGCTGGACGGTTGCCGTCGGTTCCGCAGTCGGCTGGGGGGTCCCCTCGGGCGTCGGAGTCGCCGTGGCGTCACCTGTGGCCGTCTCTGTGGCTGTGACGCCTTCGACGTCCTCCTCCGGCGTCGGCGAGTCCGTCATCTCGATGGAGACTTCGCCACCGTCGCCACCGCCACCACCGTCGCCACCGCCACCACCGCCGTCCCCACCGTCTCCGCCGCTCGCACCGGCGTCAGCACCGTCGCCACCGCCTGCACCGCCGTCGCCCCCGTCAGCCGAACCGGAACTCATCGAGACGTCGAATCCGCCCAGAATCGAACCGGACTGGCCGAACAAACGGCGGACGACGAGGCTGGCGAAGGCGAGGAGCCCCACCGATCCGAGCAGTCGTTTCAACGCGGTCTTGAGGCGGGAACGATGGTGCTCCCGACCGGCGAAGAGCACGAGCGCTTCGCTCGCCGGTGCGTAGATGGTCATCTCCGTCCCCTTCTCGGAGTAGCCTTCGCCGGCAGACTGGATCAACTCGGCGTCTTCCAGGCGCTCGACGTGATAGTGCACGTTCTGCAGGGACGTCCCGACCTGGTCCCTGATCTCCGGCGGTGTCTTGGGTTCTTCGTACAGCGTGGCGAGAATTTTCCGCGACGTGTCCGACGAGAGAGCGGAGAGCGCCTCCTCGGTCGCCTCGTCGTCGAGGTCGAGGACCCTCGGTTCGTCGGGCGTCGTGGTCGGCTCCGACTTGAACGGCAACAGACGACCCATTGATACACTCAACTTCCTCCGGCTTAATGTGTTTTCCCGATAGACAAAAACTCGTTTGATGCTTGGAAGGCGTTCACACACCCCGGCTGGCGCCTATCGGTAGAGCCGAGTCAGTATGTGCAACGACGACAGAAGCACCGTGAGCCCGACTTCACCCACCAGGACGAACAGCAGTGCCAGCGACCGTTCGGACGGTGCGAGGATGACCGTATAGACGTACCAGCCAGTCCCGACGGCGAGCGCCAGAAAGAGTGCGTGGATGAATAGCCAGGGCCCGAGCGTCCGCACCGCGCGAGCGAACCGGGCGAGGAGCGGGTCTCTGGCTGGCTCGTATCCCTGGTTCGCCTCCGCCGCCTGCCAGAAGCTACTGTTTGCGTAGGACTCGCCCGACGCAGTTGTCCGCCGTCGGCTCCCACCTGATCCCGACTGGCGAGTGTTGGTCGCCCTGTCTGCACTGGCGGCAGAACCCGTGCGTCCATCGCCTGGTGGTGCTTCGGTCGACGAATTTCCATTCGAGGACGAGTCCACGCTCGCAGACGCACTGACACCCGATGACTCGGCGCTACTCGCAGCCGATCCGCTCCGGCCGTTCCCCGAACTGCGTGACCCCGTGCCGGAGGGAGTGTCCGAGCGATTCGAACGCGTTGCCCTCCGCTCGGCCGTCGAGTCTGTCGCGGTGCGTCGGCCGGCGGTCGAACCGCTGGTCGACGCCGTCTCGCCGGATCGAGACGCCGTCGAGTCAGCGGTCGAGGACGGCTCAGCCTGACCGTCTGACCCGTTCGATCCACGGGATTTGTCGCTGCTCGCATCCGTCGAGTCATCCCTGCCGGACTCGTCGGTGTCTTGCGTTCGAGTGCCCGGTGAATCGTCTCCGTAGTTCGACCCGCCCGTACCTGAAGCGGTTCTCTCCGACTCAGTAGCGGTTGCGGACTGGTCTCGGGCACGTCCGTCTTTGCTCCCTGCAGTGGCACGGCGGCCCTGTGAGGCGGACGAGCGGTCCCGAGAAGCGGAACCACGTCCCGCTGAGGCCGACGAGCGGTTTCGAGAACTCGCGCTCTGTCGTCCTGAACCTGAGGTCGACGAATCAGCGTCATCAGCCGCAGACTCTCCTGGGCGACTCGACTTCGAATCGGCGTTCATCTGGGTCCGCTCGCCATCGGGTTGCCAGAGCGTCGAGTCTCCGTAGGTTCGAACGTACGCGGCGTGCCCGAGTCGGTCGTACCGCGAGCGTTCCTTCCCGTCGAGCAACGCCTCTTTGGCCGCAGTGATCCGTTTGAACCGGTCTGCGGCGTCAGGCGCCGAACTCACGTCCGGGTGATGGTCTTTGACTCGCTCCCGGTACGCAGTGCGTATCGCATCGTCGTCGGCGTCAGGTCCCACCCCGAGGACGCCGTAAAACGTCGTGTGCATACACCCAGGTTCCCGTACTGACACGTTCTTTCGGCGTATCCTACAAGAACTTTTCTACCATCGAGCAAGCGCGCTATCGCAGTTGCTGGGTCCCGAGAGAACACGTCATTGGCGGATTCGACCCGTCTCAATCCGACCGTACTCTGCCGCCGTCGGTGGATGCCTGGGTCGCGGCCGTATCGGGCCCGTCGATTGCGCCCAGTTCCGGATGACACGCTTCACAGACCCAGACGACCGTTCGGTGCGTCATCGACTCCGACCGCTCGCGGAGTCGCCATACGTGAAAGACGTCGTCGCCGCAGGTGTCACATTCGACCATTGTATCACCATGTGTGCAGGTCGTTCACATATAGCTTGCCCTGAACCGCGTTTAACCGCTTCCGGACTGGTAATATGTCCTAAAATATCGCCTGGGGCGACTCTCGGCGTTCGTCCCCACACAGAGTACCGCGACGGTACTCGCACGAAGAGTGCAGGGACGGATGCTGTCAGCGCTCGCACTGGACCGAGTAGGGCTGCTCTACCGACCAGATACAGTGACAGTTCGAATGGCAGTCGGGCAAGTCCCGAGGGAACGGTTTTTCACACCGTCGGGCTAATCGCCGGGTATGTCTGCGACTGAGCGGTCCCTCGCGAAGACGATACTTGCGTACGTCGTCGCCCTCATCTCGGCGGTCGGGCTCGGTGCTGGTGGGTTACTGGTCGGCTTCGTCCTCACTGCCATCACCATCGGCGTTCTCGTCGTCGGTCTCAGCATCACCATTCCGGCGACGGCACAGATCGTCCTCAGCCTCGTCTTCGTCCAGGGCGTGGGCTGTGCCGGCGTCGCGTTCACCTACCTCAAGGTCAGACCGATCGTCGGCCCGAGGATACGCTCGCTCCTCGGCTTCTCCGGGATTCCCGGTCCGTTCGACATCGACGCCAGTGTCCCGGACATCCGTCAGGGCGCGATCATCGTCGGCGGGTACGTCCTCGCGCTGGGCGGTGCTTTCGCCGGATCTATTCTCATCACAATCCTCCAGGTCGATACCGGAACCAACCAGGCCGCCGAGATGGGGATGGAGAACCCCGAAGTCCTCTTGCTCCTCATCCCCGCGTCGATACTCATCATCGGCCCGGGTGAGGAACTGCTCTTCCGCGGCGTCGTCCAGGGTCGGCTTCGCGAAGTCTTCGGACCGGTCGTCGGAGTACTCATCCCAAGCGCAGTCTTCGCGGGCCTCCACTGGTTCGCTCTCACTGGCGGATCGGCCACTGGGAACCTCGTCGCCCTGGGCGTCCTCGTCGGCCCAGCCCTGGTCTTCGGCGCGAGTTACGAACTCACGGACAACATCGTCGTCCCCGCTATGATCCACGGCATCTACAACGCCACGCTGTTCTCGTTACTCTACGTCGTCATCGCCTTCAGCGACCAGTTACCGGACCCGCAGAACACGACCACCGCCCTTGTCTCCCTCCTCTGAGCCATCCCGCAGAACTCTCGCGACTCAGAGGAGCGAAAGCACGTCGAAGACCACCGGGTAGGTGCCGATGACGGCCCCGCTGATGACACCCATGAGGACCGCAGACTGGTCCGCGTCCGCACCGATTTTCCCACTGTAGGCCGCGTATGCCGAATAATAGCCGAGCGGCGTGAGTAGTAGCGTCGCGACCCGTCCGTACGGTGCGGCAAGGTCCCCCACGGTCGCCAGAACGTAGCCGACGATGGCGAACAACGCGCCAGTCATGAGGAAGAAAATCGCTGCCTCGAACAGTGGTTCGGGTGGTTCGTCGGCCCCCTCTCGTGGGGGTGGTTCGTAGTGACGAACCGTCACCGCGGCGGCACCGGCGGCACCGACGAGAGAGACTACAGCGATAGCGGCCAGTTCAGCGGTCGGACCCATTAGTGGAAGCCTTGCGGACCGTCCTGTTAAACGGACTCGGTCCGACCGCGGCGGGGGACAATCCTTCCTGCTCGGTGGACGGGCGACCGTACCGCCAGGCGCTCAGCAGACGGGCACCATGCCATCGCTGGGGGACCGGCACGAGGAGTGGTTGGAACGAAGTGGGGTTGGTACTCGACGGGGTCGCCCTGACGATTGCGGCGGCCATCGAACTCCACAAACTGAGCTGGAACGCGCGGTACCCGAGCCGCGAGGAGTCCGCAGCCAACTCGAACGGTCACCCCCTCGAAGACGAGCCCTACCGAGCGAAATCCGGACGTCTCCGACAGGCTTTCGCCGGGCTCACGGCAGGCTCAAAACGGGCACACTGCGGGCTCTCGGCGTCCGCTCGGCCGACTATCGGCAGGCTCTCGACTCTGGGGGGCTCGATGCGGAATTCCCCAGCAACGCACGCGTCGGTAACTCCCACCAATGTCGGTGGTTGCAGGTGGCACCCACCACCAGAGTCAATACCCAGAACCTGATAGGTAAACCCATCTCGTGCAGCAACCGAACGAACGATTCGAGGTGATTCACTGTACATGTCCCTCGAAGACCGACGAATCAGCCGTCAGCCCGAGCGACCAGACGGACGAGTTCGTGAACGTCGAGGCAGTCCCGAGCGCCAGTGACGCACTCGACAAACTTGCGACCGGGCGCTTCGACTGTGTCGTTTCAGACTACGAACTCCCCGAATCCGACGGCATCGCGTTCTGCGAGGCCGTCCGCGAACGGGACCCAGAACTGCCGTTTATCTTGTACACCGACCGGGGCAGTGAAGCGGTCGCGAGCGACGCGATTACGGCCGGCGTCACCGAGTACTTCCGCAAGGGAGCGGCAGAACAGGACGCTTCGCTCACAGATGCGATCCAGCGCGTGCTCGAAGCGGATTCCGACGGTGAGGCGACTGACCGTCCCAATCGAGACCGGACACTGCTGGAAGCACTCCCCGGCTGTGTCGTCACACGGGACAGTGACGGGCGATTCACGGACGCGAATCAGCGGGCCCAAGCGGTACTCGGCCTCGAACACTCGTCCGACGACGGCCGCTATTACACCGCTCCAGCGTGGGAGTACGTCGGGCTCGACGGAGCGCAGCTCCCGGCGGACTCGCTCCCGTATCGGCAGGTCTGGGAGACGGGTGAACCGATATACGATTTCGACCTCGGGATCAGGTGGCCAGACGGGACGATTAATTACTTCCTCGTCAACGGCGCCCCACTGTTCGACGACGAGGGCGAGGTCGAACGCGTGGTCCTCTCGCTGACTGACGTCACCGAACGGACCGCCAGAGAACGTGACCTCGAGCAGTACACGGATTTCATCGACCGCCTCCTCGATTCGATCGACGACGTGCTGTACGTCCACGACGAGGAAGGCACGCTCATCCGGTACAACGAGAAGTTTTCGGAGGTTGCGGGAATCACGGGCGACGATGCGGATACGAGGACGGCGTTCGATTTCCTCCCAGAATCGCATCACGACCGAGCGAGCGAACGGATCCGGGAGGCCATGGACAGCGGCCACGGTCGCCTCGAAGCACCACTGCTCACGAGCGATGGGGAAGCGATCCCATACGAGTTCGTCGCAAACCGGGTCGAAACTGTCGATGGTGACACTCAGATCGTCGGCATCGGACGAGACATTTCAGAACTCAAAGCGCGCGAAGCGCAACTCGAGCAGTACCAGCAGATCGTCCAGCACCTGGACGACGTCGCGACCATCATCTCGCCGGAGGGGACCATCAAGTACGTGAGTCCGGCAGTCGAGCGCGTGCTCGGCTACGAACCAGCGGAGTTGATCGGTGAAGACGGCTTCGGGTATCAACCACCGGAAACCAGCGAGCAGGTCGCGGTCGGCATTCAAACGGTCCTCGAAGACCCGTCTGAAACGTGCACGGTTCAGACGCAGTTTCGGCGGGCCGACGGCTCGTTTTGCTGGATCGAGTCGACGCTCCGCAATCGCACCGAGGACGACATCATCGACGGCATCCTCGTGAGCAGCCGCGACATCTCCGAACGGGTCGAACAGAAAGAGCAAACCGAGCAACGAAAGGAGCAGGTCAGTCAGTTACACGAGGCAACGCGTGACCTCCTCGCGGCGGCGACGCCGAAAGCGGCCGCAACCGTCGCGAGCGAGGCGGCCGTCGAGATTCTCGAATTGCCATTGAACGGGATCCACTTCTACGACGAGGAACTCGACGGCCTGGTGCCGACAGCGGTGTCCGAGGGGAGCACCGAACTATTCGACGAGGTGCCGATCATCGACGAAGGGATAGCGTGGGAGGTGTACCAGCGTGGGGAGTCCCGGATTTACGACGACGTCCGGAACGACACCGAGGTGTACAACGCCGAGACGCCGATCCGGAGCGAGATGTATCTGACGCTGGGCGAGTACGGCGTCTTCCTCGTCTCCTCGACGGAGACGGACAGTTTCGACGAGACAGACGTCGAGGTCGCACGGATTCTGGCGGCCAACACCGAAGCGGCGCTGCATCGCATCACCAGAGAGCAAGAACTCAGGTCCCGGGAGCGAGAACTCGAACGACAGAACGACCGCCTCGACGAGTTCGCCAGTTTCGTCAGTCACGACCTCCGGAATCCACTGAACGTCGCGAAGGGACGACTCGAACTCGCCAGGCGCGAGCACGACAACGAGCATCTGGAGTACGTGGCCACGGCGCAGGACCGGATGGAGACGCTCATCGACGACGTTCTGGCCCTCTCACGCCAGGGTGAAACCATCGACGAGAAAGACGTCGTCAATTTAGAATCGATCGCACGGGATAGCTGGCAGAACGTCGAAACCGCCGACGCCACGCGGGTCGTCGAAACTGATCTGCGGATCCGGGCGGACCGGAGTCGTCTCAGACAGCTCCTGGAGAACCTCTTCCGGAACGCAGTGGAACACGGAGGCGACGACGTCACGGTCCGTATCGGAGAGCGAGCGGATGGCTTCTACGTCGCGGACGATGGCCCAGGCGTTCCAGCAGACGACCGGGAAGCGGTATTCACCGCAGGGCACTCGGCCAGTTCGGGCGGAACCGGATACGGACTGGCAATCGTGGATCAGATCGTCGATGGGCACGACTGGGCGATCTCGATCACGGAGAGTGAAACCGGTGGTGCGCGCTTCGAGATTTCTGGCGTCGAGACGGTTCAGTAGCCACGGTGGAACCTGTTTTGCGTCCTGCGACGCAAAGAGGGTATTTCCGATGCTGGGGGAAATTGACTCTGCGTTCGGGAGACGCAGCCGAGACTCGACGAGCTGTGGAAATATCGCCCGGAACACTAACGACCGACATCATCCCAGGCGGCGTGCCGGGTCAGCCGGGAAACCCTCGTGCCGGGCGGGAGGTGCCGTCAGGCACCTCCAATTGCCGAGACGGCGTGAGCCGTCGAGGCGGGTGGCGCGTTAGCGCCACCGATTGCCGAAGCGGGCGAAGCCCGCAGAGGCGGGAGGTGCCGTCAGGCACCTCCAATTGCC
>ENA-ORCR01000553-ORCR01000553.1-marine-metagenome-genome-assembly--contig:-NODE-553-length-19093-cov-3.470761_pt1 | contig 19093 bp, 16 predicted proteins | sample MGYA00237782_ERZ508514 | MGnify/ENA primary metagenome ERZ508514 (study PRJEB26185, sample SAMN06268960) | marine metagenome | isolation source: Eden Landing Ponds, San Francisco, CA, USA | place...
TCTACCAGTTCACTCAGATCTGGAACGAGTTCCTGTTCAGCCTCACGCTGATCGGGAGTTCCTCCAGTCCGGCCGCGACGGTCACGCTCGTGCTGTCCGGCCTGGGCGCCGACCTCTCCGGCATCGACTTCGGCCTGCGGATGGCCGGCGCGCTCTTCGCCGCGCTGCCGACCATCATCATCTACGTCCTCTTCGCCGAGCAGTTCGCAGAGGGACTGGCCGCCGAGAACTGACCGACGACTCGGTCCACTCCCTTCTCACTGCGGGACCAACTAACTTTCGAGTATACTTGGCTGATAGACGTATATTTTGTCAGATACAAATACGACGTTGCTCGTCCCGCCTCCCCAAACTACGTCGAACTCTCCGATAGAGGCGTTGGATCGTAAATTTTCACGGTCTGGATGATCCGGGCGAATCACCACGCCCAGAACCGATGTCCGTCATGGCTGGTCGGAGGACGAATCCAGCATATCGACGAATATTCCTCATGAATCGCCGTCTACTGGGAAAGTCTGCTTCGATTTCACCGGTTTGTCGATCCGCTCTCGCTAATTCACGTATTATCTTATATATTTAAAAACCTCTAGAAAATCTGAACCAAATCATCAGGGATTGAACGCTCGGCGAGAGCGGAACCGCTGGCCGGATTGGGCGCGCCGCTCACTCGTAGCGGAGGGCGTCGATGGGGTCGACGCGGGCGGCGCGCCAGGCGGGGTACAACCCGGCGACGACGCCGACGAGGACGCCCACGACGACGGCGACGGCCGCCCAGCCAGGGGCGAGCGTGAGCGGAATCTCGGCGTACCGGGTCGCCACCCAGCCGCCGGCGATGCCGAGGGGCACGCCCAGAAGTGCGCCAAAGGCCCCGAGCAGGACGGATTCGACGAGGAACAGTTCCATCACGTCGCGACTGCGCGCGCCGACGGCTTTCATGATCCCGATTTCGCGGGTTCGCTCGGTGACGCTGACGAGCATGATGTTGGCGATGCCGACGGCGCCGACGACCAGCGCGATGACGGCGATGCCCGTGACGAAGCGGGTGAGTCGCGAGACGATGCGCTCGATGCGTTCGACCAGGTCGGCGTTGGTCTGGGCGGTCACCTCGTAACCGTCGGGGATCAGTGCCGCGGCGTCCGAGCGAGAACTCGCGAAGTACTCGCGGACGCGCTCTTTCGTGGCGGTGGTGTCACCGGGGTCGGTGACGACCGTCAGTTGCGGGTAGACGCGCTGATTGGCCACTGCGTTCGGGCTCTCGACGACCGAATTGTAGAACGGATCGGCCGGCAGGAACACCCGCGGCTGGTCGCTGAAGGAACTGAACGGGAGCTGTCCGCCGGTGCCGTTGACGACGCCGACGACGGTGACGGTGCGGCGCTCGCCCGACGCGAGCGTGATGGTCAGTGAGTCGCCCGCCGAGAGGTTGCCCGGGAACAGTCGCGCGCCGGGCACGTTGACCACCGCTTCCTCGGCCCCGTTTCGAAAGGCGCGCCCGTCGTCGAAGGTCGCACGCTCGAAGGCCGTCGCGTTCGTCGCGGTGACCTGCCGGCGGGCGACCGTCCGGTTCCCGCTCGTGAGTGCACTCACTGGGACGAGTCCCCGCGGGACCACCTGCTGGACGCCCTCGATGTCCCGGACCTGTGCGAGGTCGTACTCGGTGAACACTGGCTGACCGACGTCGCCGAAGCCGCTCTCGTCACGCTCGGTGGCGACCAGGTACAGCTCGTTCGCGCTGGAGCCCTCGATTTCCGAGACGACGTCGGCCTTCAGACTCGCGCCGAAGGTGGCGAAGGTGACGACGGCGGCGATGCCGATGACGATGCCGACGACTGTCAGCGCCGCGCGTAACCGGTGGGACTGGAGCGAGCGAACGCTGATCCGGACGGTTTCAGTGAGATCCATCAGATCCCTCCTGCAGCGTCGGTCGTCGACAGGGACTCCGTCCCTTCGATTTCACCGTCGCGGACGTGGACGATGTGGTCGGCGTGTTCGGCGATGTGACGCTCGTGGGTGACGAGCAAGATGGTGTTGCCGGCGTCGTGGAGCCGTTCGAACCGGTCCATGATCCGTGCGCCGGTCTCGGTGTCGACGTTCCCCGTCGGTTCGTCGGCGAGCAAGAGGGCCGGATCGGCGGCCAGCGCTCTGGCGATGGCGACCCGCTGGCGCTGCCCCCCGCTCAACTCCGTCGGCTGGTGGTCGAGGCGGTCACCGAGGTCCACCTGCGCCAGCAACCGTTCGGCCCGGTCGCGCCGCTCCGCCCGATCCCAGCCCTGGAACACCAGCGGCAGTGCGACGTTCTCGACGGCGGTAAGCCTGGGCATCAGGTTGAACGTCTGGAAGACGAAGCCGACCGTCCGCCCGCGGACCCGTGCACGTTCGGCCTCGGAGAGGGCGGCCAGGTCCTGGCCGTCGAGTTCGACGGTTCCGTCCGTCGGGGTATCCAGCCCACCGACGAGCTTGAGCAGCGTGCTCTTGCCGGACCCGCTGGGACCCATGACGGCGGTGTAGGAGCCAGCCTCGAGCGTGAGGGTGACGTTCGAGAGCGCCTCGACCGTGGCCCCGCCCTCGTAGGTTTTGGTCACGTCGGTGAGCGCCACCACTGGGTCGGCCGTGTCCGCCCCTGGACCGGCCGCACCCGCCTCTGCCGCGTCGGTCGCGTCGGTCACACCCGATCCAGGGCTCGCTCGGAAATCAAAGGTTCGACGGTGGCGTGTGCATCGGAACGCCGTGGCCCAGTCCGAGCGCCTGTCCACACTGTGTCGGTTCCGTGCTCGCACCCGTCCCTGTGGTTAAGCGTCTCCAACCCCAAGGGCAGCCAATGACAGACGAGCGCGGTTCACTCGCGACGCGGGCCACACCGCTCGCAGCCGGTCTGATCGTCGTCGCGCTCGCGGCGGTGGTCGCGGCCGGTGGCCTCCCGTCCACCGATACGGCGCCGACCGGCGACGAGGTGCTGGACCGCGTCGAACAGCGCTACGAGAGCGCCGAGACGCTGGCCGGCGAGGCGACCGTCACGGTCGAGAACGCGACCACCGAACGCTCGGTGAACGTCTCGTTCGTCGTCGAACGGCCGAACAGGACTCGCGTGTCGCTCGCTCACAACGGCACCGAGGCCGTCGCCGGGACGAACGGCACCGTCGCGTGGGTGTACGACCCCGCGACCGACACGGCCTGGGTTCGTGACCTCCCGAAAAACGAGAGCGCCTGGAACCACTCCGCCACGGCGCTCAACCGCTCGATGGCACCCGCCAATCACTCCTGGGCCGGCACGGACACTCGGGGTGTCGGGAATCACTCGTGGGCGACCGACAATTGGACGGCCACTCACCCGAACGCCACCGTCGATGCGTACCTCGACGAGAACGTGAGCGCCGAGGTCCGCGGCACGGCAACCCTCGACGGGAGCGAGACGTACGTTCTCGCCCTCGCGCCCGAAAACGAATCCTACCGAGGGAACGCCACCTTGTGGGTCGACACCGACGACTATCGGGTTCACAAGATCCGGGCGGGATACGGCGAGAACTGGACGACCGTCGCTTTCGACGGTCAACAGTTCAACGCCAGCGTGCACGAGAGTACGTTCCAACCGCCAGACGCGGCGTCGGTGAATTCAGTTTCCCGGGAGCGCTACGAGACATTCGCGACCGCACAGGCGAACACGGCCTTCGACCTGCAGCGCCTCGACGCCGATGGGTACGAGTTCAGCGAGGCTGTGGTGGTCACGCGCAACGGCTGGACCGTCGTGACTCAGCAGTACACCGGCGACGCGAACGTGACTGTCGTCGCCACCGCCGACGACCCGCCCTACGGCCTGAACGCGACCACCGGCGAGAACGTGACAGTCGCTGGCGAACCCGCGACGTACGTCGAGCGCGATGACGGCGCGGCAATCGTCTGGGAAGTCGGCGACGTCACCCGAGCGGTCGTCGGTGACCTGTCGCGGGAAGCGCTACTCGACCTGGCCGAACACGTGCGTTCGTAGCGGTCGAGATTTTCGGACCGTTCGTCGATGCTCACTCGAATACCGAGGGGCGCAGTCGGTCGCGTTCGTCCGCCGTGAGTCGATACGGGGCGAGTTCCGGCTCCAGGTCGCCCAGCGCGTCACGCCGCTCCTGGTGCTCGGCCAGGAACTCGGCGATGCGCTCGGCGGCGAGTTGCTTCAGTTCGCCCGTCAGCAACGCACCGGAGCGGTACTGGGCGGCCAGGTCCTCGACCCGCTGGTCGTCGGGTTCGAAGAACGTCTTGAGGTACTGGTAGGCCACGTCCACGCTCGGCTCGCCGCCGTGCTCGCGATGGTCGTCGACGTCCACGCGGCCGCCGGAGTGAGCGTACTGCATGATCTTGTCCCGAACTGCATCGGCGTCGTCGGTCAACTCGATGGCCGGGGCGTCCGAGGAGGAGGACATCTTTCCCGGGCCGTCGAGTGCGGGGAGGAACTTCCCGAGGAGCGCGCCGGGTTTGTCCACCGCGAAGCGCTCCTTGGCGGCCACGTCCCGGCAGACCCGCACGTGTGGGTCCTGGTCGACGGCGATTGGGACCAGCGTCGGATGGCGGCCGTGAACGAGTTGAGGCAGGAGCAGGTGGGTCGCCTGCATCGCCGGGTAGAACGAGAGGCCGACGTTGTCGGGGTCGCCGTAGGTCGCGTCGACGGTCGACTGGGTGATACCCGCGGCGACGCGCGCGGCCTGGGGATAGAGGACGTCCGCGTCGAGGCGGTCGACGACGATGCGGGTGCGCTCGGGGTCGAAGCCGACGGCGAGCAGGTCGCGCAGGTTCGAGCGCGTCGCTGCCTCGATTTCCGAGAAGGAGAGATCCTTCGCGTAGAACTTCTCGTCGTCGGAGAGGGGGACGTAGACGTACGCGCCGGTCGCCGCCTGGAGGCGCTTCGCGAGGTAGAAGACGAGGACGTGCCCGAGGTGCATCGGCCCCGACGGTCCGATGCCGGTGACGATAGAGTGAGTGTCTCCGGATTCGGCGGCAGCGAGGTAGGGGTCGACGTCCCGTCCGGCGTAGAAGACCCGCCGGCGAAGCATCGGGTGGTCGGGGAATCGGCCGACCTGCTCGTCGGTCAGTCGGTCGGCACCGAACTTCTCGAGCAAGCGGTCGTAGTCGACCGTTCCCTCGACGTCGTAGGGCGTGACGGTGAATTCGTCGGCGTTGGCGTCCTGGTCGTCACCCCGCTGGGTGGCGTCGCCGTCCTCAGTCGGCTGGTCGGTGGGCTGAGCGTCGGTCGGCTGGCCGGCGTCGCTATCCTCTGTCGGTTGTTCGAGCGTCTGTGCATCGGTCGCTGTGTCGTCGTGCATGTGTGTGGGTGGTCGCGGCAGTGGCTGGCGGGCGAGACGAGCGAGAGAACGAGTGAGCACCGCGCCCACGACGACCGGGTTAGGCCCGACCGTCCGTGACCGCGACACTGTCCGCTCTCGAAGCGTGCGCACGCCAGCGCCAGCCGAGAACGGACTCCATAGTCGAGTGGGGATATTTCGCTCGCCTACAAATCGGTTTCGGAGTGGAGAGGCGATGCAATCGTCAGGGCTGCACTTGCAAACGGATCCGACTGCAACAGCGTGAAAGCCCCCGCTCGCTCCGCTCGCGCGGCTTGCTGCGCGCTTCACTCACTTCGTTCGTTCCAGTGCTTACTGCGCCGTGCTTCCCGGAGCGAGCGGCCCCTTTCAGTCCCACCCGTGTCGGTTGATCGGTCAGTCTACGCACGTGGGACCGAGGAGGGCGACGAGGCTCTCAGGTCGTTTGCGGCCGACTGTGTCGTTGGTGTTCGGATCTCACTGGAATCTCCGATACTCACAACTCGAAGGATTCGCCGTCCACGGCGAGGGGCTCCTGAAAGGCGTCGTCGGCGTCGAGGAAGTGCGAGACGTGGACGACTCGCGTTTCGTCGGCGTTCAGGTCTTCGCCGAGCGCCTGTGCGCCCTCGACGGTCATGTGCTTCGTGCCGAAGGTCCGGGGTACACCGTCTTCGTCGAAGTGGTCGCCGCCCGCGGGGTGGTGCTCACAGAGGTCCGCGGTCACGATGCCGTCGGCGAGCAAGAGGTCGGGGTCGGCGAGGACGGCCCGGGCGTCCTCGCTGATCCCGTAGGTCGTGTCGCCCGAAATCGAGAGTTTCGCGCCGGTCTCGGGATCTTCGATGGCGAGGCCGTAGCACAGCAGCGGCGGGTGCACGACGGGGACGAGCGTCACGTCGAAGCCACAGATCTCGACGGACTCGAAGGGGGTGGTCGGATGGACCGCGACCTGGTCGAGGTAGTCGTAGCGCTTGCGGACGTGCTCGGCAACGGTCTCGCCGGTCTGGGGGTCGGTCTCGTCGGCGGCGTAGACGGGGAGGCTATCGAGCAAGCGGTAGACGTGCCCGAGGCCGTCGAGGTGGTCGAAGTGGATGTGCGTGATGACGGCGGCGTCGGGGAGGGCGACGTCGTGGTCGAGAAACTGGTGGCGAAAGTCGGGACTGGTGTCGACGAGCAGGCACTCGTCGGTGCGGTCGTTGCGGACGTGGACGGAGAATCGCGACCGCTCGAGGCCGAGTTCGACCGCGCGCAGGCAGGTGTCACAGTCACAGTCGGGGGTCGGCGTCCCCGTCGTGTCGCCGGTCCCGAGGAGGGTGACGTGCATCGGCCGAGGCAAGGGGAGGCCCGGGCCTAAATGGTGCGGTCGCCGGCAATCGTCGGACCACCACCGTCGCACGACGCCGGTCGCTACGACCGCTGGTCCGTCCGCACGTCGAAGGCGTGGGTGTGGATGAGGAGTCCGTCAGTCTGCTCGGCGAACGACGCGATCGATTCGTCGACCCGTTCGGGACCGAGCACCGGGGCGTCCTGGTGTTTCGCCCAGTCGTCGAGTACCGGGTCGAGACCCGCTCGAACTGACGGGTCAATCCCCCCGAGTCGGAGCGTCACCGCCCCCGCCTCGTCCTCGACGGGGGTGAGTGAGAGAATGTACCACGCGGTCGTGCTGAAGAAGGCGGCGTCGGTCTGTTCGAGTTCTGCGCCCTGGTAGGTCGTCCCCTCGTAGCTGACGTACTCGCCGAAAAAGTGGTTCCGAACCCACTCACCGGCCTCGCTCTCGGGATAGACCGATGGGCGCCCCTCCCCCGTTATCGCGCTCACGACGAGGTCACGATGTTGCTCGGGAATCGACGAAACGGGTGTGACAGAGGCATTTTCCGGGGGATCCGAGGGCTCGGCGGTGAGCAGCAATTCGTACCGGATCCCGGCCTCGCCGGACACCTCGTAGACGCCGCTCGCGTCTCCCGAGGGATCGACGAGTTCGACGGTGTCGACGGTCGGGAGGATCGGTTCAGGCGAGTAGACGAACGTCTCCGCGTGCGTGCGAACCGGTGTTTCGCTCGTCGCGGCGGATCTGAGTAGCGAGGCGAGTGCCTTCGGGAAGACTGTCAGGGGTGTCTCGCTCGGTTCGACGCGTTCGAGGACGAGTGACGGGGCGGGCGTCGTCGTTGGCGTATGGGTGTCGGTCGGATCAGTCGTGCCGGTCACTCTGTCCGCTGTCCGGGCCGTCGGCGTCTCGGTCTGGTTCGTTCGGTGGGGGTCCGGTGGTGTGTCGGTCGATTCGGCCGCACCTGGCCCCTCCGATTCGGCTTCGAGACAGCCCGCTGTCCCCGCGAGCGCGCCACCGAGCAGCGAGAGGTACCGTCGACGGTCCACGTCCATCATAGCTTCCTCCTCGAACACCTGGGAAAAGTGTCTTCAGGTGGTTGAAATGAGTGTTTCATCGACGCTCGTCCCCCGCGACTGCGTCCGGGTGTCCCGGAGATGGGTTCCGCGACCGGCACCGCGAAGGCCCTGAGGGCCAAGGCTAACGCGATGCCAACGGACGCGCTGCCACGGATCGGGCTGGGCACCTATTCCGACGACGACCGCGAACAGTGGCGGACGAACGTCGAGACGGCCCTCGACGTGGGGTATCGACACGTCGACACGGCGCAGGACTACGGCAACGAACGGTACGTCGGTGCCGGGCTTGCCGACGCGGGACTCGACCGCGACGACGTCTTTCTCGCGACCAAACTCGCGCCGGGAAATCTGGGCTACGAGGACGTGCTGGCGACCACCGAGGCGAGTCTCGACCGCCTCGGCGTCGACGCACTCGACCTGCTGTACGTCCACTGGCCCGTCGACGCCTACGACCCGGACGAGACCCTCCGTGCGCTCGACGAACTCCACGACGAGGGGGCGATACGGCACGTCGGCCTGTCGAACTTCTCGCCGGCCCTGCTCGAGGAGGCCCGAGACATTCTCGATGCACCGGTCACCGCCCACCAGGTTGAGTGTCACCCCTACTTGCAACAGGACGAGTTGCGCGCGTACGCTCGCGAGCACGACCACTGGCTGGTCGCCTACTCGCCGCTCGCCCAGGGCGCCGTACTCGACGACCCGGTGCTGACGGACATCGCCGACAAATACGACGCTACGCCCGCACAGGTGTCGCTCGCGTGGCTCCTGTCCAAGGATTCGGTCGCGGTCATCCCGAAGGCCAGCAGCTGGGAGCACATGGAGCAGAATCTGACTGCTCGGGACCTCTCCCTCGAGGACGAGGACCTGGAGCGTATCGACGGCATCGAGCGCGAACACCGGGTAATCGACCCCGACTTTGGCCCCTGGAACTGAGGGGCCGAGCGGGGTCGCGTTGGGACCTCGACCCACCGCGCCAGTCGGTTCGCTCGCTCAGCAGCAGTCGCTCGTCCGCGCTGCCGCTCGCTCGAGTGTTTCGACCGGGTCAGCTCCTTCGTACTCGTAGATCAGCCACTCGCTATCGTTGGTGGTGACGGCCTCGGCGATGCCGTCGAGGTCGAGGTCACCCTCACCGACGGGGACGGACTTGCCCGCGGCCGCGTCGTAGTCCTTGAGGTGGACGAGTCGTGACCGCTCGCCCAGCGAGCGCAGGCGCTCGACGACGTCGTCTCGGGCGGCCAGTGCCAACCCGAGGTCGAGTTCGATAGGAAGGTCTGTCGCCTCGACGAACGCGTCGAACCCGGTTCGGCCGTCGAGGTCGGTGTACTCGTGGTCGTGGTTGTGGTAGTGGAGGGTCATCCCATGCTCGGCGAGGTCCGCGGCCAGTGATTCGAGACGTGTGGCGGCGTCCGCGATGGCCCCACTCGACGCGAAGTGGTCGGCGTCGAGCCACGGGACGACGACGTGTTCGACGCCCAGGTCGTCGTAGAAGGCGACTGTCTCCGCGAAGTCGTCTTCCAGCGCCTCGATGGGAACGTGCGCACTGGCCGCGTCTAGGCCGGTCGCCTCGAGGGTTTCCAGGACGGCATCGACGTCAGTCTCCTCGTCAGTGATGCGGTAGGCGAACTCGACGCCCTCGAAGCCGGCGTCGGCGACCAGTTCTAGCAGTTCGATGACCGGTCGGTCGACGGTGCGGAGCGTGTAGAGTTGAATCGCAGGGCGTGTCATCTACCCCGACCCATCCGCTCGGGCCCAAAAGCCGTTGGCCATCCGGTCGGCCGATCCGGTATCCGGGCAGCGGTGGCTCCCTGTGACCGCTCCACCGGCGGTGGGTTTTCGGTCACCGGCTTCGATTCGTGGATACCGATGCACCCCCTGGACCCCGCCGAACTCCCGGCCCCGTCGCGATGCGACCCGCAGGAAGACCTGCCCGCCCTTCTCGAATCCTCCGAGGGTACGCCAATCGAGAGCGCCGACGCGTGGCGCGACCGACGGGCCGAACTCGAACAGTTGCTCCGTCAGTACGTCTACGGCTACGCGCCCGACCCGCCAGCACTCGACACGACTGCCGAGCGGACAGCGGGCATCCTCGACGTCGCCGACCTGCACTTCGACGGCGCAGGGTGAGTCCGCCCAGGCGGCATGGTCGAAGGAGTGCCCGGATTTGATTGAGTACTCAATCAAAATATCACATATCTTTAATGTCGGTCACACGCTCACCGATCCGGTAGTCACTTGTGGCGGTTGGCCCACGTCGCAGAACCTATCAACTCGTCCTGTTCCACCTGAAATGAAGGGGTTCATCGTCTCACGCGCGTCAGACGCCTGTCTGCCGGCGAACACGACAGCAGGTCAAGGGTTTTGGTGTGCGAACTCCTACCATGAGCTATGGATAGTCGTGAATACGCGTTCGAGGGTGAACGACCGGACGTCGACGCAACGGCCCACGTCAGCCGCGAGGCGACGCTCGTCGGATCGGTGACCGTCGGTGCGGAGGCCAACGTCTGGCCAGGTGTGGTGCTCAGAGGAGACGTCGCTCCAGTCGGGGTCGGCCCTCAGTCGGCCATCGGCGACAACGCAACCGTCCACGCTTCGTCCGTTGGCGAGAGAGTGATGGTCGGCCACGGCGCCGTCCTCAACGACGCAACCGTCGAAGACGGCGCCCTCGTCGGCTTCAACTCCACCGTCAGCGACGCCGTCGTCGGGGAGGGCAGTATCGTCGCCATGGGCACCGTCCTCCCACCGGGCTACGAGGTCCCACCCGAGTCGTTCGTCCGCGGGATGCCCGCCACCGTCACCCCGCTCTCGGAGACCACTATCGACCCCGAAGCCGTCTTCGAGGCCTTTAGCTCCGGGGATTACGCCAACCTCGCCGCCCGTCACGACGACCTGTTCGCCTCGCCAGCGACCGAGGAGGCCGAGTCACTCTGACTCGGTGACGAGCGTCTCCTCGCTATCCGGCTCCGCGACTGGGTCGAGTCCCGACAGGTCGGCCGCCTCGACGGTGCTGGCGTCGACGTCGTCGAGTTCAACCAGTCGTTCGACACGGCGTTCGAACTCGAGGTCGTCGATTTCGCCGCGTGCGTACCGGTGCTTGAGTTCCTCCAGCGGGTCCTCCTCCGGCACTTCTGTCGCCGTCGCAGTGGCGGTCTGACGCTCGCGGAGGAGCGGCACGAGTTCCTCACCGCCGATGATCAACAGCGGCGTCAGCAGGAACCACCCGATCACGAAGACGACGGCTGCCGGGAGGAATCCGAGGAACAGTGCCGTCAGGACGCCCACTGGGAGGGTCACGACAGCGGTCAGCACCCCGAGTATCGAGACGAGGTTCTGGCTCATTGCGAACTACTACCACATCACCGCGGAAAAACCGTTCGGCGGCCCGACACGTCGACGGCGACTCGATCAGAGGCCGCTCGTCTGCATCACCCGCGTCACGTCACGCCAGTTGCGGACGGTCCAGTAGCCGATGCCGGATGCGATCATCGCCGCCGACAGCAGGTAGACCGACAGGTGCGACGCGACCACGGCGTCGGGGTAGTTGATCCCGTAGACGATGCCCTCGGTCCCGAGACCGATCATGACGAAGCCCACGATGCCGACCGCGGCGGCGGTCGCGAGCGCCTCTCGCCCGTAGAGTTGGGAGTGCTCGGCGACGAGCAGGGCGGCGACGAAGCCGACCGACCCGGCGAGCACGTAGAGGGGGAGTCGCGCGACGAGACCCCCCGCGTTACCCGATGCGATACCGACGATTCCGAGGAACGCCGCCGTCAGCGCGAGCGTCGTCGCGCAGATCAGCGGCCCGGCCCGAACCAGTACGTCCCGCTCCAGATGCCCCTGTGTAGACGTAGCCATCGCATTCTAGACGAGTGTACCCCTACAAAAACTCCCGTCAGCCATGCGTCCGACACCATCTTTTCCCGGAGGGGTGGGCGCCGCGCGCCCGCCCCTTCGCCAAAAACATGGGTGAAAAAGGCCGCATCTCGGCCTCCGGCCTCGATGCGGTGAACCGCTCGCTTCGCTCACGGGTCGCTACGCTCCCCGTTCGCATCGAGGTGCTCCCTTCGGTCGCACCTCGCTTCGCTCGCGGATGCTCAGGACAGGGAATAAAGTTAGCAACTGCGGTGGCGCGCGCTGGAGCGCGCTTTCATGCGCGCGACCACACTCGTGCGAGGGACGACTGAGCGAGCGGAGCGAGTGAAGGAGTCGGTTGGGGAGGTGTGTGGCGCGGTGCGGTTGCTGTGCGGTCTGTGGTCCTGGTGGATTGAAAGGGCGAGACGCGGTCGCGGCCGGTGCGCGACCCCTATCCGAGGGATGCGAGGCCGACCGGAGGGAGGCCTCGAAGCGAGCGGTGAAACCGCGAGCGAGCGGAGCGACCGAGGATATGTCGCATGGTTCGAGAGGCGCCGTCGGCGCCTCTCGTCATCTCGGAAATCTTTGATTTCCGGTGACAGCGGCCGCGAGCGGGTCGAGGGCTTTCGGCATTTGTCGTTCGTAGCGGTTTCGTCTGCTGCGAGCGAGCGGTCCGAGTCTTTTTACGTCGAGTAGACACACCTTCGCGCAATGACCGACCACGTCTCGCTCGTCAGGCGCTCGCTCGCCGGAACGGACGAGTTCGACGAGCGCGTCCGCGCGCAGGCCGACCGGCTGACCGACGCCCTGGCAGACGGTGACCTCGACAACACCGCGCCGACGCTGGGCCTCGAACTCGAAGTGTACGCGCTCGACGACGACCTGACGCTCGCACCGATCCCGGACGACGTCTACGAGGGACCGGCGGACAAGGAACTCGGCCTGCACAACGCCGAACTCAACGCCGCACCGAGCCGATTCGACGACGACGGCATCGCCGCACAGGCCGAGGAAATCGCTGGCGACCTCGCAGCCACTCGCGAGCGCGCCCGCGAGCACGGCCTCGAAATCGTCCTCGACGCGATGCCCGCCGTCCAACCGGCGCGCGGCACCCACGCCTACCTCGACGACGTAGCGGTCGACGGGGGACAGACGGCCGGCGAGGACCGACCGGTCGTCGTCCCGGGCGGCGGCGCCGACGACCCAGTGTTAGTCGCGCGAAACATGCGAAAAGACCCCCGCTACGGCGCGCTCGACAATGAAGCCGTCCGAAGAGCCGACGGCGAAATCGACTTCTCGGTGCCCGGCGCCCAGCTGGGCTTTCGTACCATCCTCTTCGAATCACTCGCGACCTCTATCCAGCCCCACGTCCAGGTGCCAGACCCGAGCGAGTTCCCTCGCTATCACAACCTCGCGACGCGAACGCTCGGACCGCTGCTGGCGCTGTCGACCAATTCGCCGTTCCTGCCCGGCGATTGCTACGACGAGCGCGACCTGGACCCTGAGACGCTCGTGGAGGACACCCATCACGAACTCCGCATCGCAGCGTTCGAGCAGTCGATGAACCAGCGCTGTCGCAAGGTTCGCGTGCCCGACGACCTCGACGAGCCAGCAGACGCACTCGACCACGTCGCCGCCGACGAGACGTTCGCACCGTTCTTGCAGGAGTGGATCGAGGACGAACGTGAGGGCGACGAGGTCGAAACCGAGGGGCAGAAGGGCGGCGACCCCACCAGCGCGGCGTGGGAGTTCGACTACAAGCGGGGGACCTTCTGGCGGTGGGTCCGCGGGGTCGCGGGCGGGAGCGCAGTCGAGGGCGCCTGCGACGAGTCCTCGCTCCGTATCGAGTACCGCCCGCTCCCGACCCAACCCACTGTCCGCGACATCGTCGGGTTGCAGGTTCTCACAGCGGGCCTGCTCCGTGGTCTCGTCGCCGCAGACCACCCCCTCGAATCGCTGGACTGGGAGTCTGCCGAGCGGAGTTTCTACGCGGCCGTCGAGGACGGCCTCGACGCCGACCTCGCGTGGGTCACCGCCGACGGTGAACGGACCGAGGACACTGACGAAATCTTCGCGGAGGTCTTCGCCTTCGCACGCCGTGGCCTGGCCGAACAGGGCGTCCCCGAGGCGACCCAAGATCGGTACCTCGGCCCCATCGAGGCCCGGTGGGACCAGGGTGTCACGCCCAGTGCCTGGAAGAAAGCGCGGGTCCGCGAGCACCTCGACGACGGTGCCGACCTGGCGTCGGCGCTCGCGAGCATGCAGGGTGAGTACGTCGAACTGAGTCGCGAGCGCGACTCCTTCGCCGACTGGATCTGACCGCGAGGTGTCGTGGGGTTCTCACGGACGTTCGTCGTCTGATGGCCGCTCCACCGCACCGGTGCCGGGCCGGTCGAGCGCCGCGAGGTCGAGTTCGCCGTCGTTCATCGGCACGCCGGCGAAGGGGTCCGATTCGAGCAAGAGCGAGCCGTCCAGATCCACGAAGTCGAACAGCGGCGCGAGGTGGTGACTCGCGGCGATAGCGGCGTTGGACTCGACCATACAGCCCAGCATCGCCTCGCAGCCGTGCGCGTGCGCAACTGCGGCCACGCGGCGCGTCTCCCGCAGACTCCCGCACTTCTGGACCTTGGCGACGACGACGTCCACGGCATCGGCAACTCGTGCCACGTCCGCGGCCGTCTCCACGGATTCGTCGGCCGCGACAGGGACCGCTCCCCGCTCGCGAACGTGGCGCAAGCCGTCGACGTCGTCCGCCGGAACCGGCTGTTCCACGAACTCGACGTCGTGCTCGGCGAGCAGATCCGTCTTCGCCACCGCCTCAGTGGGCGTCCAGGCACCGTTCGCGTCGACCCTGATGCGGGCATCGGGCGCGCCCTCGCGCACCGCGGCCAGCCGTTCGGCGTCGTCACCGGTCCCGAGTTTCACTTTGAGGACCGAATAGCCCTCCTGGACCGCTCGCTCGGCTTTGCGGCGCATCTCGTCCGGGGCAGCCGACCCGATCGAAAAGGACGATACCGGCGTGGCCGCCGGGTCGAGGCCTAACTGCCGGTAGAGGGGTATGTCGAGGCGTTTCGCGGCGAGGTCAGCGAGCGCGACGTCCACCGCGGCCCGCGCGGCCGGGTTCCCCTCGACGACCGCACGCAGTTCGCGCTCGATCCGCTGGCGTGCCTGGGGGTCGCCCACCTCCTCGACGACGGCGAGCAGGTCGGGCAGGACGGCCTCGACGGTGGCGGGCGTCTCCCCGTAGAACGACGAGGGTGCGGCCGCGCCGATCCCCTCGTGGCTGTCGTCAGCGATTCGGACGACCACGTTCTCGGCCGTCTCGGTCGTCCCGCGAGCGATCGTGAACGGATCCGCCAGGGGGAGCGACACGCGCTCGAACTCGGTCTGGAGTGGGTCTGACATCCCTGCTCACTCCTCCCCCAGCGCGGCGGAGAGTATCTCGCTCGCGTCGAAGCGAACGGGGTCGGTCGCGGGCGCGTCGATGGCCTCGGCGAAGCGCTCGACGGCCGCGCCTGCCGCGTCGTCGTCGAGTCGCTGCGTGTTGAGCGCCCCGGCCACCACGTCGGCGGACGCAACCGGGTCGGCCATCGACTCGTAGAGGTCGGCGTACTCGCCGACCGGCGGGATCGGGACGTGTTCGTAGCCGTGGACCGCGTCGCGGTCGGCGACGTGACAGAGGACCAGTCGGTCGGGCATCGCCCCGTGCAGGATACTCGTCGTCACGCCCGAGTAGGCCGGGTGCCCGATGGCCCCCTGGCCTTCCACGAAGAGCACGTCGTACTCGGCGGCGCGGTCCTCGACCATCCGCTCAACCGCCCCGGCGGTGAAGTCCGAGATCACTCGATCCACGGCGATGCCGTAGTTCTCGATGGCGATCCCGGTCTGGCCCGTCGGGACCACGCCGGCGTCGACGCCGCGCTCGCGGGCCGCCGCGGCGAGTTCGAACGTCGTCGTCATCTTGCCCGAGGAGCAGTCGGTGCCGACGGTGAGCACCACGTCGGCGTCGACCTCACTCGCGGTGCCGTCGCTGACTGTCAGGTCATCGGGCGGGCGCCGGAGGTCCCGCAACTCGCAGTCGTGTTCGTCTGCGAGGCGGACGAACTCCTCGTCGTCGGCAAGGAATGCGTGGAGGCCGGCGATCACGTCGGCGCCGCGTTCGAGCGCGCCGCGGACGTCGTCGCGCCAGGTTTCGTCGAACCCGCCGCCGATCGGTGCGATGCCGATCACGAGTGCGTCGATCGGTTCCTCGACGTCGTCGATTCCAGAGACGATCGGTGCGTTCTGGACGTCCGGGACGTGATCCCGGACGCGGTCGCCCGCGAGCGTGCGGTCGAGCACCGCGACCACCTCGTCGTCGCCGTAGCGAAGGAGGCCGACGGCCGTCTTGGCCCGCTCGGGAAACGTCTCGTGGACGAGCAGCGCGACGCGCATAGCGGCCGTTCGCCCGGCGGGCAGTTAACGCCACTGTCGGGATGGCTGTGTCCCCCGCTGGTGGCGTGGATACGCGACCGACACGCCGGCGCACGAACGCTTATCCCCGTGCCGGACGCCCTTCCGGTATGGCCATCGGAGACGTCTACGAGGCGACGGCGGGCGACTGCACGGACCTCTCCTACGTCGACACCGGGATGTACGACGTGGCGGAGTACGGCGCCGTCTACGTCATCGACGCCGAGCGGCCCGCGCTGGTCGACACCGGCATCGGCACGAACCACGAGCGCGTCCTCGCCGCGATCGAGAAGGTCGGCCTCGCACCCGAAGACATCGAGGTCATCGCGGTGACGCACGTCCACCTCGACCACGCCGGCGGCGCCGGCTTCCTCGTCGACGAGTGCCCCAACGCCACCGTCTCCGTCCACGGCATCGGCGCGCCGCATCTCGCCGACCCGGAACGGCTCTGGGCCGGGACGAAGCAGGCCGTCGGCGACCAGATCTCCTTCTACACCGAGCCGAAGCCGGTCCCGGAATCGCGGATCAGCGAAATCGAGGCCGGCGACACGATCGACCTCGGTGACCACGCGCTGGAGGTGTACCACGCGCCGGGTCACGCCCCCCACCAGGTCGCCTTCTACGACCCCGCGAACGACGCCGTCTTCACCGCCGACGCCGCGGGCATCTACGCCCCCTCGCGCGACGAACTGTTCCCGACGAGTCCGCCGCCCAACTTCGATCCCCGACAGTGCCAGTCCGACGTGGACACCCTCAAAGAGATCCAGCCCGACGTGCTGTGTTACGCCCACTTCGGCCCCGTCGAGACGGGCGACAAACTCGCCCGCTACGCCGACGTCCTCGCCGAGTGGGTCGCCGACGTGCGCGAGGCGCGGGCCGAGTTCGAGGACGACGCGGCCGTCGTCGAACACCTCGTCGAGCGGGCCGACGCCGAGCGGGCGGTGTGGGGCCGGGAGAAGGCCGACGCCGAGGTGGCGATGAACGTCCGCGGCGTCCTGGCCGCACTGGACCGGGAGTGACCGACGAGTACGCCGGCGCGCACTGGCTGTCGTCGTTCGTCTGGTATCTGTCGACCCGCGCCGAGGGCGGGGTCGCGCCGGGCGCGGCGTAGTCCATGCCCGAGGTTCTATCCGATGACTCACGCCCGAGATCCGGAGCACGCGCGGCGGCGAGTGAGTGGTCTTATGTATTGTGCTGCCGTTCTCCTGCCCGTATGGAGGGACACGCGTGGCAGGCGGCGGCGAGTTACTGATCCCGCTCGTCGCGGGGATAATCGGCCTCGGAGTGCTCGCGCAAGTGTTAGCCGCGCGGCTCCGGGTCCCGAGCATCATCTTCTATCTCCTCGTCGGTGTCGTCATCGGCCGGCCGGGGCTGGGACTGGTCACCGGCGACACCTTCGGCGACGCGCTCCCGGCCATCGTCGGCCTCGCCGTGGCGATCATCGTCTTCGAGGGGGCCTTCCACCTCCACCTCGACCGCATCCGCGAGGCGCCGAAAGAGGCCTTCCGGATGGTCACGCTCGGCGCGGTCATCGCCCTGCTCGGCACCGCCCTCGCGGTCAACCTCGCCTTCGAGGAGGCCACCTGGGAACTGTCCTTCCTCGTCGGCGCGCTCCTGGTCGCGACGGGACCGACCGTCATCACGCCGATCCTGAACGTCGTCCCGGTCCGGGACCGCGTCGCGGCGGTCCTCGAGACCGAGGGTATCGTCAACGACGTCACGGCGGCGATCATCGCGGTCGTCGTCTTCGAGGCGGTCAACCCCGACGCCTCGAGCGCCGGGTTCGTCCAGTCCTTCGCCTCGCGGCTGGGCATCGGCATCGCGGTCGGTCTCGGCGTCGCGGCCGTCGTCTACTACCTCCTGCGGTACATCGACCTCTCGCCGGGGGACGCGCCGCGCAACGCCCGCCTGCTCGTCCTCGCCGGCGCGCTCGTGGCGTTCGCGAGCGCGAACACGCTGGCCAGCGAGGCGGGCGTCGCCGCCGTCGCCACCGCCGGGATGGTCCTCGGGAACCTCGATTTACCCTACGAGGCGGACATCACCGAGTTCAAAGGCGACGTGACGCTGCTGGTGCTCGCCTTCGTCTTCATCGCGCTGGCGGCGCAGCTCAACCCGGAGACGCTGGTCGAGGTCGGCGTGGGCGGACTGCTCGTGGTCGTCGCGGTTGCGCTGGTCATCCGCCCGCTGCTCGTGTTCGTCTCGACGGTCGGCGAGCGCCTGACCACGAACGAGAAGCTGTTCATCAGCGCGGTCGGGCCGCGCGGGATCATCCCGGCGTCGGTCGCGACGCTGTTCGCCGTCGAACTGTCGAACGTCGTCGACGAGCGCCGCGCCGAGGCCGCCGAACTCGTCGGTGGCGACACGACCGCCGCCGAGGTCTGTGGCCAGTCGGGTCTCTCCGGCGAGGCGGCCGCGGCGTGTGCCGAAGCGGGCACGCTCGCGACGCAGGCGGACATCCTGCTGGGAACGGTCTTTCTGGTCATCTTCACGACGGCCCTCCTCGAAGGGGGGCTGGCGCGACACGTCGCACAGCGATTGGACGTCATACCCATGAGAGTCATCATCGTCGGGGGCGGCACGGTCGGCCGGTCGCTCGCCGAACGCCTCGAGAACCGCGGAGAGAACGTCGTCATCATTGAGGAAGACGACGAGATAGCCGAGAAGGTGCGGAACAACGGCTTCACGGCCGTCATCGGCGACGGGACGGACACGGACGTCCTCCGGGAGGCCGGTGCGAACAACGCGAAGACGGTCGTCGCCGCGACCGGCGACGACGACGCGAACCTGCTGGTGGCACAGCTCGCCAGTTCGAAGTTCGGCGTCGAGCACGTCATCGCGCGGGTCAACAATCCGGACAACGTCGAGGCCTTCGAGGAGCTGGGCGTGCGGACCATCTCCTCGGCCATGGCGACGGCGTGGGCCATCGACAACCAGATCGAACGCCCCGCCATCGCCCACTGGATGACCGACATCGGGCGGACCGGGGACGTCCAGGAGGTCGAACTCACCAACGACGACCTCGTCGGGAAGTCGATCCGCGAGGTCGGCCCGATGCTCCCGGACGCCTGCCTCGTCGCCCTGGTCAGCGACGG
>ENA-ORCR01000555-ORCR01000555.1-marine-metagenome-genome-assembly--contig:-NODE-555-length-19061-cov-7.418668_pt1 | contig 19061 bp, 18 predicted proteins | sample MGYA00237782_ERZ508514 | MGnify/ENA primary metagenome ERZ508514 (study PRJEB26185, sample SAMN06268960) | marine metagenome | isolation source: Eden Landing Ponds, San Francisco, CA, USA | place...
AGTCGGCGTCGATCGACCTGTGGATGATCGCCGTCCGGCTCGGCGTCGACCTGACGTTCATGATCGTCGGCGGTGCCGTCTTCGCGATCTTCTGGGTCGAGACCACCGGCATGGGGCCGGAAGCGACCGCGAAACAGATCCAGGACTCCGGGATGCAGATCCCCGGATTCCGCCGGAATCCCCAGGTCGTCGAGAAAGTCATGGAGCGGTATATTCCGCAGGTGACCGTCATCGGCGGTGCGCTCGTCGGATTCCTCGCGGTGATGGCGAACCTGCTCGGTACCATCGGTCAGGTCTCCGGAACCGGACTGCTGCTCGCGGTCTCCATCACGTACAAGCTGTACGAGGAGATCGCGGAAGAGCAGCTGATGGAGATGCACCCGATGATGCGCCAGATGTTCGGGAACGAGTAACGAACATTCACCGTTTTTATATTCTTTTTCGACCCTGAGCGACTGCGTCGTACTCGCCCGTCTCCCATCCGGGGGCAGTCGCAGTGACCGACTCGGGCGATTCCTTCGAACAACTCGACGAGGTCGGCCAATCCCTGACGACCGCGCTGACTCGATCCGGTCGTCAGTCAAGCAAACAGAAGCGGACGAACTAACGTCACGGACACCGGGACCACCAGTACCCTTTTGCGAGTTGGTTGGCAAGGTCAGGTATGAGTCTCACTTCCGACGACTTCGAGGAGTTCGTTTCCTCGGATCCCGACGACGACGAGACGGTCCCGCTCGGACAGGCTCTGTCAGAGTTGGGACTCGACGTTGAGGTCGACTCCGTGGAGGCCGTTCGTGACGTCCGCGAACGGTTATGGTGTACTCCTCGACACGAACGTTCTCGTCGCAGCAGTTACTCGGGATACCGGTCGGTCTGAGGAAGCAATCGAACTGCTCGATCAGGTCGACGACCCGCTTGTTTCGGTTCTCAGCCTCATGGAACTGCGGAGCGTTCTGAGCAGAAAGAAGGGTTCGAACGGGACTGAATCGATGCTATCGAGAATCGAATTACCTCTCGGATGACCGTGACGTTCCCCGACGCCTCCGACATGATGGCAGCGAATCGCCTCCAATCGGACACGCTGTTGTACCCGATGGACGCGATGATCCTCTCGGCTGCTGACGCTGCCGACGCGACCCTCGTCTCGTTTGACTCCGAATTGGTCAAGCACGGTGCGGAACTCCCGCAACGATTACACGACGAGAACGAGTGAGCCGGGACGTCACCGGCACGCTGAACGACGCGACCGGAATGGAGGTAACCGGTCTCGACGACCATGTCGAACGCTGCCGGACCGGGGTGTTCCACGTCCATGACAGACGAGACTGCCAATAGACCTCCCGCGAAGATGTAGCCCCTCACGAGTACGATCTTCTCGACCTATCTCGTAATGTGTTCATGAATTAAATACAGCCAACTACTCATGCGCCAGATGTCCGGCAACGAGTAACGAACATCCACCTTTCTTCACATTCTTTTTCGATCCTGAGCGACTGCATCGTACTCGCTGTCCCCCATCCGGTGGTGGTCGCAGTGACCGACCCGGACGACTTCTTCGTCTCCTCGACGAGGCTGAGGTGGCCACCGGCTCTCTGTCTGCGCTAGCAGGAGACAGAGCAGACTGAAAGTCACGGGCGCCGTTCTATAGTCTTGTTCTCGGACCGCCCGGCGATGATCGAGTCTCGTCTGATCGTGGCTCTGGTTTTTATTTCACAGCGGTACCATCTGTCGGTCGGAGAAGGAATGCCACGGGGACGGTCAACTGGATAGACAATCGTCTCGCGACCCGGCGCGTAATTCTGTTTTCGGCTACGATTCAGTTTCCGGCGGCGCCGGATCGACGAGCGGAGAGTCTTCGTTCGCGCAGTCAGGACGACCGCAGACGCCCGCGTCGGCTCCGGCCTGCGAGACGCCTGAGTCGAGCGATTCGATGGTCCAGTCGACGCCGTGGCCGGTCGACGACTCGTGATCGTCTACGGCGGTTCGGGCGTCTCGGAGTCTCTCATGTACTGTCTCGAACGAACAGTCGCGACATCGAACCGTGACGCGCGTTTTGTCCATACCCGTGTCATGGTCCTCACACACATAACTGGTGTACTCCCCGACTGGTCGGGAGCGATCGAGAAAACTGACCGAGAACCGGATCGAAGCGGACCGCGTCGTTACGCTGGCTCGTCGTTGTCGGGTTCGGTCTCCCAGCCGCCTTTCAACGTGACGAACCAGACTATCAGGCCGGCGAGGACAAAAACGCCGGCCATGTACGGGATCAGCGGGAGCTCGATGCCGACGAAGTCGAGCACGGTCCGGAACTCGTAGATGATCACGCCGAAGATCGCGAGCGTCACGAGCAGCCCTCCACGACTTACGTCGACGGTCATCGGATCACCTCGACGACCTCGCCGAACGCGTCGAGCAGCGGCGGCGCCGAGTTCGCGATCACGTCGAACGCCGACGCAAGCCACACCGGGTAGGTACCGACGCCCGGTCCGAGCAGTCCGCCACGGTTGATGATCGCCGCCAGCGGGAGCGCGTACGCGAGTACGACGAGCGTGACCGCGATACCGACCCACAGACCGAGGTTATCGAGCACGCGCGGCGCGTCATCGGGGCCGGACAGCGCCGGCGGCAGCGTCTCGGCGAGCCCGGAGACTTTGGGGTTCCCCATCGTGAGGACGAGGTTCCCGATGAACAGGACCGTCGAGACGAACAGCAGGGTCCCGCCGATCGCGATCTGGATGTTGAGCTCTTCGAACCCGCCGAACATCGTCGCGTATTCGAATCCGGAGTACTCGGGTTCGGCGGTCCGGCGCGGAACGCCCATGATCCCCTGCGCGTGCATCGCGTTCGACATCAGCGCCATGCCGATGAACCAGAGCACGACCTGGAACAACCCGATCGCTCGGCTGTAGACCGGCTTGTTAGTGATCTGCGGCCAGAGCCAGTAGGTGGCGGCCATGAACGTGAGCGCCACCGCGGTCCCCACGGTGAGGTGGAAGTGTCCAGGCACCCAGATGGTGTTGTGGATCATGTAGTTGATGTTCATCCCGGCGTTCACCATCCCGGAGAACCCGCCGGCGGCGAACATCAGTCCCGCGAGCATCATCCCCGTGAACTCCGGCTTCCGCCACGGGAGGTCGGTGAGCCAGCCGAGGAGGCCGCTCCCGCCGCGCTGGCGGGCGCCATACTCCACGCTCGCGACCACCGTGAACGCGGTGAGCAGGCTGGGCAACAGCAAGAACATCGTGTTCGTCATCGAGATGAACTTGAACCCCTCCGCGATCCCCGGATCGAGGTACTGGTGGTGGATCCCGACCGGCGTCGAGAGGAGGAGGAACAGCACGAACACCACCCGGGCGAGGGGATCGCTGAACAGCCGCCCGCCGGCGACCTTCGGGAGCACGGTGTACCACAACAGGTACGCCGGCATCAACCAGAAGTACACGACCGGGTGGCCGAAGAACCAGAACAGCGTCCGGGTCAGAGTCGGGTTCACCTGATCGATGAACCCGAGCGACCACGGCAGTAGGAAGATAAGCACCGAGGCCGCCACGGCGGACGACGCGATGTACCACATCGCCATCGTCGTCAACACCATGAACGTCTGGAGCGGGATCCGCTCGTCGGGGTGTTCACGCTTCCACGCGAGCCACGTCCGGAACCAGTCGGCGCCGGCGATCCACGACCCGACGATGAACACGGCGAGCCCCGCGTAGAACATGGGATGCGCCTGCAGCGGCGCGTAGAACGTGAACAGCACGTCCGCGCTCATATCGATCGAGTCGACGAAGCCGGCGAGGATCGACACGCCTGTCATCGTCATTCCGGCGGCCATGAGCCCGTACCACGTCCACGTGATTCTGATGTCGATCAACGGCCGGTCGAGGCTCCGCACGACCGCCCAGGTAAACAGCCCGACGAGGAAGAACGTCGTGAAGCTGAGCGCGAGGAACACCCCGTGTGCGGTGAGCGACGTGTAGTAATCGGTGGAGGAGATGAGTCCCCGGAAAATTCCGGTCCGGTGGAGCGTCTGGATGATCCCGAATATCGCGCCGAGCGTGAGCGCGAGGAACGACCCGAGCAGTGCGGCGCGGACGACTCGCGCCTCCTCGGGGAACTTGTCGACGAAGGTTCGCTCGGCCTCGATAGCCTCGCTCATTCGCCGTCACCCCCGTTCGTTCGGTTCTCGAACTCCGACTGACTGACGACGTTTACTTTTCCTTCCATACCGTGATGGGCGAGGCCGCAGTATTCGTTGCAGATGAGCCCGTACTCGGCCGGATCGTCGGTCTCGACGGTGATCTCCGATACTTCGCCGGGGACGACCATCGTGTTGGCGTTCGTTCCGGCGATCTCGAACCCGTGTATCACGTCCGCGGAGGTGACGTAGAACGTCACCGTGCTATCTTCGGGCACGACGATCGGATCCGGCTGGAAGCGGAACTGGCGGGCGACGACGTACGCCGCGTACTCGTTCTCACCGACCTGTTCGACTCGAGGCTCGGAGAACCGCTGGTCCTCGTCGAGCGCCCCGGGGTCGATCGCCTGCTCGCTGTCGCTCACCATCGCGATGCCTGGACCGACGGCGCCGTAGGTGACGGAGCCGAGGAGGAACAGTATCAGGAGCACCGACGCGGCGAGCCAGAGTTTCTCGTAGGCGTGAATGTGCATATCGTGATCACCCCACAACTATCAGATCGCGACCGAGGAACTCGATATAGTAGATGTACACCCACGACAGCACCAGGATCACGAAGTAAATCCCGATGAGTGTGAGGGTTCCGATCGGATCGAACTCCTCGGTATCTCCGCTCACATCCTCTGCGGGAGCGTGTGCAGTCTCGTTTCGACCCATAGGTCCCGTTGTTGATTGGGAAGTATATAACGTCTATCCGTTCTCGGACCCTGAAAACACGGATCTTATATATGTTCTAGGGTGCGTTAGTCACGATATGAACTTCTCGCTCCAACAGGCCGTGCTCCTGGTGCTCGGTGGACTCGTCCCCGCGGCGGTGTTCATCGCGGACCGGGCGGAGATGTTCGTCGCGATCACGCTGGTGAACGTGCTGCTCATCTGGGCGAGTCTCCGTATCGCGACCGGCGGAAGCCTACTGGGGCTCGGCGACAGCGGTGCGTCGGATCCCGAACAGGCGTAGTCGTCCGAACCGACCGCGTCGACGACCGGCCCGAGTGCGCCCTCGTCGTGGGAACGCGTCCCACCGTACCTCCGGGCGTCCGAACCTGAACTGCCCCTACGGTATCCCGGAAACGAACACACATGCCAGGCTGTACACTCTGTGACCTGCCGACCGGGGACGACCCCCACACGGCCCCGGACGTCGACGGCGAGTTCTGCTGTCGGGGGTGTCTCGCCGTCGCTCGGTCGCTCGGCGACGCCGAGGGGACTGACGGGATCGACCACGGGCTCACCGAGGTCGAGGAACGACGCCCCGACGCGGAGCCGGACGACGAGTTCGACGGCGAGACGGCGTTCCTTCACGTCGACGGGATGCACTGCGCGACCTGCGAGTCGTTCCTGGAGATGACCGCGGGCGAACAGCCCGGGGTCGCGGCCGCGGAGGCGAGCTACGCCACCGACACGATCCGGGTCGACTACGACCCCGACGCAGTCGGTGCAGACGAACTCCCAGAGCGCCTTTCGGTGGCCGGGTACTCGGCGAGTAATCGGGCCGATCCGGATTCGGAGAGCGACGACGCAGTCGTCCGGTTCCTGATCGGCGGCGGCTTCTTCGGGATGATGGCGATGCTTTGGTACGTCGTCTTCCTGTACCCCACCTACTTCGGCTTCGATCCCTTCCTCGATCTAGGCGGGGTCTCGGGGCTGTACCTGTTCACGCAGATCTGGGTGTTCGCCTCCATCGTCCTGTTTTACACGGGCTACCCCATCTTGCGAGGCGCCTACGTAAGTCTCCGCGCGCGGCAGCCGAACATGGATCTGTTGGTGTCGCTCGCGGCGGTAAGTTCGTACGCGTACAGTACCCTCGCGATGTTCCTCGGTCGGACCGATCTCTACTTCGACGTGACGATCGCCGTCATCTTGGTGGTCACCGCAGGCAACCACTACGAGTCGCTGATAAAACGGCGCGCGACCGGTGCGCTGTCGGATCTGACGACCGCGGCGGACCGCGAGGTCCGGACTGAGGCCGGCGAGACGGTGTCGGCCGACGCGGTAGATCCGGGTGATCGCCTGCTCGTGCGTCCCGGGGAGCGCGCCCCGTTCGACGGGACCGTCGTCGAGGGGAGCGCCGCGGTCGACGAGGCGTTGGTCACCGGCGAGTCGCTCCCGACGACGAAACGCGAGGGCGACGCGGTCCGCGGCGGCACCGTCGTCACCGACGCTCCGGTCGTCGTCGAGGTCGGTGAGGACGCCGAGAGCACCCTCGACACGCTCGTGCGGCTGCTGTGGGAGATCCAGAGTTCGCGGTCGGGCATCCAGCGGCTCGTCGACAAGCTCGCGACGGTGTTCGTCCCCCTCGTCGTCGCCGTCGCGGTCCTCGCCGCCGGCGCGACGTTCGCGCTCGGCGCCCCGCCCGTCGAGGCGGCGCTGGTCGGGCTCACGGTACTCATCGTCTCGTGTCCCTGCGCGCTCGGGCTCGCGACCCCGCTCGCGGTCGCCGCCGGGATCCGCGACGCGGCCCGGCGGGGGATCGTGATCGTCTCCGACGCCGTCTTCGAGGAGGCCGCCGACATCGACACGGTCGTACTCGACAAGACCGGGACGCTCACCGACGGAGAGATGCAGCTGCTCGACACCGAGACGGACGGGCCGGACCCGGAGATCGTCCGGACTCGGGCCGCGGCGTTGGAGCGCGCCTCGGTCCACCCGATCGCGGAGGCGATCGTGGACGGGGTGTACGGTGAAGAGAGGGAAGGTGATGCGCCCGCCGCTCGCCCGGTTGCGGCGACCGACGGCGGGGCGGTGACCGACGAGGGACCGTCGCCTGACGACGGCGACACGACGGACGGCGACGCGTCGACCCCGACCGAGCCGCCCGCCGCCGCCGCGGACGTGACGGTCACGGACAGGGGCGTCTCCGGGCGGATCGACGGCGACGAGGTCGTCGTCGGTCACCGCTCGCTGTTCGCGGGAGACGCGTGGAGCGTGCCCGGTCGGCTCGATACGGTCGGCGTGGAGGCCCGCGAGGCGGGTCGCGTCCCCGTGTACGTCGGCTGGGACGGGACCGTCGAGGGGGTGCTCGTCGTCGGCGACGAGGTGCGGGACGGTTGGGAGTCGGTCGTCGAGGACCTGGCGGCGGACGGGCGTCGGGTCGTCGTGCTCACCGGGGACTCGCCGGCCGCGGCTCGACAGTTCGAGGAGCATCCCGCGATCGACGAGACATTCGCGGAAGTCCCGCCGGAGGCGAAGGCCGAGACGGTCCGGCGGCTGACCGCGACCGAGCGCGTCGCGATGGTCGGCGACGGGAGCAACGACGCACCCGCGCTCGCGGCGGCAGACATCGGGATCTCCGTCGCCAGCGGGACCGACCTGGCGGCCGACGCCGCTGACGCCGTCCTGCTGGAAGACCGCCTGTCGGCGATCCCGGAGCTGTTCGCGGTCACGCGCGGGACGAACCGCCGCCTCAAACAGAACCTCGGGTGGGCGTTCGTCTACAACGCGGTCGCGATCCCGATGGCCGTCTCGGGGGTCCTCAATCCGCTTTTTGCCGCCGCTGCCATGGCGACGAGCAGTCTCCTCGTGGTGTCGAACTCCGCACGAGCCGTTTATAAATAGCAGGGCGAGTAACGCGATCGCTCCGGCGAGGGTGCGGAGATATCACTCCCCGGCGTTGTCCCGCTGTCCCGGAAGGAGCCGCTGCGCCAGCGCTCCGAGCCGCTTGTACGCGAGGTTGACGTACAGCCCGGCGAGGAAAATCGTGCCGGCGACGAGCGGGAAGTCGGCTGTGCCCTCTCCGAAGATGATGCCCGACAGCAGGTAGATCCCGACGCCGAGCGGGAGGGCGGCGGGCAGCCGGAAGTTGTACCGGAGCAGATCGCCGACCGAGCTGTCGAACTCCTCGATCAACGCGGTGAAGACGAATCCAAGCGCGCCGAACAGGCTGAACGCGTACACGTACGGCGGAACGACCCCGTCGGCGATCTGAGCCAACTCCGGGAACGGGACCTCGTAGGCAACGCCGGTCCCCGCCACGAGGAGTAATATCACGAGCAGGTCGATCCCGATCAGGGCGAGCCCGACGCGAGACCGATACCACACGCGACGGGTCCACTCGATCTCAGAGCGCGACCGCTCGATCAAGTCGTCGTCAGCGTCCTGTGCGGTGCTTCCCCGCTTGGTGCCTCCGTCGGTTTCTTCGCCGCCTCTCGCTTTCTCGGCGCCGATCTGCGTGTCACCGTCCGGACCATCCACCGATCGATCCGTCATCTATGCGAATTGTTAGCGTATCATAATGAATGTATCCCGGCCGAGCGGTACAGCGTCAGGCCGTCGTGGTAACGTGGGGCTTGACCGCGCGCACGATGGCGTCCACGTCGTACTCGTCTTCCGTCTTGTCGAAGACGACCTCGTCGTCGGCGCGCACGACGAACACGCCGTCGTCGCCGGTCACTAACGCGACTTCGTCGATCCCCTCGCCGAACTGTTTGAGGATCGCCTCCGAGACGTCTTGCGCGCGATTCAACATGCCGCACGGGACGCAGTACTCGACTTCGATGCGGGTCATACGGGAGCGTCTTCGCGCCGAACGAAGTTAAAAACGCACCGCGTACCGCTGGTGATCCCTACGATAGCCGGTCGACACCGCCGACCTCGATCCGGGTGCCGCCCTCGCTCCCCTCGGCGATCCGCAGCTCCCACCCGTGGGCATCCACGATCCGTTCCACGATCGAGAGCCCGTATCCGGTCCCGTCGCGCGACGACGTGTATCCCGTTTCGAGCACCTGATCGAAGTCCTTCTCCGCGATACCGGAACCGTCGTCCACGACGAAGAACCCGTCTTCCCCGTCGAGTACACCGACGCGAACGGTCACGTCCTCCCCGCCGTGCTCGACGGCGTTCCGGAAGAGGTTCTCGAAGACGTGCGACATTCGATCACGGTCGGCCCGCACCGTCATCGATCCGTCCACCCGGAGCGTCGCGTCCGCCGTGTCCACGCGCGACCAGCACGCGCTTGCACACGCGGCGAGGTCGGTGTCGTCGGCGTCGTCGACGATCTTCCCCTCGCGGGCGAGCGTCAGCGTCTCTTCGATTATCTCGTCCATCCGATCGAGCGCGGGTTCGACCTCGATCAGGTGTTCGTTGTCCGGGTGCACTCGCTTGGCGAGCGTGACCCGACCGCGGACGACGTTGAGTGGGTTCCGGAGATCGTGTGACACGACGCTCGCGAACTCTTCGAGCCGGTCGCGCTCTCGGCGGAGTTCGGCCTGCCTGACCCGACTCCGCTCCGCCGCGACCTCGCGCTCGATCGCTCTCGCTTCGAACAGCCCGATGAGCAATCCGATACCGCCGCCGAACCCGATCGCCCAGCGGATCCAGCCGAACACCTGAAACGCGGACTCCGTCGGTAGCGCCGCCATGAACCCGACGTTAACGAGGAGATACCCCGACGCGCCGGCGACCAACCAACGGTTGATCCGACGGTACCGACTGGGAGAGAGATCGGATTTCGGGACCCAGTAGATGACGTACCCGACGCCGAGTACGATCAGCATCGATGAGAGGTATCCCACCCAGTAGCCACCGGGGACGGGAACGAGTCCGAGCGAGGCCGTCGCGGCTTCCGCGACGAGCGAGAGAACGAGTACGACGCTGAAGCCCCAGACGGGCCACAGCGAGCGCACGGCTGCTCTCAGCGAGTCGTCCATTCGATTGGATCGACTTTTTCGGGAAGGGATATAAACAGGACATCCCAGATATCAGATTCGATACTGTCGGCGTCTCGCCGTGAACGCCGTTCAGACCACGAGCGCGTCGAACACGACGGCGAACAGCAGGAGGCCGAGATAGGCGTTCGACGCGTGGAACGCGCGGAACGCCGCGTCTTCGGTCTGCTCGTAGTGGAGCCGGACGACGGCCCAGAGGAACAGGGCGCCGACGGCGACGCCCACGATCGCGTAGAGCGCGCCGAGCGGCTCGGCGACCGCCGCGAGCGCGACCGCGGCGACGAGCGTCGCTCCGAGGTACCAGACGATGTGTCGGCGCGTCGTCGTCTCACCGCGGACCACTGGCATCATCGGGAAGCCGCCGCGCTCGTAGTCGTCCTTGTAGGCCAACGCGAGGTTGTAGAAGTGCGCGGGCGTCCACAGGAAGATCACCAGCGCGAGCAACAGCCCCCCGCCGCCGATCTCGCCGGTCACGGCGGCCCAGCCGATGAGGGCCGGGAGCGCACCGGCGGCCCCGCCGATCACGGTGTTCTGTACCGTGTTCGGTTTCAGGATGAGCGTGTACACGACGCTGTAGAACACGATCGCGATCAGTCCGAGCGCCGCGGTCAGCGCGTTCACCGTCCAGAACAGGGCGACCGAGACGAGCGTGAGGAGTCCCCCGAACGCGAGCGCGTGGGACACCGGCACGAGGTCGGTCGCCAGCGGGCGGTCGTTCGTGCGCTGCATCCGCTTGTCCACGTCGCGTTCGAGCACGTGGTTGAAGGTGCCGGAAGCCCCGATCGAGAGCGCGCCGCCGACGAGGGTCGCGGTCACGACGCGGGGGGTGAACCCGGTCCCGCCGGCCAGCGCCATCGCGGCGGCAGCGACCAGACACAGCAGCCACATCAGCCGTGGCTTCATCAGCCGGAAGTACGCCGCTGCGGTCGCTTTCACCCGGGGACCCGTCGCGGTCGGCACGTCCGGATCCGGCGCCTCCTCGATCGGCGGGAGGTCGTCGGTCCCGGGTTGGAAGTCGACCGGCGCGTCGTCGGGGTCGCCGGTCTCGGCCTCCAGCCACCACGCGAGCCCGGCGAGCACGGCCCCGAAGATTGCGACGCCGAGGAGGAGGTGCACGGAGCCGAGCGCTGTCGGGAGCTCACCGACCGCGACGAGCGCGCCCACGCCGGCCTGTGCGGGATACACGAGCAGGGCGAGAGTGAGCGCGATTCGGATCCGACGGCTCGCGCCGCTGCGCCACGCGAGGCCGGCGGAGAGCGCCACGAGGACCCCCACGACGACCGCGAGCAGTCGGTGACCGAGCGCCACCCACCCGGCGGTCTCGGCGGGGAGGGCCGTCCCGTTGCCGCAGGCCGGCCAGCCCCCACAGGCCGCCGTCGCCTCCGTGAGCGAGGTGGTGGCGCCGACGACGATGAGCAGGTACACGCCCATCGCGGCTGCCGCGAGCACCGCGGGGAATCGATCGGGTATCGTCACTTGGGCGGACTTAGGAACCGACCCATATATGTTCCGCGCTTCTTCGCATCGCTCGGGTCTACCGTTGCTCGCACGGTCGCTATCTCTGTTCGCGCCGGGCGCCGTCGCGGTCGCCTCCTCGCCGCTCCACGATTCGGTCGACGATGTCGCCGCTGGAGAGCAGTTCGTCCTCGTACCGGGGGTCGCGGGCCGAGGCGCGCTCGACTCGACAGTCGATGCCGCGCTCCGCGAGCGCGGTGGCGATGTCGGCCTCGTCGTGGTGCTGATCGAACCCCAACACGATCACGTCGGGATCGAGCCGCTCGATGGGGACGAACACGTCCTCGGAGTGACCGAGGTGCGCCTCGTCGACCGCGTCGAGCGCGGCGACCATGTCGCGGCGCTGCTCGGCACAGAGGATCGGCGCCGGCTTGTGCGTGACGTTGGCGCGGCGGGCGACGATGGCGTGGAGTTCGTCGCCGTACGTCGCCGCGTCTTCCAGGTAGTGGACGTGGCCGGGGTGAAGCAGGTCGAAGGTTCCCTGCGCGACGACCCGCGTCATCGGAACCACGAGAGAAATCCGCCGCCGTCGCGTCGCTCCTCGCCGATCTCGCGGTCGATGTCCTCCTGTGTAAAATCGAAGAAGTGCTCGTCCGGGACCTCCACGTCGAGCACGTCGAGGGTCGTCTGGTTCCCCTCGTTGTCGAACGCCTTCCAGTCGCCCCAGCCGTAGGGTGCGCCGACGATGATGTGGACTTGCCCCTGTCCGAACGTCGCGAGGTCGGCGTCGCTCGGCCGGAGCGCGCCGTTCGGGTGGGAGTGGACCGACCCGACCGCTCGCATGTCGTTCGGCTTCATGTGGGTGCGGACGCTGGCGCTCGTCGGGTTCGACTCCGTCCCCGGAATGACGAGCACGTCGGTGATCACCTGTCCGTCTTGGTCGAGGTCGAGCGTTCGGGCGTCGTCCGCGCGGAGGAACCCCATGTACTCGTTGGGGTGCGTCTCCTCGCTCGCCTCGAGGACGAACTCCATGGTCTCCCGGGCGATCCCGAGGAGTTCGTCCGAGCGGAACAGTCGCATACGCGACGGGAGGAGCCGTCGCCCCATATGGATTCCGGACCGCGGGGCGATCGGCGCCGGACTGCCGTCGACGACCTGGAACCGACCCCAACGACGGCGGAGACGCGAGAGAACAGGCTTAACACCGGCCCTTCCCGATAAGTGCCTATGAGCGAGAACACCGCCGGGGATTCCGGCACGCGGGGCGATTCGAGCCCCGAACTCGACGCCGGCGCGGCGGAGAGGGCGGTCGACGACCGACCGACCGTCTACGATCTGGCACCGGACTGCACACTCGAAGACGCCGGGGTCGACGCCCTGTATCACGCCGAGGTCAACGGCGTCGTCGACTACGGTATCTTCGTCGACGTCTCTGACGCCCTCTCGGGGCTCGTCCACGAGTCGAACCTCGACGGCGACTACGACGTCGGCGACCGACTGATCGTCCGGCTGACCGAGGTGAAGGAGAACGGCGACGTCGCGTTCGACGACGCGGATCTCGACGACTACCGCACGGAGGCGGTTGCCCACGAACCGGCCGTCTCCCGCGTCCGCGGGCTCGCACCCGGCGACGAGGTCACCGTCGAGGGTGAGGTCGTGCAGGCGAAACAGACGGGCGGCCCGACGATCTTCGCCGTCGCGGACGCGTCCGGCGTCGTCTCGTGTGCCGCCTTCGAAGAGGCGGGCGTCCGGGCATACCCGGAGGTCGCGGTCGGCGACATGGTCCACGTCGGCGGTACGGTCGAGACCCGCGAGAACGCCCTCCAACTGGAGGTCGATTCGCTGAAGCGGCTCCCCGAGGAGCGGGCGACCGAGGCCCGTGAGCGCTTCGAGGCCGCACTCGACGAGCGCGCCGCGCCCGCCGACGTCGACCCCCTCGTCGAGTGGGAGGCGTTCGATCCGATCTACGAGGACCTCCGTGAGCTCGCCCGACTGCTCCGTCGCACCGTGCTCGCCGGCCGCCCGATCCGCGTCCGGCACCACGCCGACGGCGACGGCATGTGCGCCGCGATCCCCGTTCAGCTCGCCTTGGAGAACTTCGTGACCGACGTCCACGAGGACCCGGACGCGGCCCGGCACCTGTTCAAGCGGCTCCCGAGCAAGGCGCCGTACTACGAGATGGAGGACGTCACCCGCGACCTGAACTTCGCCTTGGAGGGACGCGCCCGTCACGGGCAGAAGCTCCCCTTCCTGTTGATGCTCGACAACGGCTCGACCGAGGAGGACGTCCCCGCCTACGAGAACCTCGCGCACTACGACATCCCCATCGCGGCAGTCGATCACCACCATCCCGACCCCGAGGCGGTCGAGCCGCTGCTCGACGCCCACGTCAACCCCTACCTCCACGACGAGGACTACCGGGTCACCACGGGGATGATGTGCGTCGAGCTCGCCCGGCTGATCGACCCGTCGATCACCGACGAACTCGAACACGTCCCGGCGGTCGCCGGGCTCTCCGACCGCTCGAAGGCGGAGGCGATGGACGACTACGTCGCCCTCGCCGAGGAGGCCGGCTACGACGAGTCCGACCTGCTCGACATCGGCGAGGCGCTCGACTACGCCGCCCACTGGCTGCGCTACTCCGAGGGGAAGACCCTCGTCAACGACGCCTTGAACGTGGGCTGTGAGGACGAGGCGCGTCACGAGGAGCTCGTGGAGTTCCTCTCGGAGCGCGCCGAACGTGACGTGGACCGCCAGCTCGACGCCGTCGACGACCACGTCGAGCACGAGCGGCTCGCGTCCGGCGCGCACCTCTACCGGATCGACCTCGACGAGTACGCTCACCGGTTCACCTACCCCGCGCCCGGGAAGACGACCGGCGAGCTTCACGACACCCGCGTACAGGAGACGGGAGACCCCGTCATCACCATCGGCTACGGCCCCGACTTCTGCGTGCTCCGGTCGGACGGCGTCCGACTCGATATCCCGAACATGGTGACCGAGCTGAACGAGGAACTCCCCGAGGCCGGCGTCTCCGGCGGCGGTCACCTCGTCGTCGGCTCGATCAAGTTCGTGAAGGGGCGCCGAAGCGCCGTCATCGAGACGCTCGTCGAGAAGATGGCCGAGGCGGAGATCGACGAGGCGCTCTCGTCGACGGCCGCGATCGACGACTGACGCGGGACCGCTCGTCGTTTCCCAGTCCGCTGCTACGCGAACGACACTTCTCTGCGCGCAACGGCTCCGGCGCCCGCGACGGCGGTCGCCAGTCCACCGAGGATCCCGACCGGCAGGTGGACGCCGCCGCCGCGCCAGTCAGCCGCATACGCGCGGGCGTAGAAGTCCGCAACCGATTCGTCCTCGACCGCGAGCAACACCTCTCTGTTCTCGGTCGCCGCGCCCTCGTTCCAGTTGAGACTGCCGACGACGGCGGTGTCGTCGACGACGAGTCCCTTGGCGTGGACCTTCCCGAACCGACCGCGCGGCTCCGAGACGGCCACCTCGATCGGCTCGTCGGCGAGGTCCTCGACGAGCGCGCGGTTCTCCTCGCGGTCGTACCACGTGCCGGACAACAGGAGGTGGACGTCGACGCCGCGGTCGGCAGCCCGTCGGAGCGCGCGGACGATCCGGTTGTCCGGTCCGCCAGTCCGCGGGACCACCGCCAGCACCCGATCGTCGGCGGCGTCGATCCGCTCGACCAGTCGGTCGGCGGCGTTGCCCGGGGTCGTCAGGAGTTCGACGTCCGCGGTCGTCGCCGCCGGCGGCTCGAACCGCGTCGGGTAGCTCCCGTTCGCCGTCCCCGACTCGTGGAACTCGGTGTCCGCTCGGAACGAGGACCACGATCGGGCGTCTCGCGCCGTCGCGTCCTCGCGGAAGAGTGCGGCGAGGTCGTCCGCGGTCGTCTCGCCGTCGGTCGTCTCGTTCGCGGTCCCGGACTGCGGCCTCCCGGTGACGACGCCCCACCCCCGGTTGGTTCGCCCGCCCGTCCCGGACGCCTTCCAGTTCTCAGTGAGCACGACCGCGCGGTCGTCGGCCACCGCGTACTTGGCGTGGTGGAAGCGGAACCGCTCGGGGTCGCTGTCGAGGACACGAACCTCGACGCCGGCGGCCGCGAGCCGGTCGACGAGCCGTGCGCTCCGCGCCGAAAAGCCACCGACCGGCGACCCTTCGATGAGGACCCGCACGTCGACGCCGCGGTCGGCGGCAGCGACGAGGCGGTCGACGACGCGCTCCGATCCGAGCGTATAGCCGGCGAGAAACAGGCGGTCGTCGGCCTCGCGTAGCGGCTCGACCGGGACACCGGGACTGTCCGGGAGCACGAACGGCGTCACGGTCGCGTTCTCCGTTCTGGCCACGGACCGCGGATCGTACTCCCGCGGTCGCCACTCACCCCAGTCCGCGCGCCAGCGGTGACCCTCGGGCGCGCGATCGTAGTCGACCACGGCGACCGCCGTCCCGTTTCGGCGAAGTTCGACCCGATCCCCCGACGCGGCGAGCGGGAAGTGGCCGTCGAGGGCGCGGAGAGCCGGTTCACCGACTCCGCCGTTGCCGGCGACCGCGGTCTCGTCGTCGAGCAGCGTCGTCGTGTTCGCGGGATCCATCGAGAGCGCGACGACCCCGCTCGCGTTCGCCGGAATATCAGCCTCGTAGTAGCCGTCGGAGAGCGACCAGTTCCCGCGCTCAGGGAGCCGGACGACGAGGTACTCGCCGCGGTTCTCCGCCGCCATCGGATTCGGGAACAGCTCGAGGATCCGCGGCTCCATCGCCACGAGCGTCCGGTTCTCCGCCCTCTCGTTCGACTGCTGGACGATGCCGTTCGGATCGGGTCCGGCGACCCCCGAGCCGGGACCGGCGTCGCTCGCGGCCGAGACCGGGACGGTGACCGTCAGGACGAGCAGTGCGAGTATGACGACGGTGACGCTCGTGACGGCGGTGACGCTCGCGATAGAGCCGCTTGCGGAACGAGAGGCGGGAGACACGGGGCGTCTGCCCGCGGCATCAGATAAGAAGGGCCGGTCGAACGGGGCCGGAGTCAGGCGGTCGGCGCCGTCTCGTCCAGCGCGCGCTCGGCCTTCTCGGCCTCGGTGGAGACGATGAAGGAGCGTTCGTCGCCGTACTCGGCGACCGCTTCGAGCGCCTCGCGCGTGCCGATCTGACGGAGTGCCCAGCCGGCAGCGGCGCGGACGTCGTCGGAGTCGTCCTCGGCGAGCGCGTCTTCGAGGGGGGCGATCGCGCGGGTGTCGCCGATGAGTCCGAGCGCACGGGCGGCGTGGGGGCGCACGAGGTCGGCGGTGTCGCCCTCGGGGTCGAGCTGGTTCGCGAGCGGTTGGACGGCCTCCGCGGCGCCGATCTCGCCGAGCGCCTTGAACACGGTCTTCTGGAGCTGCGGGTTCGAGTCCTCCGGCACGTACTCGACGAGGGTCTCGGTCGCCTCCTCGGCAGCCATCTTGCCGAGGATTCGGATGGACGGCCGGTCGCGCTTCTCCGCGCGGCCGAGAATCTCCTCGACCGACGCCTCGGTCTTCCCGCGCTTGCCCATGCGCTCGAACGCTTCGAGGCAGTGGCGCTCCATGAAGTCGGACTCCAGCGAGTCGAGGGCGAGCAGGATCATGTCGACGTTGCCGCGCTTCTCGTGCTCCTTCAGCGCGGCCCATTCGACCGGGAAGTCCTTGTAGTGGCCGAGCACGTCGTAGTACTCCTGTGCTCGGAGCTGCTCGTGCGTTTCGAGGTCGTCCCACTCCTCGGCGTCGTCGAGCCCCGATTCGAGCCCGTCCGTCGCGTCGATCAGGGCCGCGATCGTCTCGGCGTCGCCGTCGGGGTCGAGATCCGCGTTAGCGACCGCCTCGGCGACGGCGTCGAGCGCGGCGACCAGGTCCCCGATCCGGTCGCTATCGCGGTCTCCGTCGTCGGCGTCCGCGTCTGTCGCGGCCGTCTCGGAGGTGCCCGTATCGGTCGCGTCCGCATCGAGGGTGTCCGGGTCGATATCGCCCGCGTCGACCCCCTCGTCGACGGCGTCCGCGGCCGCGTCGACGAACGCGACCACCGCGTCCGCGGCGTCGTCGCGACCGTCCGCGGTCCACTCGGTGTCTTCCAGCGTCGACGCGGCCGTCTCGATCGCGTCGATTACGTCTTCGGCGTAGGGACCGCGGGCCGCCTCGACGCCGTCGCGGAGCTCCGCGATCCGGTCTTCGAGGTCGCCGCGCGGGTCGTCGGCGTCCTCGTCGTCCTCGTCCGGCTCGGGGAGGTCGGCCTCGGCGACCCCTCCTTCGGCGTCGTCGAGGAGCGCGTCGACGTCGTCCAGGTCCGCCTCGGTCTCGGCGCCGTCGAGGCGCTCCGCGATCTCGTCGAGGTACTCGTTGAGGGACTCCTCGGTCGCTTCGTCGGGAAGCGTCGGCGCGGCGGCCGCGTCCGTCGACTCACCGGCGCCGCCCGCCTCCTCCGCGTCGTCCGCGGCGTCGGCCTCGTCGGAGGCGTCGGCCGGGTCGTCGTCGCCGTTGCTCATACACCACAAACTGCACGCGTACGCCATTAAGACGTTTCCCTTCGCGGGCGCCCCGCCGTTTATATCGTCTACCATCGAACCCGCCTCCGTGACTGAGACTGACGACGCCCGCACGGGGCCGACCGTCGCCGTGCCGCAGATCGCCGTCGACGACCTCGCCGTCGATCGCAACGTCGACCGGATCCGCGACCGCGTCGCCGCCCTGCCCGAGGTGGTCGACGTCGCCGTCTTCCCCGAGTACGCGCTCACGGGATTCGTCGCTGACGATCGGTTGGGGACGACGGCGCTCGACAGGACCGCGGCGCTCGACCGGCTGTCCGCGATCGCCGACGACAACGACGTGGCGCTGACGGCGGGGTACGTCGAGCGCGACGGCGACGAACTGTTCAACGCGATCGCGTACGTCTCACCGTCGGACTCTCGGTTCGGCGGTTCGAGAGGCCGTGAGGCACGGACCCACGGCGCGCGGACGGTCGTCTATCGGAAGCGACACCTCTGGGGAGACGAGGCCGACCGCCTCGCGGCAGGCACCGAGCGCGTCGTGGTCGACACGCCGGCGGGCCGGACGGGGCTGTTGACGTGTTACGACCTCAACTTCGTGGCGGAGAGTGCGTGGTTCACCGAACGCGCCGTCGACGCGCTGTTCGTGCCGGGCGCGTGGCCCGCGGCCCACGTCCGGAACTGGCGGCTCCTTCTCAGGGCCCGCGCGCTCGACGGCGTGCGGTGGGTGGTCGGCGCCGGTCGGACGGGGAGTGCGAGCGCGTCGGCAGACGACGATCGGACCGAGCGGCGCCGGTACGCCGGCAACTCTCTCGTCGCCAGGCCCGACGGTCGAGTCGCCGCCGAACTCGGTCGCGGTGAGCGCGATCTGACCGCGACCCTGGACCGAGGCGTGCTCGCCGACCAGCGCGACCTCGTCGGATCCGTGGCAAATTCTGAAAAATAATTTTCTTAATCTAAAAACACAGTTCCTATTATAAAAACTATTAAGTGGGCCGCGAGCGTACGTTGAGGTAGTTATGAGCACCCAGAAAGAGGCCCGTCAACGGTACGGCGACGTCCACGAGAGCGAAGCGCTGCGCGTTCCGGAAGAGAAGGCCGAACAGCTCGTCGACGCGCTCAACAGCGACCTCGCGGCGACGTACGTCCTCTACCATCAGGTGAAAAAGCATCACTGGCTCGTCGAGGGCGCCGAGTTCCACGACATCCACGAGTACCTCGGCGAGGTCGCCGCGGACCTCGAAGAGGG
>ENA-ORCR01000557-ORCR01000557.1-marine-metagenome-genome-assembly--contig:-NODE-557-length-19018-cov-9.305211_pt1 | contig 19018 bp, 18 predicted proteins | sample MGYA00237782_ERZ508514 | MGnify/ENA primary metagenome ERZ508514 (study PRJEB26185, sample SAMN06268960) | marine metagenome | isolation source: Eden Landing Ponds, San Francisco, CA, USA | place...
CCGATGTCCGCATACCAGTCGTTGACCAATCGCTGCATATCGTGAGCAATTTCCTCGGGGGCCCGTGGACAATAGACGTGGTAGTACCCTCCGTTCTCGTAGTTGATTTGCTTCTGTCGGACAACGCCAGTCTCGTGGAGCCGAGAAATCGAGCGATACGCCGTAGATCTCTCGCAGTCCAGTCGGTCTGCTACGTCATCGACGGTGAGACCCTCTTCTGCCTGTTGGAGCAGCTGAAAGACCATCTGATCCCGCTCGTTGAGTCGATGAACGCATCCCAGCAGGTCGAGACATCCCAGGTCTCGCTCGAGGTCCTCACGCACTGACATAGCCACCATATCCGAAGATAGGGTGGCAGAGACGATTAAAGCTGTTCCCGAATAATACAATACTATTTTAGCATAGAATGGTACGAGGAGATTCGATATCCGTTTTCAGCACGTTCTCGGGAATATATCCGAAGAGACTTTGTTCTATAAACCCAAGACAATACACGAATGACGCTCCCAATCGACCCGAGTCAGATCGACCCTGCTGACATCGGCGAAGAACAGGCGACCCTCGAGATGAGCCACGAGGACGCGATCGAACACGTCCGCGACGTGTTCACCGACGCCGGCTTCGGCGTCCCCGTGGAGTTCTCACCCTCAGAGATGCTCAACGAGAAGGTCGACGCTGGCCGCGACCCCTACTATGTGTTGGGCGCGTGCAACCCAGCGGTGGCCGACCGTGCGCTCGACGCGACCGACAATAAACTCGGCGCGCTCATGGCCTGTAACGTCGTCATCTGGGAAGAAGAACCCGGTAAGCAGGTCGTCTACCACGTCTCCATCATGCGCATCGCACGCCTCGTCGGGATGGCGCCGGACAACGAGGAGATGACAGACATCGTCGCCGACACCGGCGAACTCGTCGACGAGGCATTCGCGAACCTCTAATATGGGGTATCACACGTTCGATGCCGAGCGCGCCGACAAACTCGAAGATGCACAGCAACGGTACCGCTTTCTCTCAGCAGAAGAACTGCTCTGGGCGCTGTCACCAGATGGCGACGAGACGGTCGCGGATCTCGGCAGCGGGACCGGGTTCTACACCGACGACGTTGCACCAGCTGTCGAGCACGTGTACGCCGTCGACATCCAAGACGCGATGCACGACTACTACCGGGAGAAAGGGGTCCCCGAGAACGTCGACCTCGTGACGAGCGGCGTTTCCGATCTCCCGTTCGACACTGACAGCCTCGACGCTGCGTTCTCGACGATGACCTACCACGAGTTCGCTGGTGAGGAAGCGCTGGATGAGATTACTCGCGTGCTAACGGACGCCGGTCGATTGGTTATCGTCGATTGGGCGGCAACGGGGAGTGGGGACCACGGGCCTCCGCTTGATGAACGATTCAGTAGTGCGGAAACGGCGAACAACCTCCGCGAATCTGGATTTCACATCGAGCATACTGCCGTCCGGCCGGAGACCTTCCTCCTTATCAGCGAGCTCAGATAGGAGACTACGCCCGTTTTCGAAGGAGTCCTCGCACGAACGGACGGATTGGTGTGACACCGAGATGCAGACGTTCAACCTCAACGATATCGAATGTCGAATCAACTGCGAATCGCGACGCGGTTTGCCGCGTCAGGTGACAGCCCCCAGCTAGCTGTTTCCAAAGTGGTGCAAGCACCCTCTGCACACGCCCACGCCAGCCATCATCGGCGACGTGTTCGAAGAATCGGAAGTCACCGCCAGGCTTGAGTACCCGTGACACCTCACTCAACGCTGTCTCAACGTCTGGGATCGTACAGAAGACCATCGATGCAATAACGACGTCAAACGTATCATCACGATATGGAAGCGACTCTGCTGGTGAGTCGTCGATGGTGACATCGAAGGAGTGGGTTCGTGCTTGCTCCTCGGCCTGTCGCCGCATATGTGGGTCAGGTTCGATAGCGTGAAACTCCGTCACGTCGCTCTCGACAGCCCCAAAGTATGGAAACATCGCACCGGTACCAGCGCCGAGGTCAAGGACAGCACCCTCGAGATCGGCAACGAGATACTCACGGTGAGGGCGCAACAGAGTTCGTTCTATAAGAGCCGTCGCAGGATCGTAGACCATTGCAAAACACGGATGCGACGGTTTCTGGCTACTCGCGTCGGTAGTCATACTCCAATAAACGAGGCACAAACAGAAAACAGCCGCCTCTGGAAGACTCAGTAATTATTCTCAGTTGTGCCGAGATAACGATCAAATCGGCACTGTCTAGTTCTGGAGGTCCTCCGCTGGCGTACGTCCGTCAAGCGCTTGGTTGGGCCGTTCGTGGTTATAGTGGTGTCTGGAGCGTCGTAACCACCGTCTGGCGCTCGATTGACTGCCCCCGCCAAAACGAGTGGAAGCGGTCGATCCGCATGGTGACAGCCCGGAATCACTTTTCGATGTGGTTCCGGATTCGATAGTCAAGCCGACCGCTCAATTCGTGACTGGCGAGGGCAGTCAAATAGCCACCAGCATCGACGAGAAACTCTGTATCGGCGAGATCGTGTTTCTCAGTGAGTCGGTGCAGGAACGCCGCCGCAGGATCGATCCCGCGGCGCTGAATAGGTCGATTTCGATCAGTGACTTTGAGTCGGTATCGATCGCGACCCAGAGCCACTTTTTCTCACCGTCAATTTCGATCTGTTTCTCATCGACTGCGACCCACCGACGGCGTCGCGGATCGCTCTGGGCTTCAGACAGCGTATGAACCCGGTTCCAGACCGTGCCGTGAGAACGATCGACACCTAACAACTCTAAGATGGCGACCGTCTCCCTGATCGACAGCGCTACCGTGTGGAGACGCACCCCAAACCGCCGGACGGGTGTCGGGGTGCGCTCGTTCTCCCAAACGTCTTGACTGTCCTCATCTAACGTTTCTCTGAGGAGGTCTGCGAGTTGCATAGGCACTTCTCGCTACGGCCTCCTCGCTTCTCAAACTCGTTCAACTAGACAGTGCCGTATTTTGACATATGTGGCGAGAACGGGTAATCTTTTCAGGGTACGAGGGAAGACCATATTTAATGAATAGAGGCCGGTGATGTCGGTTCGAGTCAACTGGCGACAGAGCATCGCTTTCACTGGTACGGTGATCAAATATCTCGCCGTCGCTATGCTCGTCCCGCTGGCCATCGGTCTTCTTTATGGAGGCGATATCGTTGTTTTTCTCTTGTCTATCGGTATCACGGTCATCATCGGTGCCGGGCTGGAGCGACTTCACGACGATCCGCAACTCGGCGCTCGCGAAGCGCTTCTTTTTGTGGCATTAGCCTGGGGAGGCGTCGCAGTCATTGGGGCGATTCCGTATATCGTTGCAGGGTACGGTACCGAATCGGCACTCCGCTATCCAATCAACGCGCTGTTCGAGTCAATGTCAGGATTCACCACAACTGGCGCCACTGTTACAGCTGAAATATCCTTCGAGCAGCATTCTCATGCACTCCTGATGTGGAGACAACTCACTCAGTGGCTCGGTGGTATGGGAATTATCGTCTTGATGGTCGCTATTCTCCCTGAAGCCGCAGTAAACGGTGCGCAACTAATCGAATCAGAAGCGCCTGGCCCAGAACTCCAGAAATTAACTCCGAAAATCGCTGAAACTGCACGTCTGCTCTGGCTGTTCTATCTTGGATTCACCGTTCTGTACGTCGGCATACTCATTGGGCTACACTATGCTGGGATGGCACCGAACATGGATGTCTGCAACGCCGTCGCACACGGTTTCACAACGTTACCAACAGGTGGATTCTCCCCACAGGCCGACAGTATCGCAGCATTCTCGCCAGTCGTTCAGTGGGTTGTCATTCCGTTCATGCTCATTGCGGGGATGAATTTTGCACTGTTTTATCTGCTTGTGCAGGACAATTATGCCGAGTTCCTCCGTGACCGGGAGTTACAAGCCTATCTCGGCGCAAACGCTGGATTGGTCGTTGTCCTGTGGGGATTTCTCTTTACCGGGTCGGCACCAGCTTTAGAACTTGGGGGCGTCACGCAAGGAGCACTCGAGAATTCACTTCGGCAAGCCACGTTCCAGGTCGCCTCACTACTGAACTCGACAGGATACGCAACAAGTGATTTCGCACAGTGGGGAACGACTTCACAGGGCCTTCTGTTGTTCGCGATGTTCATCGGCGGTTCGGCCGGATCGACCGGCGGTGGCGTTAAAATCGTTCGGTGGCTGGTCGTCATCAAAGGAATTCGTCGGCAGCTGTTCACCACGGCTCATCCGGACGCGATCAAGCCAGTTCGTCTCGGTGGTCACGTCGTCGATGAGGATGTCATCAGTGCGATATACGGGTTTACGCTGTTGTACCTACTCACCTTCGGCGTGGCGACAGTACTCCTCTTGCTTGACGCGGGCCGTGTCGGCCTCGAGATGACAATTCTGGAAGCGATCAGTGCGAGTCTAGCAACAATCGGGAATATCGGGCCAGGGTTCGGGTTTCTGGGACCGTTCGGGAGTTATCTTGAGTTCCCAGCCACCAGCAAGCTACTGATGATACTCCTGATGTGGATCGGTCGGCTGGAGATCATCCCTGTATTCGTGATATTCACCGGCGCATTCTGGAACGAGTAAGGGGCCACTGTCTCGCCTGTTCTGGGTCGGCGACGCTCTTTGTTGTGTCATGTATTATATGCATCCGATATAAATCACTCTCTATGACTGATTCTTCGAACGCACCGACACCTCCGGAAGGGATCCCCGACCACCTCGTTGCAGAATTAAATAAACTCTCTCCCGAGGAACTCCGTAACACAATCATTCACGCACAGGAACTCCTCCAGTTTCAAGAGGAGACTGGTTCTCCAATCGAACCAGGGCCGGGAGAAGACATCATTCGCGCAACCGAACACGAGGGATACACCGAGGTCGTGAAGCAGTATTCGTGTGCTGAGGGCTGCGACAACTGCCCGCACGGGCCCTATCTCTATCACGTCCGAGAAGAATCGCGTCCTGAGGGTGGAACACATCTCCACTGGACTTTCTTGGGGAAGGTGCTTTCCGACGATGAGTAAGCTGTCATCTTATCACCAGCGTCAACAAAGGTTGTAAGCGGTTCTCACCGCGTTCTTTGGCAATTCGTTCGGGAGAGAATCCCGTCAGGTTGAGATCAATCCCCAGTAAACGCTTCGAGCGTCGGTTCGGTGACGCCTGACCGGGAGTGAATAGTGACGAAATCATTCTCCTTGATCAGCGTTTCTCCGGTTGGCGTTATCGTACCCTCGTCACGGTTGATTCGGACGACTAGTACGTCGGAGGGAACAAGCCCCGTCTCGTTTGCTTCCTGAAGTGTTTTCCCGGCGATTGGAGCCTCTTCTCTGACGATAACCTCGACGACATCCGCGTCGCCAGCTAACCCGGCGACGCCAGTGACTGGTGAAGCCACCTCCTCGTCTCGGGGTCCGAACGGGGCATAGGGGTGGAAATATTCCCGATGGATCAGGTCTTCGTCGTCGATTTCGATGCCAAGCGAGATGATCCCCTGGGCGATCCGTGTGAGGTCGTCGGTGTCTATCCCCACGACCGTAATTCGGAGGTCGCCTTTGCCGGACATAATTTCCCGGACGTTTATCACGCCCGGAACATCGAGCACGCGCTGGGCCATCTCTTCTCGGTCACGGTTTCCCGTGCTACAGACGTAATGGTTAGTTAACCGTCCGCCGACTTTCTGATAGTCAATATCGGCATGGTACCCCCGAATCACTCCCTCTTCTTCGAGTCGCCGAATCCGATTTCTCACAGTTGGTGCCGAGACGTCAACCTTCTCTGCGATATCGGGCGCAGACGTGTGCCGGGCCTCCTGGGACAGGTAATACAAGATCTGTTCGTCGATTGTATCGATTTGAATAGGCATATTTATATAAAAATATTGTCTCCGTAGGGGATTTTAAATCGTCGTTAGGTATTTGTTTGTGTTCTGGGTTGATTATCTCAGCTAAACGGCAGCCAAATTGCTGAAACGCCGCTCAATCCGCTTTAGACACGACCACAGACGGTTAGAACGAAAGGAAGAAAATTCGGGTTGAAATAACTGAAACGTTTGGTGATGCGGTGGATATTTATTGTTTCGTAGTATGAGTCGGTATATGATGTTCAGTCTCGTTGCACCAACGACTAACCCGGAGAACGCGATAGACAACCGGCTTGCTCCCTTCAGATTGCCCATCTCTGAGCGGACTCCGTTACACTTCTCGAATGGAGAGCGTCGCGAACCGGATGAGTTCAATGCTTCATTTAGACGGAGGTGAGATCATGGGTGATGCTGATGGAGGTCCAACACCACCGGATGACCTCCCCGAAATGCTGATTCAGCGGATCGATGCGTTGGAGCTCCCCGAGTTGAAATCGCTCCTTTCGTATATTGAGCGCCGCATCAAAGCACTTCGAACACCAATCGAAACAGAAATCAAAGCGAACACTGAGGGTGAGATCATCAAGATTGAGAACCACGGGGCCTACGCACTCGTATTAAAACATCCGCCGGATCCGGATGGCTCTGGTGTGGATACAGATATCACCTCGCTTTACCATGTTCGTCATGAATCCCAGCCTGATGGAACAGAATCACTACATTGGGCGTATCTTGGGGACGTTCAGAACACGGCGGAGACTCGCTGTAAAACCTGTGGGCAGACGTTTGACCGTGAGGTAGATGTCTGCCCCGAATGTGGTAGTGACGACGTCAATACTGAAATGAAAGAATAAACCATGTCTCAATCACTAACAGGCCATCTCGTTGTCCCGGTTGCCAACGAGGAAGATGCGCGAGTGACAGCGCGTATCCTCGATGGCTACGAATACGACGATGTAACTGTCGTTCACGTCATCGAAAAGGGTGAAGGAGTTCCTGACAAGTTGCCAGTTGAGCAGGCTGAAAAACGCGCTTCGGATGCGTTTGCTGCGTTTCGAGGCTTCATCCCGGAGGCTGATGATGAAGTCGCCTATCGGAGAGATGTGGTTGAGGCTATCATTAATATTGCAGCAGACGTGAACGCCAGTGCGATCGCGTTTCGCCCCCGGGGCGGGAACCGACTCGTCCAGTTCCTGTCTGGAGATACGGCCCTCAAGTTGGTTACAGAGGCGGACCGTCCGGTCATCTCACTTCCAGAAGAGGACGGAAACGAATGATCGTCGATTTGATTCGAAAATGCACACACGAGGCGACGCCCACAACGACAACGGTGTTCGACAATGAGTGAAACGGATCAAGAATTAGCTCGTGACCTCGGTTTTCTTGAAGCCTATACAATTGGTCTGGGAACGATGATCGGAGCGGGGATTTTCGTTCTCCCGAGCATCGCTGCCCAGCAAGCTGGCCCCGCCAGTATGATCTCGTTTTTTGCTGGCGGGATCGTCTCGTTGTTGGCTGCGCTCTCCCTCTCGGAGCTGGCGACAGGGATGCCGAAGGCCGGCGGTAGCTACTACTACGTCAATCGCGCGCTCGGGCCGTTCTTCGGGAGTATCGTCGGCTGGGGGATGTGGGCCGGACTCACCTTTGCGTCGGCGTTCTATATGATCGGCTTCGGTCAGTATCTCCTTCCTGGGCTCGGCCAGTACATCGGCTTCCTCGCCGGCTGGGGCCAGCTCGGGATTACTGTCGCCGCACTCGTGATGGCGGCACTACTGACCGCGGTCAACTACTACGGCGTCAAGGAGACCGGCTCGCTACAGAACGTCATCGTCCTCACGCTGGTCGGCCTCATCGTGGCCTTCCTCGCGCTGGGGTTCATCAGTGGCCCGACCATCGGTGAGTTCAATCCCGAGGGCTGGCCGGCGGTCGCAGCGACGATCGGGACGGTGTACGTGACGTTCATCGGATTCGAGGTGATCGCGACCAGCGCCGAGGAGATCAAGAACCCGAGTCGAAACCTCCCGCTCGCGATGATTGCGTCGGTGGTGACGCCGACGCTGATGTACGTCGGTGTGATGTTCGTCTCGACAGGCACGCTGTCGATTGATGCGCTCGCGACTTCCGAGGTCCCAGTGGCCGACGTTGCAACCGAATTCATGGGATCGCTCGGCGCGCTCGCAATGATCGTCGGTGCGGTCCTCGCGACTGTCTCGAGTGCGAACGCGAGCATCCTGTCGGCTGCCCGGGTCAACTTCGCGATGGGGCGAGACCGAATTCTCATCAACTGGCTCAACGAGGTCCACGAACGATTCCGGACGCCCTACCGAGCTATCACGGCGACGGGGATTATTACGCTCGTCCTGATCGCCATCGGTGTCGGCATCGGGACGCTCGCCGAGGTGGCGAGTTTCATGTACCTCGTCACGTACGCGCTGGTCCACGTCACCGTCGTCGTGTTGCGCCGGGCGAACCCTGAGGCGTACGATCCGGCGTTCCAGATTCCGTCAATCCTGTATCCCGTTGTCCCGGTCGTGGGTATGCTGGCGTGTTTGGCGGTTCTCTTCCAGATGTCAGTCGAGTTCGTCCCCGCTGTCGTTACCTTGGGGCCGGTTGAATTCGCCCTGCCCGTCACGCCGACGCCGGTCGGTGCGATTGGGACGGTGCTCGTCGCCTTCGGCATCGGCTGGTACTATCTCTACGCGCGAGACCGCGCCCTGAGTGAGAGTCTCGTCGGCGAGGCGATTGCTCCCGAGCCAACGGTGGTGGCAAACGGTGACGACCGTTACCGAGTGGTAGTTCCGGTTGCGAACCCGGAAACGGAGCAAGACTTGCTCCGGATGGCGGCGGCCAGCGCACACGCCCATGAAGACGAGAACGCCGAGGTCATCGCCGTGAACGTCATCGAGGTTCCCCGGCAGACGTCGCTCTCGCAGGACCTCGAATTCGAGGAGGAACGCGTCGAACGACAACAGCAACTGCTGGACTCCGCTCGCGATATCGCCGCTGATCTCGATATCGGTCTGCGGACACGGGCGATCGTCGGTCGCAATGCTGGCTCAGTCATTTTGGACGTCATCGAAGAGGAGCACGCGGATCACGTTCTCCTCGGCTGGCAGGGGACCCGAAGTCGACGAGAGCACGTCCTCGGATCCACGATCGATCCCGTCATCGGGCGCGCACCCTGTGACGCGACGCTCGTGAAGCTCGGCACCGAAGGTGGTCGTGGCGAGGGTGACATCATGGTTCTCGCCGGACGGGGTCCACACGCGCCGATTGCGGCCAGGCGAGCGTCGGAATTCGTCGCCGCGGCCGACGACGCCTCGCTGACGCTGCTCAACGTACAGTCGCCGGAAACTGATACTGATGTGGAGAGTTCCCCTACCGAGCGCGGTGAAGCGGTGATCGAGGAGCTAGCTGAACGCGCAGGAATCCAATATATGTCATACGAGACCGAGGTTAGAGTTGCTGAGGATACCGAACAGACGATTCTGGAGGCAGCGGCGGAATACGATACGATCTGCGTTGGGGCGACTCGCTCCGGCGCAATTTCGCAGGCGGTGTTCGGGTCGCTCCCGGAGACGGTCGGCGAAGAAGTGGACAAGACTGTCGTGATGGCTCGCGGCCCGGAGGAGTCAGCGATGTCGGTCCGTGAAGCGCTCCTGCGGCGACTGGAGGTGTAACCCATATGTATATCATCATCATCGGCGCCGGCGACATCGGCACGCCGCTCATCGATATTGCGACCAAGTCCGGGAACGAGGTCGTCGTCATCGAACGCGACGAAACCAGAGCGAATCGAGCGGCCGACGAGTTCGACTGTCTGGTGCTGAACGCCGATGCAACGTCGAAGGACACGTTAGAGGATGCCGGCGCCGACCAGGCTGATGCCCTCATCTCGACGACCGACCAGGACGCGACGAACGTGATGACCTGCCTCCTCGCGAAGGAGTTCGAGGTGCCCGCGATCCTCTCGGTCGTCCACAATCCCGAGCACATGGGGCTGTTCGAGCAGATCGGCGTGAACACGATGCAGAACCCCCAGCAACTCATCGCCGAATATCTGTACCGTGCCGTGGCACGGCCGGCGATTGTCGACTATATGCGGATCGGGGACGATGCTGAAGTGTTCGAGATCATGGTTACTGACGAGGCCCCAATCGCGGGCAAGACGCTCAATGAAGCTGCCCAATCGGGGCTGCTCACCGACGAGATGCTCGTCGTGGCAATCGAACGGGACGAAAATGACCACCCGATAACCCCGCGCGGTGAGACGACGATTCAGGCGGGCGATCTACTAACCGTCTACTCCGGCGTCGGTGCTGACCCGGCGATCACGGATATCTTTGGCCACTATGAGGACCAGGGGGAGTGAGGTGACCATGATTTCGTCCTGGCACCGCGCGAGTCAGCTGCCAGTCACCACAAGGAACGTATGAACGGGGCTGTCGCGACCGTCGGCCGGGACCTCGGACGTATCCTGGAAGCACTCGGTGGGTTGATGCTCATCTCGCTCGTCCTGCCGATCGTCTGGGGTGAGTACTTCGCCCTCCCGGCGCTCCTCGTCTCCGCCTTCGTTCCGCTCGGTATTGGATGGGTACTCTATCGGCGATTCGAGGGGGCGGAGGCCCCCGGCCGGTTCCACGGAATGATCGTTGCCGCGTCGGGATGGTTTTCCGTGGGCATCTTCGGCTCACTTCCGTTTCTGTTGATCGCCTGGAGCGTCCAGCTCGGCGTCCCGGGGTTCACGACGCCGGCGCAGACGGCGACCCTCGCGGCATTCACCGAGCCGTTGAACGCCATCTTCGAGAGTATGAGTGGCTTCACCGGGACGGGTCTCACGATGACCGACAACGAGGAGGTGCTGCCGCGGACGCTGCAGTGGTGGCGAACGTTCACTGAATGGATCGGCGGCGTTGGCGTGATCGTTCTGACAACGGCCATCCTCTCACGCCCCGGGAGCGGCTCGTTGACGCTCTACGAGAGCGAGGCTCGCTCAAAGAAAATCCACCCGAGCATCGTCTCGACGGTTCGGACGATCTGGTGGATCTTCATCCTGTTCACGTTCGGCTCGATCCTCGCCCTATGGCTTGCGGGGATGCCGATCTGGGGGGCTATCAACCACGGAATGACTGGGCTCGCGACCGGCGGCTTCTCGATTACGGACAACTCGATTGCGACCTACGACAGCGTCGCGATCGACTTCGTGTTGATCCCGATCATGCTGCTGGGGAGCATCGCGTTCCCCGTCCACTACCTCATCCTCCAGGGCGACCTGCGAAACTTCTACTCGGATCTACAAACACGGTGGGTGTTCGGCTACATGGGTGTCGGGTCAGCGTTGCTGTGGGCGTTCCTCTACTTCGCCGGTCCTTACGAAACGCCGTTCGCGGCCCTCCGGTACGGGCTATTCCAGTTCGTCTCGGCGGCGACCTGTACTGGGTTCCAGACCGCCGTCGACGCGACGAACATCGCGCTCGGCCGGTGGCCATCGTACGCCCAGCTCACAGTCGCCTTCGGGATGTTCGTCGGCGGCGCAGCCGGATCGACCGCGGGCGGCATCAAACTAATTCGGGGACTGACGCTCGTGAAGGGGATTCGCTACCAGATTGCGGATGTCTTCTACCCCGAGAGCGCCGTCCGGCGACTGGAAATCAACGGCCGGCGACTGAACGAGAAAGAGGCGAGCCGCGAATTCATGGAGGCCGCGATTATCGTCGTCCTCTGGAGCACGTTCCTCGTCGTGGGGACGTTCCTCCTGTTGCTCACGCTGCCGTCGGGGGAGTACTCGCTCGCGAACGTAGTGTTCGAGGTTGCGAGTGCCCAAGGAAACGTGGGCCTCTCGTCGGGGATTACCGGTCCTGAGTCGCTCCCAGCGATTGGGAAAATCGCATTCCTCTTCCACATGTGGATCGGACGGCTAGAGATCATTCCGGTGCTCGTGATGCTCCGGACAATCTTCAAGCGTGGAGGCCTCTACCAATGAAACTGGGCGACCTCCCAATTGTCTCGACTGTGTTCGAGGCAGGGGCTGACGACCGAGTCTTCGACTCACTGCTGCTGCTTGGTCCGCTCGTTATCGGTCTGGTTATTGTTCTGAATCGATCTTTAGTTACCGAGACACTCGCAATCGTATATCTCGGTGTGTTCGTCACGTACGTCCTCTATCGAGGGATTCGGTGAAAAACAAGCACTCCGCCGTGCTTGCTTCTCGGAAACACCTCACTGAGGGTGGCATTGCTGAATCGCGCTGTGAACGGCGTCCCGCCGTCCGACGAACGTCAGGTGATCACCGTGCTGAAGCGTCAGATCCGGTTCGGGAATCTGCGAGTCCCCATTACGGCTGACGAGTGCAATCAAAACGCCATCCGGGAGGTAATCGTCGAGCTCTCGGATGGACTTGCCAATCAGCTTATCGGCCGTCACTTCGATTTCTTGGACGTCACCACTTCGACCGAGCTCAGTCATCCATTCTGAGAGTGCCGGCCGCTCGAGCGCGTTATCCATCTCGTGAGCGATTGCATCGTTGGCCGAAATCGCACTGACCCCGAGTTCCTCGAATGCTTCGACGTTATCCGGCGTGTTCACCCGAGCAATGACGGTCTCGACATCGAACTTCGAATTCGTAAGCTGTGCGATGAGCAGGTTCGCGTCGTCGTTAGCCGTTGCTGCAGCGACGATTTTAGTATTCTCGACCCCGGCGCTCTGCAGAACACTCGTATCGGTCCCATCACCGTGATGGGCGGTGAATCCAGCACTCCGTGCTGTTTCAACGGTTTGCTGGTCGATATCGACGATGACGACGTTTTCGCCCCTGTCCTCCAATCGTTCGGCGAGGCCGCGACCGACCCGGCCAGCGCCAACTATGATGACTCGCATGGGTATTACGTTGAGTGCTTGTGCGATATGTCGGGCAAAGCCACCTTCGACAACGACCGTCGCGAGGATGACTAGAAAGACCGTGCCGACGAGAACCGTCGCCTGTTGGGGATTCGTCGCTTGCAGCTCAAGTGCGAAGAGCGTTGCCACACTCGCAGGGATGATCCCGCGCGGCCCGATCGCGCTCATGAACAGCTGTTCACGGAACGTGAACCGCGTTCCGTAGGTACAGGCCAGGACAGCTATTGGTCGAATCAATAGCATCACCGCGACGACAACGACGAGGCCACCTATCCCAAGCGAAGCAAGCTCGTCGAACGTCAACAGGGTCGCCAGCGAAATGAACACGAACGAGAGGACGATCAGCGTGATGTCTCCCTTGAACGCTTCAATCTCAGCTTCGTATGGCAGATCTGCATTTCCGAGGAGAACACCGGAAGTCGCGACGGCGGCGATTCCCGCTTCTGGTGCAAGGGCTTCGGCGATGCCAAACGTCGCAATCGCGCCGATCAACACCACCAACCGCGCATTTTGTACCGCATTCGACGGCGTTAGGTCGACGTATTTGAGCAGATACCAAATTATTGCTGCTGTGACGACCCCCACGAGGAGACCTATTCCGAGCCGGGAAACAAACGACCCGAGAAGCTGCGGAAGGCTGCTCCCACCGGCGACAACTAAATCAAAAATAACTACGGCGAGAATCGCAGCCGTAACGTCATTGACGATCCCCTCTGTCTCAAGCGCAGCTCCGACTTGATCCCGGACCGAAATAACATTCAAAATTGGTGTAATCACCGTCGGACCAGTTGCGATGAGGAGAGCACCGACCAGAAAGGACAGCGACCATGGGACATCGAGGGCGAATCGAACAACAGCAGCGGTACCAACGAGTGTGAATATTGCCCCGAGTGTCACCAGTCGAAAAGCTTCGCGGGGGGCCTGACGTAGCTTATCAAGTTTCAGGTGAAACGCCCCCTCGAAAATGATGATCGCGACAGAGAGCCCAACGATGGCTGAGAGTGATTCGGATCCGCCGAATGATTCCAAGCCGACGAGATCGAATCCTTCTGGACCGACAGCGATCCCAGCCAGAATCAGGAACAACACGCTCGGTATCTCAAGGCGGTCCGAGAGGATTTGGGCCAGAACACCAAGTCCTAAAATGATTACGACAAGAGAGAGCAATTCCGTTCCAGCAGTCAAAACTCAAACACCAAACTGTCATACAGGGGCTTGATATAAATATAGGATGGAGACCTACGGGAAGCACCCAATATTAAATACTGTTTGCACAAAGACAGATACTGACCCTTCGCTGATTATGGGATTCGATTGAAGATGGGCAGGTCAACCGCAAAAATAAATCAAACAAGTAAGTTGATCTATGAGTCCACCATCTAGTTCTGATGAATTCACCTCGCCGAAACGCTCGGCCAGTGCTCGGGTTGCGGAATTTATTGAACGGGTCTGTCTAATCGGAATCCAGCTGTCGATTCCGATGACACTAGTCGTAATGAGTGGGTTTTTTCTCTATCTCATCGGAGGATTTGTTCTCTACAATTGGGCTTTTGGTCGCCATCATATCCGTTTCTATCGATAACTGAAGACGTGTATTTTGCATGGCTCGGATTTCTCACCGGTGGAACCATTTGCCTCGGGACAGGCTGCTTAATTGGATTAGCCCTTCTCACCGATGGAGAGGGGGAGATTCATAATGACGTTTCTATTCTGGCTTCATTCATCGGCTTCGGGTTTGGTGCGGGCGTTATGAGAATGACCTACGAGGTGGTACTCGCATCAGTACTGTCGCTATAGACCAATTCGTGGAAGGCTGTGTTCCTTCCTGGGCTTAAATAAACCATATCTGGATATATGAAATCTCTCGAGGGCCTACAGCAATCGCTATAGGATATCATACAGCAAATGCTACAGTAATTCCTATAGGAAACGCTATAGACCCTTTGTCGCTTGCTTTCGCACCGCGTCGCGGACGGCTTCGAACTGCTCTGGGGCGGCCTCCTGAAAGCCCACCCGCAGCGCAAACCGAAGCACCGAGCTTCGATCAATTTCGGTCTCCTCGATATCGAGTTGTTCCTGGAGCCCGTTGCCGACCGCATCCAGATGTTCGGGGTTGGCCTCGAGCGCTCGAATGAACGCGGCGAGCTGGCCATCCCACACACTGACAGTCTTCTGCTGCTCACCGGCATCGATGGCCTCGAGTTCGTCGACGATATCCTCGACGAGGTCCTGTCGGTCCATCTCCTTCGCTGCGGAGTCCAGCCGGTCGCCCTGTGAGGTCTGTGCTTTGAGGTCCTCGAGGTCGGGATCGTCACTCATCGGTCTCACTCTCCAGTTGTTCGACGAGGGCACTTGCGGCTTCGAGATAGGCGTCACGAGCCCGCCCGGCTCTGGTCGAGGGTTCAGCTATCGCGAAGGCCGTCTCGCCACTCTCGGCAGCATTGCGGATATCCTGTGAGTACGGGACGTAGGCCGGCGCAATTGCATCGGGATACGCTTCCTGGAACGATTCGAGATACTCCTCGGCGAGATTCGTTCTCGTGTCGACCTTGTTCGGGAGAACCAGCGAGAGGTCGATGTCGACCGCAAAATTCTCCGCGATTTTCTCGAGGTCTTCGCGAAGAGCGTTTGCCTGCTCGGCTTCAAACGGCCCCATCTCGACCGGCGTGATGACGTGCCGTGCCGCCCAGAGGCCGTTGTAGGAGACGTTGTTGGTCATGCCCGGCAGGTCGATGAGGACGACATCGTACGAGAGCGGGTCGACGTACTCGTCGAGGAACTGCTCAAGCCGACTGTAGCGCTCACGAGCATCGTCGATGTTCCCGAGTTCAGCATCCAGCGTGTCCAGCCCAGGGTGGGCAGGGATGAGGTCCGGTCCCTCATCGGTTGCGATGACCAAATCAGCGACGGCGTCGTCACCGAGCTTCCCGGCGATGGTGTCCCAGGCATCGTCGAAGACTGTGCTGATGTTCGGCCACGCCTCATCAGCGTCGATCTGGTCTCGGTACTGCCCCCAGACCCCGAAGTGTTTCGCGAGGTCTCCTTGCTTCCCGGCGAGGTCGATGAGGAGCACCTCGTGACCCTGTTCGCTGAGTGCGACGCCGAGGTGGGCCGTTGTGGTTGTCTTCCCAGTGCCGCCTTTGTCAAGGAATGCGGCGGCGCGTAGTGTCTCTGTCATGTGGCTATAGTAGTTCCTATAGGATACTCTGTAGGCATAAATCTACGTCAGACACCTGTTGAAAATGGGATATAGCAAACCCTATAGGATTCCCTATAGGGAAAGGTTTCGTATGACTGGCGGTCTGAGGTCACCGCCACAGACCTGGCTGACATCTTCGATGAATCCCTATCGGGACTCGCCGAACTGGCGACCTAGAAGGGTATCACTACTCTGGTGCAACGACGTCTTCACACGTCGGACATTCCGCCCAGATGCCTTCTGTTCCATCGTCTCGCTCGTATTCAACCAGAATCCATGCAGTCGTGATGCGCTCGTCGCAGTTCGGGCAGCGACCGAGACGTTGCGTGTCATCAGGCATGGAACGGGGATGGAAGGAGCGTGTGACAGTGTTTCTTCCATCTAAGACTCAACTGGCGCCGAGGATAAATGTTTGCCAGATTTCAGAATAAACGTATATACTGGAACTCTACGTCACACTGCATCTCTCGGGTGCTGGCGCTGCTGTCACCAGTGAGGAACAGCGCCTCTCAGGACCGGTATCGTTAGTTGTCTAAACAATCAGCACACCGGCCAGCGCTTGGAAACGATGGTTCTCCACACTCTATGCACGCATCAACTGCGGCGTGGCTCTCTGAACCCGACTCAAGGTACTGTTTGACCGTTTTCCACATCCGCTGAATCATATCTAGAATACCGTTCTCAAGGCGTATAAACCCACTATTCGAGGAGCTTGTCGATAGTGCTATGGAAGACTATGTACCACACCTGCTCCTGTGAGCCCAGTTCTGGGATAGTCGGTTGCTGGTGACTGTGTGTCGCTGTCGTGGCTCTCGCGATGGTTGCATCTCCCAGAACCGGTGGGTCATTCTGGCAGGGTCAGCTCAGTAGCCAGAACACGACGGCCACGACGGTCACGAAAGCAAGAATCGGAAGCAGGTAGTGGCGGACCAGGGCAACCGGCGCGAGGACTGTCGCCCGAAATGTATGATAGACACGCCGAGCCGTCGCCGTGAGTCCAGATCTACCTGCCTCGTTGTGGACCGGCAGTGAATCGTGCTGACTAGCCTTGACCAAGTCATCGCCGGTTATGTCAGGGCTGGACTCGAACTCGGGATCAGGAGTTGGTTCGTAGGTTTGGGTTTCTGAAGACTCATACTTCCGGTGCGGTTCTCGATGACTGGCCAATACAGTCTGTGAAGGGCAAGGAACCGGCCCAATTGGGGGGACTACACTTCTATTGGGTTGTCAGAGGCTACCTTACCCATGTACCGCTACTCGCGCTACTGCATGAACCCCTACTGTCACCCAGATAGTAACAGCGACGCCATTCAAATGATGAGACGAGAATCAGTATGCACTTGGACCAGCCACAGCACTCAGCTGCCCACACGATCAACTGACCACCCGTATACTGAAGCGGTTGGTACAGAAGACTCACCAACTGGCCCAGATTTCAGCGTCGGGAGCTCTTACCGAGGCTGCGTACGATCTATATAAAAATCTCTCTCCTCATTCTCAATGCTGATTTTGTTGTTTCCGGTAGCTGGGTGTCTGTTAGTTCTCTCTAATTCGGTACCACAAGGACCGCTCCGGGCATTTCACTTAGTCAGAGGCTGAACAAAATAGACACCCAAAAGCGGCCCAAACGTCCATATAGGTTGGTATTCGATATTACGAGATACAAGCATGTGTGGATTTAGTGGGGTCACAACAGGAGATCATCATCAGTATCGCGAGGCCCTTCTCGAACTCACGACAGATGAAGATATCATCTCTGGAAATATAGACACTAGTATTCAGACCATCACTGAGATCGCCGCCGCCGTCCTGAATGTTCCCCGAGTTAATATTTGGCTCTTCAACGAAGATAGGACCCACCTCCGCTGTATTGACCAGTTTGACAGTCGGACAGAGACCCATTCAAATGGCCAGGAGTTATCCGTCTCCGTATGTCCAGCGTACATCAACGCGCTTCAATCATCCCGAATCCTCGATGTCACGGATGTATATTCTGATTCTCGTACTGCAGAACTCTACGAACAGTATTTCGAGTCACATGATATCGGCGCCCTCCTTGACGCCACGATTCGATCGGAAGGGAATGTCATTGGCGTCATCTGTCACGAACACATTGGCGGGCCACGACAGTGGACTGACCAGGAAATCCAGTTTGCTGGCGACATTGCCGACGTAATTCATCGGACCTTCCGAAACTGGGAGAGCCGTCACCAACGACAGCAGCTCCAATTCAGACAATCGCTACTTAATTCCCAACACGAAACCGTTCCGTATGGCGTTGTAGTAATTAGCAACAACGGCGAAGTCCTGTCGTACAATGACCGGTTTCGAAACTTCTGGGGGTTGTCTGACAACGCACTTGAGCGAGAAATCACCGAATCCCTTTTCGAGCAGATACTGCCTCAGCTGGCGTCACCGGAGGCGTTAGTTGACCGCATTGACCAGTTCCAGACCCATCCACACGAGGTTGACGATGGGGAACTCACTTTGTCTGATGGGCGGGTTGTAGAGTGGTATTCTGCGCCGGTTGTTGCTGACGATGATGAGTACTTTGGCCGCCTCTGGATGACTCGCGACATCACAGAGCGAAAAGAACGCCAACGGGAACTCGAACGAAAAAACCGGGCTATCGAAACGGCCCCGATTGGGATCACACTCTCCGACCCAGCACAACCGGACAATCCAGTTACCTACGTTAACAAGCGGTTCACAGACCTCACTGGGTATGCTGAAACAGACGTACTGGGACGGAACTGTCGGTTTCTACAAGGGGAGCAGACAGCGCCGGAACCAGTTGCAGAAATACGAGCAGCCATTGACGCGGAGCGACCAGTAACGGCTGAGTTACAAAACTATCGCAAGGATGGGACACCGTTCTGGAACCGCGTCACGATTGCACCAGTGTATGACGACGATGGAGCGTTGTCGAATTACGTTGGTTTTCAGCAGGACGTCACTGACCGGAAAGAAGCGACACGGCAGCTTCGCGTGTTGCATCGTGTGTTACGGCATAATCTCTCGAATCGGCTGACAGTGATTCGAGGCTAT
>ENA-ORCR01000558-ORCR01000558.1-marine-metagenome-genome-assembly--contig:-NODE-558-length-18912-cov-3.810194_pt1 | contig 18912 bp, 17 predicted proteins | sample MGYA00237782_ERZ508514 | MGnify/ENA primary metagenome ERZ508514 (study PRJEB26185, sample SAMN06268960) | marine metagenome | isolation source: Eden Landing Ponds, San Francisco, CA, USA | place...
TGAAGTACCGCTCGGCCGTGCCGAGGTCGGCCGAGCCAGCCACGAGAGACGTCCCGCCTTGCCCGGTGGTCACCCGGGCGATCTCGCCAATCGTGACCACGAGACCGGCGAGACCGTAGGCGGCGTAGCCACCGAGTGCCGCTCCGATCGCACCGCCAGCGAATGCCACGATCAAGAGGTCGAGCGCGAGTAATCCGCCGTCAACGGCCATGGACACCACCCCGTGGGGCGCCGGTCCGGGCGTCGTCGTCGGTCTGGAGACTCCGACGTGTCATACGATACCGCAGTCAGAGCCAGTAGTTAGTACTGACGGATGGCCGCGAAGTACGTACGGAAACTGACCCAAACCGAATAACTGGACCCGGGGAACTCAGTCGCGTTTGGACAGCGTGACGAGTGAGAACATGCCAGCGCCGAGGAGTGCGACCAGCGTCACCGGCGCGGCCGAGGACGGGTTGATCAGGGCCGAATCGGTCGATCCACTCGAATCGGTCCCGGTAGTTGCGGCGTCAGTCTGGGTCGGCGTCGCCGTCGAATCGTCGCTCGGCGTCGCGGTTGTGGTCGAATCCCCGCTCGGCGTCGCGGTTCCCTCAGTCGACTCGTTACCCGACTGTCCACCGTTGGCCGTCTCGTTGCCGTCAGTCCCGTTGAGGTCGATGGTGTTGACCTCGGTCACCTGCCCAGGGCCTTTCTCGAGCGTAATCTCGGCGGGACTGCTGTCCTCGCCGATGACCTGCGCTTCGGTGACGTTCACCGTCCCACCGTAGCGGAACGAGTGAGTTTCGTTGCTCTGGACGTCCGTCCGCATGCGGTACGGCCCGACTGCACGGACGCTGACGTTCGTGTAGCCCTGTTTCTGGGCCCACTCGTCGTAGCCGGTCGTCGAGTACGGCACCGTCATCGTGAACGTGCCGTCCTCGCCGGTCTGGGCCTGCTGGCGGTAGACGAACGTGGAGTTCGTCGACGGGACCTCCATGCGGACGCCGGCTGTGACCGTCGCATTCGCCGGCCCCTCGCCTTCGATTGTCGCACCCGGCACGCGCTCGAAGGACTTCACCCAGTTGGCGGAGTCCGACTGGAGCGCGCTCCCGACGCCCGGGCGGCGGAGCGAGGTCCGTAGGGCGCCACGTGCCTCTTTCCGGAGCCCAAGGACGTAGCGCTGGGACTCGGTCGCGCGGGATTCGCTCCCGGCGACCATCCGATAGTGCTCCAGCGCGGGGACGCGTTCTTCCGGATACTGCCCGATACCACCGATCTGGGAGGTCGGGTCGCTCTCGACGTAGTCACGCGCGGCTTCCATGGACTGGAACCGCCGCGTTCCGTTGCTCATCCGGATCGGCTGGCCCTGGATGTCGTCGCGTTGCCAGTCGACGACGATGGGTTGGGGGTCGACCGCGCTTCCGTGGAATTTGTAGAGGCGGACGACGGTGGAGTTGTAGTAATTCTGTTTGTGCAGTCTGAAGAACTGATACTGACCGGAGCCTTGCTGTCCGACCCGGTAATAGATCGAGTTCCCGGGCGTGGTGTAGTAGTCGTTTTGGCTGATGTTTCCGTCGGAGTAGAACTGGAAGGGTGCGAAGTACTTCCCGCCCAGGTTGAGCGTCCGACCAGGCGTCTGATAGTACTGCGACGTCTCGGCCATCTTCCAGTCGACCATGACGAAGCGCGTCTCCGCGTCGTCTTCGCTCATGCCAGCGATGACGTCGTTGGCCTGGGACTCTGTCTGGGACAGCAGGAAGTTCGCTGCCGTGTTCGAACCCTGCTGGAACGGATTGGCGTTCGGTATCCGTTCGCCCATCACGGTGATGAAGTGCCCGTAGTCCCACCACGAGAGGACGCCGTAGTACCCTTCGGGGTAGTCGAAGTCGTCAGTCCGCTCGAAGGTGCCGTAGTAGGGCACCTCGTCCGCGTTGTCGACGCCGCCGTAGGTACCCTCCTCCGGCGAGTTGTCTTGCATCCAGCCGAGACTCTCGTTCCACGCCGTCGCGGACGGTCCTGCGCCGCCCTGCGCGTTCGTCACCTGCATCGAGAGCGCTGCGGGGTAGACCAGCGGCGCGAACACGACGAGTACCACGGCAGCGATAGTGAGTATCTGATACGTCTCGATGTCGGTGTCGGGCTTCGAGAGCCCTGCATAGCTCGCGAACTGCCCGATGACCATCGCGGTCATCACGGCGACGGTCATCCCGAAGTAGTAGTCGAAGCGGCGCTGAGTGAGCGTCGCGAGGAGCATGAAGACCGTCCAGACGGCAAGCAGCGTCAGTTCGGCGCGGGGACGGTCGTAGAAGTGCCGGGCAGTCACGTATGCGACGCCCAGCAGCGTGATCAGGAGGGTGAACCGGTACCGGGGGAACAGTCCTTCGAACGCCATGGACTGTGCCTCACCGACAGTTCCGGCCGTGTCGGACGTCGAGAGCCCGACGACACGCGTCGTCTGGTTGACCAGGAAGCCCCAGAGGTCGGGGAGGAGGAGCGCCATCGCGCCCGCGATGACGACGAGAATACCGGCCACTGCGGCAGGATACTGGATGTTCGCGAGGTCCCTGCGTTCCCACTCGCGAGCGAACCAGGCGAGGAAGACACAACCGGCGGCGACGCCGAAGGCCAGCAGCGGCTGGACGAAGTTGTAGCTCGTCGCACTCAGTCCGGTCTCCTCCATCACAGCCAGACTGAGGACGCCGGCCGTCCCCAGAGAGACCGCGCCGGCGATGGCCACGTGTTCGGGGCTCTCACCGTGGGCGTACTCCGAGGAGAGTTCGATCAGGAAGTAGACCCCGAGGATACCGAAGAGGAAGACACCGGGCGCCCACGTCCAGATGTAGAGGGCGATAGCGACCCCCGCGACGAGCGACCAGCCGACTGGTCGTCGGAGGGCGTCGACGTCGCGAGCCTGGAAGAGCTCCCAGACGGGCTTTTCTTCCTGGGCGACGGAGACGGCGACCATCGTCGCGAGGATGGCGACCGCCTGGAAGAGCGCCTCCGCGATGTGGTGGTCGTAGAAGCCGACCCGGCCACGCTGGGCGAACGTACTCCCGACGAGGGCGAGCGTCGCGACGGCGATGACGCCCGCGAACTTGCCGGAGGTTCGCTTGCCGATGAAGTAAATCGGGATGGCTGCGACGGTCCCGAAGACGGCGGGGGCGAACAGGACGACGAGACGAATCGTGTGGTCGCTCGGATTGCCGAGTCCGACGACCAGCGCGGCGAGTGCGACGATCTGATCCATGACGGTCCCGAACTGGCTGGAGTGGGTCCCGAACGGGAAGTAGGTCCAGGGGTCGAACGGACTCGTCGCGGGCCAATGCTGGACGGTGTAAGACACCATCCGGTAGTGATACCACGGGTCGAATCCGTCGAAGTACACCGTCCCATCTACCAGGAACGCTTTCCAGTGTCTGGTACGGCTCCACAGCATGAACCCGAGGAGGGCGACGATCGCCGGGACGTGGTAGTACGCTGCCACCAGCTCGGCGACGTCTCCGGGTTCTTCGATGTTCTCGAGATCGCCACGCCACTGACTCATTGCTCGGAACCAAACCCATGGCGCGCATAAGCCTTTTGAATAGCCGTCAGGTCGTCGAACAGGTCTCGCGACCGATCCCGCTGTAAAACTGCCCAGCAGAGTCGATATGCCGACGAAAACGGCGAGCGTTCGCCGACCAGTCACCGCCGATGAACTGGACCGGCTCCGAGCCGAGTCGCCACCAATTCGAAGGACTCTGTCGCTATCCGAAAATTACCATCAGAGAGACGTGTTCGGTTGTCCCGACCACACCAGTTCAAAACGCGTCCCGGAGTGTCGGTAACACCGAAGGGTCGGCTGACCACAGTCATCTATTGACCAGGGCGATCGATCGACACCTGACATCGATCCGGCGTTCGCGCGTGAGGTAACTGTACGTGTCCAGTACGCAGACACCGACCGAACGAAAACTCCTATTTTCCCCCTCGCCGTCTCCGCAGGCATGCGCGTCTCCGTCGTTCTGTGCGAACATACGCTCGACCGCTACGACGCGGTCAGCGAGGCCGCCCGGAGCGTCCTCGACCAGACCTACGAGGACGTCGAACTCGTCTTCGTCAGCGACGGTAATCCCGACGTCCTCGAACGATTCGAGGCCGACTTCGGCGACTACGAAACCGTCGTGACCCACTGCAACGATGAGAATCGGGGCCTCCTCGTCAGCCGGAACAACGGCGCAACGGCCGCCAGCGGCGACGTTGTCGCGTTCATCGACGACGACGCCGTCGCCCACCCCGAGTGGATCGAACGCCTCGTCGAGGCCTACGCGGAACACGACGCCATCGCCGCAGGCGGCCGGATGGACCCCATCTGGGTCGACGGCGAGGCCCGCTTTCTCCCGGAAGAACACTGGTACCTCATCGGCGCCACGTACAAAGGATTCGGCGAGGGCCGGGACCAACCCGCCGAAGTCCGAAACACCAACGGCTCGAACATCTCGTTCAATCGCGACGTGTTCTTGGACCTGGAGGGGTTCGACGACGAAATCGGCGGACGCAAAGGCGACAAGAACCTCCAGGGTGGCGAAACCGAACTCTGCGCCAGGATGCAGGCGGAGTACGGCCAGGGCGTCCGATACGTGCCCGACGCCGAAGTCGGTCACAAAGTCTTCGCCTACCGAACAGAGCCCAAGTGGTTGCTGGACCGTGCGTTCTGGCAGGGCTACTCCAAACGCGGGATGCAACAGTTCGTCCCCGGGTCGGCCGAGGAGGAGGGCGATTTCCTCGGAAAGATCCTCGGCGAATTCGTCCCGCAGCGACTCTGGGGACTCGTCCGCGACCCGGACGCGGTCGCGGCAAAACAACTCGTCTGGCTCGTGCTCCTCACCGGTGTCGTCGGACTCGGCTATCTCTACGGCATCGTGAAGTGGGGCTGAACCGGAGGAGAAAGATGTGGGTCGTCGGCCGGTTCGACGACCGCTCCCGGGGTGCTCCCGGCAAGATTAAGCGCCCTCCGAAGCCACGGACGGGTAATGGCGGACCTCCCCGACGTGTGCGTCGTCACCCATCCGCTGGCCGCCGCTGGCGAGAACGCCACCCGGAGCCTGCTCGACATCCTCTCGGCTGTCACGGGCGTCGCCCTGGTAACGGCCGATTTGCCGGCCGATTCGGAAATTCGAGACGAGTACGAACTCGTCGAACTCACGCAGAAGGGCGCCGGCGACTCGGTCGTCGTCGCGGCGCTCCGATTCGCGCTCAATCAACTACGGATGTGTCGCGTCGTCGCCGACCGCGACGAACAGGTGGTCCTCTTCTACGGCGCTACCTCCTATCTCCTCCCCATCCTCTTCGCCCGCGCTATCGGAAAAACCGTGCTCGTCGAACCCCGCGGTGACGTCCCCCTCACGCTCCGTATCGCGTGGGAACGAACGCTCCCCGACGCCCTCGCTCGGACCCTCGCAGGCCTCGTCCGAGCATTGGAACGCGCGGGCTTTGCTGCCGCCCACGGAGTCGTCACGTACACGCCCGCGATGGCGGCCCAACTCGACCTCGACCCGGAGGCAGCGGACGTGTATCCGACCGGTGCCCGGTACGTCCGTACCGACGACTTCGACGTGACGACGCCATTCGACTCCCGGGAGCGCCGCGTCGGCTTCCTCGGTCGCCTCGACGAAGAGAAAAACGTTCGGGAACTCGCCGCCGTCGCTCGCGAGTTGCCCGACGACGTGACGTTCACGTTCATCGGCGACGGCGACCTGCGGGAGTGGCTGGAAGCGGAACTCGCCGACGAGATTTCGGAGGTGGCGGTCGAGATGCGCGGGTGGGTCGACCACGACGACGTGCCCGCGGAACTGAACCGCCTGCAACTGGTCATCCTGCCCTCCGAACCGACAGAGGGGCTCCCCACCTCGATTCTGGAAGCGCTGGCCTGTGGCACCCCGGTCTACGCGACGCCCGTCGCTGGGGTCCCGGACGTAGTTCGCGAGGGCGAAACCGGGTTTCTGATGGACAGCACTGACCCGGCCGACATCCGCCGGGAACTCCTCGAAATCCTGGACCGGGACGACCTCGCGACTGTGAGTGCGACCGGGCGCGAGTTGATCGAGTCAGAGTACAGTTTCGAAGCCGCCCAAGAGCGATATCGGACGATCCTCCAGCGCGTCCACCGCCAGCGACGGCGGTGAAGCCTGGGCGCTGGCAGTAATTCGGAGTCCTGCGTCCGTGGTGGGAGGGCCGTCCGCTTGCCGATTCGCTCGTCGATGCACCACGAACAGTATTTTGGAGCGGTCAGTCGTACCGCTCGGTATGACGACAGCGGATACGTGTCGGCGTGAGATCGAGGCACTCCACGAGTGTTTCGTCGACTGGTTCACGGGGAAGACGGGCGCAGACTCCTTCGAGCGTGTCGAACGCGCGCTGGCGCCCGAGTTCGAGATGGTGACGCCCCAGGGCGTCCGAAGGGGGTACGACGACGTCGTCGACGGTGTCAGAACGAGCCACGGCATCCACGAGCCCGGAACCTTCGACATCGAGATACGATCCGTCGAAGTACGGACGAGCGGGTCCGAGCACGCGCTCGTTCGGTACGAGGAGTACCAGGAGACGCCAGACGGACAGACAGGGCGGCTGAGTACAGTGCTCTTCGAAGCCGATGCCGACGCTCCGGGCGACGTCGTCTGGGTCGACCTGCACGAGACGTGGCTGGACGGCCATGGCCCCGACGAATCGTAGGGCGCGGGTCTGTGCAGGACCGACTGCGGTGGCGATTCGGTCGCTGTGCGACAGTCCGACTCCCGCTCGCTGGCTACGCGACAGTCCGACTCCCGCTTGCGGTCACGTCCACGCCGGGGCTGTAGCGGAAGACCGGGTCGCTCTCGGGCATCGCGAACCCGTTGGTCTCGAACACCTGATTCTCCCTGAGTTCGACCGAGGCATCGTAGAGCGGCCAGGGCCGGTGGCTGATCTGGGCGTACCGGAGGACACCGCCGGGGGTCTCAGTGTAGTAGCGATACCGTTCGGTCAAAAACTCCGTCAGTGAGCCCGGTTCGAATTGGTACTGATTTCCGTCGGGTTCGTACCGGGCGTGGAACGTGCAGGGCCGCGCCCCGGGATGCCAGCGGTCGCTCGAAAACGTCACCGAACGGCCCTCGGTTCGGAGGGTGACGTCCGCGAAGTAGTACGGCAGATAGTGAAAGATCCGAGCGCCGCTGACGCCCAGGATGCCGTCCGCGTCGAGGCTGAAGAAATAGACTCCGCGGTCCGCTGCCGGTGCGTCGTCCGTCCCCCCGGCGTCGCCCCCTGCCTCGGCTGCTTCCCCTTCGTGGGTGACGTAGGTCCGGAGATTCAACTCCGGGAGTCGAAATCCCGTCCAGTCGGGAAGGCCCTTCGGCCGAACGGCGACGTTGGTGAACGGCACGACGGAGAGCCAGGCCTGTCCATCGTAGGTGTCGACACTCAGGGCGTTCGGGAGATGCGCCTCCACGAGTGCTGGCTCCACGGGCCAGTTCGCGAACAGGACGTGGCGCCAGCCCATCGCGACCGGCAGGTCGAACAGCGAGCGAACTGTCATCGGTGTCTCGCTGGACCTACGCGCTGGTCGCACATCATTGGCCGGACTCCCCGAACAAATCGACCGGTGTCGAAGCAGCCCCAGATTATTCCATGTAGCCGAGTTCGGCGAGTCGGTCGGCCACTTCGTCGGACGCCCCACCGGCACGGGCCTCCTCGTGGTCGATGGGGTCCTGCGTGCCGACCTCGGGGTCTTCGACGAAGACGTCCAGCACGTCGCCGTCCATGTCTGTCGGGACGTCGACGCCGTGGCTGGCGAGAATAGTCGGCGCGATGTCGCGGATGTCGATTTCGGGGATTTCCCCCTGTTCCTGGAAATCGGGACCGTTCGCGACGAAGATTCCGGTCGGGGTGTTCTCCGCGGCCCAGCGGTCGGGTTCGGTCTGAATCTCGTTGCCGCCCATCCCGTCGTTGACGTGGACGCCCGGTCGCTGGTCCAGCACGACGTCCGGCCCGATGTCCACGTATGGGCCGTCGTAAACCTCCTCTGCGCGGTAGACGCCAGCGAACAGCGGATCGCCACGGTCGTCGGTGACCGCTTCGAGGTCCGCGATGAGCGACTCCCGGACCGATTCGACGTCGTAGCGTGGGTTTACGTAGATCGGTCCCTGGCCACTGGCGAGGGCCTTCGACTCCTGCGGGACGATGAGTTCCATCTTCCGTTCGCGTTTCGCTCCTGCGCTCTGGGGGACGAGCGCCTGAACCCCTTCGGGGACGGTCTTTGCGAGGAAATCCACCAGGCCGAATCGCTTGGCGACGGCGAGTGCGTTCTCGCGGGTCAGTCCGACCGTCTGGAAGTAGTCCTCGACGCCGCTCGCGCGAGTGAGGTAGCCGTTTTCGGCGAGCCACTCGTTGATGTAGAACTCCGTCGTCGTGGCCGCGGCACCGTGGTCGGACATGATCACGAGGTTCGTGTCTTCGAGGTCGGCCAGTTCACCCAGCCACTCGTCGACGAGTTGCCACGCCCGTTTGGCTGGCTCGTCGTCCCAGAAGAAGTGATGGATGACGTTCAGATAGAAGAGTGTGACGTGCGTGAACTCCAGTTCCTCTTCGAGGAAGAGGTCGCGAGCGACCTCGAGGCGGAGTTCGAGCAGTCGGAGAATTTCGTCGACCTCTGCACCGCGTTCCTCGTTGGAGGACAGCAGCGGGTCCGGGTGGACCTGGTAGTCGTAGCGGTCGGCGAGTTCCTGCTCGAACTCGGGCGGGTGGGTGTAACCGGTGTCGAGCGAGCGGTACTCGCCCTCGACGGCGTCGGGGCCGCCGGAGACGACGTAGCCGTCGAGTTCTCTGGGCGGGTACATCGACGGCATGTTGACGACGCCGGCGCGCTGGCCGTCAGCGTTGAGGTAGTGCCAGAGCGAGGCGGTCTTGTAGTCGCTGCCGCTCATGATGTCGATTCGTTCGTCGGCCATGTCGATGCGTTCCCACCAGAACACGCTGTGTTTGCCGGGGTTCTTGCCCGAGGCGTAGCACTTCCAGTTCGGGTAGGTGACGGGCGGGAGACAGCTTCTACTCGTCGCGTAGGTGCCGGTCTCGCGGAGGGCGGCGAGGTTGGGGAGGAGACCGTCGTCGATCCACGGCTCGGTCAGGAGCCAGCTCGCCCCGTCGAGCCCGACCACGAAGGTCCGCGTCATTGTCGGAAGGGCGCGAGGCCGGCGGAAATACGTTTCGTTCGCGCTGAGTCCGTGACCCGGCGGGACCGTCGACAACGAGTGGACGCGTCAGGCCTCGTCCCGCTGTGACAGGATGTCGGCCAGGTCGAGGTTCGCCGCGGGCACCCAACCGAGCACTGCCGGGAGGTACACGCCGAACGACCGGTCGATGAGGATCACGACCGGCGCGAGTTCGGGCGCGACGCCGAGGCTGATCAGCACGGCCGTCGCCGACGCCTCCGCGACGCCGACCCCACCTGGTGTCAGCGGCAAAACGGTCACGCTGTAGGCCATCACGAGGACGACTGGCAGGAGGATGGGCGGCGAGAAGGACCCGCCCAGTGAAGTCAGCAGGAGCCAGACGCGCAGGCCCGGGAAGATCATCAGCGTCCCGGACCACGCGAGAGCGTAGGGGACGACGACCGAGGGCCGCGTCGAGAGCTGTCGAAAGATTCCAGCCGAATCGTCGGTGAACGTCGGGATAGCCCCAGCGATCCCTGCCAGTCGGTCCCCGATGCGGGGAATCCGACCGAGGAGGGCGCTGAGGCGTCCGACCAGGCGCCCGGCCACGTCCATCCGACGCCCAGCGAGGAGGACGAGCGCGCCCGCGACGAGATAGACGCCGGTCGAGAGCAGGATGACGACCAGCCATCCCTCGCCGAGTCGTGTGGCGAAGACGACGACGCCGAAGAGTGCCGTCACGCCGTAGAGCGCCGCGTAGAGTCCGGTATTCAGTCCCGCCATCGTCACCGCTTCGGTCCAGTCCGTGTCGGTGTAGTAACGGAGCACCAGCGGCGCGACCGAGTGTCCGGAGGCTTTCGACGGGACGACGTGGTTGATGAACTTGATCACCAGATCCACGCGTGCCATCGTGGCCAGGTTCGTCCGCGTGCGACCGTTCAACAGCGCGTACCACATCGAGAACCGGGTCCCGAATTCGAGGGTCGTGATCACGAGGACGCCCACGACGACGAGCGGTCCGAGCGTGACGAGTTCCGCCCGCGTGGCGGACCAGTCGACCTGTCGCGCGACGTACCAGAACGCGCCGATAGCGACGAGCCACTGGAGGGCGGTGAGACCGGTCTTCCGCCAGTTTCGCCCGGAACCGCTGTCGTCGTTCGTGGCGCTCCCAGCCACGCTCACTCGGCCTCCGAGTCAGTCTGCGCGTCCGACGTGGCGGCGTCCAGTGTCGCCTGATCGGCCAGTTCTCCAGTCGTAACGAACTCGAACGGCTGGTCGAGTATCCGCCGGACGGCCCGCCGCATGTACGCGCCCGTCCGGACGTAGACCCGTTTGGGGACTCCCTCGACCGCCGGCAGGTCGACAAGTTCCCACGGATGGACGTACAGCACAGGCGCAATCCCCCGTCGAGCCAGCAGTTTCATCCCGAGAATGGTGTACCTGACGCCGAAAAAGCGGATCCAGGTGCCCGTGAGCGGCAAGCGCAGTTTCGGCATCACCGCGACCGGGACCTCGGCGAAATCGGCGGGGCCGTCCGGGTCGAGTGCCGCCGCAACCGTCGGTCGGTGCACGTCGTGTTCGCCCCCGTACCACCCCGGGATCGACCGACAGGAGACGATGCTGGAGTCGTACTCGTAGCCGGCGTCGGCGAGCGTGGGGTAGTGGTCCGGTCCCATGTCGAACGACGGCGCGCGGAATCCGACGACGTCCTGCCCGCTGACGGCTTCGAGCCGTTCTTTCGAGGTTGTGAGTTCCTCGCGGCGTTCGGCTACGGAGAGTTCAGAGAGATGCTGGTGGGTCTGCGTGTGCGAGGCGAGTTCGTGGCCCTCGGCCACGATTCGTTCGAGGACTGCGGGCTGGTCGTCGGCGATGTCACCGACGGTGAAGAACGTGCCTGTCGCGTCAGCCGACTCGAAGGCGTCGAGGAGACTCGTGACCCCGTCGAGGCCGATGGCTGGCAGATCCGTCCGTCCTCGTGCACCCCGATACGCCGGAAGGTGCGTGAAGTACTCGAAATCGACGGAGAGTGCGGCCTGTGGCTGAGACATCGACAGAGCGACCTGTCGCGGCGTACACCCCCGTCCTACTTGGGCCATGCGCTTTTCCGGGACGAACTCCGCGACGTCGGACAGTTCCGATACTGAGTGAGTGCTCACTCAGTGGACCCGGCGGGAAACCCGGTGCGTCCGATGCCGATGCCGATGCCGATGCCGATGCCGATGCCGATGCCGATGCCGATGCCGATGACGCCTCGACGGTACCCACACTGGGTCCGATCAGTGGAATTGGGCGGGTGAAAACAGAGTTGCCTACGAAGAATCCTCGGCCTCGTCGGCCATCTCGATGATCGATTCGGCGATGTCCCGGGCTTCCTCGGGCGTGTACAGCGTCTGGTCGCCCCAGGACTGGTCGATGTGAACGTACCCGTCCCTGGTGTCGATGTCGAAGAAGGCGGTGTGTTCCAGCGGTGGCACGCGCATCGGATCCGAACCCGTGTCGTCCGTTGCCATGGCCCAAAGTTGTGCGCCCACCGGTATAAAATGTTGCACTACCGCGTGTCAGACGGGGTGATCGTCCGGATCCTGCACTGCGTACCGGTCGATCGATCGGTTTCCGCCGTGTTTCCGATCGCTTCCAGGCGTTCGCAGGTGATCACGGCCGAGTTCGGAAACGACTACCAGTGGGTAACACGTACATGGGAACGGTCGATGAGCGACTCACGAGACTCCAGCCGTTCGGAGGGGTTTCAATCGCGGACGCGCGCCCATCGCGGCGGCGGCCTGAACCCCAGGGCCGGTCCCCCGGGGCGGGAGCAACACGCCGCAGAGACGAACTACCGCCGCGGCTGGTTCGGGTGGGGCCAAGCATCGCAAGTAGAAAAGAACGCCTTCGGCGTGGTGTTCACGGACTGCTATCGGATCGCCGGCGAAATCGTTCTGTTGACGCTCCCTGTCCTCTGGTATCTCAGTTTCGCCGCTGGAGCGGGCCAAGTCGGAATTTTCAACGCGTGGCTCGTCGCCACTGCGGCGATGGTGGTCGTCGGAATCCTCGTTCGCGGTGGCTGGGTCCACCCACCGCTCACCAGCGCGCCCGGCTGGGTCCGCCTGTTCCCGAAACTCATCGTCCTCCGAGTGGGCTACTTCAATCTCACGCTGCTCGCGGTCATGTACGCCGCGCTGGCGATTGGCCAAGCCGTCGGCCCGAAACCCGTCGTCGTCCTCGCCGCCGCCGTCGGCGGCGCCGCCTCGGTACTCCTGTTTCCCCGCGTCACCGACGAAGTGATGGCACGGCTGGGCTGAGATCTTGAACCCGCGTCGTCCGAGCCCTCGTTCGCTTCGCTCACGAGGGCCCTCCGGGGGCGGAGCGTGAGTCCGCCGCCGATTGCTGTCGCTGAGCAAGTTGCGTCGGTCGGAAGTTTGCGAGGGAAGATGCCCCCAGCGGGAGAATCTTCCTGCACTGTTGCGAGGGCCCGCGTGGGCCTCTTGACTGGCGTCTCTACCGTTCCGGTCGTCGTCGCAGACGCGACGCCGACCGGCGGCTACAGACGCCAGTCAGTGCGAGGGATGCGATTTGAACGCATGGACCACCGGAAGACGGTTCGCCTCGCTCCGCTCGGCGAACGCGACTTCCGAGCCCTCGTTCGCTTCGCTCACGAGGACCCTACGGGAGCGGATCGGGAGTCCTCCGATGTAGCCTCAACTGTTCGACTAGCGTCGGTAGGAAGTTTGCGAGGGAAGATGCCCCCAGAGGGAGAATCTTCCTGCACTGTTGCGAGGGCCCGCGTGGGCCGCCAGTGCGAGGGATGCGATTTGAACGCATGGACCCCTACGGGAGCGGATCTTGAGTCCGCCGCCGTTTCCAGGCTTGGCTACCCTCGCACGCGGTAGAGGCTTTGGCGGAGGTGTTTGAATAGGCTACGATTCTGTCCCCGGGTACTCTCGCTTCGTGGGAACGCCCGCAAACGCATTTCTCGGTAGCGCTCGTACGGCCAGACATGGGAAACCAGTCTGGCGGCTCCCGACCGACGAGCGCTCGACCGGCGGGTGCAGACACCTCCGACGGCGATGGCTCAGCGGACGAGTCGCCCGACGAGAGCGAGGCAATCCGGGTGTGGCTCGTCGAACGGACATTCTCCGACGACGAACAGAACATCATCATCCTCATCTACGCGACCCCTGACGGTCGACGGTACTTCCGGAAGGAACGAGCACTGACAAGTTTCAGCGGCGGGGGTCGCGACACCACGGCCGCCGTCGAGGTGTCACCCAACAACCTCGGGACGGTGGCCGACGAGGACGAACGCGAGCGCTACGCCACCGAAGCGGCGCGGATGGCCGAGAAATACGACGCCGACGACACCGTCTGAGCGAGCAGTTGCCCCTCAGGCGTCCAGCCCTTCGAACTCCGCGACGCGTTCGCGCCACTCGTCGGGAAGCGGTCGTGACTCGCCCGTCTGCTGGTCGACGTGGACCTGCGTGGTCTCCGCCTGGGCGACGAGTTCGCCGTGCTGTTGCAGTTCGTAGCTCATCGTGAAACTCGAATCGCCCATCCGGTCGACCTCGACGCCGACGTCGACGGTGGAGGGGTCGCTGACCGACGAACGGAAGTCGACGTTCAGCGAGACGACCACGATGTCAAGGTCAGCCAGGTCATCGAGGCCGAGCACCTCGATCATGTAGGCCACGCGGGCCTCCTCGCAGTACGTTCCGTAGACGACGTTGTTGACGTGCCCGAACGCGTCGATGTCGCGATATCGCACGTCGACCTCGTGTTCGAAACTCGTGTCCATGGGAACGTGAACGACCGGCGCGTGGTTAAGCAACGTGAAACCAGTTGCCCGTTGGAGAGCGGTGGCGACCGGTCGGGAGTGGGACCGACGGAACGGAGAGGCCGTCGACCGAGGGGATTACCAGTCAGGCGCCCTGAGTAACTGCCACATGGACGACCACACCCGGGATTTCGACGTCGGGCCGCCGACGGCGGGCGATCCCACGGGATGGCGGGCCGACCGCGGCGCCTCGAATGGGTGGGAACACGGGACGCTCCGCCGCGCCGTCGTCCACGGCGTCCGCCTGTTCAACAGCGGCGAGTACCACGAATCACACGACTGTTTCGAGCACGAATGGTACAACTACGGCCGCGGCACCACCGAGAGCAAGTTTCTCCACGGGATGGTCCAGGTCGCGGCGGGCACGTACAAGCACTTCGACTTCGAGAACGACGACGGCATGCGGTCGCTCTTCCTGACCGCGCTTCAGTACTTCGAGGGGGTCCCCGATGACTACTACGGCGTCGACCTCGTAGACGTGAATTCGACGCTCGCCGACGCACTGGACGATCCATCGGTGCTCGAGGGGTGGCAGGTATCACTCGACGGGACGACGCCAACGGCCACGGAACTGGACTTCGCGTACGTCGAATCGATCGAAGAGTGAATCCGAACCTGAGGGTGTGGAGAGCCGTGGAAGAGAGAATCGTAGACGAGAGAATCGTAGACGAGAGAATCGTGGACGAGAAAGTCGTGCCTACAGTTCGACGGCCGTAATCCCGCTCAGGGTTTCCGGCACAGTGACGGTCGTCTGGGTCGTCGCGCCCGATTTCGTCGTCAACTTGATCAACACCGAATCCCCTTCCTTGAGCGGTTCGTCCGTATGATCGACGTCGACTATCCCGCTTTCCGTGTTTATCTGTACGTCCCGCGGAGCGTCGCCGGTGTCGAAGGTCAGGATGAATCTGTCGTCAGGGTCGTTCAGCACAGGGAGTGAGCCGTCACCGTCCTTGAGCGCTGTCACGGCGAAATCAGCGTCACCGGCGTCGACGTCGTGGTGCGTGACTCGATACACGCCGCTCGGGTCCAGCCACTGCACAGTCACGTTCCTGAGGTCGACGTTTTTCGCGCCGGGGTTCGTCTGGACGGTCACGTTGACCTGTCCGATGACGTCTTTCCCGCCGACAGTTCCGACCGTTCCGGATTTGGGCGCGATATCCAGCCTGTTCGTTACCTGGTCACTGGAGGCCTGCCCCGTCTCCTCTGATTTCGTCTGCAGGAATCCCGCGGTGTTGATCAACACGCCCGCGGCGATTGCCGCCACCAGCACCATCGAAATGAAGACGATGAGCGTGCCGATACCGACTTGCCCTCTCTCGTCCGATTTTCGTTCCAGTATCATTGATTCACGTTTTGATTCTGTGGACACCCCGTCGTAGAGACCGTCACGAGGGCAATTCCACGAGTCTTACCTATTCTACCCCAAACTGGCTAATAAACCTGATCAAGTGGCTATCAACTTTGATTGTGATGGGAAACGATTGATAGCGTCTATCATGGGGCCGGTGATCGCCCCGTCTGTCCGAGATCACTCGGGCACGAGCGAACCGAAAGCGGGCCATCTATAGGGCCGGATCCGATAGAACGGTTCGATGCGAGTCGAGACGCTGGGTGATGGAGAACCGGACGTAGCCGTCGTCGGCGGAATTCACGGCGACGAACCCGCTGGCGTCCACGCGGTGGAGCACTTTCTCGAAACTCGACCACCGCTGGAGCGGCCGGTCAAGTTCGTCATCGCCAACGAACCAGCGATCGAACGGGGAGTCCGCTACGTCGACGCGGACCTCAATCGGTCGTTCCCGGGGCGAGCGGACGGCCAGAGCCAGGAGGTCACGCTCGCCCACGAACTCGGCGAGGAACTCAAGGGGTGTGTCACGCTCGCGCTCCACACCACGCAGTCCTACGACGGGCTGTTCGCGCTCGTCGACGAAATCAGAGACCTCGCGCGCGAAGTCTGTCCGCAGCTATCCATCGACGCCGTCGTGGAGACTGGACACGCCGAGGGCCGTATCTTCGAGGTCGCACCCGAAACGATCGAAGTCGAGTGTGGGTACCAGGGGTCGAAGCAAGCCGCAGAGAATGCCGTGCAGGTCACGAGTGAGTTCCTGGCTGCGATGGGGGCACTCCCCGACGAACCGACGGCGGAGCGGGCCGAATTGCCGGTGTTCCGGCTGGGCGACCCAGTTCCGAAAGACGCGGCGGAGACCTACGAGGTGTTCGTCGACAATTTCGAGGCGGTCCTCTCCGGCGAACGGGTCGCGGCCGCAGACGGCTCGGTCGTCTTCGCCGAGCGGGACTTCCACCCCGTCCTCCTGTCCGCCTACGGGTACGAGGACGTCTTCGGATACATGGGCGAACACGTGGGAACGCTGTCCCAGTAACGAGTCACTCCCAGTACCGAGTCACTCCCAGTACCGAGTCACTCCCAGTACCGAGTCACCTGACCGAGTCTGCACCCGGCCGTCGGGCCCGGCCGGGGCTCATTCGTCGTGTGCCTCGAATTCGACGGTCGTCAGGTCGCGGTCGAGTGCACAGAAGTCGTGAGGCGGGTCACCGACGATGGTCTCGATACGCCGTTCTTCCTCGAAATCGACGCCCGTCGGCTCACAGAGCTCGTGACTCGGGCAGTCGGTGTGCGGACAGGGTCCTTCGAGCGAGACGGTGCTGCCGGCGTATGCGTTCGCACTCGCGACGTTGCCCCTGACGGTCGCCGGTTCGACTTCGACGGCGACGACGCCGCTGTCGTGGACCCCGCAGTCGAGCGTACTGGCGTTCTCGCGGACGGTATCGACCCGATACCGGCGGCCTTCCGTGAGCGTGAGACATTGGTCGCGGTAGGGACAGCCATCACAGGCGCTCGCCTCGCCCCGGTAGACGAACTCCTGCCCCGGTTCTGCGAGCCGGGATCCGACGAGCGTGAGCGTGGACATACACCGTGATTGTCACCGACGCCGATTAAGACTCCCGGCTCGCTCGGTCCGACGGGGGCTCCCTGCACTGAGAAATGTGTCCGGCAGGGCTGAGCTTACTCGACTCGGCCAGTCAACTCGTCGAGTTTCTCGAAGTACCGTTCTCGGGGAACCTGGTAGAGCCCCCGATAGTCTATCTCCCCGCGAGCGAACGCGGCCGCCAGGTCGGCCGCGGCGGCAGTCGCGTCCGCGCGAGTATCGTATTTCTCGCCCGACGTATCGACTTCGGGCTCGAGATAGAGGGTCACGTGCCACGGGTCGTCGGCCCGGGTCTGATCACCGGGATGGCGACGGCGCCGGCCTTTCGTAGTGTAAATTGTCGGGAGACACGGCGCAGGGAACCCGTCGCCGTCGAATACGTCCGGCCGATAGGCGAGTACCACCTTCTCGCGCTCGTCCGACCAGACGACCCAGTCCTCGTGGAGCCCCTCGAATGCCATACGACACTGTCGGAACGGGCCGACAATGAGTCTCGCGGTTGCGCACGGCGGTGGCCCAGAGCGCCGAGTTTGCGTTGGGCCCAGTCCCCGGAGAAACTTGCCGATCGTGCGTATTAGTCACACGAATCACCTCCCCTGTTGCTAATTTCGAAGTTTTTCTACGGAAATTAATTGGTGTGGGTCCCGGTACCGCGGAAAGGCTTATCAGACTCCAGTTCTCATGTAATAAATAGTATCGGTGGTTGCTCCACGGTACGCTGTCGCTACCGCCGGAGGGTCGCCCCAGCGACTCCCGGTGGTCGTATGTTCACACATGGCATTCGCACACTCGTCCCGGCGGTTCCGGCGGACCCCTGTTGTCGAGCGACGACGGGGGAGTGCAATGCGGGCAGTCCCGGGAGCGGCGCACCGACTCACGAAATCGCGGCCCTTTGCTGGTCGCGTCCGTCAGCCAGAGCGCGCTGGCGGCATTTCAGTTCGGCGTGAACTGTCCGTGATAGCATGACACAGGAAACCCTCGAAGAGCTGAGTCGAGAGTACAGAGATACGATCCCAGCGGACCTGCGAGAGTACCGGTCGTTCTCCGCGTACCTCGATCAGCTCTACGACGAGCCCACGATCGCCCGCAACGCCCATCAGCGCGTTGCTGACATGTTCGACTACTACGGCACCGAGTACGACGAGGACGCCGGCGTCGTCGAGTACAAACTCGCCTCGACAGATCCGTTGAACGACGGCGAGAACACCTTCTACGGACGGATCGTCCACGAGTCGATCCACGAATTCGTCAACAAGGTGAAATCCGGCGCTCGCGGGCTCGGTCCCCAGAAACGGATCAAACTCCTCCTCGGCCCGGTCGGGTCGGGCAAATCCGACTTCGACAGGCAAGTCCGGCGCTACTACGAGGATTACACCCGGTCCGACGAGGGCCGGATGTACACGTTCCGCTGGACGAACCTCTGTGACGTCATTCCAGACCAGGACCCGGCCGATGACACGGTCCGGTCCCCGATGAACCAGGACCCGCTCGTGCTCTTGCCACAGGACCAGCGCGACCGGGTGATCGAGGATATCAACGAGGAACTCGACGCGCCGTACACCATCCGCAACGAGCAGGCGCTCGATCCGGCCAGCGAGTTCTACATGGATCGCCTGCTCGCCTACTACGACGACGACCTCCAGGAAGTCCTGGAGAACCACGTCGAGATCGTTCGCCTCGTGGCCGACGAGAACATGCGCCAGGCCATCGAGACGTTCGAACCCAAGGACAAGAAAAACCAGGACGAGACCGAGCTCACCGGTGACGTCAACTACTCGAAGATCGCCGTCTACGGCGAATCGGACCCCCGAGCGTTCGATTATTCGGGTGCGTTCTGTAACGCCAACCGCGGCATCTTCTCGGGCGAGGAACTCCTCAAGTTACAGCGGGAGTTCCTCTACGACTTCCTGCACGCGACGCAGGAACAGACGATCAAGCCCAAGAACAACCCCCGGATCGACATCGACCAGGTGATCGTCGGGCGGACGAACATGCC
>ENA-ORCR01000560-ORCR01000560.1-marine-metagenome-genome-assembly--contig:-NODE-560-length-18802-cov-3.034072_pt1 | contig 18802 bp, 16 predicted proteins | sample MGYA00237782_ERZ508514 | MGnify/ENA primary metagenome ERZ508514 (study PRJEB26185, sample SAMN06268960) | marine metagenome | isolation source: Eden Landing Ponds, San Francisco, CA, USA | place...
GGGCGAGGATCGTACGAGGGTGACAAACCGCCGGTGTTCACGCTGGTTGATCGTGGCTCGGACGATCGGTACGTCGTGCCAGCGAAATCCGCCGACGAATCGACCATTCGACTCCTACTTGCTGACCGCGACGAGGAGTCGCTAACCGTCTATACGGACGGATTTCGAGCGTACGAACCGCTCGAAGAAGACGATGAATTCACCCGCAAATACGTCGTCCACAGCGACGGAGAATACGCTGACGGCGACATCCACGTCAACACCTGCGAGAGCCACGCGTCGCTGACGCGACGGTGGCTCTCGCCCCATCGAGGAGTGTCAAAAGACAAGCTAACGCCGTATCTCAGAGCCTTTCAGCTCCGCTGCGAACTCTACAGAAAACCAGGTGACGAAGCGCTCAAACATGCTCTCGCCGCCGCCCTCTGAAAATCAACAACGTGCTTCACACCTATGAAAGCCTGCTACCTCAACAAACCACGTCAAGCGAAATAATTCTTAGGACGATGTAACAATCCCTCTCCTTCAGATCGGAAAATCGCTACAGGAAGCGGGGGCACCGGGCAGATATTCTCACCGGCGGAGGGCATCTTGATCGGGATAGCAGTCGCTCACGATAGGTGCGGCCTCTCGCTGAGACCTGCCACTCCGGCAGGTCTCAGCTACTCACTCCTGGTGGGTCGTACACCTCCTTACGTTTCAGCATGTGGAAGATCGAGACGAGCAGTTTTCGCGCCGTTGCAACGATCGCAATCTGATGGTTCTTCCGTCGTTTGAGTCGCGCGTAGAACCGTCCCAGATACGGATCGTCACATCTGTGAACGGCTGTCTGGACGCATTGAACGAGGATCCAGCGTAAATCGCCACTGCCACGTTTCGAGATACCGCCTTCAGTCCGCGAGTCGCCTGACTCGCGGACGACCGGATCTAACCCTGCGTAACTCACGACTTCTTCCGCTCTGTCGAACCGGTCAATCTCACCTATCTCGGCCGTGATCAACAACGACGAGTAGAAACTCACGCCAGGGATCGTCATCAATAGCTGCGTCTCCTCCAGAGACGCAGCGGTCTCTTCGATCAGGTCTTCAAGCTGTTCGATCTGTGCGGTGAGTTCGTCGATCACCGAGAGAAACGACTCCATGAGTGCGTCTCCGACGACTCCCAACGAGACCGCCTCGCCGGCGAGGCGGTCTCGTCCCTCCACACTGAACGGATCCCAGTCGTAGGAAATGCCGTGCTTATCGAGAAGTGCGTGAACCTCGTTTTTGAAGTCCGTGCGCTTCTCGACCAACTGTTTCCGGCCGCGCACGAGTGCGCGGCGCTCCCGGAGTTCCTCCGACGGGACGTAACTTTTAGCGATCATACCGGCTCGACGAAGTTGCGCGAGCAATTTCGCGTCGAGCCGGTCGTTTTTCACTTCCGCGATGCCGATCGCCTTGGTTTGTTGGGGATCTGCAACAACTACGTCGACGTGCTCGTCGAGTGTATCGTAAATCGTGTAGTAGTTGCTGGTTGCTTCGATGGCTGCTTGTGAACCTGCGTATTGCTGAGCGACATCGTCGAGATTCGCGTTCTCGACGCGAATCTCTTCGGTAACCTCACCATCGTCGTCCAAGACAGCAACGTGCGATTCGTCTTTGTGGACGTCGATTCCGAGGTAATGCATAGTTGCCTCTGGAGTGGGGTGCATGGAGTGGAAACACACCTATTCGGGCTCGCCGCCCGGTTGTCTGTACGGACAACCGGGCGGCATCCCATGATGCGGCTTCCTTGGCACGTCGGCCAATCAAGAGCACGCGTTTGTGAACGCTTGTGAAGCATCGGCCTTTGCCACCCCGTTCATACTCCATGCGCTGGGGACTTAGCAGGCTTTCATCGCATCAAGAGCGTTGGTGATTTTCATTCGTAGTGTGAGACCTAGGTGACAGTATTCGTTTCTCAACTCTCAGAGTGCCAGTTGGACCAGCTCGCGGGAAGCTTCAGCAGAGCGAAAGGGGTAACCGTTATCCCGAAGATACCGTGTTATGGCCGTTATCAGTGTGCAAGCACGGATGGGTTCGACGCGCCTGCCTGGGAAGGTACTTTTAAATTTGGGTCAGCGTCGAACGCTCGATTGGGTTTGCAGACGCTGTGAGGCAGCTGCGGTTTCCAGTACTTGGGTCACGACCAGCGAGACAGCCAGCGACGATACGATCACAGAGTGGTGTCGGCGAAACGACGTCTGCTACGTCCGTGGACCCGAAGACGACCTGCTTGCACGGCACCTCGCAGTTGCCGACGAAACTGGGGCCGATGTCGTGATCCGGGTCAACGCGGATTGTCCGTTCGTTCCGCCAGCGGAGATTGATCGTGTTTGGGGCGTTCATCGGGACAACGACGCCGTGTATACGACAAATCAGACGGGGTCAGCACCGAAAGGTATCAACGTGGACGTGATTGATGTTGACACGCTTCGGGAATTACAAGCGGACGGGCAAATGCATCCGGTCCTACCGCTCCTAGAGTCGGAAGCTAATGTCGCCCTGACAGCCGCTCCCAACTGGGGTGGTTTCGAAACAGTCGAACTCACTCTCGACACGCCGGAGGACTACTGGCGACTTGACGACGCCGTTGAGGCCGTGGGCGGTAACCCGAAGGATGTCGTACAGTACCTGAATGACACGATGGGACAACGAGCTAGAAAGACACAAGGAGAACCTGAGTGACTAAGCCTTGAAAGTACTCGTAATCGGATGTGGGTCGATTGGGACCCGTCATATTTCGAACCTCCAAGACTGTGCAGACGTAACGACGGTCATTGGGTGTGACATGGAAGACGTCGCGGCCGAGCAGGCCCATCAGGAGCACGGTATCTGGACGACGACGAATCTCAAGGCGGCCTGGAATCGAGCACCCGATGCCGTGTTCGTTTGTACACCCCCAGACAGTCACGTCAACCTCGCGACAGCCGCTATCGACCATGGAGCGCACGTCTTCGTCGAAAAACCGCTCTCCGATTCAGTAGAGGCGGCGTCGAAGTTCGTCAAGCGCGCATCTACTGCCGACGTAACCGTGATGGTCGGCTGTAACATGCGTTTTCACCCACCCGTCGCTCGAATCAACGAGTGGCTCTCGGAAGACACGATTGGACGAGTAGAGCGGTTCAGACTCCGGTATGGGAACCGGCTGTCAAATTGGCGGTCAGGAAATTACGAGGAGTACTACAGCACTGACCCGGACAAAGGCGGCGGTGTGATTCTTGATGCGATACACGAGATAGATATCGCGCTCGAATGGCTGGTCGCGCCCGACGAACTTCAGTGTGTCGCAGGACAGTACGGCGACCTTGAACTTCCTGTCGAAGACGCTGCCGAAGTCATAATCGAAGGAGAAAGCCAACTGGGGATAGTCGAATTGGACTACCTCCGACACCAGCGTGCGCGAACGTATGAACTGATTGGAACAAATGGGTTGATCGAGTGGACAGCACGCGGGAAGGATCCCGAAAAGTCGACACTCGAAATGTATACAACAGACGATGACTCGTGGACGCGTGAGACCTACGAACTGACACTCAACGAGATGTATATTTCCGAAATACAACACTTCATCGACTGCATTCAGGAGGACGAGCCCCCTCTTGTTGACGAGCGGAAAGGACGAGACGCGCTCACTGCTGCCGTCACAGCGAAGACAGCAGCCGATTCGGGATGCCAACAGTGTCTTGACGTTGCTGATTACATGAACTCACAATGAGCATTCTTGACCGATTCCGGCTTGAGGGTGATACCGTCGTAATCACTGGCGGGAAAAGCCGTTACGGCCGCCAAATGGTAACCGACGTCGCGAACGCTGGCGCAAAAGTTCTCACCTCCTCTCGAGACCCCACCGCAGCGGCGGAAATCGCTGCCATCGAACAAGAGAAGGGCCACGACGTTGAAGGGCTGGAACTTGATCTATGTGACCTTGACTCCGTGTCGACGTTCTGTACCGAAGTCGTTGAGCAGTACGGCCCAGTCACGGGACTGGTGAACAACGCCGTTGCTAGACCAATGGCGGAGCTCGATGGCGAACTCGAGGACTGGCAACGGTCGATGAAATGCAACGCGACAGGGGTATTCGAATTGACCCGCCGAATCGGGGAACATATAGCCAATCACGGAGGCGGTAGCATCGTCAATATCGGATCGATTCAGGGTATCGTCGGTTTCGACGAAACGCTCTACGAGGGGACGGAAATGTATAGTAGTGGAGAAAAATCGCCACCACCGGATTACTTCTTCCACAAGGGCGGATTAGTAAATTTGACCCGATATCTTGCCTCGGTGTACGGTTCAGATGATGTCCGCGTGAACTGTCTCTCTCCCGGTGGAATATCGAGCAGCGAACAGGATCCGACCTTTGTCGAACAGTACGAGCGCCGGACCGCTCTCGGACGACTAGCTACTGACGAGGACGTGAGCGGTGCTGTCGTTTTCCTCCTGAGTGACGCAGCAGCGTACATTACTGGTACGAATATCCCGATCGACGGCGGATATACAGCAAAGTAAGAATATGACTTGTGAATCACCGAACACAGAGCATATTCGATTCGCGATGCTCGGCATGGTTGAAGGAAATGGTCATCCGTACTCGTGGTCCGCTATCGTAAACGGGTACAATCCCGATCGGATGGCCGATTGCCCCTATCCGGTGATAGCCGAGTATCTCTCTGAGCAACCACTTGGGGAGGTATCGATTGCAGACGCGTCAGTGACCCACATCTGGGCCAAAAACAGGGAAGACGCTGAAGCGGTCGCAGAGACAACGCACATCGAAACAGTCATCGATGAACCGACCGACGCAATCGGTGAGGTCGATGCGATCATTATTCCGACTGATGACGGGGACAACCACGCAGCTAGGGTGGCTCCCCTTATCGAAAGCGGACTCCCCATCTTTGTTGACAAGCCACTGACGACAGATGTCGACGATCTTGGACAGTTTGTCGAGTGGCACAACAGCGGTGTCCCGCTCGCTTCCTCGAGTGCGATCAGATACGCGCCGGCGGTTGAAGACATGATGGTACATGCGGAGTCCGCTGGTGAACTCCGTTGGGTGACAAACTGCACTCATAAGACTTGGGAACGGTACGGTATCCACGCGCTTGAGCCGGTCGCACGATTGCTCGGACCCGGGTTCGAGTGCGTCAGTTGTACGACTGACGGTGGGATGGAGGTGTATACAATAAGTCACAAAAGCGGGGTCACGGTCACGATAGCTGTCGAGTACGATCTCAGGGGTAGTTTCTGTAGCCTGTCCGTGTACGGGACTAAGGGCAGCCACTCAATGAAATACTCTGATACTTATACAGCATTCCGCAGACAACTCTTGTCCGTCGTGGAGTTCGCTCGAACCGGAACACCCGACATCGAGTTCACGGAAACAGTTGACCTCATGGCCTGTCTCATCGCCGGTAAGTGGAGTCGAGAACGGGACAGGCGAGTCGATGTCAGTTTGGTCTACGAATCGCTTCCCACTGAACAACCGTAAACAACTCCGGATGAGGTAGTCTGTGAGTTTAGGAAACGACGATACAGAACGGATATACTATGGCGGCACGTGGAATCATTTCCGCGATAACACTCTTCCTACCGATGTGCATCATCATGGTCAGGTATTGGCGGTCCAGCGGGTGTTCGGAGAAGCTATCGTTGACGTGCCATCATCCTGTGTATCGGAGGGTACAGCACAAGAAAATACTTGACTGTTGGCCTGCCTCGTATCCTGTATGGAATTACCGCTCAATTCGATCGGGACGTTCGTCGCTCTCGGTGGGACGTTCCACTCGCACCTGGACGAAAAGGAGCGAGCATATCGCTGGCCCGACGCGTGGGTGGTTCCCGACGCTGCAATCGTTCCGGAGGGGACTGCCATCGAGATCCCGGACCGGGTCGAGGACGTCAAGCCAGCTTCGGAACTCACCGCGGTCGTTGGCGAGTCCATCCACCGGGTCGACGAGTCCGAAGCTTGGGACGCTATCGAGGGTTTCACCGTCTCGAACGACGTCACGGCCGCCGGTGACTGGCCGGGCTGGTCCGACCCCGACCACGGAATGGTCACCGGCGTTGGCTACAAGATCCTCGCGACGTTCTCGCCCATCCTGACCGAGTACCGGCCGAAAGGTGATCTGCCGGATTACGAAGACCTCGACGTCGAGGTACGGGTCGATGGCGAGGTGTCGGTGTCGGGGTCGACGAGCCAGATGGCTTTCTCGATCGGCGAGATGGTGTCGTTCGCGAGCCACGTCACGCCGCTCGAACCGAACGACGTCGTCGCACTCGGTGACCCCGGGAATCCGTCGGTAACTCTCGACGACGCCGAGCAGGTGACGGCCACCGTCGAGTCGGTTGGGACGCTGGAGAACCCGGTCCGTCGCGTCTGATGCACCTGGCCGTTCGCGCGGACGGCAGTCCCGACATCGGCTACGGCCACCTCGTCCGCACGGGCGCACTCGCCGAGGAACTCCTCAACCGGGGCCACGAAGTAACCTACGCGACCACGACGCCAGGACCGGTCGAGACGGTCTGCCCCCCGGGCGTCGGCGTCGCCGAACTGCCCGATCGTGCCGACCCGGGCCCGCTACTCGACCACGTTGCGACGGCTGACATCGACGCCGTCTTCTCAGACGCGTATCCCGTCGATACTGACTACCAGCAAGCGCTTCGTGCGGCCGTTCCGCTGGCGGTTCATCAGGACGACGCTCGTCACGCGGTCTGTGCGGACCTCTTCTGTAACTGGAATCTCTACGGGCCGGATCTTTCCTACGAGTTCGTTGGCGAACCCCCGCAGACCTGCCTCGGGACCGACTACGCGCTCCTCCGGACCCCGATCCGCGAGCGCGCGGCGCGGGACCCGCCGTGGCGCACGGACCCGGAACGAGCCGTGATCACGATGGGAGGTAGTGATGTCGCTAACCTGACTCCCGTGGCGGTCCGGGCGTTCGACGGGCTGGACCTGCGGGTCGACGCGGTGGTCGGTCCCGGTTGCTCTGACACCCAGGCCGAGACTGTCGCGGCGGCCGCCGACGAGGTGACTGCCGACATAAGGGTGGTACGTGACCCGCCGGACCTCCCCGACCGACTGTTCCGGGCGGACCTGGCCGTGACGACCGCCGGGAGCACCGTCTACGAACTGCTCGCGCTCGGGACGCCGTTCGTCAGCCGGCCGGTCGTCGACAACCAGGCTCTCATCGCCCGGGCGCTTCGCGAGCGCGAGGCCGCCGTGGTCCTCGACAGGGAGGACGGCGAGACGGCTATCCGTCGCGGTGTCGAGATGCTCCTCAACCCGAGCCGGCGGCGCACGTATCGCGAGCGGGGGCGGCGACTGGTCGATGGCCGTGGCACCGAACGCGTCGCTGGGGAAGTTCTTTCACTGGCAGGGGACAACGGGATTGCATGAACGAGCTCGAGCACGGGCTGAACGTATGAGTGAAAGCGAACTGACGGTCGTCTTCCTCGGTCTCAACGACGCTGGCCAGCGGGTCTACGACTACCTCTGTGACCGTGACGGCGTGTTCGTCCACTCACTGCTGACCACTCGCGAGCAGTTGCAGGTCGTCGAGACGGTCGAACCCGACTATCTGGTCTCGTGTGGCTACCGTCACATCGTCCCCGAGGACGTGCTCGAAATCCCGTCGGAAGGCTGTCTCAACCTCCACCCGGCACTGTTACCCTACAACCGGGGAGCCAACCCGAACGTCTGGAGCATCGTCGAGGGAACCCCTGCCGGCGTCACGCTCCACTACATGGACCCGGGCATCGACACCGGGGCAATCGTCGCCCAGCGAGAGGTCGAGACCGACTTCGCCGACACGGGCAAGGACCTCTACCAGCGCTTGGAGGAGGCGCAGGTCGACCTCTTCAGAGAGGCCTGGCCCGAGATCGAGGCGGACGAGGCGACCGCAACTCCGCAGGACGACGACGCCGGGACGTACCACGCCACCGACGAGTTCGACGCACTCTGCGAACTCGACCCCGAGGAGACGACGACGGCACGGGAACTACTCGACCGGTTGCGGGCGCTCACGTTCCGGCCCTACGACAACGCCTACGTCGAACTCGACGGCGAGCGTTACTACGTCAAGGTCGATATCGAACGCGCCGACTAAGCCTGACCGGACCTGCCGCCGTCACAACGGGTCAGTCTTCGAGGTCTGACCACTCGATGCCGCTCCCGGTCTCTACGTCGCGTGCCGCAGTCTTCCCGACAACCTCGTCGTAGAATCGAGGGTGGAGGCCACGCTCCCGCTCGCCGGGGCGGAGCACGCGCACGTCGTCCTCGGTGACGGTCTCACCGGCCACGATATCCTCGACCGCGTGGATTCCCCGGCGGGCCTTCTCGTAGAGTTCGTCCTCGACATCAAGGACACGCACGTCACCAGACCCGAGGGCCCGTTCGGTTTCGCGGACCGCCGTGACCATGCGGTCGAGTTCGTCAGGTTCGAGCGCGAACTCGTGGTCGGGGCCCGCCATGGTCTTGTTGAGCGTGAAGTGCTTCTCGACGACGGTTGCACCGAGTGCCACCGCGGCTGACGGCGCGACCACGGGGTCGAGTGTGTGGTCCGAGAGGCCGCTCTGGACGTCCAACGACTCTCGGAGTGTCTCGACGACGCGGACGTTGGCGTCCGCAAGCGGCGTCGGATAGGCGGCAACGCAGTGGAGGAGCGCGAGCGCGTCGACGCCGGCCTCGCGGAGGACTTCCGCCGAGTCGGCGACCTCTTCGTGGTCGTGAGCACCGGTCGACATGATAACTGGCTTGTCCGTGTCGGCGAGGTGGCGGAGAAACGGGTGGTGGGAACTCGTATACGAAGCGACCTTCCAGGCGGGAACGTACTCTGCGAGGTGGTCAGCCGAGCGCTCGTCGAACGGTGTCGAGAGAAAGTGGACGCCACGGTCCCGACAGTGCTCGTAGAGGTCGGGGATCCACTCGTAGGGCATCTCCATCGACTCGATGATGTCGTAGATCGAACGGTCGTCATCGAGATATTCGACGCCGCCACTGTTCTCGACGTAGAGGTCGTCCGCGCGAAACGTCTGGAATTTGACGGCGTCGGCACCCGCGTCGGCGGCGACGTCGATCAATTCGCGGGCCGTCTCGAGACTCCCGTTGTGGTTCGACCCCGCCTCGGCAATGACGTAGGTCGGTTCATCCGGTCCGACCGCCCGATCGCCGATCTCGAAGCTGTCCATGTCCGGGACAGGTCGACCACGAGCAAAAAGTCTCTCACTCCGGACGGATCAGATCGACTCTACGCGGCGTGATACTCGTGCAACCGCCGGACCGCCCGAATCACGTCTTTGACATCCCTGTCGTCCATCGACGGGAACAGCGGGAGACTCACAAGCCCCTCGTAGACGCGTTCGGTCTCGGGGAACTCGCCCTGCTCGTAGCCGAACTCCTCCTGGAAAAAGGGATGGAAGTGCAGCGGGACGTAGTGGACCTGCACGTAGAGGTTCTCCGCGTGCATCGCGTTGACGAACTCCGTCCGGTCACAGCCAAAGCCCTCTCCGACCTCGACCGCGTAGAGGTGATACATCGGGTCGCTCTCCGGCGCGTCGGGCGGCGTCCGCAATCCCTCGATACCGGCGAAGGCCTCGTCGTAGTGGGCGATGATCTCGTCGCGACGGGCTTTGAACTTGTCTATCCTGTCGAGTTGCGAGAGCCCAAGCGCCGCCTGGAAGTCGGTGACATTGTAGTTGTACCCCTCGCCCTCGGTGACCTGGTACCAGGGTTCGTCCTCGTGACCCGGCGGGTCGTAGTTCATGTCGAACGACCGCAACCGCCGGAGGCGCTTGGCGAGTCCGTCGTCGTCGGTAACGACCATGCCGCCCTCGCCGGTGGTAACGTTCTTGACGGGGTGGAAACTGAAGATAGCCATATCCCGCCGTGATCCCACGGGCTCGCCGCGATGGGTGCCGCCGAAGCCGTGGCAAGCGTCCCAGATGACGGTCAGGTCGTGTTCGTTCGCGATGTCGAGAAACGCCTCGACGTCGGGCGGGTGACCAGCGTAGTGCATCGGGATCAGACCGGCGGTGTCCTCGGTGACGGCGTCGCGAACGGCGTCGGGGTCGAGGGTCCGGGTGTGCGGGTCGATATCGGCGAAGACCGGCTCCGCGTCGTTGTAGACCGCGGCGTGGGCGGTCGACGCGAACGTCAGCGGCGTCGTGATCACCTCGTCGCCGGGCCCGAATCCTGCTGCTCGCCCTGTCAGGTGCAACGCGGTCGTTCCCGAGGTAGTAGCAACGGCGTGATCGACACCGACGAAGCCAGCAACTCGGTCCTCGAATTCTTCGACGGTCGGACCTCGGGTGATGTAGTCGCCGTCCAGTGCTTCGACGACTGCCTGTCTGTCCGCCTCGTCGATCGACTGTCCGCCGTAGCCCATACCGTCATCGCGGACCGGTTCACCACCGTAGGCTGCTGGTCGGTTCCCCGACATCGTCACTCCTGTCGCCGCAACCAGGTTCGAAGGCGGTCGATCCCCTCTTCGAGCGACACTTCGGCTTCCCAGTCGAGCAACTCCTTCGCTTTCGACGGGTCACACTGGAGTTTCGCCACCTCGCTCTGGGGGTGGTGGTGTTCGACGTGTTCGATGTCTGTCCCCTCGCTGGCGATCAGTTCGGCGAGATCGTTGATCGAGATGTCTGACCCGGTCCCGGCGTTGATGACCTCGCCGACGGCGTCGTCGTGGAACGTCCCCTCGACGACGAACCGGGCACAGTCTGTAGCATAGAGAAGGTCGCGAGTCTGTGTTCCATCACCGTATATCTGAAGCGTCTCGCCCTCGATATCCAGACTCGTGAAAATGGAGACGACGCCACCGGCGTTGCCGGTGCGCTGGTAGGGACCGTACGTGTTGAACGGCCGGAGGACCGTGACCGGCAGGTCGTAGCCGTGATAGTACGACTCCGCCAGATTCTCGGCGGCCAGTTTCGTCCCTGCGTACGGCGAGGCGGGCTTGACCGGATGTGTCTCGTCGATGCCTCCGTCGGCGTCGGCGACGTCGTACACCATGCAGGTCCCGACCAACCCCAACCGGGCGTCGTGGCGTCGACAGGCTTCGAGTACGTGACGAGTACCAACGACGTTCGTTTCGAAGTGAGTTCTTGGGTTCTCGAGACTCTCGTGGACGTCGATTTCGGCTGCGAGGTGGAGGCAGGCTTCGGCCCCGTCGTCGAATACGTCCTCGACAGTGTCGGAGTCGCGGACGTCACCCTTGACGAGAGTGAAGCGGTCGTCGTCTCGGAAGGCGGCCACGTTCTCCGGAGCGCCCTTTCGAAAGCTGTCCACTGCGACGACCTCGTGATCACGGTCGAGTAGTTCGGCGACGACCCAGCGGCCGATGAACCCCGCACCGCCTGTCACTACGACGGTTCCGCGCGTCATTGTGTGGCCACCCCTTCGAACTCCGTTCGCAGTAACTCGGAAATCTCCTCGCGCGTCAGCTTCGTCGCTTTCTCCGACGAGCGCACGACGTCACTGACTGGTTCGAACCCGTCGAGACCATCGTGGGTTAGATACCCGTTGTCACCTGACTGCTCCGGGATGACGGCGTAGAGTGTCTCGTTTTCAACCGTCCGGGATACCTCCCGCTCAGTGAGTATCTCTTCGTGGAACGTTTCGCCGACACGTCGGCCAGTCTGTACGACGTCGATCTGCTCCGGATCGTGGCTGTATGTCGGGGCAAATCCGTCGATCATTGCCTCAGCCAGGTCCTCGATGCGGATCGCGTCCATCTTGTGTACGAAGATCTCACCACCCACGGTGTGATTTATCGCTCCGAGGACCAGTTCGGCAACGTCGTCGTACGTGAGAAAAAACCGCGTCATTCTGGGGTTGGTCAGTGTTACCGGTCCACCTGTCTCTATCTGTTCTCTGAAAACTGGAATGACCGAGTGAGAGGAGTTCACGACGTTCCCGAAGCGAACCGAAGCCAACCGGATGTCGTGACCCCCGCTGTACTTGTTCGCCGCAGTGACGAGTTTCTCTCCGAGAAGTTTCGTCGCTCCCATCGTGTTTGCGGGATGAGCCGCCTTGTCACTGCTCGTAAACACGACTGTCTCTACGTCAGCGTCGATTGAGACGTCGATCAGGTTCTGTAACCCGATCACGTTCGTTTTGACCGCTTCGAACGGGTTGTACTCGCTAATGTCGACGTGTTTCATCGCAGCCGTATGAACGACGATATCGATCCCGTCCACTGCGCGGGCCAGTCGATCCTTGTCCCGGATATTGCCCGAGAGAAACCGGCAGCGCTCGTCGTCGAGTTCCCCTTTCAGGGCGGCGAGGGCTGGTTCACTCTGGTCGAGGATCCGGACGACATTCGGATCCCGTTGCAGAAGCCGTCGGACGATGATCCGGCCGATAGAACCGGCACCCCCGGTAACGAGGACGTTTCTGTCTGCGATCATTGGTTACAACTCCGGCGAGGCCGGTAAATAGGTTCGTGTCTTCTCATCCACTTTGTGACTGGATAGCATACAGATCGGCGTACTGTCCGCCGTTGTCGATGAGTTCCTCGTGTCGTCCCGTCTCGATGATCTCTCCGTTATCAACTGTGTAGATCCGGTCGGCGTTCTGCACCGTCGACAGTCGGTGTGCGATTCCGACCATCGCGTAATCTCGTTCCATGTTTTCGATGGCTTCCTGTACTTGCTTTTCCAGATTCGAATCTAGGTCGCTCGTTGCTTCGTCGAGCACCAGTACGTCAGCGTCTTTTAGCAGTGCCCGAGCCAGTGCGACGCGCTGTCGTTGTCCGCCGGACAACCGTACGCCGTCGTCCCCGAGTTGCGTGTCGTATCCTTCGGGCAATTCGCTCAGGAACTCGTCGACACAGGCGATCCGACTGACGTCCTCAATCTCCGCCTGTGAAACGTCCCGGTTCCCGATGGTCAGATTGTATCGGAGCGTGTCGTTGAAGATGAACGGGTCCTGACGAACCACCGCGATGTGCGAGCGCCAGTCGTCAACGTCCATCCTGTGGATCGAGTTCTCGTTCGTCGTAATCTCACCGCTATCCGGCTCGTACAGGCGTGTCAACAGTGATACGATTGTTGATTTCCCGGCGCCTGACTGCCCGACGAATCCGACGAACTCCCCTTTCTCGAACTCCAGAGATACGCCCGCGAGTGCCTCTTCGTCCTGTCCTTCGTAGGCAAATCGGATGTCTTCGAACTCTACCGACTCTACTTCGGCCGGGACTGGTACATCGGAGTTTTCCGGCTCTCGATTCCGTTTTAGTTCGTCGATGAATTCCTGCGTTCGAACGAGATGGGGGAGGTTGGTCTCGATACTGTACAGTTTCGAGTTCAATCCACTTGCCTTCGGTCCCAGTCTGAACATCGCAAAGAGAAAGACACCGAGTGCTCCCAGAGACATGTTCGCGACCTCTATCGCTAGAAAAATGAGAACGAACACCGAAACAGCCGTCAGCAGATTGTAGAAGTTCTGAATCGCCGCCTGGTTCCGTCGTTGTTTGATACCCGCCGCCGCGTACTGATCCACTGCCGAGAGGAAGTCATCAAACAGTTCGTCTTTGAGTCCGAACAGTTTGGTGTCCCGAATACCCTGTGTCCCTGCCTGAACGGTCTGCTGGATACGTTCGTTCGCATCCGCGACTCGATCCCCGATGTCGTAGCCTGCCTCTAGAACGTACCGGAACAGCACAGTGAATCCACCGAGAAATACGAGCGCGAACAGGGTCAAGAGCGGTGCGAGCACGAGCGCGACAGAGAGATACATGACGCACAGGAACGACTGTTCGAGAAAATTGATCACCTGGCGGATAACTCGTCCGGCATATTCTGATTGGGTAACGATCGCGTTGAGGATATCGTCGGATCCCTCTTGATCAAAGTACGCGGTACGCGCGTCAAGTGCGCTGTCGAACGCCTCCGTCTGTAACTCCCGCGTGTAATCGACGACAAGCGCCCCACGCAACCAACGCACAATAAACGTGGACGTCCACCGGACCGTGAGCACCAGACTCACGCCAACAATAGCCGAAGCGAGGGTAAAGGGGATTCCTAGCGTCTGATATACAGTAACGAACACGCCAAGCACCCCGCCGGCTTCTGTCGCTGGATCCTCGGACGACTGGACAATCTCGACGATAGGCAAAATAAAACTTAGTCCGACTGCTTCGAGCATAGCCGCGAAGACACTCGCCACGACGATCGCAGCCGAATATCTCGGTCTATATTTAGAAACTCTGACAAGAGCGTGGAACTGCTCTCGCCGGCTGATATCTTCCGCCTCGCTCATTATACACAGAGTTGTCTCTTCGTGGTTTATATCCGTTGTTTGCACCTCCGGACGCCTTTGTGATTGATTCTCAGTCTTCGAGCGGACGTAGCAGGAACTGGTCATCGAGGGTTATCGATGACCAGTATTTTGTGTCCGAATCGAGAGCCGCCAACCGCTTTCTAGACCAGATATCACTCGTGTCCGTTACTGGTGGCGGTATCTAACGGAAGTATAAAACAGGCACGGCAGCGAGCCCGGGGGTCGTCTCGGGCATCGGTAGCTCGAATCCCCCTGCTCGAGCCGCCTGCCAATGAGTGGGTGTCACTCCTCAACGATGTCCTCACGGTTGCGTTCGTACCATTCGACGGTCCGCTTCAGTCCAGTTTCGAAGTCGGTCTCGGCCCGCCAGTCGAAATAATCGGCCGCCCGTGAGACGTCGAGTCGGCGGCGCATTTGACCGTCCGGTTTGGATGTGTCCCACTCGACATCGCCGTCGAACCCGGTCACGTCGGCGATAGTCTCGACAAGTTCCCGGATGCTGACTTCCGTCCCGCTCCCGAGGTTCACCGGTTCGCTTCGGTCGTAGCGTTCTGTGGCGTCGAGGATTCCTTCAGCCGCGTCCTCCACGTAGAGGAACTCTCGGGTCGGTTCACCGGTCCCCCAGGCGGTGATCGTGTCCTCACCACGCTCGCGGGCCTCCACGCACTTGCGGATGATTGCGGGGATGACGTGTGACGTCTCCAAGTCGAAATCGTCCCGAGGACCATAGAGGTTGACCGGCATCAGGAAGATGCTGTTGAACCCGTACTGCTTGCGATAGGATTTCGACTGTGTGAGTAATGCCTTTTTCGCGATCCCGTACGGGGCGTTCGTCTCTTCGGGGTAGCCATCATAGAGGTCGTCTTCGCTGAACGGCACGGGCGTCTTCTCGGGGTAGGCACAGATCGTCCCGAGGATGGTGCACTTGTCGACGTGGAACTTCCGAGCCATCTCGAGCAGTTCGATACCCATTACTGCGTTGTCGTAGAAGTACTGTCCCGGGTTGTCTCTATTTGCACCGATGCCCCCGACGGTCGCGGCTAGGTGTATGACGGTGTCAGCGCCGGAGTCCACGAACGCCTGCCTGATGGCGGTTCGCTCACGAAGGTCGTATTCGTCTCTTCTCGGAACGAAGACCTCGACATCGTCGGATCGGGATCGAAGGTCATCAACAAGATGAGACCCGAGGAAGCCTGATCCGCCAGTCACCATGACGGTCTTACCGTCCCAGAACTGGTTCTCACTCATCGCCAGTCCACCCGACCGTACCACTGCTCTCGATTCTTATCATACCAGTCAATAGTTTCACGGACACCCTCGCGCCAACTGACTTCGGGCTCCCAACCAGTCTCTTCGTGCAGCTTTTCGTATCCGACGAGAAGTTCTTCGACGTCACTATTACCTGGTCGATATCGATCCTCTCGCTGGATGACCTCGGGATTGTCCCAGTAGTCGTATTCGCTTCCGACCTCAAGAATCAGGTTCGTCCACTCTCGCATTGAGATGTTCTCGCCATACCCGTAGACGTACTGCTCACCGGGGGACCCCTCTAAAGCTACGTGAAGATGACCGCGGACACCGTCGCTCACGTAACACATGTCTCTCTTCGGCTGAAGGTTTCCAAGTTTGACGGCGTCGTTCTCGAGAGCTTGCGTAATGATCGTTCCAGTAATGTAACGTGGGTTCTGACGCGGCCCGTAATTGTTGAACATCCGAGTTGTCACAGTCGGCAAACCATGCCCGTCGTGAAAGTTCATCGTGAGGAAATCTGATGCAAGCTTCGATGTCGCATAGATACTAGTCGGGTTCACTGGAGAGCGTTCGCTCAGGAGCACACGACCGTCGTCCTGAAACTCGTGCTTTCCCTCCATCTCCTCTTTGACGTTCCCGTACTCCTCGCTTGTTCCCGCTGTATCTATCTTGGCGACATCGAGATCGAGATCGACTACCGCTTGCAGGAGGTTTAGTGTCCCCGTGACATTGGTTTCGATCGTTTCGTAGGGTCGATCCCAGGATTCTCCAACGTGAGCCTGTGCGGCAAGATGAAAAATTAGTGAATCGCTGTAGTCCTGAAAGCCCGACAACGCCTCGCGGACGGAATGACTGTCTCTGAGATCGCCACGATGAACGGTGACCTCTTCCGAACGGTGGACAATGTTGTTGAGTTCGCCACTGGATGTTGCACGAACGAAAATATGGACATCCGCTCCCGCATCCACGAGCCTATCAACAAGGTGTGAGCCCACGAATCCATCGGCACCAGTAACGAAGACCGGGCGAGCTTCGAGTTTTGTATCGAGATCCATCGTTCTGGGTTCTAGACCAGCCACGTATCTAATTTACTAATATCATGTAGCTTTCTCTGGACTGTTCCACTCAGAGAGACTGCCTTTTTGAATGCAGCACGGCCTCGGGATAGAGTCGATAATTTTCGAAAGCGAGAGTCCAGCGAGATATACCTGAATACTGACCTTCAGCAGCAGCCACGGTGTCGCTTCGCACTCAACAACTCCCAGTCAATAACGAAAAATCCCACTGAAGGGGGCGTTTTCGGGTATAGAACACTTAGAAAACGCTACATCACGTTTTTAATCATTGTCCGACTGATGTTCGATTGACCGGATTCCTCCTTTCCGACGCCGTTATCCCTCGTCTTCGATCCGGTCTTCGAGCACGCCCGGCAGGAACCGGTCCTCGTGGGCCGAAATCGTCCCGTCGTACCGAGTCAACGACTCGAAGACGTCGCGGATCCCGCTCTCGAAGTCCTGGTCTTTCCCGCCGATCACGTCCGCGTAGCGGTCGTTGTCGATTTCCATCTTGTGGGTCTCGTCCTCGTCGCGGGGGTTCTCGAAGTGTTCGACGGCGACGTCGAGGTCGAACTCCCCGCCCACGTCGGCGATGGTCTCTGCGATCTCGACGATCGAAATCGCGCGCGTCACCTGATTGTAGACGGTCAGGTCGTCGGGCCGGTCGTCGGGGTCGGCGAGCGCTAACTCAACGAGACCCTCGACGGCGTCCTCGAGCGAGACGAACGGCTTGCGCTGCTCGCCCTTGCCGTACACCGTCACGGGATAGCCGGCGACGGCCTGTGCCGCAAAGCGATGCGCGACGGTCCCGAAGTAGTAGTCGAAGTCGAAGCGTGTCTTCAGACGCTCGTCCGCGCGGGTCTCCTTGGTCTCGGTGCCGTAGGTAATCGCGGTCCGGACGTCCGAAATGGGGATGTCGAACTGCTGGGCGGCGAGTCGCATGTTCTGTGCATCGAATCCTTTTGTAGCATGATACCAGGATCCCCCCATATTTGGGAACGGGACTTCGTCGCGTTCGCCCTCGTGTTCCATCGTCGCCCCACCTTCGGGGATGGGGAACTCGGGGGCGCCGTAGACGCCCGTCGTCGTGGTCTCGATGAAGTGGGTATCCGTCAGACTGTGTTCCTCCAGCCCCCACACGAGGTTTCGCGTGGCCTGCATGTTGTTGTGCTGGGTGTAGTTGGCGCGTTCGCCGTTGATCTGGGAGTACGGCGCCGAGGGCTGGGCGGCCGCGTGGACGATCGCGTCGGGTTCGTGGACAGTCAGCAGTTCGTCGACGAAGTCCTTCTCGACGAGGTCGCCCTCGACGAAGGACAGATTGCCGACGTCGAACGTCTCGCGCGCGGCGGCGATTCGCTCGTCGATGCCCGCGATGGGCACGGCGCTGACGGAGCCGACCTCTTCGACCCATTCGCGGCGGGCGAAGTTGTCGACGAGCAGCACGCGGTCGTCCGTCCTGGTCGCGAGTCGCAGGGCCGTCGGCCACCCGATGTAGCCGTCGCCCCCAGTCACGAGGATGGTCATTGGTTACTCACTTTCTGAGTAACTTCGCGCAGGTAAATATCTTGTCTTTCAAAGGGGGGTCTTTTTGCGCGACGTGGTGTCTCACGGCCGACGGACGGATCCGATCGTCAGGCAAGCGAAACCACTAAGCGCGCACTCGTCCAGCGATGACACAGAATGGAGATCATCGACGAGAAGGGTCGCCTGTTCGGCACTGTCAACGTCGTCGATGCGCTCGTCGTCCTGCTAGTTCTCGCGGTTGGTCTCGCGGGCGTCGCGCTGGTCGTCAGCGGCGGCGGTGGTCCAGTCGGCCCGACAGAGACCCAGTACGTCACGCTCGACCTGGGGACCCAATCGGAATTCCTCATCGAGCAGATAGAGGTCGGCGATACCGGTTCACTCGGAGGCGACACCCACGGGGTCACCATCACAGACAGTTACTTCACGACAGGTGGAGGCGGTACGAACGCGGTCGTCCGTGTCGCGGTCAACCAGACCGGTGGCGGACCGTTCACTGTCGGCGGCGAACCGCTTCGCGTCGGTCGCCAACTCACCTTCGTCAACGAGTCGTACGCGATTGGCAACGCTACCGTCCGGGAAGTCGGGAACGAATCAGAACTCCCCACAACGGAACGAACGGTCGTCCTGCGCGGGACGGTCCCGAACGCCGTCGCGGCCGACGTCTCCGCCGG